>JAABUX010001078.1_pt1 | contig 42664 bp, 33 predicted proteins | sample 5561851 | NCBI WGS metagenome assembly JAABUX01 (sample SAMN10711883, study PRJNA513361) | rock metagenome | isolation source: Antarctica rocks | place: Antarctica: Victoria Land, Richard Nunatak red sandstone | collected 2016-01-03 | reverse complement strand
CAATGACATGATTGCCGATGAACCAAGCGATCTTGAAGCAGATTCGACCGTGGGGATGTTTCGGCGGGGGCACTCGGATAATTCTCCCTGAAACCAGCTCGGTCGGAATGCCATCGTCGGGCATCGCGGCGAACTCTTCGAGGGTGACAAGCGTTTCCACGGTCGCCATCGGATTGGCCTCCAGTTGTTCGAGATTTCCGAAGGAGGAGCGAACCGGATCACCACCGCCGGGCGAGGCGGTCGAGGGCGGTGACGGCTTCTTCGACGCGGTGCTTGTCTTCTTCGTAGAGGTCGCCGGTCTCGCCGGGGAGGCGGTTGACGGCGTCGGCGATCTGGTCGCGGGCGCCGAGCATCTGGGCGTAAAGCCGCTCGTACTTCGGGCGTTGGGGATCGTTGCCGACCACCTTCAATCGCTGCGAGAACGGGGCGATCTGGGCCTCGGCGTCCTTGAGGACCGCCATCCAATGCGGCTTCTCGTAGAGGTGTTCGCGGGCCGGGTACGACGGGTTCTTCATCGGGTCGGGCACCGACGTCCGGGTGGTCGACATCTCCCCTTCGGAGGCGGGCTGCGGCTTGCTCACGGGTCGAGGCTCCAGGTTTCCTGATCTTGAAATTCTTCAATCTTGACCGAACAAAGGGTATAGCTTTCGAATCTGGAGATCCTTCGAGATCAAGGATTGCAAATCGCAGGATTGCAAATCGCAAAGGATTGAAGGATCTTGGCTTCTGATTTTTTGCGATTTGCAATCCTGCGATTTGCAATCCGAACCCCCAGATTCGAAAGCTACACCCCCGAACAAAGGGGTTCAAACCCGACGTTGTCGCTTTGAGCCCGGATCGGCTATGATTTTGCCGCAAAGCCTCGACGATTGACAGCCCGGCGCCTCGAAGGATGGCGCGGCACGCCGATCGACCTCTTTGAGTGCCCAGGGAAGGACCCCGACCCATGTCGACGCCGACCGGTTCGCGCCTCGCGCCCGTCGCCCTGATGTTCCTCGGCCTGATCGGCACTAGAACCGACGCCGAGGATCGACCCCCGATGCCCAAGGTGGCCGATGGCTGGTCGATCGCCCTGGTCGAGCAGGCCCCCCGGATCGCGTATCCGACGGCGATCGTCGCCGCCCCGGACGGGACGGTGTACCTCGGCCAGGACCCGATGAACATGCCGGGGCCGGTGAACTCGCCGGTCGACTCGGTCTTGGCGGTCCGCCCCGACGGCTCGACCCGGGTCTTCGCCGACAAGCTCCAGAGCGTCATGGGCCTGGAATGGGTGGATGGGACGCTCTACGTCGTCCACGCCCCGTTCCTGTCGAGCTTTCGGGATTCGGACGGCGACGGCGTGGCCGACGTCCGGGTCGACCTCGTCACCGGCCTGGGGCCGAAGATTCCGGGACTCAACGGGCTGAACGACCACGTCGCCTCGGGGGTCCGGCTGGGGATGGACGGGTTCTTGTATGTGTCGGTCGGCGACAAGGGGGTGCCCCTCGGTCGAGGCTCGGACGGGGCGACGATCACGTTGGGCAGCGGCGGGGTCGTCCGGGTCCGACCGGACGGGACGGGCCTCGAAGTCGTCTCCACCGGCGAGCGGAACCCGCTTTCGGTCGCCTTGACGGCGAAAGATGACATATTCACCTTCGGCAACGACGACGACAGCCGCCTCTGGCCCAACAGCCTGACCCACCACGTCGTCGGCGGGCATTATGGTTACCCTTACGAGTTCCTCGCCGCCCCGCACCGGGCGCTCCCGATCGTGGCCGGGCAGACCGGAGGCGCGGGGGCCCAAGGGGTCTGCTCGGTCGACGACGGCCTGCCCGCTCGGTTCCGGGGCAACCTGTTCTTTTGCGACTGGGGCTTGCAAAGTTTGGCTCGGTATGAAGTCGAACCCCAGGGGGCGACGTTCCGCCTGGTCCGCCGCGAGTCGGTCGTCGAGAAAGGGAATCTCGGCGACTTCCGGCCGTTCTCGATCGCCCCGACCGCCGACGGCTCGGGCTTCTGGGTGGTCGACTGGGCGTACAACGGCTGGCTCGGGGTCGGACCGAAGACCGGCCGGTTGTTCCGGCTGAGCTACACCGGGGCCGACAAGGCGACACCTTCGCCCCGAACTCCCGGGACCGACCCGGTGTCGCAGATCAACGGCCTGGACCACCCGACCCTGGCGGTCCGCCTGGCCAACCAACGGTTGCTCGCCAGGGCGGGAACTTCGGCGATTCGACCGCTGGCCGAACGCCTGGCTGACCGATCCGCCGCCGAAACGGGCCGGATTCATGCCCTCTGGGCGCTCGACGAGACTCGATCGCCCGAGGCTCGCCGGGCGATCCGGGCCGCGATGGTCGACCCATCGCCCGCCGTCAGGTCCCAAGCGATCCGATCCGGGGGGATTCGTCGTGATTCCGAGACGGAAACCACTTTAACCAAGGCGCTTGCCGATCCTGACCCCTCGGTCAGACGCGAGGCGGCGATCGCGTTGGGGCGATTGAACGCGATCGCCCCGGCGACCCGGTCCGCCTTGTTCCTCGCCCTCAAGGACGCCGACCCGACGGTCGCCTGGTCGATCCGCAAGGCGATCCGGTCGAAAATTGGCTGGGAATCGGCCGCGCTGACCGCCGCGCTCGCCGACCCGTCCCGCCGTGACTCGGCGCTGACCCTGGCCGACGGGTGGTACGCGCCCGAGGTCGTCAAGGCCCTGGTCGAGACGCTCTCCTCGGCGACCAAGGCAAACGGCGACCCCGCCTGGCGAGCCAGGATAGTGGCGGCGCTGGGGGGGCTGTACGCCAAGGTCCCCGCCTGGTCGGGCCGCTGGTTCGGGACCAACCCCGTCGTCGGCCCCAAGCCGAAGGCGACCGAGCCTTGGGATCGACCGAGCATGGACGCGGTGCTCCTGGCGATGGGCCGGGCGCTCCGAGACGGCGACGCCGGGGTCCGTCGCCAAGGGATCATCGCCTGCATCAACATTGGTCCTCGATCAACCCCCCTGCTCAGGGCGATGCTCGACCCTCCGGGGGAGCCCGACCCGGTCAACACCCTGGCCCTGGTCCGCTACCTCGGCGAGCAGGGGGACGCCAAGGCGGTGGCGGGCCTGGCCCGGAAGCTCGCCGACCCGGGCCAATCCGACGAGGTCCGGGTCGCCGCGCTCGACGCCCTGGCCCGGCTCGTCGGCCCGGCGGCGCTCAACGCCCGGTTGATGGTCCTTTACGATCCCAACAGCCCCGACGCCCTGATCGCCCGGGCCTTGCCCGCGCTCGGCCGCGCCCGGCTCTTGCCGAGCAACGACCTGGTCGGCTTCCTCGACCACAAGAGCGGCGCCGTCCGGGCCTCGGCCCTCGCGGCGTTCCCGACGGACAAGCCGCTCTCGGTCGCCGTCATCGAGGCGATCCTGCTCCGCTTCGACGACCCGAGCCTCGAAGTCCAAGGCGCCGTCGCCACGGCCGCCGCGACCCACCGGATCAAGGCCGCCATCCCCCGCCTAGTCGAACTGGCCAACGGCCCGAACAGCCCGCTCCGGGCCGAGGCGACCCGAGCCTTGGCCGCGATGCCCGACCGCCGAGGGACCCCCGCGTTCGTCAACGCCCTCAACGACCGCGACCCCGAACTCCGCCGCGTCGGCCTTTCGGGCCTGACCGCGATCCGATCCGAGGCGATCCCCGAACTGACCGCGATGGCCGAGCGAGGCGAGTTCGTCGGCCCCAGCGCCCTGGCCGTCGAGAGGCTCCTAGCCACGTTCAGGCCGATCGCCGAGTGGCGGGTGATCGGCCCGTTCCCGCGCGCGACCGGGCCGATCTTCGGCGACGCCCAGGCCATCGACTTCGCCCGGCCCGAGTCGGGGCTGGGGGGCAAGCCGATCTCGTGGCAAACCCGGCTCGCCGACCCGAAAACCGGCTGGGTCTCGCTCGATGAGGGGAAAGCTCCCACCGGGGATGAGGGATTCGAAGCCTCCACCGCGTTCGCCGTCGCCGAGGTGGTCAGCGACCGCGACCGCCCCGCGCTCCTGATCCTCGGCGCGACCGGCCCGACGATCGTGGCCCTCGACGACCGCCCCCTGGCCGGCTTCGGCGGCGGGGCGGTCGGAGAAACGGTCCGGGTCGACCTCAAGTCGGGGACGAACCGAATCTTGCTCCGGGTGAGGCAAGCGGGAGGCCCATTGTCGATCCGGGTCGAGTTGTCCGACCCCGGATCGTCGGGCCATTCGACCACCCTGGCGGCTCGGCCAACCTCGATCCAGCGCGAGGGGCTGCGGGCGTTCGCGATCAAGCATGGCGGCGACCCGAAGAACGGCGAGGTGATCTTCAATGAGATCGGCGGGGTCGGCTGCGCCCGGTGCCACGGCTCGGGGTCTCGACCGGCCTCGAACGTCGGCCTCGGCCCCGACCTGACCGGCCTGGCCCTGAAATACGACAAGGCCGAAATCATCCGGTCGATCCTCGAACCTTCGAGCCGGATCGCCGTCGGCTTCGCCTCGGTGGTCGTCGCCCGGCTCGACGGTACGACGGTCGAAGGGCTGGTCCGGGGCGAAACCGCCGAGGGGATCGAGTTGGCCACCGCCGACGGGCGATCGGTGCGGATTCCCGCCGACCAGGTGGGCCAGAAGCGGACGAGCGAAACCTCGACGATGCCCGAAGGGCTGGTCGACACCCTCAAGCCGGTCGAGTTCGCCGACCTCGTGGCGTATCTGGGGAGTCTCCGAGAACCCTCGCCCAAAGTGAGCGGCGGGCGGTGAGGGATAATAGGGTTGCCAGGGATTGATGACAGATTGCAGGATTGCAAAGCATGACTCTCATTGAGTCTTCTTCTGCAATCTGCAATCAGTCATCAGTTTTTCGGATCGGGATGAGAGGGCGGGGCGGAGGCCAAAAACAGAGCGGCGCCCGGCTCGAAAGGGGGAGCCGGGCGCCGCTTGATCCTTCGAACCGGGTCGAACGGGGAAGCTCAAGAGTTGGCGAGGTAGGGGGACCCGGTGAGGATCTGATCGACGGCCAGTTGCGGGAGGGTCTGGATGGTGCTGCTCGGTCGGCCAAGTTGCTGCCAGACGGCGGGCGAGATCGGGTGCTTTTGCCCGTCGGAGACGAAGTAGATGGCCTGGCTCCGGTCGCTCTGGATCACGGTGTCGTTGGGCACCGGGGTGGTCACGGTACTCCAGTTCGTCCCGGGTCCGTGGACGTACAGGGTGTGGGTGTAGAGGCTCAGGCCGTACAGGTCGCCGCCCCCATCGGCGTTGAGCTGGTCGACCCCCGCGCCGATGATGTGCCACGACACACCGCCGTCATGCTGGTACACCTGCTTGTTGAAGGCGTCGAGGGCGTAGAGGAATCCCCCACCGTCGACGGCGATCTGGCCCACTCCGGTCCCGTCGAGATGCCAGGCCGTGCCCTGGTCGTGCTCGAAGACCTGGTGGGTGTTGAGGTTGAGGCCGTAGAGGTATCCGCCGCTATCGGTGGCGATCTGGCCGATCCCGCCGGCATCGACATGCCAGACGGCGCCCCCATCATGCTCGAACACCTGCTGGCTGGTGGTATTCAGGGCGTAGAGGAACCCGTTGTGGTCGGTGGCGATCTGGCCGACGCCGGTCCCGTCCACGGTCCAGGTTGATCCGCCGGTGTGCTCGTAGACCTTGTTGTCATAGCTCAAGGCGTATAGGTATCCGCCGCCGTCGTTGGCGATCTGGCTGACATTGCCGCCGTCGACATGCCAGAAAAGCCCGGCGTCGTGCTGGTAGACCTGATGATCGTTGTAGTTCAGGGCATACAAGAACCCGCCGCTGTCCACGGCGATCGCGCCGACGTTGGAACCGTCGACGTGCCAGTTGGTCCCACTGTCGTGCTCATAGACCTGGTGGTCATTGTAATTCAAGGCATACAGGTAGCCGCCCTTGTCGGTGACGATGGCGTTGACGCCGGTGGCGACGGGGTGCCAGTTCGCGCCGCCGTCGTGCTCGTAGACGCGGTGGTCGTTGTAGTTGAGGGCGTAGAGGTAACCGTTGCCGTCGACCGTGAGGGCGCTGGTATTCGAGGCGACGGCCTGCCAGCCGGTCCCACCATTGTTTTCGAGGACGATGTGGCTATTAGTATCCAGCATATACTGGATGCCCTGGTTGTCCACCAGCGTGCTGAGCACGATTCGGGCTTCCATTCCCTCCAACGAAGGGCGAAGCCGGCGGGATGGTTTCGAGAGTCGGAGGCTCCGACGATCGGTCCTGTCGGTCCGGGGGGCAAAGGCGAAAAACTTCACGGGAGCGACCTCCTTCTCGCAACCTTTGGGGACGGTTCATGGCATGCTTTTGGCCATGACCACGACCAAAGATATCGAGAGATGGTCGCCGCGAATCGCACCGAATCCGCCGGGCGATCCGACCTTGGCTCGCCTTGTTCCAGACAACCTCTGCAACCGATCGAATCAGAAACCGAAACATGCGACGGACCCGGTTTCCCGAGTCCGCCACGTGTCCTCCGGTCGAATGGAACGCCACAAGCGCCCTGAACCCGACTGGAATCGATTTAGCCTTGCGAGCGGCGCGACCGCGCGACGAAACCGACGGCGGCGAGGCCGACGCTGACCAAGGCCAGCGAGGCGGGCTCGGGGACGGCGGCCGAGGGCATGGTGATCCGCCCAATCGAGCCGATCGGAGAGCCGTTGGAAGGGCCGCTCGCCTTGACGTCCTGCCCGCCGAAGAAGCCAGCGCCGGGGGCGGTGCCGGTGAGCGTCGAGGTGAGCGTGAAGACGTTGGTGAAGGTGGTCGAGGCGCTGAGGGTCGGGCCGTTGTAGGTCAGGGTGAAGTTGGGCAGGGTCGCCGAGTCGGGGGCCGCGGTGAAAACGGGGTTGGTCCCCAGGTTCTGCTGCGTGAGGGTGAACAACGAGCCAAAGCCGTCGTTGAGCCTGGAGGTGAGCAACCCGGGGAAGTCGTAGAGGGTGACGAACGAACCGGACGTCAGCGACTCGGCCGGTTGGCCCGTCCCGCCGTCGATCTGGGTGTTGAACGCGGCGGAGTAGACGAAGGTCCCGGGGGCGGCCGCCATGCCATTGAAGGGGGTCGGCTCGTAGATGAGCTCGAAGTCGGCCCGGGCTTGCCCCGAACCCATGACGGCCGAAGCCAAGAGGCCGGCGATCGCGAAGAACTTCTGGCGCTGGGTCATCGAAAATCCCCTGTGTCTCTGGTGTCAAACAAGCTGGCGTTGGGCCGAAGTCTGGCGAGGCGTTGGGGATCTTATGAAATGGCGTTGTCATTCTACCAATGAAGGTTTGATCGAAATTGTGAACGAAATTTGAGGCACGTTCACACTCTTTTCGCGGTATCCACATCAAGATCCGCGGTGTGCCTCAACTCGGGCAAATCGTCACGAACGGCCAGGTCGAATACAAACCCAACGGGAAGAACGACTTGGATCGGAAAGTCTCGCCCCCGGAACCCCTCGAAAGTTTCGGCCTCGACCGGCTTCGGATGATAATTTTCGATGAAGTTTCGATATCGAGACGTTCGCGATCTTGCATGCTTACTTGCAATGAGAATGTTGTTTTTCGGAAACATTTCCACCGATTTCGTCGGGATTTCGGCCTCATCTTCGAGGTGTCGAGGTTGAGAGCCAGTGTTCCCGTCAGGGGTTGGCCGCCCGCCAACGCTCGACGAATCGGCGGTAGTCTTCGGGGGTATCGATCCCGACGCTCCGCCCGGCGACGATCCCCAACGCGATCGGGTGCCCGGCTTCGAGGACCCGGAGTTGTTCCAGCTTCTCGGCGGCTTCGAGGGGGGAGGGCGGGAGCTTGGCGTAGTCGAGCAGGAAGTCGCGGCGGTAGGCGTAGATCCCCAGGTGGAGCAGGGCGAGCGGCGGGTCGAGGCCGAGGTCGGGCTCGCCGTCGCGGTGGAACGGGATCGAGGCCCTCGAGAAGTAGAGCGCCCGGCCTCGACTCGACCCGACCACCTTGACGCACGACGGGTCGAGCCAGACGCTTCGGTCGCGGATCGGGGTGGCCAGGGTGGCCATCGGGGCCTCGGGGTCGGTTTCGAGGAGCATGGCCACGCGGTCGATGGTCTCGGGGTCCAGCTCGGGCTCGTCCCCCTGGATGTTGACGATGATCCGGGCCTCAGGGATCGATGCGGCCACCTCGGCGATTCGGTCGGTCCCGGTCGGATGGTCGCCCCGGGTCATCGCGACCTCGCCGCCGAACTGGCGGACCGCGTCGGCGATCCGGGCGTCGTCGGTGGCCACGATCACGCGGTCGAGCGTCGAGGCCGCTCGCGCGGCTTCGACGACGTGGCGGATCATCGGCCGGCCTGTGTCGGAAAGGAGGGGTTTGCCGGGCAATCGGGTTGAAGCGAACCGAGCCGGGATTATGCCGAGAATCGCCATGTTTCTGTCGTCGATGGTTCGAGGAAACGTCCGATATCTCCCACGTCATCCGGCCCACTATAAAGCCTGACCACCATCAAACAAGCCGGCAAACACGACCCGGCCCTGTTTGGGGGCATGTTCCCCTCGCGGCCCCGCTCATCCAGGCTGATTCATCGGTTCATCGAGCGATCCTCCGGTCTTGACGATCGTCGCTTACGACTCCCGGGAAGTTCCCGCATGGCAGATCGCGGGATTGCAAATTGCAAAGCATGAATCCGATTAAGTTTCCTTTGCAATCCGCGATTTGCAATCTGTGATGACTTCTTGAAATCGTTATCCGACCATCGATCGCCAACCGCGAGGTTTCCTCGCCTTCTTCGGATCAACGACCAGCCGCCGCCATCCCGACCCGCGATCGAGGCCGAACCATCGCTCCCCCGGAGGCGTTGGCCGGTCCTTTCGATCGGCCGCGGGTCCACCTTGGTTTTCTCGGACGAAATCGCCCTCAAATCTTGGTTGGAGCCGGCCTGACGGAGTCCTGGGCGGCCGACCGTTTGGAGTTGAACTCGATGAGATGGTCCCGCAAGTCGAGCCGCGAAGGCCAAGCACACCGCCGACCCGACCTCGAATCGCTCGAAGTCCGGCAGCTCTTGTCGCTGACCGACCCGGTCCCGGCTTCGAGTCCCAGCTCGTTCCTCAAGCCCGACGGTTCCGTCGCCTTCGACCAGGTGATCCAGGCCGGCTCGGCCCGATCCGGCTATGGGGTCGACGGCTCGGGCGAGAACGTCGCGGTGATCGACACCGGGGTCGACTACCGGAACCCGGCGTTCGGCTCCGGGGGCGTGGGGCAGCCCGGGAACAAGGTCGTCGCGGGGGTCGACTTCACCGGGAGCCCCAATGGCGTCCTGCCGACCTGGCAGCACGGGACCGGCGTGGCGGGCCTGATCGCCTCGAACGACCCGCGAAGTCCGGGCATCGCCCCGGGCGCCGGGATCGTGGCGCTTCGGGTGTTCGGCGACAACAACCAGGGGAGCTTCGACACCATCGCCAAGGCGCTCGACTGGGTCGTCCAGAACCACGACCAATACAAGATCACCGCCGTGAATATGTCGATCTCCGACGGGAAGAATTATCAGTCGAACCTGTTCGCGGCCGACGGTTCGGTCGGCCAGGCGATCACGACCTCGGTGAAGGCCCTCGAATCCGAGGATATCCCGGTCGTGGTCGCGGCGGGGAATAACTTCGACGGCAAGACCCAAGGCGAGGGGTTCGCGTCGATCATCCCCGACACGATCAGCGTGACGGCGACCGACGAATCCAAGATGACCTCCCCCAAGGCGAACGACCCGCTCGCCGCCGACGCCCAGCGGCTGGGAGAGTCTCAGGGAGGAGTCTCCGCGACCGACATCGCCGCCCCCGGCGTGAACCTAGACGCGCCCTGGGGACCGTCGGGGACGGCGACCGAGGAGGGGACCAGCTTCGCGGCGCCGCAGGTCACCGGGACCGTGGTCTTGCTCCAGCAAGCCTACCAGCGGGCTTTCGGCAAGCTCCCCACCGTCGCCCGGCTCGACGGCTGGCTCCAGGCGGGGGCCGTCACGGTCCACGACAACGTCACCGGGATCGACATCGGTCGACTTGACGTCGCCAACTCGCTCAAGATCGAATCCGACCAGATCCAGGCGGCCGCCCTGGCCTCCGCCGCGCAGGCCGCCCCGACGCCCCCCCCAGTCATCCCGGCGTTGATCCCCCTGGCGCATCCGGTGATCCCCGTCGCGCCCGCCCCGACTCCCGTTGCGACGCCCGCCCCGGTCCCCATCCCGCCCGCCATCAACCAAGGGCCGATGACCGAGGTGTTCATCAATGGCGAGTCGGTCGGGAGCGTCTCGACCGCTCAGCTTTCGGGAACATATTCGGGGTTGTTCGCCTTGACCGGGGGAGTGGCCAAGAATCTGAGGGCGTGGGCACCGGCGGGGTCGATGATCGACCTCGGGGCCTCGAAACCTTCAGGCTCGGTCTTGCCGCCCAAGACCGTGGTGATCCCGACCCGAGGCGGCACGTCGCGAGCCTCGGGAGCCGCCGAGGTCTCCCACATCAACACCCACCCGGTCCGGACCGTCGCCCACTTGCCCGGGTCGGTCCGGCTCCCCGGTCCTCCGGTCCCCCGGCGATAGGCCCGCAAGCTCGTTCCTCGGCCGGTCGAGACCGACTATGATGGTCGGTCGAGATCGGTCGAGGAACGAGCGATGACGTGACGGGAGACTCACCTTTGGCGGACGCATCGAAGAATCGGACGGCCTTGATCACGGGCGCCGGGAGCGGGATCGGCCGGTCGTCGGCGTTGGCCCTGGCCGGGATGGGGTTCCGGGTCGCGATCGTGGGCCGAGACCCCGGCAAGCTCGAAGCGACCCGGACCTTGGTGGGCCGCGATGATACCCTGGTCGAGTCGTGCGACGTCGCCGACCTCGCCTCGGTCGACGCGATGGCCGGTCGGGTCCTCGAGGCCACCGGCGGAACCCTCGACATCCTGGTCTGCAACGCCGGGGTCAACGTCCGCGACCGGGCCTTGGCCAAGCTGTCGCCCGAAGACTGGAACAAGATGATCGCCACCAACCTCACCGGGGCGTTCCACCTGGTCCACGCCTTCCTGCCGTCGATGCGTGCCCGGAAGGACGGCCTGATCATCCAGGTCTGCTCGATCGCCGGGCTGAGGGCGAGCCTCCTGGGCGGGGTCGGCTACTCGGCGTCGAAATTCGGCCAGGCCGCGCTCGGGATCGGCGTCGGGCTTGAGGAAGGCGGCAACGGCATTCGGTCCTCGGTGATCTACCCCGGCGAGGTCAATACCCCGATCCTGGCCAACCGACCCGTCGCCGTCCCCCAGGAGCGGAAGGACGCCATCCTCCAGCCCGAGGACGTCGCCGCCGCCGTCCGCTTCCTGGTCGAACTCCCGGCCCGCGCCCACGTCCCCGAACTGGTCATCAAGCCCACCGTCGATGTCTGGGCGTAAGACCGATCCCAGAAATTCATTGCACATTTCAAATTGCAGATCGCAAATCGCAAATAGTGCATCTGTATGGCTTTGCGATTTGCGATCTGCAATTTGAAATGCGTTGGAAATTCCTGGGATGCGTATAAGACCAATCTTTGGAATCAAGGATAGATTGCAGATTATTCAATTTGAAGCATGCTTTGCGATTTGCAATCCTGCGATTTGCGATCCGCATTTTGAATTAAGACCTCCTCGATCGACGGAGAGGCCGGTCAGGCGCCGAAGTGGCCGGCTTCGATCTCCCCGGTGGCGAACTGGTTGAACTCGATGTACTGGAGGTGGCGGTAAAGTTTGCTCTCGCCGTTGACCTCGCGGGGACTCCCGGCGGCTTCGACCCGACCGTTGTGGAGCAGGATCACCTGGTCGCTTGAGCGAATGGTCGAGAGCCGGTGCGGGAGCATGATCAGGGTCCGACCGGGCGCGAGCCGGGCGACGGTGTCGTCGACGTAGGCTTTCACGTCGTCGTCGAGCGGCGTGGTCGGCTCCTCGATGATCACGATCGAGGGGTCGTGGAGGAACGCGCGGGCCAGGGCGATCCGGTATTGCTGGTCGGGCTTCAAGTATTCGCCGAGGGGGCCGATCGGGGTGTCGTAGCCGAGCGGCAACTCGGCGATGAAGTGGTGGGCGTGCGCGACCTTGGCGGCCTGGATCACGCGGGGAAGGTCATAGCTCGGGTCGCCCAGGGCGATGTTGGCGAGCACGGTGTCGGAGAACACCAGGTCGGTTTGCAGGACCGTGGCCACCTGCGCCCGGACCGATTCGAGGGTGGCGTCGCGGAGGTCGACCCCGTCGATCCGGACCCGGCCGACCTTGGGGTCGATCAGCCGGGGGATCAGGCAAACCAGGGCGTGCTTGGGGTCGTCGTCCAGGCCCATGATCGAGGTCTTCTTGCCGGCGGGGATCTCCACCGTCAGGCCGTTGAGCAAGGTCCGGCCCGACCGGCTTTCGAGGGTGACGTTCTCGAAGCTGATCTTCTCCCGGATCGGCGGCATGAACATCGCGCCGCCCGCCTGGTGCAGCTCGGGCTTGCGTTCCAGGTAGCCGAAGATGTCCCCCGCCGAGCGGTCGGCCTGGGCCAACGCCCGGCGGTAGTCGAGCCAGTCCATCGTCGGCCGGACCATCGCCGGGACGGCCAGGGCCAGCATCAACGACGCGGCGGGCGATAATCCGACCAGGACGACGTTCGCGGCCAGGAACCCCGACGCCAGGATCACCGCCACGGCGATCACCAGCGCCGAGGTCGGGCTGATCTTCGGCTCGTGGACCACCCGGCGGATCTCGGCCTCGCCGAAGGCTTCGAGGTGGTCGTCGAACCGCTGCTTGTCGACGTTCTCCATCCCGTGGACCCGGACGGTCCGGATCAGGCCGAAGTCTTCCTGGAGCAGGCAAAGCTGGAGCGCGGCCTCTCGGGTGGCGACCACCGAGGCCATCTCCGACGATCGGTTGAGGACCCGCAAGCTGATCGCCACCGAGACCCCGAGCATCACCAGGAACACCGAAGCGGTCCACGAGATCCCCAAGGTGGCCAGGAGAAGCCCGGCGAAGAGGATCGGGACCTGGGGGAGGGCGTAGAGGTCGGCGACCACGCCGTCGGCGACGTCGTTGACCTCGCGGGTGAACAGGTTCAGGATCGGCCCGGTGCCGTCGGTGGGCAGCGAGCTCTCGCCGAGGCGGTACATCTGGCGGTGGATCTGGCGGCGGAGCGCGATGGCCACCTCGTGGCTCGCCGCCGCTACCGCCGACCGCCGGACCTGGGCCGCCAGCGACAGGGCCACCGCCACGGCCAGGGCCGAGGCGAGCAAGACGGCCAGGGCGCCCGAATTGTTTCGGAGCGGAGGGACCACCCGCGAGGCGAACGCCACCAACCGGGCCGCGATCCGGTGCGCCGCCGACCGGGACGACTCGTTGGCCGCGATGATCGTGGTCAAACCCGTGTTCTCGGGCAAGTTCCGACCGGCCCGGTCCGTCGAGGGCCTCGAAACGCCCGCCCCCGAGCCTGGGTCTGTGTCGGCCTTGGCGACGGTCCGGGGGGAAGTGGCCAGCGCGGCGAGCAGCCCCCCGAGGGCGAATATAGTCAAGACCAGGAGCGCATAGACCGCCCCGAGCAGTCGAGCCTGGACCACCGCCCCTCGGCGAGGGCTCCACAATTTCCTGGCCCGTTCAAACGCGACCGCTGACATGGCGAAGGGTTCCGCTGGCCACTTTCGAAGGGGTTTGGGCGACGAGGCTCGGGTCGAAGGAGAGGACCCGAGCGCCTCCGTCGATCGTTCAGGCGAGGTCGCGATCTTCGAACAGGAGGAAGGCGAACAACAAGGCCGCTCCACTATACAACGCGCAATAGCCCAGGGCCGGCAAAACGTAGCCCGCCCAAGGGATGACCGCCCCGGTCGAGATCGAAGGCCCGGCGTTGAAGAATTCGAGCTCGGGCAGGACGAACTCGAACATCCGGGCCATGAAGTGGACCAACTCGTTGGCCCCCCCCCCGCGGGTGACGTCGACCAGGACCGGCGTCAGGTGGCCGAGGAAGAAGATCGAGATGCAGACCACCAGGTTCACCAGCATCGGCAGCCGGGTCGAGATTGCCACGCTCACGGCGGTCAGGACGGTCACCTCGAAGAAGCCCAGGACCAGGCCCGGCAACACCTGGAGGACCTGCTCAAGCTGCTTCCCGGCGCTGTCGGTCCCGGCGGTCTCGCGGAGGTCATATGAGTATTTGTAGGCGACGCCGAGGGCGAACAAAGTCCCCAGGAACAGGAACAGCGTGGCGACGCCGAACTCGATCCCGAGGAACTTGCCGAAGATGAACTGGCGGCGGTTGATCGGCTTGGAAAGCAGGGTGATCGCGGTCTTCCCTTCGATCTCCTCGGCCACGGTCGAGCTGGCCGTCAAGAGCGCCAGGAGCAGGCAGGCGAACGAGATCGTCGTCAGCCCGGTGTCCTTGTACATCTTGATGTCTTCGCCGAACGTGAAGTAGGCGACGAAGATCGAGGCGATCAGCCAGAATCCGGCGATGGCCGCCAGGACGAAGAAGGCGGGCTGACGGATCGCCTCTTTGGCGGTCGCCAGCGCGATGGTGAGGGATTTCATGGCGTTGAAGGCTCGTCTTGGAGTGAAAAGAGGGAAAAACCCAAGGCTAAGTAATCAAGAACCGCCGATGCGACGAATCGCCCCCGGCGGTGGTTCCATCAAATTAACGGATCGAGAAACCGGCCAATGGAGGGACGCCGACGGGTTCGAGGGCTTCATCCTGGTCGCGGATCGAGTCGCCGAACTCGCGGAGGATCGCCCGGAGGAAGTCCGCCACGACGGCCGAGTCCCCTTCGACGACCACCTCAACCCGGCCATCATCGAGGTTCCTGACGAAGCCGGACAGGGGGAAGCCTGAGGCCAGGCGGCGGGCCGTCATCCGGAACCCCACCCCTTGGACCCGCCCCCCGAAATAAACCCGGCGCCGCTCGATCGCCATCGATGAAGGAAGCTCGTCGGGACCGTTCGCAAGCAAGTTCGCCACCCCACCCAGTTTATCGGCGACGAACCAATTCGCACAAGCATCGACCCTCCGAAAACCCCGAATCATCGCGGATCGGCGCAGCCAAAAGGCCGACGAGGTTGGTCCTCGGTCGGCCCTTCGACGGATTCAATGGTCGGTTAGGGGAAAAGCCACCCCCATCTCGGCCCGATCAAAGCCCGTTGAGTTCGACCCGCTCCACCGATCCGGTCGAGGCGGGGATGGTGGTCTGGCCGCTCCGACCGGGGCCGACACCGACGGCGAGGACATCGACCATCGGCGAGGCGGGCGAGGCTCCCGCCTTGACGGTGACGTTCGCCACGGTGAAGGGCAGTCGGTTCCTGATCTCCAGGGTCGTCCCGTTGGCCGATCGCCGGGCGACCTTGGCCGTGACGAAGGTCGAGCCGACGGCCCGGTCGATGGCGCGGGCCAGGCTCGCGGCGTCGAGGCTCGACGGGGCCGACAGGTCCTCGAACCGGGCCGTGCCCAGGGTCGTCCAGTCCAGGGTTTCGACCCCTTCGCCGGCCTGGACCACGACCTTGCCCCGGGTCTCGTGCGAGTCGCCCGAGGCCAGGGTCACGCCGAGGTGGATGATCGGCGCGGAGGCTTGCGGGATTTCGCCCCGGGCCACCACCCGGACGGGCAGGCCGAGGATACGAAGCCCATCGAGTTCCTTCGACAACCGGGCGGCATCCTTGGCCGAAGCCGAGTCGCCCGAGATCGTCACGAAAACCCGGGCGGTATCGAGATCAATGAACTCCGAGCCGGAGTCGATCGCCTTCAAGAACCGGGCGGCGAGGGCGACCTCGGACGGGTTGATCAGCTTGCCGCCCCGGGCGAGCATGTCGTCGAACGAAAGGTTGTCGCAGACCCGCCACATCGCGGCCTGGGCCACGCCGTGGCTTGTCCCGAGGGTGGCCAGGGTGCGGAGCGACTTGCGGACGCGGGCGTCGGTCGAGTAGTCATCGATGTCGACCAGGCGGAACCGATTCTTGCTCGTCGGCGTGGGGGCGCCGAAGTTCAGGCAGACGGCGGGGACCGAGAAGTCGACCGACTTGCCGACCGGGACGGTCACGGTGCTCGTCGAGGCGTCGGAGTCGGCGGACACTCCAATCGACCGGAAGCCGGATTGGGGCTTGTTGCCGGCGAACTGGCCGAACCCGCCGGCTTGGTTGCCCGCGGCGCCCAGCCCCATGTTCTGGAAGCCGCCGCCGCCACCCGCCCCGCCGCCGCCGGCGGCCCCTTGGCCGGTCGCGTTCGAGGCGACCAGGCCGGGGGGGAGGATCACTTTGAGCTTCTTGCCCGACTGGTTGCGGAGGAGGACTTGCACGCTCTCGGCGCCCGAACCTCGGACCTCGACGGCGAGCATGCCCGCTTTTTCGGCGTCGAGGACCTTGACGGTCTCGATCGGGGTCTCGGCTTCGGGGGTCGGGTCGCTCGGCTCGCCCGCCATCGCCAACCCGAGTGTCGTGCTCAACAAGAAGCCCGAGGCCGCGAAGGCCCGGGCCAGGCAAAGGTGTCGCCAAATCATCGCTTGACCTTTCTGGACGAGGCCGCGCTCGGCCCGATTATCGCGCTCAACGGCACCCACCCGGCCCGACCGGATGCGCCGACCCATCGGGGGTTGACGACCGTCGAGCCGAGTTTATTCGACCCTCAACCGACGAGTGCCGGTGAATTGACAGAACTTCGAGCGACCTCGACCCTGAAAACGGGGCCGAGGGACATCAAAACCTGAAGAGTCGAAGGTTTACCGCGCGTCGTGTCCCTTTTCTCGGATGTCCGAGGACGAAGCCATCGGTCGGATTTTCCGGTTCCACCCCATCCCCTCGCCTTGGAACCGCACCACCGCGACGACCCGAATCACCCCACCGCCTCGCACTTTGGCGAGCAGTTTCGGTCACTCCCGAGGAGGCCCGACGACCCGGATCGGCAGCGTGGTCAAGGGGCGGATCACCGGCCGACCAGGGCCACCGGCGGCGTCGACCCCGACCACGGCCGACGCCTCATGCTGGGTCGCCTCGGCGTTCGACCCGGCGGGAACCCGGCGGCGGGCGACGACCCGGAACGACCCTCGGATCGGCCCGGCGTCGGCGGCCCGGAGCCGGAGCGAGTCGAGCACCGGGGGGGCGTCGAAGGGGATTTCGGCTTTTCCCTTCGATCGGGGCGCGTTCGCCAGGCGGACCACCACCGGCTCGCTCGTGACCCCGGCGGGCAACCCCTCGGCGCGGACCTCGATCGACCCTGGCCGACCTCGGGGGACGACCACGAAGTGGAACGGCGTGGTGGTCCCGGGCTTCAGGTTGAACGCCCCGAACCGACCGGGGACGAACAGCGAGGGATCGGTAGCGTCGGAGTTGGCCAGGACCCGAGCGTCGATCGCCGGGTCGGACGATGTAAGGCCGGCGATGAGGTAGACCGCGAAGTCGTCGCGGGGCGGGCCGAGTTCGAGGCGGTAGGCGAACTCGGGGCCGCCGAAGCCGAAGCGGTCGGCCAGCTCGACCGTGATCGGGCCGTCTTCCTTGATCTCAAGGTCGAGCGTCGAGTCGGTCGTCGCCGAGCCGTCGACCGTCGACGGCGGGACGATCGAGGCGTCGGGCTTGCGGTCGTCGTTTTCGCCCAGGCTCTCGCCTCGGGGGCCGAGGACCGTCAAGACCGAGTCGAGCGGCGAGCCGACCGCCGAGGCTTCGACCCTGGCCCGGAAACGGTCACCCGCTTTCGCCTCGACCCGGAAGCGGTCGACCTCGCCGCCTTGGCCGATCTTGCCGAGGATCGTCACCCCACCCGGCCCGACCGCGACCGGCCAAGGTTGGCCCGGAGGCTGGTCGATCGGCTCGGAAAGCTCGTTGATCCGGGGTGGGTGGGTGAAATCCCTCGGAACCCGCGGGGCGGGGTCGACCCGGAGGCGGTATCTGGCCCGGTCGTCGCCCCCATAGGTGTTGTCGCGCAACTCGACCTCGAACCAACCCTCGGCGGGGATGACCACCGAAGTCCGGCAGTCGCGGTCGCCTCCGGGGGACATCCGGGCCTGAGCGATGGCCGACCGACCCGGGCCGGTGATCGTCAACACGGGGATGATCGACGTCCCCAGCCGCCGGGTTTCCCAGTCGACCGAGACTTGCCGGCCCGGTTCGCCCTCGACCCGGAAGCGGTCGACGTCGAGCGGGCGGATCGTCCCGGCGACGGCGGTCCCGACCCGGATGATTTGCGAAGGGGCGGGAACCTTGTCGTTGGGCTCGACCTCGACGACCTGGGGCAGGGGGTCGACCCGGACGATCGCCAGGTTCGAGATCCCGTCGGGGCCGTCGACCCGGACCTCGCGGAAGCCGGGTTTGGCACCCGCGGCGACCCGGACCTCGACCGAAGCCGACCGGCCCGAGGGGGCGATTCGGACCGCACCGAAAGTAAGCCCCTCGCCCTCGGAAACCCAGATCGAGTCGGCCCGACCGAGGTTCCGACCGCTGATCGTCCACGTCTCGGTCGAACCGAGCGACGCCCCGGGCGGAAAGATCGCCGTGACGATTGGCGAAGGGTTTTCCGGGGGTGGGATCAACGCCAAGAGCCAGAGCGCACGCCAGGTCATCCCGAAACCTTAACCGATCGAGGCCCTCGCCGTCTTGGGCTTTCAGGCACTTTCGCGGTGGTACTGGATCTCGTGGAGGCGGCGGAACAGGCTGGAGGTGCGGCGGAGTTCGGCTTCGGTGCCGACGGCTTCGATCTGGCCGTCGTTGATCAGGACGATCCGATCGGCGAACGACAGGCCGGCGAGGCTGTGGGTGATCAGGAACGTCGTCCGGTCGCGGGCGAATTCCTCGATCGCCTTGCGGATCAAGGCTTCGTCCTGAATATCCACGGCGCTGGTCGCTTCGTCGAGGATCAGGATCGACGGGTCGCGGAGCATCGCCCGGGCCAGCGCCATCCTCTGCCTTTGCCCGCCGGAGAGGCCGGTCCCTTGCTCGCCGAGGACAGTGTCGTAGCCGTCGGGCAAGTTCATGATGAACGAGTGGGCATAGGACCGCTTGGCGGCGGCGATGATGTCCTCGATCTTGGCGTGGCGGTTGCCATAGGCGAGGTTGTTGGCCACGGTGTCGTTGAACAGGGTCGTTTCCTGGATCACCATCCCGATCTGCGACCGGAGGCTCCGAATTTGGATGTCTCGGACGTCGTGGCCGTCGACCCGGATCGAACCCGACTTCACGTCCCAGAACCGGGGAATCAAGTTCATCAAGGTCGACTTGCCGCACCCGTTCGGGCCGACCAGGGCGATCGTCTCGCCGTGGCGGACTTCGAGCGAAAGCCCCTTCAAGATCGACTCGCGCCCGTTGTAGCCGAAGACGACGTTGTCGAACTCGACGGCCTTGCGGTGGCGGGGGAGGCGGATCGCCCGGGGCTTGTCGGCGACCTCGGGCCGGCGGTCCATCAAGGCGCAGATCCGGTCGGCGGCGGCCGAAGCCCGCTGGATCTTCGAGTGGACGTTGGCCAGCTTGCGGACCGGGTCGGAGATCATCGCCAGCATCGCGTACAAGGTCAGGAGGTCTTCGATCTCCAGGGGGCGCGACGCCAAGGGGAGCGAGAACAGGCCGAAGTTGATGCTCGTCGTGTGGTAAAGCACCAGGTACGACCCCGAAAGCAGGGCGATCGACACCGTGGTCATCGTCAGCATTTCGAGGACGGGGTCGGACATGGCGTCGATCATCGCCACCCGGACGCTCTTCTTGTAGAGGCTTTTCGTCTCCAGGAAGAACCGACGCCGCTCGTAGCGCTCCATCGTGAACGCCTTGACGACCTTGATCCCCTGCAAGCTCTCCTGCAAGATTTTGTAGATATTCGACATGCTTTCCAGCGACCGCCGAACCGCCCGCTTCATGATCTTGCCCGCCTTGTGGGTGCAAAACCCGGAAACCGGCACCAAAATCAGCGCCAAGCACGTCAACCGCCAGTTGAGCCACATCGCGGCGGTGAGGCAACTGATGATCCGGAGCGGCTCGCGGACCACCCGGCCCATGATCGTCATCAGCCCTTGGTGGAGCGAGTCCATGTCGTTGGTGAACCGGGCGAGCAGTTCGGCGGAACCTTGGTCGTTGAAGCTGGCGAGGTCGAGCGCCATCGTCCGTCGGTAGAACAGGTTGCGGATGTCGAACAGGGTCAACTGCGTCAGGTCGCTGACCAGGACTTCCTGGACGAACAGGAAGAACCCCTTGAGCGCGATCCCCACCATCACCAGCCCGAGCAAGAGGACCAAGGTCCGAAAGCCGTTGTCGGGGAGATATTTCGTGGCGAACGGTTCGACTTTGCGATAGGAGTAGTTCCACCAGTCCGACTTCTTCAAGTCCCATTCGAGCCGACTTCTCCGATAGCCCAACTCGGTATACTGTCCCGCCTTGGCGTACCGGAGGGCGAGATCCACCTCGTCGAACCGGGCCTTGGCCACCTGGAGGGCGCGCTCTTTGGGCCCGTCCGGGTTTTTCTGGCGGGCGATTTCCTCGACGAGATTCTTCTTCGCCGCCGGTTTATCCGGATCGACCGCCTGACCCGCTTCTTCCGCCCGAGCTTGCCTGAGCTTGCGGACGGCGTCGAAGGCTTGCTCGTAGGACTCCGACGCCCGAGCCTTGCGAGCCTCTTTGGCCCTCATGGCGACGCCGAGGTCGCCAACCGCCTTCAACTCCTCGATCCGGGCGGAAAGCGCCTGGCTTTCGGCCCGGGTCGTTTCGACCTGCTCGGCCACCCAGAGTTGGGCGTTCTCCGACCGAATCAGGATCTGGAGCAGGGGGTAGACCGCGCCGATGTTGCCGCCGTAGAACAGGGCAACCATCGCGGCGCAGGCGATCGAGAGCGCGAACCGGAGTCGGTAGGGCCAGGCGAATCGCAGGAGTCGGACGAAATTCTTCATGGTTGTCTGGCGCCGAGGACGGAGTGGCCCGAGGCCTCCATGCCACCCCTCGACGGTCGACCTCGAATCAATCGAGGACAGCCAACGAAGGTCGGGATGCGGGGCTTTTAACACGAGCCCCCAAAGGCCACAATCCGAATATCCCACCCGAGCCCGATTTGCGTCGAGGCAATCCGGATTGAGGTCCGAACCGGGCCTGGCCCGAGTTCAGCACCGTCGTTCCATCGGCGAACATGGTCTCTGAACTTGACCCGACGGTCGGCGAACCGCCCTACAGGCACGACGAACCATGAACCGCGACGAGGCAACGACCCGACCCGACTTCGAGGCCAAGCATCGGGGCCGCTTCGGCGATCGGCCCTCGATCAACTCGCGAAGCCATTGGTTCGAGGCGGAGAAGTCGCGGGCGATGAGGCCTCGCCGGGCGGGTGCTCGGCGAGGTCCAACAGAGAGGAAGATCGGGAGGGGAGAAGGCTTAGCGAGCGGATTTCCGACGGCGAGCGGCCCAGATCAGGCCGATCGCGGCGGGGATGCCGCTCAACAGGAGAGACGTCGGTTCGGGGACGGTGTTCAGGTTGATGTCGAGATTGTCGGCGGCGCCATTATTGAATGTGCCGGCGAACCGGGTGAAGGTCAACGTGGCCTGGATCGTCCGGGTCCCGGTCATCAAGAGGTCGCTCGACGATCGGAACAGCAGGCCCGAGATGTTGTTTCGGTCGGCGGCAAGGACCCCGCCGATCGTATCGGCGCCCAGGAAGTTGCCGTTGGAGCCGAGGAAGGTCAACGAGAGCCTCGCGTTGTCGTCCTGGTCGGCGTATCCCCCGAAGAACCCGGAAAGGTTGACTCGGGCGATCCCGGCATCGATCGCCGAGGCGACGTCGGACACGTTGAGGTTCTGCGTCGCCACCGTGAGGGCGGCGTTGCCGCCGTAGAACAAAAGATTGCCCCGGTCGACCGGGCCGGGCGACGCCGGGTTGATGTTGGGCGGCGTGCCCCCGGAGTACGTTTCCGCTTCGAAGTTGCCGGCGATGTTCGTCCAGCCCGGCGTCGAATACATGCCGAAGCCGCCGACGTTGGCGACCAGCACGCCGGACTCGGCGTTGCCGTTGGTCAGCAGGTTGACGTTGAACGCGGCGCCGGCCTCTCTCGGGCCGAAGACTACCGCCGAGGCCGAGACAAGGATCACGATCGCCATCATCCGGAAACGGGTCATGGTTGCTCTCCATTCGGTAGAGAAATTGGGATCTTCGTCCAGCTCCCCGGGTGGTCCCATCGAGGCCGAGGAGGACCGGCGACCCGCCCCGAAAGGTTTGGACGGGTCGGATCGGTAGATGACGTCAAATCGCCATCGCGAACGATTCGCTCGCTCAGATTAGGAGATCTAATTTTGGAGTCAAATTAATTTTTGCTGAACTATTTGTGTGTATTTCGCGGGGCCGGTCGGTCGACGAGTCGACTCCCGAGCCGCCGACCCCCTTCGACCTCGAACTTGATGATTCTTCTGGACCTTGCGATCTGGGCCGAAACCGGCCCGAGGCCCGAGAAAGCGGCGCGAACACCCGAGGACCATCGCCTCGTATTCGCTCCTCCGCTCGATCCGGCGTCGTGATTCCCATCCACCCGACCGGGGTTCTCCTCAATCCGGAATCTCGCGGCAACCCGTCATTTTGTGTCTCGGGCATAGACATACATGACCACCCCGAGCGCATCGCCGATCTTCAGCTTGGTGTCGGGATGTTCCGAAGAATGGCATTTCAAGCACGACTCTTGGGCTGCGCGGACGGGTCTGGCATCGACCTTCCAGCGACCGATGGACGACTCGTACCGATCGCTTGTCTTCGAGATCACCAGCGCCTTTTGGCCGATCTCCCAAAGCTCGAAAGGTCCCGGCATTCCCTCCGGCTCGACTTCGCCCGAGATCAGGACGGGTTCTCCGATCGGTTTCCGTTTGGATTCCGCTCGCCGCTTCTCCCCTTCATTCCATACGGCCTCGCTGACCGGGGCCTCAAGGAGGCCGCGGCTTCCCAAGTACACACCTACCCTCAAGCCCTGGCGTTCGAGTTCGGCGATCACCGCCCGCTCTTCATCGCTCGCCTTAGCTCTTCATCGCTCGCCTTATTTGTTAGGGAAACGATGTTCATAATATGAACCAAGCCAAAGACGCGCGACATCCCGAAACCTTCGGAGGTTCGCATCCGCTCTTGGACGTGGTAATCCAAGTCGTCCATCGGGCTTGCGAGGTGCTTGGGACGAGACTCCAAAGTGTCGATCCGGCCCAACGGGGAATCGCTTCGGGTTGCGAGCCGGGCACCACCGACCGACCCCGCGATGGCCGCGGTCCCTAACAGAAGACCCAGGACGAGGATTTGGTAACGCTTCATCGTTCGCTCCAACATTGTTGAAGGGGGATCGGCGGAGTATGAATTGGCGCGCCGTGATCGCCCCCAAGCATAGGCGAGCGGACGAGCGGAGTTGTCTCGTCAAAATATGGCCACCAACCGGATTCGATTTGCGACCGGGGATTTACCAGGGGTCCAAATCCCACTGGCGGGGTTTGGAGAATCTGGTATGATCCCCCGCTCATCGGGTCGACCTCGGGACCGATCGAGGCTGGCCTTTTGCGTCGGTTGTTGGATTGCTCCGCCGTCAAGGAGGACGGGATGAAGGTATTGGCGCTGGTGGAAGCGCGGGATCATGTTTGCTGCCGCTACCGGATCTCGGCGTTCGAGCGGGCGCTGGGGGCTTCGGGGTGGTCGCTGACGATCGAACCGCTGGCGCCCGGCCTATTTTCCCGGATGGCCCAGTTCAGCCGGGTTGGCGATTTCGATTGCGTCATCCTCCAGCGCAAGTTGCTCCCGGCCTGGCAGATCGGCGAACTCCGGCGGCGGAGCAGGCGGTTGATCTTCGACTTCGACGACGCGGTGCTCTACCGCGACTCGTACGACCGTCGGGGTCATTATCACCGGCGCCGCCGCGATCGGTTCCGGCGGACGGTCCAGGTGGCCGACGTCGTCCTGGCGGGCAACGACTTCCTGGGCGGTTGCGCCCTCGAAGCCGGGGCAAGCCCCGATCAGGTCCGGGTCATCCCCACCTGCGTCGAGACCAACTCGGCGAGGCCGACGCCCCGAGCCGCCTCGAAGCCGGGGGTCGACCTGGTCTGGATCGGGTCGAGGAGCACGATGGCCGGGCTGGACCAGCGGCGACCGCTCTGGGAACGGATCGGCCTGGAGATCCCCGAAGTTAGGCTCCGGATGATCTGCGACCGGTTCCTCCGGTTCGAAGCCCTCCGAGTGGTGGGCGTCCGGTGGTCGGAAGCCTCGGAGAACGCCGACGTGGGAGGCGGAGACGTGGGGATCAGCTGGGTGCCCGACGACCTCTGGAGCCGGGGCAAGTGCGGCTTGAAGGTGCTCCAGTACCAGGCGGCCGGGCTTCCCGTGGTGGCCAACCCGGTCGGCGTCCACCGCGAACTGGTCCGCCCCGGGATCGACGGGTTTCTCCCTTCCAGTTCCGACGAGTGGGTCGAGGCGATCCGGACCCTGGTCGAAGAACCCGAAATGCGCTGGAATATGGGCCGGGCGGCCCGGACCTCGGTGGAAACCCGCCATTCCGTGTCGGCCTGGTCGCCCAGTTTCGTCGCCGCCGTCGCCGGTGCTAAACCGGTCGTTTCCGGTCCGACTCGCCGATTGGGTCGACCCTCCCACCGATCAAAGAGCCTGTCGGAGCTTGATCGTTGATCGAAACTCTTTTCTTGACCGATAACTAATCTGGGATCGACCGTTTTCGGATCGAATCCCCTACCGTGACGCGACTCGACGATGGCCTCGCTGACCGAAGTTCGCTTGCCCGGTTCGATTCGGACGACGACGCCGCGAGGCCCGGTCCGGAGCGTTCGAGATGACCAAGGGGCTGAGGGGAATTCTTCCCCTCGACCCTGCGACCAAGGCTTGAGGATGACCCCCATGCCCGACCTCGAACAACCCCTCGCCCCGGCGGGAAGGCCCGGCGTCGACGACACGGTCGGCGGCGTGTTTCGGCCCCCGGCGTGGCGATGGTCGAAGGCCGACGACACCGGCTGGTGGGTCCGCGCCGACTGGGCCGGCGCACTCCTCGAAGATGGCCGCCTCAAGCTCGACGAGTGGAAGAAGTCGGGCCGATTGACCACGGTCAAGCGGGGTCCGCACCGGGTCGTCTACCGGGCGGACCTGGCCGAAGGCCCGGTCTACGTCAAGCACTTCCTCGTGCCCAACTTCCGGGCCAAGGCCCGGCAATGGTTCCGGAGCGGCAAGGGGCGGAACGAAGGCCGACGCGCCGCGAAGCTCGAAGCGATCGGGGTGCCGACGATCACTCCGGTCGCCTTGGGCGAGCGTCGGGTCAACAAGCTCCTCCTGGAGAATTTCCTGGTCACCAAGGAGATCCCCGACACCCTCCCGCTCGACGAGTTCGTCGAGCGCCGGCTGCCGTTGATGCCCGAAGCCCGCCAAGGCCGCCTCCGCCGCGACCTGGCCCGGACCCTGGCCGACCTGACCGCCAGGCTCCACGACGCCGGGTTCGTCCACCAGGACTTCCACCCCGGGAACTTGCTCCTCCACATCGGCCCGGACGACTCGCTCCGACTGGCGGTGATCGACCTCGACGCCCTCCGCCAGATTCGGAACCTCGGCTGGGGCGACGTCCGCGAGAACCTCGCGCTCTTGAACCACTACTTCTGGAGCCGGTGCAATCGGTCGGATCGCTACCGGTTCCTCAAAGCCTACCTCAAGGCCCGGCGCGAGCCGAAGTCTCCCAGCCCGAGAATCCTGGCCAGGGCGATCGAGAAGTCGACCCGGGTCTGGGCCGAGCGGTTGTGGAGGCGATGGGGGCGCCGATGCTGGGGTCGGAACAAATATTTCTTCCGCGACCAGACGAGCCAAGCTCGGGGGATCGCCTCGCGCGACCTCGACCCTTCGAGCGTCCGAAGCTTGCTCAACGACCCCGAGGCGCCGATCCGGGCCTCGGGGGTGGTCATCCTCAAGGATTCCCGGACCGCGCTGGTGGCCGAGACGACCTTGCTCGTCAAAGGTCGCCCGACGGTGGTCATCTACAAGCGGTTCAACGCCAAAAAACCTCTCGAATGGCTGCTCAACCAGATCAGGACCTCGCGGGGGGCCCGCGCCTGGCAAGCGGGCCAGCACCTCAAGAGTCGAGGGATCGCCACCCCCGACAACCTGGCCTACCTCGTGGTCAACCCCAAGGGGCTGTTCGGCCGGCTCGGGTCGCCCCGGGAATACCTCGTCCAGGTCAAGGCCGAGCCGTCGATCACCCTGGGGGATCATGCCCGCGAGGTCATGCCGTTCGCCTCCCGCCGGGAACGCCGGAGGCAGATCGAAGGCTTGACCCTGGCCCTGGCGCGGACCCTCCGGACGCTCCACGACCGGTCGATCTCGCACCGGGACTTGAAGGCGGCCAACATCCTGATCCTTGGCGACCCTTCGGCCGAAGAACCGACCCTCAGCCTGATCGACCTGGTCGGGGTCCAGTTGATCCACCCGCTGCCCGAGGGGCGTCGGCTCCAGAACCTGGCCCGGCTCCAGATCAGCCTCGGCGACGTCCCCGGCCGGACCCGGACCGACTCGCTCCGGTTCCTGCGGGCGTACCTGCCCTGGGGCCTGACCGCTCGGAACGATTGGAAGGGGATTTGGCGTCGAATCGACCGGCTCATCGACTCCAAGGAAGAGAAGAACCGCAGGCGAGGCCGGCCATTGTCCTGATCGTCCGCCAACCCAGCGCCTTTTGAGCCGAAGGGGACCGATGGACCGGACCGACCGCTCAACCCGAACGCTCAGCTTGCTCGCCAAGGTCGTCCTCGCCGCCCTCGGGTCGATCCAAGGGCTCGGCTGCGCCACGATGGGCCTCGACCGGGGCAAGGCGCTGGTGCCGACCGGGTTCCAGGCCCGGACCGGCTCGTTCCTGGTCTGTACCAACGCCCGGCTCGAACCCGACGCGCCGGTGATCCGCCAGTTGAACGCCCTGGAAACCCAGATCGGCGACACCTTGGGCCTCAAGGTCGAGGCGGGCGATCAGCCGGTCGAGATCTACCTCCTCGACGACCGCCAGGCGTTCGACCACTTCCTCCAGTTCTATTACCCGGATTTGCCGAAGCGTCGGGCCTTCTTCCTGGCCAACGGCCGGCAGCGGGTAGTTTATACGTTCCTCGGCGACCGGACCGAGGAAGACGTCCGCCACGAGGCGACCCACGCCTTGCTCCACGTCGCCGTGGGCGACATGCCGCTCTGGCTCGACGAAGGCTTGGCCGAATACTTCGAGGGGAGCGGCGCCGCCCCGGGGATTAACCCCGAGCACATGGGCCGGTTCCCCTTGGACCTGGCGGCGGGTTGGTCGCCCGACTTGCGGAGGCTGGAGTCGCTCCGATCCGTCCGCGAGATGACCCCGCGCGACTACCGGGAATCCTGGGCCTGGGTCCACTACCTGCTCAACGACACCCGCCCGCACAAGGCCGCGATGCTCGCCTACCTCGGCGACCTCCGGGCCTCGCCGACCCCTCGGCCGATCTCGGACCGGCTGGGCAACCCCGAAGCCTCGCCCTTACTCGCTCACCTGGCCAGGCTCCGCGAAAACCCGGTCGCCGCGACAACCGCCCCCCGCGACCCGACCGTCCGACTGCAAAGTGCCCCGCCCGAACCCTCGACCCCGCAACCGCCCGAGGTTGATCTCCCCCAGACCGGCACCGAATCCGCAACTCCGTCTCCTGCCTCGAAGCCGAGACGGAGCTTGATCAGCCGGCTGTTCGGGTGGCTCGGGTCTTGATCGGATCGATAAGTCAGGGCTTGGCCGGCGGCTCGCTCGGTTCGCCGCCCGAAGCGGGGGCGCCGCCGCCGAAGTCGGGGCGGAATGGCGGGCCGACCAGGCGTTCCCAGGTCCGCTTCTGCTCGGGGGAGAGGAGGGCGGCGGCCTGCTGGTTGGCGTCGTTGGCGATCGACTCCACCTTCATCATGGCGGCTTTGCTCCCCTTGCCCTCGGCACTCATCGCGGCTTTCTGCTGGTTTTGGGCCTCGGCGACCAGCGCCGCGACCTTCTGGGCTTGCTCGTTGTTGATCTGGAGCGTCTGGGCGATCTTCGGTTCGAGCATCGCCATCGGCCCCCGCTGCTGGAAGAGGATCTGGTCGAACCGGTCCACCTGCGCCGGCTTCAAGAACGACCTGAGCTGCCTCATCCCCTCGTCGTAGTGGGGGCCGGCCAGGGTGACGACCCGCTTCATCTTCTCGTCGGGATTCAAACCTTTGAGCTTGTTCATGTCCTGGCCAAACCGGGCGTTCATCCGGTCGGCGACTCCCTTGGCCTTGGCGGCCTGGTTCTCGTCGAGGCCAAGCTCGCGCTGGATGGCGGGCATGGTGATCAGGTGGAACCCGCCGATGGCCGCGCCCGGCCCCCGAAGCCCTTCTTGCGCCCGGACTTTGACCGAGCCGACCGCCAGCGCCAGGCCGACCGCCAGCAAACCCGCCGAGTGGAGACGCATGACTGTCCCTTGATGTGAATCCCGAGTCGATGGATCAGAGAACGCGAATGGGTCGCGCCGACGACAGTCGGAGCGACCCATGCTGGTTGTTCAAATCGCAGGCCAAGCCCGAGGGATTGACCTGGGTGGCCGGGCCTTAGCGTGCGGGTCGGGTCATCGCCGGCATCTCGAACGGCTCGCCGGCCATCTCTTTGTACATCATCTTCTGGTCGGCGGACATCAAAGCCATCGCCTTGGCGTTGGTTTCCTTGCGGATGGCGACGAACTTCTCGGCGGCGGCCTGGCGGTCGCCGTTGCTCGCCTGCATCGCTTCGCGGGTCTGGCCCCGTTGATCGTCCATCAGCGCCTTGACCTTCTCGGCCTGCTCGTCGGTGACTTTGAGGGCCTTGGCGACCTCGGGGTCGGTCAGGTTGTCGATGCCTCGGGCCTGGAAGACGATCTGCTTGAACCGCTTGGTTTGCTCGGGTTTGAGCATCGCTTCCACTTCCTTCATCCCCGAAGCGTTGTGCGACTTGCTCAGCTCTTGCTGCTTCTTGTACCGCTCTTCGCCCTCAAGCCCTTCGAGCTGCGACATCGACTCGCGGGCCGCGTTGCGGAACTCTTCGGCGAAGCTCTTGGCCTTCTCGGTCTGCTCGTCGGACAGCTTCAACTCTTTCTGGACGGCGGGGTTACCCATCAGGGCGGGGCCGGGCATGCCGCCGGGACCGCCTCGACCTTGGGCCTGGACCGCGACGGGGCTCAAGAGCGCAACCGACAGGAAACCGAGGACCCAAACAGCGTGATGACGACCCACCATGAGAATCTCCTTGAAGCTTGAACCGAAGTGGGACAAAGGGAGAGTGATCCTTGGACTCAAGCGACAAAACCGGTCGGGTCGGACCAACGAGATCCGAGGATTTCCCTCGGATCGTTAAGCGAGGGTGGCAAACCCCGACCTCACGGTCAAGGGTTGGCCGGCTTGGGCTTCTTGACCTCGAAGGGGATGGCGTCGATCTTGGCGGCCAGGATGAAGTCGTTCTCGGTCAAACCTCCGACGGCGTGCGTGGTCAATTCGATGGCCGCCTGGCGGTAGCCGGTCAGGTGGAGGTCGGGGTGGTGCCCCTCGTCTTCGGCCAGGGCGGCGACGTCGTTGAAGAACCCGATGGCGGCGTTGAAGTTCTTGGCGGTCCACTCGCGGCGGATCGCCCGACCTCCTTCGGTCGCCGCCCAGCCGGGAATTTGCGGCAATAGCTGGTCGACGGCCTCGCGGTCGAGAGGCGGGATGTCCCCTTCGCAGGGGACGCAACGCTTGCTGGTCAATTCGTTGGCAATCATGGTAGTAACTCGGAAGTTATTGGAAGCTCTCGGACTTGTCGGGAAATCGACCATTCTGAACGTCGGCGACGTAAGATTGGGCCGCTTGCTTAATCTGTTCGCCGAGTTCGGCGTACCGGCGGACGAATTTGGGCCTGAAGCCGTCATAGAGGCCGAGGAGGTCGGGGCTGACGAGGACCTGGCCGTCGCAGTCGGCCCCCGCGCCGATGCCGATGGTGGCGATCCCGACCTCTCGAGTCACCTGGGCGGCAACTTCGGCGGGGACGCATTCGAGGACGACGGCGAACGCCCCGGCCTCGGCCACGGCGCGGGCGTCGTCGAGGATCTGGTCGCCGTCGCGCTGGACCTTGAAACCGCCGAAGCGACGGATCGACTGAGGGGTCAGCCCAACATGCCCCATCACGGGGATGTCGGCGTCGACGACGGCCCGGATCGTCCCGGCCATCCGCCGGCCCCCTTCGAGCTTCACCGCCTGGCACTGGGTCTCCTTCAAGAACCGGGTGCTCGAAGCGACCGCTTGTTCGGGCGAAGCGTGGTAGCTCCCGAACGGGAGGTCCGCCACGACCAGGGCGAACTCGGCGCCCCGGGCGACCATCTCGGCGTGGTAGATCATCTGGTCCAGGGTCACTCCCAGTGTGCTGGTCTTGCCTTGGACCACCATCCCCAGCGAGTCGCCCACGAGCAAGCAGTCCACCCCGGCGGCGTCGAGCAACCGGGCCATCGTGTGGTCGTAGGCGGTCAGCATGCTGATCTTCCGCCCGATCGACTTCCATCGGCTGAAATCAAGGACCGTAATGGCCTTGCGCCGAGCTTGTTCGGTCGATGACATGGGGGTGTGATCCTGAGAAAGGTTCTTGGGATTCGGCTCGACTTCCACTCCCGGGAATCAAAATCGGTTCATCAATCGCAGCCAGGATCAACGTCGGCTTATTGACGATGATCCGAGTGTTGGGGCGTCGTCGCAACGCGGCTCGCCAGGCCGTTCGCCGTTCATCGCCGACCGTCGAGCCAACGTCGGCGACGAACCAGGGCTTCATCGCGCCGGGCTGTTTCGCGTAGAAGTCGACCAAGGCCATCGGATCGACGGATGCCCGGTCAAGCCCGATCGGTGCTCCCCACTCGCCCGACGCCCGACGAATCGCCTCGGGGCTGAATTCGAGGCGAAACCCTCGGCAGTCCGCGTAATAAAGGACCGCCTCGGGTGCGATCAAAAGGGCATTGGCGGGGAGGAACGACGCCACCCAATCCGCCGACTCCCGGATCGGTCCCCACTCCGAAGGGTCTCGCCAGGTCGAAGCGGCTTGTCGTCCGCCCAACCCGACCAGCGAGACACCCAAAGCTACGGCGACGATCCGACCTCGACGCCCGGATGATCCGATCGCCATCAGCGCCCGGGCGACCCCCAGCGCCGCCAACGGGGCGACCACCAGCCAGTAGTATCCGTGGTGCCACTTCGCGGCCAAGGCGAGGATCGCCAACCCGGACCCGACGCCCCAGCCCGGCCAAAGCCGGTCGCCCGCCGACTTCGCTCGAACGAAGCCGAAACCGACCATCGCCAGAACGAACCCAAGCGGCGTGAATGCGCGGACCAAGAGGTTGCGGGCGACCGCTTCCACCGTGGCGAAACGAAGCCAATTGTCGGGCGAAAAGGAACGGAGCCAGATCGCCGCGTTGTCGAGCGAGGCCAACGACCCTTTCGCCGCCGACATAGGATACGCTTCACCCCAGGCGTGGAGATACCAGGCGACGGCGGGCGAAACCATCGCCAAAACGAACCCAATCCGCGATCGAACGGGCAACCGCGTCACGACCAAGAAGAATGGGATCAAGACCCAGGCCGACGTGATCTTGATCGCCAACCCGACCGCCAGCGTCAGCCCGCCGACCCAGGCCCACCGCCGACGCCCCCCGGCCTGGTACTCATCCCAACACCGCATCCCCGCCAAAACGAACCCAAGCATCGCCGCGTCGGGCTGGAACGCCCGACCATAGCGAAGCGTCACGGGGAAGATCCCGAACGAAGCCAACGCGACCAAGGCGACCTTTGGACCTTCCCGGCGACGGACCAGCCCGTAGAAACTCCAGGCCCCCAGCGTCATCAAGACGGCCGAGGTGAGCCGCCCGGGCACTTCCCAAACGAACCCAACCGAGGACTCGCCCGACCTTTCCCAAACGAACCCAATCCCCGACCGAACCCAAGCCACCAGTTGCGCATAGATCGGCGGCTCGACCAGGAAAAAGTTGGGAAACGGCCCGGTGTCGAGCATGGGGTGAAGGAAGCCCGAGCCGCGATCGAGGTTGCGGGCGACCATCGCCGTGGGAATCTGGCGACCGACGTAGTTTTCCACGATCGGCTGGTCGGCTTGGATCGCCAAGGCCCCGAAGATCATCGCCAGGATCAAACCCAAGGACCAACGCTCGCCCCGCATGGTCGCCCCATTGCCTCGATGTCGGCTCGAAACGGTGAATTACGAAACGAACCCAATTTCGCCCGATCTCATTGCTAGGTCAGACATTAACACTATCGTAAAATCGAGGGCGGGCTAACCGGGTTTCTGTCGCCTCATCGATGTTTCGATCCCACCCAGGTTGGAGCATACCAACTCGGGCCGATCGGCGACCACCATCGATCAGGTCGGGGCGCCGGGGGTGGTGCCTCGGAACTTGGCGCGGAGGCGGGCGTAGTTCTCGCTGATCGAGCGTTGCCCCTGCATCATCGACTCGAACCGGGCGGCGTCCTGGGTCATCGCCTCGGCGCGGAGGGTGTCGAGTTCGTGGGTCATCCGGGCTTCGAACGTCGGGATCAAGGTGGGGAGGCCGGGGCGGTCGACCCAGCTTGGATCGCCGAAGCGGACGAAGGCTTCGGGGCGCTCGTCTTGCCAGAAGTCGTAGCGAAACGCGACGGGGACGACCCGGACCCGGCCCGATCGGCGGACCAGGGCACGGACCCCGGTTTGGAACTTGATCGGTCGGGCCTCGTTCGACTCGATCTTGCCTTGGGGGAAGATCCAGACCCCCGACCTCGGCGCCCTGAGCAAACCGACGGCATATTCGAGCGACGCCCGGACCGAGGCGGGGTCGGTCCGGTCGACGGAGAACGCCCCGATCCGGCGGAAGAAGCCGAACCGGACCATGTTGAAGTGCTCCATCATCCCGAAGCCGTCGACCGGGATCGACTCGTTGAGGAAGTGGACCAGGAACAGGTCCCACCAGCACGAGTGGTTGGCCAGGAACAACGTCCCGCCCGGCTCCCGGTCGATCGAGGCCCGGAGCGAGGCCAACCCTTGAGCGTAAACCTGGTGAAACCCGGTTCGCATCTTGCGGCGGATCATGGCGTCGACGGCAACCCGGGGCCAGCCGTGCTTATACGCCTCGATCATCCGAAGCGGGGGTTTCGGCCCCGCCCCGGGTCGGTTGGGTTCGGGCATCAGCGGGGGTAGACCGGGTAGGCGTTCGGTCGGGCGAAGGCGCGGTATCCGACCGGCGCCGGTGCGCCGGGGGACGCGGTGTAGACCGTCTCCCTGGCCCCGATCACGCGGGGGAAATAGTAGTCCGAATAAGGGGCGAACGTGACCCCGGGCCGACCCGCGTAGACCGGCCGGGCGACGGTATAGCGGTTCGCCGTCCGGGCCGACCTCCGGGACTGGCTGAACGGCGGGAGGGCGTAGCTGATCCCCCGGTCGACGGTGACGGGCGTCGCCGACGTGACCATCGGCGAAGCCACGACCATCGGCGGCCCCGAGGCGACCGGGAACTGCGCCAGGGCTTCGGTCGAAGTCGAACCGATCCCCAGGCTCGACGCGGCCAAACCGAGCCAAACGCGAGCCGAGCCACGAAAGCGCCTCATCTCTGGACCTCCATCCATCCAAAACTGGTCGAAGACCCGACAACCCTGGACAAATATCGCACATGATGCGCCCGAACGCCAACCGACCGCTTCTCGGAGCGATCGGCTTGGGGCGATCTTGTCGAAGACCTTACCTCGACCCGGCTCCGGCGGCTTCGGTCGGTTCGGATTGGGTCGAGGACGAGAAGGTGAATTCGTCGCCGTCCCAGTCGATCGTGACCCGGGAGTTCTGGCCCGAGCCGACCGCCGTCCCGCTCCCGTTGGCGAGCCGACCGTCGAGCAAGGCCGTCGCCAAGGGGTTGGCCAGGCGCTGCTGGATGATTCGCTTGAGCGGTCGGGCGCCGTAGGCCGGGTCGAACCCTTCGTCGGCGAGTTCCCGCTTGGCGGCGTCGGTCACGGACACGACCAGGCCCGCCTCGGTCAGTTGGGCTTCCAATCGCTTAAGCTGGATATCGACGATCTTGGTCAGTTGATCCATCCCGAGCGGGCGGAAGATGATCGTTTCGTCGATCCGGTTGAGGAACTCGGGCAGGAACTCGGCCCGCAGGATATTGTTGACGGCGGCGCGAACGCGGTCTTGATCCCCCGACTCGGCGAGGTTGGCGATCTGCTGGCTCCCGAGGTTCGAGGTCATGATGATCACGCTATTCCGGAAGTCGACCGTCCGCCCCTGGCCGTCGGTCAACCGGCCGTCGTCGAGGACCTGCAAGAGGACGTTGAAGATGTCGCGGTGGGCCTTCTCGATCTCGTCGAGCAGGATCACCGAGTAGGGGCGGCGGCGGACCGCTTCGGTCAGTCGGCCCCCTTCTTCGTAGCCGACGTAGCCCGGAGGGGCGCCGATGAGGCGGGCGACGTTGTGCCGCTCGCCGAACTCGCTCATGTCGAGCCGGACCATCGCCGAGTCGCTGTCGAACAAGAACTCCGCCAGGGCCTTGGCCAGCTCGGTCTTGCCGACGCCGGTCGGGCCGAGGAACAGGAACGACCCGATCGGCCGGTTCGGGTCTTGGAGCCCGGCCCGGCTCCGGCGGACGGCGTTGGCGACGGCGGCGACCGCCTCGTCCTGGCCGACCATCCGGAGGTGGATCTGGTCTTCGAGCTTCACCAGCTTCTCGCGCTCGGTGGTCAGCATCTTGGCGACGGGGATGCCGGTCCACTGGCTGACGACCTCGGCGATCTCCTCGGGGTCGACCTCCTTCTTGAGCAGGCGACGACCGTCCTTGGGGCCGCTGTCGCCCAAGGCTTCGACCTGCGCGATCTGTTCTTCGAGCCGTTTCCGCTCGGCGTCTTTCTGGGCCAACGCCTGGTAATCGTCCTCGCGGGGGACCTCGCCGCGCATCTGCTTCTGCTGCAAGGCGTCCATCTGGAGCTTGAACGACGACTTGACCGCTTCGAGGTCTTCGCGGAGGGTGTGGATGTTCCGTTGGCCGAGCTTCTCGACCTCCCACTGGCCTCGGAGGTCTTGCAGCTCCTTCTCGACGTCGGCGATCTGGGCTTCAACTTCGTGCAATCGGTCGACGGCGTGCTCCTCGGTCTCGGCCCGGAGCATCCGCTGGGCGAGTTGGAGTTGCAAAAGCCTGCGCTGGAGGACGTCGATCTCGGTGGGGACGGATTGCAGCTCCATCGCGAGTCGGCTCGACGCCTCGTCCATCAGGTCGATCGCCTTGTCGGGCAGGAAGCGGTCGGTGATGTACCTGGAGGCGAGCTTCGCGGCAGCCACGAGCGCCGAGTCTCGGATCTTGACCTTGTGGTGGACCTCGTATTTCTCTTTAAGCCCCCGGAGGATGGCCACGGTGTCCTCGACGCTCGGCTCGGCGACGTGGACGGGCTGGAATCGGCGCTCGAGCGCGGGGTCCTTCTCGATGTTCTCGCGGTACTCGTCGAGCGTGGTGGCGCCGATGCAGCGGAGTTCCCCCCGGGCCAGGGCGGGCTTGAGCAAGTTCCCCGCGTCCATCGACCCTTCGGTCTTCCCGGCGCCGACGATGGTGTGCAACTCGTCGATGAAGAGGATGATCCGCCCTTCGCTCGACGTGACCTCGTTGAGCACGGCCTTGAGCCGGTCTTCGAACTCGCCTCGGAACTTGGTCCCGGCGATCAAGGCCCCCATGTCGAGCGCGATCAACTTGCGGTCGCGGAGCGACTCGGGGACGTCGCCCGAGACGATCCGCTGCGCCAGGCCCTCGACGATCGCCGTCTTGCCGACGCCCGGCTCGCCGATCAGGACCGGGTTGTTCTTGGTGCGTCGGGAAAGGACCTGGACCACTCGTCGGACCTCGGAATCTCGGCCGATCACCGGGTCCATCTTGCCCGTCCGGGCCGCTTCGACCAGGTCTCGACCGAACTTTTCGAGCGCCTGATATTTGTCCTCGGCGTTGGGGTCGGTGACTCGCTGGCCGCCTCGGATCTTCCGCAAGGCTTTGAGGACGTCCCCCTCGGTCACGCCCAGGGCTTCGAGCAGCCCCTGCGCCTTGCCGGGGGTGTTGAGCAGGCCGAGCATCAGGTGCTCGACCGAAACGTACTGATCCTTGAGCCGGTCGGCCTCGCCTTGGGCGCGGTCGAACACCCGGTTGAGGTCGGGGCCGAGCGAAACATCCCCGCCGCCCGAAACCTTGGGCAAGGCGTTCAAGCCTTCGTCCGCCGCCCTGAGCAACTGGTTCGAGTCGACCCCCAACTGCGCCAGGAGCGACCGGACGACGGTTTGATCGGGCTCGAGCAAGCTCGCGAGCAAATGCATCGGTTCGAGCCGCTGGTGCCCGCGATCGCGTGCCAGCTCGCCGGCCCGCCGCACCGCTTCTTGACTCTTCAGCGTCAAACGATCCATCCGAAACGCCATGACGGATTCCACCCTTTGGAGGATGCTGGAAAAAGTCTGCTTGTGAGCAACACGACGTCAATATTACGCAACCGAGGTCTCGGCGGTTCACCCATCCATCACGATTCGAAGAGTTGACCTACGCGAATCCCTTGCCTCGGAGCGACCTATTCGGATTCAATGACGGGTGTCGAAAAGCGCCGACCTTCGTGAGTTTTTCGCGGTAAATCTTGGTCCGAGATCGGTCGGCATCAACGTGAAAGCGAGCGTGGTCAACTATGTATTTGCAACTCGCGCTGGTGATTGTCTGGTGTCTGGGTATGAGTTCGGTGGCACTGGCTTATGGCGAATACGCGAGCGTGAGGCAGTCTCGAGGTCGACCCATCTCTGTCAAGGAGCGGTTCCGCAACTTCCTCATCCTGTTCGCCGCCTGCGTCGGGGTGACTGCTTTCCTGTCGATCCTCTGGACGCAGCTCCCCTTGGATTTCGTCCTGAGGGAACTTCAACCGATCGCCATCTTCGCCCTGGCTCCGATCTTGCTCTGGTACTGCTTCGACTTGCCACTCCGCCTCGCGAGACATCTGTCGGGAATTCGAAAATCGAGTGCTACCGCCGGTCATCCGCTCGACGGCTCCTGGTCCAGCGAATCATCGTTCCTCGATCAGATCACCGAGCATCGAGGCCGGCCGCCGGGCGTCGACATCAATGAGGAGCCGAGGGTCGACGGCCTGGCCCCAGGGGTGATCGAAACACCGGACGACCGCCGATCTCCAGCGCTCGACCGGGTCGCCCGGCTCCGGCGGGTCGAACCACCCTCCACCGGGCATTCCTGAGCTTTTTCGGACCACCAACGCGGGCAAGTCGGGCAAGCCCCACTTCCGGCACCGGGCCGAAAGCGGGTTGAGCAACTGGCGATGCACCGCCCGAGCCGTCAGAGGGGGGCCGACCCGACCCGCAAGCTCGGTATAGGTCAAGGTCCGACGCTGCCGGATCGCCTCGTGAAAGATCGGCCAGGCGCGCTGGATCAGATCGGCTAGCGGTGTCATACCCCAGGGGGACCGGCCAAAATCAACCCGATGCAGTCGAGCAAGTCTGGTTCCGGCTCGGCCCAGAGCCAACCCGAGTCGAACCAGAAGCCGGGTAATACCCGGCTCACAACCGGCCCCGCTTCGAACCGCTCGGTGACGTAGCGGCCACCTTCCAGCCTTTCGACGATCAGCACGCGGTTGGGGCGGTCGACGAATAGAATCTCGGACACGTTCGCTTCTCGGTAGAGTGCGAGCTTGGTTGTCAGGTCATGATCTCGGTTCGAAGGCGACAGCACTTCCACCACCAGCAAAACTGGCGCGTGACACATGCCATCTTCTAAAATCTGAGGTTTGGTCCCCACCGGCAGAACAAAAATGTCGGGTTCCAGGTAGCAGCCGTCGCGGAGCTTGAGTGGGGCCGGGCCGGACAAGAGGACGCCGACGGGGCGTCGTGAGTTGTACCCGGCGACCAGGAACGAGAGGAATTGGAGGTCAAATTGATGGCTGGGGTGGACGCTCGGTGGCATGTAAACGATCCCGTCGATGAACTCGCAGAACCGACCTTCCGGCGACCGCCGAAGATAGTCATCCTCGGTCTGGCCACAGATCATGACCATGAAGTCGCCGGGGAGCGACGATCGGTCATACCAGTCGGGCTTGCCTCCGTCATCCTCGATGGGCGACGGGGGCGATTCCAGGACCGATGACGAACCTGAACGGTTACCGATCGGGTCGGGCGGCATCGAGGAACCTCCGGTCGAGTCGAGTCGAACTGGATCGATCACACCAAATCAGAACGGGACTTCGCCGGGCCAGTCGGCGTAGTCTCGGGCCGACTGGAACTCCTTGAACCAGAACTGGACCTCGCCGACGGTGGTCATGTTGTTGGCGGCGTAGGGTTCCCACCAACCATCGGCCGGGCGGATCAGGTTGCCGAAGTCGCCTCGGGCCTTGGGTTTCTGGATGATCAGGGCGCTCAAGTCGGGGAGGTTTTTTTCGAGGCAAGCGGCCTGGAGCGGCTTGAGGAGTTTGGCGACGATCGTCCTGGGTGTTTCCTTGAGCCCGACCTCTTTGCAACGGACGCAAAGGTCGTCGTAAGAAACCCAAACGGCCGGGCGACGCTCCTTGGCCGCCAGCGACAGGTCGCGCGCCAGTTGAGCCATGATCGGGTAGATCGCCCTCGCGTTCTCAAGCGACATCGTTCAAGATCCTCAAAGGGCGGAAACTCGCCGGTGGGCCACGGCGCCGCGACCCGTCCGTCGCCCGGTATCGCGCATCGACATAATTCGCGGCCATGCGATGGCGAAGGGGGAACCATGTCGGCTCCCCCTTCACGATCGCCATCAATGATACACTCCGGCCGCTTGGGAAGCGAGCCGGAGCGGTTGGATGGGGTGTAACTTTCGAATCTGGAGATTCTTCGAGATCAAGAATTGCAAATCGCAGGATTGCAAATCGCAAAGGATTCAGAAATCTTGATTTGCGATTTTTTTGCGATTTGCAATCCTGCGATTTGCAATCCGGATCTCCAGATTCGAAAGCTACACCCGGTTGGATGTCGGTAAAGTCCGACGAACGATCGGTTTACTTCTTTTCCTCGAACTCGACGTCGATCACGTCGTCGGCCTTCGAGCCGTGTCCGTTGCCGCCGGTCGCGCCGCTCGGAGCACCTTGAGCCCCGCCGTCCTGGCCGGGGGTTCCGCCGCCCGCCGCGTTGGCGGCATAGATATGCTCGGCCATCGCCTGGCTGGCCCGACCCAGGTTATCCACGGCGGTGTTGATCGCCGCCGCGTCTTCCCCCTTCTTGGCCTCGTTGACGGCTTCGATGGCCGCCTGCACGGCCTGCTTGTCGGCGTCGGAGAGCTTGTCGCGGTGCTCCTCCAAGGTCTTTTCGAGCTGATAGACCCGCTGCTCGGCGGTGTTCCGGGCCTCGGCGAGGTCTCGCTTCTTCTTGTCGTCGGCGGCGTGCGACTCCGCGTCGCGCTGCATCCGCTCGATCTCGTCTTTGGACAACCCGCCGCCCGACTCGATTCGGACGGTCTGCTCCTTGCCGGTCCCCTTGTCCTTGGCCGACACGTTGAGGATACCGTTGGCGTCGAGGTTGAAGGTCACCTCGACTTGCGGCGTCCCCATCCTCGCGGGCGGAATCCCCTGCAAGTCGAACTTGCCCAGGAACCGATTGTCGGCCGCCATCGGTCGTTCGCCCTGGTAGACGACGATGGTCACGGCGGTCTGGTTGTCCTCGGCGGTGGTGAAGGTTTCCTTCTTCTCGGTCGGGATCGTCGTGTTCCGCTCGACGAGCTTGGTGAACACCCCCCCTTTGGTTTCCAGGCCGAGCGAAAGCGGGGTCACGTCGAGCAGCAAGAGGTCTTTGACCTCGCCGGTCAGGACCGCCCCTTGGATCGCCGCGCCGATGGCGACGACCTCGTCGGGGTTGACCCCCTTGTGCGGGTCTTTGCCGAAGATCGTCTTGACGATCTCCTGGACCCGGGGCATCCGGGTCGACCCGCCGACCATCACCACTTCGTCGATCTCCGACGGCTTGAGCTTGGCGTCTTCGAGCGCCTTCAGGACCGGCCCCCGGCACCGCTCGAACAGGTTATCGGTCAGCTTCTCGAACTGGCTCCGGGTAATCACCATCGTCAAGTGCTTCGGACCCGACTGGTCCGCCGTGATGAACGGCAGGTTGATGTCGGCCTGCGCCTGGAACGAAAGATCCTTCTTGGCCTTCTCGGCGGCTTCCTTGAGCCGCTGGAGCGCCATCTGATCTTTCAGGAGGTCGACGCCTTGTTCCTTCTTGAACTCGCCGGCGATGTGGTGGATCAAGGCTTCGTCCCAGTCGTCGCCGCCCAAGTGGGTGTCGCCGTTGGTCGAAAGCACCTCGAACACGCCGTCGGCGACGTCCAAGACCGAGATGTCGAACGTCCCGCCGCCGAGGTCGAACACGGCGATCTTCTCGTTCTTCTTCTTGTCCAGGCCGTAGGCGAGCGCCGCAGCCGTCGGCTCGTTGATGATCCTGGCGACTTCCAAACCGGCGATCTGCCCGGCATCCTTGGTCGCTTGCCGCTGGCTATCGTTGAAGTATGCCGGGACGGTGATGACCGCCTTGCGGACCTTGTGGCCCAGATAGCTCTCGGCCGCTTCCTTCAACTTCCGGAGCACCAGCGCCGAGATTTCGGGCGGCGTATACTCCTTGCCGGACGCCCGGACCTTGACGTAATCCGACGTACCGCCGACGACCTCGTAAGGCACCATCTTCTCTTCGGATCGCACTTCGTCGTGGCGACGGCCCATGAACCGCTTGATCGAGTAAACCGTCCCTCGAGGGTTCGTCACGGCCTGACGCTTGGCGGGGTCACCCACCAGCGTCTCGCCCTTGGTATTGAACGCGACGACCGAAGGGGTTAGCCGGCTGCCTTCCTGGTTGGCGATGACGGTCACGTCGCCGCCCTCCATCACCGCGACCACGCTGTTGGTCGTCCCCAAGTCGATCCCGATAATCTTCTCCCCTTCTGCCACGACCAGTCTCCTTTCAGAAGGACTCTGCGAGAAGCGGGCTGATCGATCCAGCTTTGGAACGACACCCGCGGAGAAAACCGAACAGGGAAAAGTTTCCAGCCTTCAAAAGGGGAAAGGTCCCGTCGACTGCTTCGTCTCAATCCTAGCCGCAAGCGGAGTGCCGCAAAATGACCTTCGGCGAAGCCAATTCGCAAATCGTTTTATCGCAATGATTTGCAAAAAGTTGAGTTTCGGACTGCTTTCTCAACTTCAATCCCCGGACTGCCAGATTGGCGGCGCGAAATTCCAACCAATGCCGCCTGTCATTCTGGCAGACGGACGAATTCGGAGTCGCTCACGACGCTCGCCAGATCATCGATGGACCCAAACTACCAAAACCCGGCGACGGGCGAAACAGGGTGGATCACCCATCGGTCGACTTCCACCTCCTTGACGTTCGGGCCAACTTGAATTATCGACAAGCAGAGAGACTCCCGAAAACCGGTGGTGACTCGACGATGACCCGGGAGGTCACTCCGTTGGTCTTGAGCCTGGTTCTTTTCCGACTCCTTGGCGAACCAAAATGTCCTCAAACGACCCCGCAGCCTCCGAAGAACCAACCTTGGCCGACCTCCGGGTCGAGATCGACCGGATCGACCGCGAACTGGTCCACCTGCTCAACCACCGCTCCGAGATCGCCGTCCAGATCGGCCGGATCAAGCAGGCGGCGGGCCTCGACATCTGGTCGGCCTCCCGCGAGGAGGAAGTCTACGCCCAAGCCTTCGAGGCCAGCCGGGGGCCGCTCCCCCTGGAAACCCTCCGGGTGATCTTCCGCGAGTTGATGAGCAGCTCCCGATCGCTCCAGCGTCAGTTGCGTGTCGCCTGCCTGGGGCCGAAATACAGCTACAGCCACCTGGCGTCAGTCGCCCGGTTCGGCGAGTCGGTCGAGCACGTCCCGCTCGGCTCGATCGCCGCCGTCTTCGAGGAGGTGGCCCGACGCCACGTCCACTTTGGGATCGTCCCGCTCGAAAACTCGACCGACGGCCGAATCGCCGATACCCTGGATATGTTCGTCCGCCAACCCGGCCTCAAGATCCGCGCCGAGGTCCGGCTCAGGGTCCGCCACTGCCTGGTCGGCCTCGGGGAGTGGAGCGAAGTCCGCCGGGTCTACTCGAAAGCCCAGGCGATCTCGCAGTGCCGCAACTGGCTCGGCAAGAACCTCCCGCAGGCCAGCACGGTCGACGTGGTCTCCTCCGCCGAGGCCGCCGCGATCGCCTCGACCGACCCCCAAGCCGCCGCCATCGCCAGCAAACCCGCCGCCGACGCCCACGGCTTGAGAATCTTGGTCGAGAACATCGAGGACCAGGCCAACAACACCACCCGCTTCGCCGTCATCGCCGAGCGGGGCGAAAGCCGGACCGGTCGCGACAAGACGACCTTGATCCTCCGAATCATCAACAGCGCGGGGACCCTGGCCCGAGCAATCGCCCCCTTCGAGGAGAATGGGGTCAACATGACCTGGATCGAATCCTTCCCGACCTCCGAGATGACCAACCAACTCAACCCTTCCTACCTTTTCTTCGCCGACGTCGAAGGCCATCACGAAGACGAACCGGTCGCCAAAGCTCTCGAAGAGGTCCGAAAACGATGCGACCGAGTCGAAGTCCTCGGCTCCTACCCCCGAAGCGAAAGCATCGAAAGCTGAACTCGGCCGATCAAAAAGAAGAACTCGGGAACTCGACTGTTGACCTCCGTCCAAAACCCGTTAATATGGTCCTTGTCGCCTGTGGGGATGACGCCGAATGGTTGGCGTCGTTCGCTTGGGTGGCGGTTCTTCGCGGTGGTTGGTTCGGGCTGGCTTTGATGGCTTGGCTTCGTTTCGACATGGCGATT
>JAABUX010001076.1_pt1 | contig 42708 bp, 42 predicted proteins | sample 5561851 | NCBI WGS metagenome assembly JAABUX01 (sample SAMN10711883, study PRJNA513361) | rock metagenome | isolation source: Antarctica rocks | place: Antarctica: Victoria Land, Richard Nunatak red sandstone | collected 2016-01-03 | reverse complement strand
GAGAACAAGTACCCCAAGGTCGAGGTCACCGATGCCGAGCTGGCCGCAGTCAACCTCACCCGCGACGCGTTCCACGGCGAGTGGAACTACTCGATCAACCCTTCAAACAATTAATCGACGATTCCTTGGTCAGCGTCTCGCCACGCGAGCTCGTCCCCGAGAACGTTACGAATGCGGCGATCACCCCCCAGTACCAGCGCGCCGGAGACAGCAGCTCGCTAGCCACGATCGCCAACGACGAAGCGATTCCGACCTGAATCGCCTGACGGGTGCTCGGCTACAACCGCCCGATCCACGAACCGCCCGCCCCATCGGTGGTCGCCGACTTGCTGGTGGGCCCAGCAGTCGGCGGCTCGCTCGAGGCGGACGTCTCCGCGCCCCCGCTCGCGGGCGACGGCGATCGGCCTGAGCCCTCGCCGGTCGGCACGCTGCGGTCGTCCAACTGGCGCGTGCGGCGATCGCTCGCACGAGATCGCTGACGGCCAGAGCCAGCGCGCGGACAGCGGACGCCGCCGTCGGGTCCGCGCGTACCCTGTCGGCCTGCTGGCCGGCCTGCCACAGGCTGTCCGTCCGCTCCCGGGAGCGCAGCCCGAGGCGCAGGTCGCTCAACGCGTGAATCAACTCGTCGCGGGCACCGTCGCTCCCGTTCGGAGCGGCCGCCGCTCGCCGGCCGGCGCCGGCCAGGTGCTCAGTCGCCAGCTCGAGGTCGAACAGCCGCAGCGTCAGCTCGTCCGGCTCGATTCCGGGCCATCGATCATGGAGATCGAAATCCTCGAGCTGGCTCTCGACCATTAGCGCGGTCTCGCTGACCCCACTGACCCGGCGATGCAGCTGCCGGCCGGTGTGGTCGCTCAGCCTGCTGCCGGCCATCGAGTTGCCGACGATATCCACTACGCCCCCCACCCGGGCACCCAGCGCGCCCAGGGCGCGCTCGAGCTGGCGACCAGGGCGATCGCGCAGCACAAACGTCCGCAAGCTGAAGCTGATCAGCGTCCCGATCACCAGTGCCAAGATCAGCCATCCCAGCATCGACGGCTTGGCGCCCAAGAACAAGCGAAGAAGTAGGTCATGAACCTCACCATCCCGAGCATCGTTCCCCGCTTGCCGAACCGCCGGGCGTAGGTAGCAGCCATCAAGATCGCCACGAACACGACGTCGCCGGACAGCTTGTACGGAGCCAGGTACGCCCCCAGCGTGACCGTGGCCGCCGCCGGAATCAACATCAGCACCGCGGTCAGGGCGCGCTGGCGCACGTCAGGGTCATCGAGCGCCATCGAGGAGATCATGCTGATGATCACCCCAAGCATCGCGACGGTCACGGGCTGACCCGCCGCCACCGTAATCACATACAGGACCCCCAACGAAACCGCCAGGGTGGCTGCCGTCGTGCCCGCCATGCGCAAGCGAGCCAATCCAGGGTCCGACGCGACCAGCCAGTCACGCTCCCGCTCCCACCGCGCCTGGACGCCCGCGGGGCCGCCCCTGCCGGGGGCGCTGAGACTGTGGCGGCGGCGCAGGGTCCGAGACGCGCGAAGCCGTAGACACCAAGTTGAGCCTACAAGGACGAGACGACGATCGGTCGGTCTCGAAGTCGACGCCTCACGGCGCCGACGATACTGGGCGTCGCTTGCTGGGCGCGCACCTATCCGCGCCCCAGCTCGTCCAGGCCCCGCTCGCTTTTCCGGACGTTGTCGCAGCTCGATTGCTCAGTCACGGCAACGCTCCCGACCGTATCCTGGACCCCTGGCTCCGTCCGGCCGGGTCCCCACTTGATCTATCACCTCTTTTTCAGGCTCGTCCTACAGCACATCGATGCTGAGCACGCGCACGCGCTCGCCAAGCGCTCGTTGCGGATCGCCCGATCGACTTCGCTCGGGCGCGCCGCCGTGCGCCGCCTGACCGGGTCGCCGGACAGGAGCCTGGAGGTCCGTGCGCTCGGCCTTACGTTCCCCAGCCCGGTCGGCGTAGCCGCAGGGCTCGACAAAGACGCGACCTGGTTCGAGGACTTGGGGGCGCTCGGTTTCGGCTTCGTCGAGGTCGGGACCATCACGGCGAGCCAGCAAGGCGGCAACCCCCGCCCCCGGGTGCTCAGATTGGTGAAGGACCGCGCGCTTCTCAACAGGTTGGGTTTCCCCAACCCCGGCGCTGAGAGCGCGGCCGCCCACCTACGCCGGGCAATGGGCGCCACGATTGTCGGCGTAAACGCCGGTAAGTCGCTGCTGGCCCCTGCGGAGGCCGCCGGCCGCGATTACCGCGCCGCGGTCCGGCCACTTGCTCAGCTCGCAGATTATCTCGTGATCAACGTCAGCTCGCCCAACACGCCCGGCCTTCGCGAGATGCAGGCGGTGCCCCTGCTGCGCCCGCTGATCGCCGATGTCCGCAGCGAGCTTGCGGCCGCTGGCTCTGCGGTGCCACTTCTGATCAAGATCGGTCCCGACCTGGACGATGATCAGCTCGATGCCGTCACGGCGCTCGCCGTCGAACTGGAACTGGACGGCATCGTGGCTGTGAATACGACAGTGGACCGTGCGATGCTCACGAGCGCCGGCGCGCAAGCCGTCCCCTTTCAGGGGGGCGGCCTGTCAGGGGCGCCGCTGCGACCCAGGGCCCTCCAAGTGCTACGGCGTATCCACCGCAACGTCGGGAACAGCCTCGTCCTGATCTCCGTCGGGGGTATCGAGAGTGCGCAGGATGTCTGGGAGCGCATCCTCGGCGGCGCGACGCTCGTGCAGGTGTACACGGGGTTCATATACGAGGGACCCACATGGCCCGCACGAATCAACCGCGACCTGGCCCGAAGGGTCCGCGGCGCTGGACGTTCCTCGATTCAGGATCTCGTCGGGACCGGGGTTCCGCCGAACCCCGGTCCGGTATAGCCCTCTCAGGTAATAGGCCACGAGGGGGCTGTTGGTCAGCACGGTGCGCGGATGGAGTGCCGCCACGGCGCTTCGCACAGGCGCGAGGCCGGGCTCGTACTGACGCCGGTAGCGCTGCGCCGCGCGCGGCATCCGGGCGGTCAGACTGCCACAGAACGCCACAGAACGGGAGTAGTGGCGCCCACAAGCCACAGGCGTCCGCCTCCGACCGCAAGGACGAGGCCACTCGTCCATTTGCAATTATCAATGTGATCGGCTTTACTCCATGGAAGATGCCTATAACGGTTACCCAGCTCACGGCGTTTCTGGCGGTTGTCCGCCGCGGCTCGGTCACGGCCGCGGCTGAAGAGCTGGTGGTGACGCAACCATCGGTGTCCTCGGCGATAGGCGCGCTTGGAAGAGAGCTGGGGTGTGAGCTCTTCGTGCGCGCGGGTAGAGGAATCCGCCTGACCGAAGCGGGCCTGGCGTACGAACCGTACGCGGCCGATGTGATTGGGCTGCTGGGACACGGGCGGCAGGCCGCGCTCGAGGCGGCCGCGGTGGCCGAGCGGAGGCTTCAGATCGCGGCCGTGACGACGGCGGCAGAGTCCTTCGTCCCCCCGCTCATGAAGGGGTTCTCCGAGCAGTACCCGGAGATCGAGCTCACGCTCGAGGTTGGTAACCGCGAAGTCGTGCTCGCGCGCGTGCTCGGCCACCTGGTCGACGTCGCCCTCGCCGGCAGGCCCCCCGCCGAGGACCGGCTGCTCGCGCAGCCGCTGATTGAGAACGACATCATTTGCATCACCGCGCCCGGCGACCCGGTTGCAGACGGTCCTGCGCTGGATGTATCCGAGCTGTCCGAGCGCACCTGGCTGCTGCGCGAGCCCGGCTCCGGCACCCGAGTGCTCAACGAGCGGTTCCTGAACGAACGTGGGATGCACCCGCAGACGCTGATGCTGGGCTCCAACGGCGCGATCAAGCAGGCCGCGGCGGCGGGTCTCGGCGTGTCGCTCACGTCTCGCGCCGCTGTCGAAGCGGAGCTCGAGTCAGGCCACCTGGCCGAGATTCCGCTCGAGGATGGCCCGCCGACCAGGCCGTGGTTCGTGCTGTGCTCGGCGGTGGGCCCGCTGCGGCCGCCGGTGCAGTCCTTCATCTCCTTCGCGCGTGAGTGGGCAAAGCACGCAGCGCGAGCGCCGCAGACGGCGAGTGCTAGGACGAGCGGCTGAGCACTGTGTCCTGATCCGCTGCTCTCTGCCACACGACAGCGGCGACGCCCTCATCGGCACTGAACGCCCGTGGCACGAGATCGAGCCGCGACTCTTGCGCGCACCAGGTGATGTCGTCCTGCAAGCCGGCTGCTTTCAGCACTTGCGCGTCAGCGCTCGCGCTGAGGGCTCCCAGCGCCGTCGGATATCCACGCGCCACCGCTTCTGCGATCAGGGCGGCGTCCGTGCGCCGGCCCTTCAGCGACGCGCAGAGGCGGCCGGCAACGTATGCGTCCTCCAGCGCCGCCGCGCCGTCGGTTCCCGAGCAGACGATCTGCACATCGCCGTCCGTAGCGCCGCCGCCGCCGCGCAGGGCTTCGAGCAGGGCATCGAGATTGAGCAGGCACCCCAGCAGCACGGTGGGCGCCAGCGCCAGCGCCGCGACGATCGCCGGCGCACCGTTGGTGGTCGCCAGTACGAGCTCGTCTCCGTGGCGCTGCGCTGCTTCCGAAGGAGAATTTCCCTGGTCGAATCCGGGCGGAGTCACGCACTGGCGCTCACCCGCGAGGACCCGGCCGCCGGCCCGCAGGCCGGCGGCTCGCCCGATGCTGTCCGCGCACAGGACTCGCTTGTAGCCCGCAGCCAGGGCTTGGGTCACCGTCGAACTGGCCCGAAGTACATCGATGACCACCGCGACGTCGGCCGAGCGCAGCTCGGCAGGCGTCATGGCGACATCGATCACGCGGCGAGCGCCCGCTCTGATTCCTCGCTGTAGCGACCCAAGGTTGCTTCCCCGTTGCAGCGAGCGCGATGGGCAAAGGCAGATTGAACGGCGCCGGCGTTTGACTCCTGTCCTTTCCAGACCTTCAGCGGCGCAGCCTGCAGAGCACGGCCGTAGGAGAAGCTGAGCGCCCACGGCACGCCCCCCAGCGCGTTCATGGCGTTCAGGTGCGCACTCGCGAGCTCGTCGCTCTGGCCGCCGGAGAGGAAGGCGATTCCCGGCACGGCGGCGGGGACGACCCGCCGCAGCAGCGCCAGCGTTCGCTTTGCGACCTCCTGCACCCCGGCCTGCTGGGAACACTCATAGCCCGACATGACCATGTTCGGCTTGAGGACCATGCCCTCCAGCAGCACGCGCTGATCCGCCAGCTCCTCGAACACGACGCGCAGCGTCTCTCCGGTGACCTCCTCGGAGCGCTCCACCGTGTGATCGCCGTCCATCAGCACCTCGGGCTCGATGATCGGAACGATCCCGGCCTCCTGGCAGAGCGCGCCGTAGCGGGCGAGCGCGTGGGCGTTTACGGCGATGGCGTAGTGGCTCGGCTTGCCCTCGCCGATGTTGATCACGCCTCTCCATTTCGCAAAGCGCGCCCCGAGCTCGCGGTACTCGGCGAGCCGCTCGCGTAGCCCGTCGAGACCCTCGGTGACGGTCTCGCCCTGGGCACCGGCCAGGGGCTTGGCGCCCGTGTCAACCTTGATGCCCGGGATCATGGCGTGCTCAGCGAGCAGCGCCGGGAACGGCGTTCCGTCCGCGCCGGCTTGGCGGATCGTCTCGTCGTACATGATCACCCCGCTGATGTGCTCCTGGGCGCCGGATGCGGTAAAAAGCAGCTCACGGAAGCGCCGGCGAGCCTCTTCGCTGGACTCCACGCCGACCGCTTCCAGGCGCTTGGTCATCGTCCCGTTGCTCTCGTCGGCGGCGAGTATGCCGCTGCCCTGCGCGACCATTTCGCGTGCTGTGGACTCGAGCGCTTGCTTGTGTTCAGTCATTTTCGGTTCTCCTGTGTAGTCGCCCCGTTCCGGGCGCTTTGAGCACCCGGGGCGCGCCGGACCTCCAGCACGCGGCGCGCCGAGCCCGCGGCGATGATGAGTGACTCGGTATAGAGGTGGTCCCCTTCGAACCACGGGCGGCGCAGCAGGTCTCCGCCCGTGACACCGGTTGCCACGAACAGGCCGTCGCCTGCGGCGAGCTGCTCGAGCTTGTAGACGTGCTCGGAGTCGAGACCCGCGGTGGCGATCGCCTCCGCCTCCTCTGGCCCCTGCGGCGCAAGCTGTCCCTGCATGAACCCGCCGAGCGCGCGCACGGCGCACGCCGTCATGATTCCTTCGGGCGTGCCGCCGATGCCCATCTGCAGATCCGCGCCCCCGTCGGGCAGCAGTACCGCGACAGCTGCGGCGACGTCCCCGTCGGGCGGGGTGCTGACCTCGGCGCCGGCCCGGTGCAGGCGCTCGATCAGCTCCTTGTGGCGTGGCTTGTCGAGGACCACGATGCGGAGCTCGCCCACCGCCTTTCCCAGCGCCTCGCCCGCGTGCTGCAGGTTGAGCTCCACCGGTGCCGCGAGGTCGAGCGCCCCCCTCGTGGCCGGCGGCCCGATCAGCTTGTCCATGTAGAAGGCGCCCGCGATCGATGCCATCGTGCCGCGCGCCGCGAAGGCGATCGTGGTGAGCGAGCCCGTCAGCCCTCTCGCGCACAGCTTGGTGCACTCCAGCGGGTCAACGGCGATGTCGAACGCCGGACCCTCGTTGGCTCCCAGCCGCTCACCGTCGAAGAGCATCGGCGCGTCGTCCTTCTCACCTTCGCCGACCACCACCGTCCCCGGACCGCGCGCCTGGCCGAGCGCGGTCCGCATCGCCTCGGTCGCCGCCTCGTCGGCCCCGTCGGGGCTGCCGCGCCCGACCCACGGCTGGCACGCCACAGCCGCTGCGCGCGTGGCCTCGAGCGCGACGGGCTCGAGGCTGGCCAGCCAGCGCGTGTGTGCGCTCGGAGCTGCCAGCGCGTCTGCCAGCGCGTCGTCGTGGACCGTGCCCTCCATCGCGGCGGACCCTAGCAAGCAATCACCGATCACGCCGGATCACGCCGGGTCGTCTCGAGCCGGCGTGAGCTACTTGGCCGACCGCCGCCTGGCCAGACGCGGCCGGCCCCGGGCTGGCCCACTAGTATAGCGTCATTTTTATGATTAGCCCCCAAATCATTCCTTGACTTCTATGTGTGAAGATGGTTTTATACTTTTAGTGCAGAGTTCAATAGAAAGGCGCACGTAAGAATGGCTACTACCGAGGACAAGAAGGATCGCTGGGCCGCAGGGGTCACCCCCTATGCGGAGATGGGTTATTGGAACGCAGAGTACGAGCCCAAGGACACTGACGTCCTGTGCGCGTTTCGCATCACCCCGCAGGAGGGCGTGGATCCGATCGAGGCCGCAGCTGCGGTCGCGGGAGAGTCTTCGACCGCGACGTGGACGGTAGTCTGGACTGACCGCCTGACCCCGCACGAGCACTATCAGGCCAAGGCGTACACGTGCGAGGAGGTACCGGGCACCCCGGGCCAGTACATCGCGAAGATCGCCTACGACATGGACCTCTTCGAGGAGGGCTCGGTCGCCAACCTGACGAGCTCGATCATCGGCAACGTGTTCGGCTTCAAGGCGCTCAAGGCGCTGCGCCTGGAGGACATGCGCATCCCGCCCCACTATCTGAGGACATTCCAGGGCCCCCCGCACGGCATCATCATGGAGCGCGAGTACCTGGACAAGTTCGGGCGCCCGCTGCTCGGAGCCACGACGAAGCCGAAGCTCGGCCTCTCGGCCAAGAACTACGGGCGCGTCGTCTACGAGGCGCTGCGCGGCGGCCTCGACTTCACCAAGGACGACGAGAACATCAACTCGCAGCCGTTCATGCGCTGGCGCGACCGCTACGTGCACGCGATCGAGGCCGTGAACCGGGCCTCCGCGGTCACCGGCGAGGTCAAGGGCCACTACATGAACGTCACCGCCCCGACGATGGAGGACATGTACGAGCGCGCCGAGTTCGCCAAGGAGATCGGCAGCGTGATCATCATGCAGGACCTGACCGTCGGCTACGTGGCGATGCAGTCGATGTCCAAGTGGGCGCGTGCGAACGGCATGATCCTGCACCTGCACCGCGCAGGCCACGGGACCTACACGCGCCAGAAGTACCACGGCGTCAGCTTCCGCGTGATCGCCAAGTGGTGCCGGATGATCGGCGTTGACCACATCCACGCCGGAACGGTCGTCGGCAAGCTCGAGGGCGACCCCGGCATGATCAGGGGCTACTACGACGTCTGCCGCGAGCGCTTCAACAAGACCAACCCCGAGACCGGTATCTACTTCGACCAGGATTGGGCCTCGCTGGCCCCGGTGATGCCCGTCGCCTCCGGCGGTATTCACGCCGGCCAGATGCACCAGCTCCTCCATTACCTGGGCGAGGACGTGGTGCTCCAGTTCGGGGGCGGCACGATCGGCCATCCGATGGGGATCGCCGCGGGCGCCACCGCCAACCGCGTCGCCGTCGAGGCGATGATCAAGGCCCGCAACGAGGGCAGGGACTACTTCGAGGAGGGCCCCGAGATCCTGAAGTCTGCGAGCAAGGGTTGCCCCGAGCTCAGCGCCGCGCTCGAGGTCTGGAAGGACATCACGTTCAACTTCGAGTCAACCGACACACCAGAGTCCGTGGCAACTCCCACGGAGAGCCGCTAGGCGGGAGAGACAAGCCATGAGAATCACGCAAGGAACATTCTCGTACCTCGAGGACCTGACTGACGAGGAGATCGAGGCGCAGATACGTTACGGGCTCGAGCACGAATGGGCGATCATGATCGAGTACACCGACGATCCTCACCCCCGCAACCCCTTCTGGGAGATGTGGAAGCAGCCGGCGTTCGACCTCACCCCCGACGAGGCGGACGAGGCCATGCGCGATGTCGAGGCGTGCCGTGAGGCCTACCCCAACCATTACATCAAGGTGGTCTGTTATGACAGCTCGCTCGGGCGCCAGACGTCGAGGCTGTCGTTCATCGTCAACCGCCCCGCCGAGGAGCCAGGGTTCCGGCTCGAGCGCCAGGAGAAGGCGAATCGCCAGATTCGCTACACGCTGCACCCGTACGCTGCGAACGATCCGATCAGTCGCCGCTACGGCAACAAGGGAGACCTCGCGACCAGTCGCGACCCCGCGGGGGTGCAGGACGCCACGCCGGGACGCGATTCACCAAGGGCCGCCGCGAACGGCGCATCGGCGGGCGACGGCGCCGCCCCGGCGAAGGACGAAGGGGTTGGCGAGTCCTGATATGACTCCCCGGGGCCGCGACACCACCGGCAGGCCGCTCGAGCCCGACGAAGCCGAACGGGAGCGGCTCCTCGGCCGCACGCGGATGGGAGGAGAGCGCGGATCGGTGTCTGAGGAGTTCAGCGGCAAGGTCGTGGCCCCGGAGAAGGGGGCGAAGACAGGCTCGGCGGTCGATTCGGTCAATTTCTCCGAAGCAGTGTCCGAGGAGGTGGCTGACGTCCAGAGCGTGGTGCGTGACTCGCGCGTGTACGAGGTGCTCGAGGAGCTCGACCGCGAGCTCGTCGCGCTGGAGCCGGTCAAGCGGCGGATTCGCGAGATCGCCGCGCTGCTGGTTATCGACCGGCTCCGTGAGGAGATGGGCCTGCGCTCCGAGCGTCCCACGCTTCACATGAGCTTCACCGGTGCCCCGGGGACCGGGAAGACGACGGTGGCCCTGCGGATGGCCAGCATCCTGCACCGCCTCGGCTACATCGACAAGGGTCAACTGGTCGCGGTGACACGTGACGACCTCGTGGGGCAGTACGTCGGACACACGGCGCCGAAGACCAAGGATGTCGTCAAGCGCGCGACCGGCGGCATCCTCTTCATCGACGAGGCCTACTACCTGCACCGGCTGGACAACGAGCGCGACTACGGCCCCGAGGCGATCGAGGTTCTGCTACAGGTGATGGAGTCCGAGCGCCAGAACCTCGTCGTGGTGATGGCCGGCTACAAGGATCGCATGGAGGAGTTCTTCCAGGCCAACCCGGGCATGGGATCGCGGATCGCCCACCACATCCACTTTCCCGACTACACGGTCGACGAGCTGTTGCAGATCGCGCGGCTGATGGTCGACCAGCAGGGCTACGAGCTGAGCGAGGACGCCGTGCAGGCGCTGCACGACTACATCGAGCGCCGGATCGAACGTCCCCGTTTCTCCAACGGCCGCAGCATCCGCAACGCGATCGAGCGCGCGCGGATGCGCCAGGCCAATCGGCTGTTCGAAGCAAACCGGAAGCTGACCAAGAAGGATCTCGTCACGCTGGAGGCCGACGACATCCGCCAGAGCTCGGTCTTCAGCGACACTCAGGAGGACGAGTCCGAGGTTGGCGACGCGGGGGCGCAGGCCGGCGGTGACGGCGACGGCGCGGGGGCGAGCAGCGAAGTTGGGGCTAGTGCCTTAAGCTAGGGAATCCCTCACGGATGCAGCGCCCTCGTGCGCACCGTCGAACAACTAGGCTAGGAGAAACCCATGCCGCGCCCCATCATCCTCGGCGTCGTCGGCGACTCGGCGTCCGGAAAGACGACCATGACGCGGGGCCTCGTGCGCATCCTCGGCGAGGACCAGGTGACAGCCATCTCGACTGATGACTACCACCGCTACGACCGCAAGCAGCGCGCCGAGCACAAGATCACGCCGCTGAACCCGGACTGCAACTACATAGACATCATGTCCCAGCACTTGCAGCACCTGCGCAACGGCGAGCCGATCCTGAAGCCCGTCTACGTCCACCACAACGGAAGCTTCGGGCCGCCGGTCTATGTTGATCCGAAGCCCTTCACGGTAATCGAGGGCCTGCTCGGCTACAGCACAGAGGAGCTGCGCGACTCCTACGACGTCCGCATCTACCTCGCGCCGCCCGAGGAGCTGCGCCGCAAGTGGAAGATCCGGCGCGACACCTCGCGGCGCGGATACACAACCGACGAGGTGCTCACCGATCTCGACCATCGCGAGCCCGACTCGGCCCAGTTCATCCGTCCCCAGGATCGCTACGCGGACGTGATCGTGTCCTTCCGCGAGGGAGACGACGGCGATCCGCACTCGCTGGACGCGCAGCTCACGCTGCGCGACACCCTTCCCCATCCCGACCTCACGGGCGTCATCGGCGACGGCGACCGCGGGATCACGATCGAGGAGGGGGACTCCGAGGCGCTGGTGCACATCGCGGGCAAGATCGAGCCCGAGCAGGCCGCCGAGATCGAGGAGGCGATCTGGGAGAAGCTGCACTTCGCTTCACATTTGCGCTCGGAACGGCTCGGCCAGTTCACGATCGGCAACGAGATCAACCGCTCCGAGTCGCTGGCGCTCGTGCAGCTCTTGACCCTATACCACCTCGTGAGCGCCAAGGCGGCGGTCGCGCTGGGAGGAGAGAGCCCCCGCGCCGACGCCGAGGAAGTCGCCGAGAGGCATGGGGGCCGGGACGCCGGAGAGAAGGACAAGGACGCAGAGGAGGACGCTGGCGAGAAGGACGAGGGCGGCGAGAAGGACGAGGGCGGCGAGAAGGAGAAGCCGAAGGCAAAGGGGAGGGCGAAGAGGAAGGAGTCGTGACACCGCGGGCCTCTGAGGCGGTGCAGCCGTGACGCCGCCATCGCGGGGCCGCGAGCGCGATGCGAGCTCCCGCCCGGTGATTCTCGGCGTCGTCGGGGACTCCGCTGCGGGCAAGACGACCATCACCCGTGGGCTCGTCCGGGCCCTGGGAGAGGACTACGTGTCCCACATCTGCACCGACGATTACCATCGCTTCGATCGCAAGCAGCGGGCCGAGCTCGGCATCACGCCGCTGCACCCGGACTGCAACTACCTCGACATCATCGCCCAGCACCTGGCGAACCTGCACCGGGGAGAAGCGATCCTGAAGCCCGTGTATCGCCACCAGGACGGCACGTTTGGACCGCCGGTGTATTTCGAGCCCGGGCGCTTCACCGTGATCGAGGGCCTGCTCGGCTATTACCTGCCTGAGATGCGCGACATGTACGACGTGCGCGTCTACCTAAACCCCCCTGAGAAGATGCGCCGCGAGTGGAAGGTGCAGCGCGACTGCACGCGGCGTGGATACACCACCGACGAGGTGCTCGCCGAGCTCGACCGCCGCGAGCCGGACTCGGCGTCCTTCATCAGGCCGCAGTGCCTGTATGCCGACATGCTCGTCTCGTTCATGCCGCCAAGTGGCGATGGCGGGGACCCGGCACACCTCGACGCGGAGCTGACGCTCCGCGACGGCCTTCCCCACCCCGACCTGGCGCCGTTCGTGCAGGAGGACGGCGCGGAGAACGGTCTCACGCTGGTGGAGCACGACGGTGAGCGCCTGCTGCGCATCCCAGGACAGATGGACCCCGATCGCGCGGCGGCGATAGAGGAGGCGATCTGGGCCGGCATGCACTTTGCGGTCCACCTGCGCCAGCGCCGGCTGGGGGAGTTTACGGTTGGTACCCAGCTCTACCGCTCCGAGTCCCTCGCGCTCGTCCAGCTACTGATCCTCTACCACCTGGTGACGGCGAAGGCGGCGATCGCTCTGGGAGGCGACGGCGTGCGCGCCGTGGCGCCCAGGAGGGAGCCCGCGCAAGCAGCGGTAAGCGCCGGGACGGCCTCGGCGTAGCGGGCGCTGGGCGCCCCGGCGAGGCTTGCGCTGAGGGGGCTGGTCGTGCGAACTGTCGCGTTTGAGAACCGAGTGGGCGCGAGATGCGACACTTCGGGCAGCGGCTAGCTGGACTGGCGCGGTAGGCTTCGTGGCGATCGCTACAAGGAGGGTCTCATGACCACCGTAAATGTCTTGCTCGTCGCCAATCGAACCGCCGCCGATGGGCCGCTCCTGGAAGCGGTCCGCCACCGTGCACGCGCCCTCGATAAGGGCCCCGCGGTGTTCCATCTCGTAGTCCCCGCTACGCCCCAGGGTCTTCATCGCGTAGTCGATCCCGAGGTGGCCGGCTTGGAGGCCGCGCGCGCACGCCTGCGGATCGCGCTCCCGCTGCTCGGAGAGGCAGCCGGAGTACCTGTCACCGGCCAGGTCGGCGATGCGAATCCGCTCGCCGCGGTGGCGGATGCGATCAACCAGCGGGAGTTCGACGAGGTCATCCTGTCGACACTGCCCTCGAGGATGTCGCGCTGGATGCGCATCGACCTGCCCAGCAAGGTGCGCGCGCTCGGGCTGCCGGTGCTCCACGTGTCCGCGTCCAGTCCGAGGAGAGGGGCCGAGTCCGGGATGGAGGTAGCGGAGGTGGGGTAGGTGCTGGGCGCTCTATAATCGCCTATCCCCTGAAGCTAGGAGCGGCGCGTGCAGGAAATGGTGATTTACGGCGTGAGCTTCGACATGGTCGGCAAGCAGCCGATCGTGTTGCTCAAGGCCGTCGAAAGCAACAAGTTCCTGCCGATCTGGATCGGCCACCCGGAGGCGGCGGCGATCCTGATGAAGCTCCAAGGTGCCTCGACGCCGCGCCCGATGACCCACGACCTACTCTCCGATGTGCTCGGCGAGCTCGAGGTCGCATGCACACGCGTGGCGGTCACAGAGCTGCGCGAGAACACGTTCTACGCCTCGATCAGCCTGCGGGTGAACGGCCGCGAGCTGGAGGTCGACTCGCGCCCTAGCGACGCGCTGGCGCTCGCGGTCCGTGCCGGTGCGCCGATTTTCGCCGCTGACGAGGTGATCGCAGAGTCCGCGATCGAGTTCGAGCACGAGGTCGAGGACACCGAAGAGGTGGTGGAGAAGTTCAAGGACTTTCTCGACGAGGTAACGCCCGAGGACTTCGCCGCAGGTAGCTGACAAGGAGGACTGCCGCGCGGGGGACCTGCGTCGTGGGAGGCTGAGACGGGTGAGCCTTACGCCGGTCCGCTCGCTCCGAGGATTCGCGCGACAAGCTCGTCGAAGCCGATCCCGGCGGCGTCGGCCGCCTGAGGCAGCAAACTGATGTCGGTCAGTCCGGGGATGGCGTTGAGTTCGAGCACGTAGAGCTTGCGGGTTTCGAGCTCGAGCATCAGATCGACCCGGGCGAATCCCGAGCACCCAAGTAGCGCATAGACCGAGAGCGCGATCTCGTTCGCGCTCGCGGTAACCGCGCCGTCGAGATCGGCGGGGCAGATGAACCTCGTGCGCCCGATCTCGTAGCGAGACTCGAAGTCGTAGAAGTGCTCCTGCTCGGGGACCGCCTCGACGATCGGCAGGGCACGAGGCGCTCCATCCTCGTCGAGGATCGAGACCGCCAGGTCGCGGCCGCTCACGTGGCGCTCGAGCAGGACCTTGCGGTCATAGGAGAACGCCGCGACCAGCGCCGCCGGGACATCGGCCGGGGTGCGCGCGAACTTGATCCCGAGCGCGGAGCCCTGCCCGGCTGGCTTGACGACGATCGGAAACCGCAGGCGCTCCTCGATCGCTGGGAGCGCCTGCGCCGCGCCCAGCTCCTTGAACGCGGTCTCGTTGAAGGCGAAGAAGTCAGGTGTCGGAATGCCCCGGTCGCGCATCGCGTGCTTGGCGAGAACCTTGTCCGCGGCGCGGATGCAGGCTGAGACGCGAGAGCCCGTATACGCGATCCCCATCGCCTCGAGCAGTTCCTGCACCGTGCCGTCTTCTCCGTCGCGCCCGTGCAAGGCTACGAACGCGATCTCGGGCCGGGTGGCGGTCAAGCGCGCCACCAGCTCTGCGCCGACGTCGATCGCGATCACTTCGTGCCCGAGCCGGCCCAGTGCCTCTTGCACTCTGGCTCCCGATTTCAGCGACACCTGGCGTTCAAGGGAGTGCCCCCCCTTGAGCACCGCCACGCGGCTCATCGAAGACCGCCCTCGCCTGCCCGCCCGATCATCCCGCGCGCTTGCGCTTGGCCGGCAGCCGCAGCACCTTGGCCACTTCGTCTGCGCAACCGGGAGCCGATGGCTCGGACTCGGGCCGGCTCCGCTCTCCTGCGCGCTTGCCGGCGTTGGCTGTGACGGCGGTGCGCGGACGGATGCCGGTCAGCGTGTCGTAGAGGGCTACCTGCTCGCGCACGATCTCGCCGATGCGGCGGATTCCCTCACGGATACTGTCCTCGCCGACGCCGGAGAAGTTCAAGCGCATCGCCGATCCACCTCGCCCGTCGACGTACGCCGCACGTCCCGGCACGAAGGCGACGTGCTCCTGAAGCGCTCGTGCCAGGAGGTCGGTGGTGTCGATGTACGCGGGCATCGTCGCCCAGATGAAGAGTCCGCCTGCAGGATGGGTCCACTCGGCCTCACGCGGGAAGTGCTCGGCGAGTGCGTCGAGCATCACGTCGCGCCTGCGCCGGTAGATCTCGATCAACGATCGCACGTAGTCTTGCCATGGCCCCGAGTCGAAGTACGCGCCGACGAAGTACTGGGAGATCGAGGACGAGCACAGATCTGAGGCCTGCTTGCCGATGTTCATCTTCTGCAGGATCGGAGCGGGCGCGGCGCTCCAGCCGAGCCGCACGCCGGGGGAGAGGATCTTGGAGAAGGTGCTCGCATAGATCACGAATCGATCGTCGAGCGAGCGCAGCGTAGGTAGCGGCGTGCCCTCGTAGCGCAGCAAGCCGTAGGGATTGTCCTCCAGCACGAGCAACTCCCGTTCGCGCGCGATCCGGATCAGCTCGTGCCGGCGTTGCAGCGACAACGTCACGCCGGCCGGGTTGTGGAAGTTCGGGACCGTGTAGATGAACTTCGGCCGCCGGCCGGCGGCCGAGAGATGGTCGAGCGTCGCTTCGAGCTCGGTCACGAGCATCCCGTCGCGGTCCATGCTCACTTGAACGACCTCGGCCTCGTAAGCGCAGAAGGTCGGTACTGCTCCCGGGTAGGTCGGCGCCTCGGCCACGACGACATCGCCCGGGTCGAGCAAGGTCTTGCAGACCAGGTCGATCACCTGCTGTCCGCCGGTGGTCACGAGCAGCTCGTCGGGGTCGACCTCCATGCCCTCGGCACCCATCACCTGCGCGATGCACGCCTTGAGGAGCGCAAGTCCCTCGGTCGGGGCGTACTGCAGCGCTCGTGCACAGGAATGCAGTGCGACGGTTTGCATCAACGATGCATAGGAGTCCGGCGGGAAGGTCGAGGTGTCGGGCCATCCCCCCGCGAGCGAGATCACGTCCTCGCGCTCGGTCAGCGCCATCAGGTCGCGCATCGCCGAGGATTTCATGACCTTCGTCCGCCGCGCGAACAGCGCCGCGTAGCGCTCGATGTCCCGTGCCGTCGACCGCGGGCGCTCGGAGGTAGAGCTCATCGTCGCCTCTGCACTATCGTCACGCCTGCCCACGGTAGCGCACAGTGCATCTCGTCTTCGACATCTTCCAAGGGATCGGCGTCGCCGCGGCGGTCGGAATTCGCCCCTTCCTGCCCGCGCTGGTCGTTGGGGCGCTCGCTGCCGGCGACGTTCAGATCGACTTCAAGGGCAGCCACTTCGCCTTCCTCCAAGGCACGCCATTTCTGCTTGCGATGGTCGTGCTCGCGATCCTGCTGGCCCTCGCCGAGGGGCGGCTGGCCCGCGAGCGGCTCGGGCAGGGACCGGGCGCCCTCGTCCTCGGCGCGGTGGCGCTCGCGCTCGGAGCACTGCTGTTCGCAGGCTCGCTGAGCCGCGGCCACTACCTGGTCTGGCCGGGCTATGCGGGCGGCGTGATCTGCGCCGCGGTGGGCCTCGCCGCCACCCGCCCGCTGCTCGCCCGCGTGCGGGCCGCGCTCGACGCGGCCCGCACGCGCGACGACGACGGACCCACCCTCAACCTGCTGCCCCTGTACGAAGAGGGCGGCGCGCTGGTGCTCGCCGCCCTCTCGGTGATCGCGCCGCCCGTCGGTCCGGTCGGCCTCGTGCTGCTCTTGTGGCTCTTCTATCGCGGGCGCCGGCGGGAGGACCGCAAGTACGCTGGTCTGCGGATACTGCGTTGAGCCCTTCACCCAAGAAGCTCGTGCTGGTGGTAATCGATGCGTGCAAGCCGGCGATGCTCGAGCGTACGATTGCCGCGGGGCGCGCTCCCGCCCTTGCGCGCATCGTGCAGCAGGGCGTCTACGTCAACGACTGCGCCGCTGCGTTTCCTTCCGTGACGCCCGTCTGCGCTGCCTCGATCGCGACGGGTGCAGGCCCCGGCGAGCATTGGATCCCGAGCATGAACTGGTACCACCGCGAGGAGGCGCGTTACGTCGAGTACGGCTCGAGCTTCTCGGCCAGCCGCCAGTTCGGCTTCCTGCGCTCGCTGACGGACACCGTGTACCGCATGAACGCCGAGCACCTCTCTCCAGACGTTGAGACTGTGTTCGAGTCACTAGACGACGCCGGCGTACGCACAGCAGGAACGACCTATCTGATCTACCGGGGCCGCCATCCCCACGAGGTTTCCAACGAGACGGCCCTTGCCCGGCTCGCCACCTCGACCCTCTTCCGCCGTACGATCGACGGCCCGCTCGAGCTCTTCTACGCCGACCTCTACGCCAGCCGCAAGACCGGCTGCCGGGGCCAGCTCGGAATGCCCGGCGTCCGTGACCAGCACACCGGGTGCGTCGGCGCTTACCTGGCGGAGAACGATCTGTTCGACTTCCTGCTGTTCTCGCTTCCCGACAACGACGCCTGGTCGCACAAGTACGGGCCCCACGCCCAGGTCAGCTCGATCGCCGCAGCCGATCGTCAGCTAGAGCGCCTGATGCACGCGGCTGGGGGCCCTGACGCCTTCCTGCAGGAGCACGCGGTCATCGTCGCCTCCGATCACTCGCAGGCAGCGGTGGAGGAGCGGATCCGCATCGATCACGCGTTTGCCGATTTCGCGGTTGCCTCGCCCCACGCCTCGCGCTCGATCGGCGCCGAGGTCGCGCTCAGCCCCGCGCAGCGCTCGGCGATGGTCTATGCCCTCGACGAGGAGCGCCGCGGGCGGGTCATAGAGCGCTCGGTCCGCGTGCTCTCAGAGCTCGATGGGGTCGATCTCGTGCTCTGGCTGGCTGAGGAGGGCAAGGGGGGGGCGGAGGCGGTCGTGCGCAGCTCTCGCGGAGAGCTGCGCTTCTGCGCGGGCGGGGAGCTCCAGGACGAGCGCGGGGCGCACTGGAGCGTCGAGGGTGAGTTGGCCGCGCTGGGCGCGCAGGCCGGGGAAGGGCGCTTTCGCAGCCACGAGTATCCCGACGCGCTGGCCAGGATCTGGTCGGCACTGCACTGCCCGACGGCGGGAGACGTGCTGCTCTCCGCCGCTCCGGGCTACGAGTTCGTGGACTGGGGAGGCGCCGACCACATGGGTGGTGGAAGCCACGGCTCGCTTCACCGCTCGGACTCGATCGGGGCGCTGCTCTGGTGCGGTACGGGCCCCGACACGCGCGGCGCCCGGGAGCAGTGGTCGCTGCTCGACATCGCGCCGATGATTCGGGCACACTTCGGACTACAGCCGCCGGAGGACCCCGACTGGGTCGATTAGGAACTCATTAGCGTGGGCATTCGCGAAGGGGGCAGCCAGCACCGCGCCGCTACATTCCTCAGAGATGCCCGAAGACCTGAGCACCGCCGCCGGACCGACCTTTCGCGTTCGCGTGCGCCACGGCGTGCGCCGTGGGCACAACTGGCTTCAGCTCGTGCGTTTCGCGGCCGTCGGGGCGAGTGGGTACATCGTCAACCTCGCCGTGTACGCCGCCTGCTTTCGCTTGCTCGGGATCGACTACCGCCTGGCGTCCGTCGCGGCGTTCATAGTCTCGGTGGTCAACAACTTCTGGCTCAACCGTCATTGGACGTTCGCCGCAAGGCACGCGCACCCGATCGGCCAGGCGGCTCGCTTCTTTACGATCTCTCTGGTCGCGTACGGGTTCACCTATGTAGTGCTCGTCGGGCTGGTGCAAGGCGCTGGGATCAGCGAGCTGCTCGCCCAGGCGATCGGCGTCGCCGCCGCCACGCCGCTGTCCTTCCTCGGGCAGAAGCTTTGGAGCTTCCGGGCCTAAGCGCCCGCGCTGCAGCGCTTGCACTGGCGCTCGTTCTCACGCTTCTCGGGGCCGGGAGCGTCGCTCGCGCAAGCTCCACAACGGCCGCGGGCGAGCCAGGCGCGCCGGTCCTCGTCACTTCTCAGCACACGCCTCCGCCCGGCTACCGGCTGACCGGCGCCCAGGTGGAGCGGGTCGCCGTGCGCGTCCAGAAGATCCGCGCGGTGCTCCGCAGGCACCCCGGCGCATATCCGGCGCAGTACACCAAGGGCCCCGGTCAATGGCAGGTGAGCTGGTTCACCCCCAAGGCCGAGAAGGAGATCGCGCAGGTATACGTCGACGACGCCAGCGCCAAGGTGACCCAGGCATGGACCGGCTTTCAGGTCGCCTGGACGATGGCGCGGGGCTACCCGGGAGAATTCGGGCGCCGGACGAATGCGATCTACATATGGATCCCGCTCTGCCTGCTGTTCCTGGCGCCGTTCTTCCCGTGGCGCCGGCGACCATCGCTGCTGCACTTGGACCTTCTGGTGCTACTCGCCTTCTCGGCCTCCCTAGCGTTCTTCAACCACGCGCTGATCGGGATCTCGGTACCGCTCGTCTATCCGTTCCTGCTCTATCTGCTGGCGCGGATGCTGTTGCTCGCCTTCGGGCGCGGGGTGCCTCGGGAGCCGCTGAGGTTGCTCGTGCCCGCGTCGTGGCTGGCGGTCACAATCGTCTTCCTGATCGGATTCCGCGTGGGCCTGAACGTGACCAACTCGAACGTGATCGACGTCGGATACGCGGGCGTGATCGGTGCCGACAAGGTGCTGCACGACAAGCCCCTCTACGGCGGCTGGCCACACGACAACGCAAACGGTGACACCTACGGCCCCGTCAACTACTACGCCTACGTCCCGGCCCGCGCGATCTTCGGCTGGAGCGGTAGCTGGGACGATCTACCCGCCGCACACGCCGCTGCGATCCTGTTCGACCTGCTGACGCTGGTGGGGCTCTACTTTCTCGGTCGCCGTATCCGCGGGCCTACGCTGGGGATCGTGCTCGCGTACGCGTGGGCTTGCTACCCGTTCACGATCTTCGTCCTCAGCTCCAACAGCAACGACTCGCTGGTGGCGATGCTGATCGTGGCGGCGATGCTGACGCTGAGCTCGGCGCCGGCCCGGGGGGCCTGCGCCGCATTGGCGGCGTTCACCAAGCTCGCACCGCTCGCGCTCGCACCGCTGTTCCTGCGTGGAGCCTCTGAGCACGGCTGGCAGCGCAAGCGCTCACTGACCGCATACGTGCTCGCCTATGCGCTCGCCGTGCTCGTCGTGATGGCCCCCGTGCTACTGGAAGGCAACCTGCACCGGTTCTGGCACGACACGGTCTCCTACCAAGCCGGCAGGGGCTCGCCTTTCTCGGTCTGGGGCCTATGGGGTGCGCTTGGCTTGGAGCAGCACGCAGTCCAGGTCCTGGCGGCGTTGCTCGCCGTCGTGGTCGCGTTCTTCCCGCGGCGACGGCGTACGGTAGTCCAGGTCGCCGCACTCGGCGCCGCTGTCACGATCGCGCTCCAGCTCGGCCTTACGCACTGGTTCTACCTCTACATCGTGTGGTTCTTCCCGCTGGTGATAGTGGCACTGCTGGGCGCGCATCCTGAGCGACGAGCTGCGTCGATGGCGGCTCGCCGAGGTCGCCGAGGTCGCCGAGGTCGCCGGCCGGATACGCCCGCGGCCGAGCTGCTGCCGGCTCCTACCTGAGTGCGAGTTGCTGACTGACCGGGGTCGTATGGGGCGAGACAAACAGAACCGGGCGGCGGCGACGCGGCCGCCCGAGAGTGCGTTTTGCGTTGTAAGCGCGAGGGATCGGCGCACGGAATCCCCGCTTGTATGGTATAGTTGCTCAGCTATGAGCAATAGGATCGAGTCACAGGGAAACTCTCGGGTGACGCACGATGCGGCCGGGTCGGAATCCAATCGCGCCAGCGGATGGCTGGGACTCAGTTCGCGTCGGCAGTTCGGTCGCCGGACATGAACCTCCGCCCGTCGGAGTCGGCGTAGCGTAAGGGACATTGGCGAAACGCGCGTGTTGTCCTGCTAATCGGCATGTTTCTGTAGCCGCCAGCGAGGACGTTACTCCATGTTCCGGACGAGTTTAACCCAGCGCGACCATGCTCTATTAGCCTCAGTTAGCATCGAACAGAGTACCGGACGGGTCGTATGCCCGTCCGCCGCCTTCTACCCTCGGTAGTGGCCGCGAACTGGTTTTCCGTTGCGGCGGTGCGGCTTGACCCAGACCCGCCCGCCGCGCGCGGTTGGAGAAGAGGTCGCGGGTGGTGCTGCGCCGGGGGCGGGCGCGTGATGGCGCTCGGCCGGGGGGCGGTGGCGCGGACGCCCAAGCATGCGGGCGACAGTGCGGATGATGTCGGGCTGGCGTGCCGCCCAGTAGTCAGTGATCTCCCGTCTGCTCACGGGGATGAGATCGTCCTCGTCAACGTCATCGAGGTAGCCGAACGCCCGGACCACGGGGTCCAGGACATGCTGCTCGGGCGCGAGTCGGTGGCGAGCTACATAGAGCCCTAATCCGTCCTCCACGGTGCGCCCGGTCTGCTGTTCGATGGCCATGACATCGAAGTAATCGCGCAGCTCGCCGCGCTGCGTGATCACATTGAGCTTCATCGCCAGAATGTCGCCGATGCCAGCCACATCGAGTCCGGCTACGCGTGTTGTCGGTTCGAGCTGGTGCTGAGCCCGGGCCTCGTCGGCGTGCAGAAATTGCAGCTTCGTCTTGGAGAATGTGGCGTTCAGCGTGCCGGTGGAACGGCCGGTGACGGTCAGGGAGCCGAGACGGCGTAGGCGGGTGCAGAGCGTGTCGAGGTCCACCGCGCCTCGGTGGTAGAAGAAGTCGAGATCGCGACTCTTCCGATGTGAGAGATGCACCGCGAGTCCCGTGCCGCCAGCGAGATACAGCTCGTCGGGCAGGACCGGGGCGATGGTTTCCCAGGTCTGCGCCGCGTCAGTCGGCAGGACGGCGCTGACCGAGCTTGGCAGACTCACGCGTATCGCGCCAGGTTGAGCGCCATGGCACGCCGGTCAGCCGACAAGCCACGAGTGTTGGCGGCATGGCGCCAGTCCTTTGCGGATAGGTGGTCAGCGCCCCAGGCGAGACCTTCGAGATCGCCGACGCTCAGCAGCCGCCGTGCGATGTAGCCGCCATGACGGCGCACATCCAACTGTGAGCTGGCGGTGTTCCAAAACAGATGCCTGAGGGCAGGCGGCACCCGGGCGTGACGCGCGGGCTCAGAGCGCTGAGGCGCAAGCACATGCGCCAACGCTGGCGCTAACTGCGGCCACTGTGCGGCGGTCACGTTCGCCCGGATCACATCGATCTCGCGTGAGCGCCCGAGAGCCACCGTCTGACGCTCACGGCGAACCAGCCCACGCTCGATCAACTCGCTCACGGCGCGAGCGGCTGCGGTCGGCGAGATGCCCGCGCGAGCAGCGAGCACGCGGGCAGAGGTGACGCCCAGCGGCGCGCGAGCGAGCGCCGCAAGTGCCTGCGCTTGCACGCGCGAGAGGCCTGGAACGGCCGGGGTGCATCCAAGCTCCGCTCGCAAGCGCCACACATCGCTGGCCGTCAAACGCAGACGACCGCCAGCGCCACGTCGCTCGTCCATGCCCAGCCGTGAAACCGCACGCTGTACGCGCGGCACGCTGGTCCCTAGCTGACGGGCGACATCCGCCGCGAAGCTGTCCATAACGTTAGTTTAGCGTAGGCAAGTACGGGTTCCGTGTGCGCGTGCTCAAGGGGCTGTCGGCACAGAACCCGCGCCTTTGGCGTCCAGCACGCGCCCCAGGGACGGGCACTCGATGAGCACGCGCCCGGCGGCACTGTCCTCGTCAGCCTCACGCCCCATCCGCCGCCAGCCGGAAGCCGCCAGCGATCCTCAGCGCCTGCTCCAATGTCAACTTGCCGGCGCTCACGAGATCACCCGGCTGACGCTGACGTTCCGGGCGCAGGTACCCCGGCTTTCGGGACTGCTCGTCGTCTGCGACGACCACCGGGCTCACCTATCCGGTGCGCAGCTCACCCGGGATGCGGCGCAGCCAGAACTCGGGTGCGTCCGAAGCTGCACGGGCCGTCCAGGCTGAGCACGGTGATCTCGGCGGCGATCCGCTCGCCGTGCCCCGGGTGCGGTCCCCGAACGTCGTCACACCATCCTCGTGGCGGATGGTGGCGGTCAGCTCCGCCGTGCTCGTAGAAGTGCGTCTCGACCATGCGTGTCTACGGTACATCGTGGCGAAGTGTGCGTGATGCCCGGAGCCTCGGCCTGCGCTCGACAGCCGAGCGCAGTCTCACACCAGGTCATCGAAGTCCTCGCGGCCAGTGGTCGCATCGAACAGATGTCGGAGCATTCGTCTGGTGATCACCACGGGTTCACCAAGCGCGGCGGCGGCGACGCGTTGATCTGCTCTACGTAGCCACTTCCGATCTTCCCGAGGAACGCTGGCGACGGAGTCGTCCCACCCGCCCGCTCGTTCAAGAAGCGCACCACCACAGGGGGCTTCAAGCGGGCGCCCGTCGCCCGCCGGAGGATCGGTCAGCGCAGCAGCTCGGCCGGCAACCACGCGAACCGGGAATGGTTGCCGGGTCTCGTAGACTTCCGAGTCGATTACCCGAGCTTCTCCTCGCAGGCGTCACCGGCCAAGCGCAGCACGATGAGGCTCGGCTCGTCAGGATCTACGATCCAATACCACGTAGCCCCTCCGGCGGCGTAGATGCGGCGCTTCTCAGAGAGATCACGGCCTCTCCCGCTCGGCGACAGGATCTCGACGACCAATAGTGGAGGGCGCTCAATGGCCCGCGGACCGATGGCCTCGGGGGTCAGACCACCAAGTCGGGCTCGGGCACCTGACCCGGGCCGATGCCCCAAGGCCAGAGGAGCGAACAAGGCGCGAAGCCCTCCAGATCGCGCCCCTTCCCTGAGCAAGGCGGCTAACTCAGCGGCGACGATCTGAGGGGCTGAGCCCGGTGGGGGGCTCATCACCAAGGCCCCGTCCAAGATCTCGTAGCGGTTGCCGTCGTCGGGCGTGGCAACTACATCCTCCAGGTCCAAGGCCCGGTCAAGGAGCGACTCCACAGCACCAAGTATGCCACCGTTGGCGACCCAGTCGGTCGGCGGCGCTGTGCACTCACAGGTGGGGTGCGCGTGGGGAAGTTGCCTACCCGACCCCGGGCGCAGGGGCGTCAAGATTCCAGTGAAGGTCGCTGATCACGCAACTGAAAGCGCTTCGCTTCACGGTTCCGCGATCGACCTGCCGCCAAGGCCGTCAGGATCTCGACGGCATTGCGGTGCTCGAAAAGCTGCGCGCCGAGCAGAACCTCCCGGGTCACCTACCTACCTGATAGGCGACCCCGGACGCGGGCTCCAGCACCTGCTCGATCGAGTCCGCCCGCAACGGCCCGCTGCACCGGATCAGCACCGCGTTGAGCCATGGATCCTCAGATGAAGTTTCGAACTTGATGGGCATCTGAGTGATCATCGACTCCAGTGCCTGCTCACGCTTGACGCCGATCACGCCCCCGCGCGGGCCGGTCATGCCGACATCCGTGATGTAGGCGGTGCCGCCGGGGAGCACCCGCGCGTCGGCGGTCGGTATATGCGTGTGGGTGCCTACTACCGCTGTTACACGGCCATCCAGGTGCCAGCCCATGCCGACCTTCTCACTAGTCGCCTCGCAGTGCATGTCGACCAACACGTGGTCAACCTGGCCCCGCAGGGCGCGTATCGCCGCGTCGGCCCCTGCGAACGCGGGATGCCCGGCATTCATATAGAGGTTCCCCGACAGCGACACCACGCCCAGCCGTGCGCGGTCGCCACCTCCCACTACGCACCAGCCGTGTCCGGGCTGGCTGGGCAGGAAGTTGGCCGGGCGCAGGATCCGCGACTCACCGTCGAGATAGGCGTAGATCTCGCGGCGCCGGTAGGTGTGGTTACCGAGCGTGATCGCATCGATCTCCGCCCCGAACAACTCCTGGGCGATCTTTGGCGTGATGCCAAGACCGCCGGCAGCGTTCTCTCCGTTGACGACGACGAAGTCCGGTTCCAATCGCTCGCGCAACGAAGGGAGTAGGCCGAGCAGCGTTCGCTTGCCGATCCCACCGACGACATCGCCGACGAAGAGGATGCTTGCGGATGCGGACATGCCGACTCGTGTCCTGAGATTGCGATGGGCAGATCATGCCTCTGCTTACGCCGCAGATCACAGATCACAGATCACGAACTTGGCGCGCCCAAACCTCAAGCTCGGGGTGGCGCGGAAGCCAAACGCCTGCTAATAGCCCCCCGGAGCAGTGCCCGCCCCCCCGGCCTTCAGGCTGTACCCTTCCGAGCCGCCGCAGGATTTCGGGCCACTGATCCGGCCACGGACCTTCGTCACCGATGTGAACGTGCCGGACACCTCGAAGCCGAGCTTGCCCTTGGCCGTGAATCGACCCTTGGCTGAGAACTTACCATCTTTGATGGTAGCGCTATTTAGCTGGTAGACCCCGTATGGGCACTTGCCGCCGCGGTGCTTCGGATTGCCCGCCGTGACCTGGATGCCAACTCGTGTTGCCTGCTTGCAGTTCCCACTGCATTTCGCCTGGATGGACAGCGCATAGTGCTTGTGTGCGCTAGAGCCCATAAAGATCGACCCGAGCTTTGGAGTGGCGGCGTAGGCCACCGTGACGATCGCACCCAGCATCACGACCATAGACGTCGCGAGAACAACAGCCTTTCTCATCACACAAGTTTAGCACATCGTTTGACGCGAGCGCCATGGACAATGCTCTAGGTAGCCTCACAAAGGTGTCCACCGCTGCCGCCCCAGGGGACGAGACGGCCACGCTGCGGGCTCGGTCACTGACCAAGCGTTACGGCGCCAGAGCGGCGCTGCGCGCGATCAGCCTTGAGCTGGCGCCGGGTGAGCTGGTTGCGGTCATCGGTCCCAATGGGGCTGGGAAGACGACCCTGCTGTCGATCCTTGCCGGCGTGCTGAAGCCGACCGAAGGCGAGATCGCCCACTCGCCGGGTGCAATCGGATGGGTACCGCAACAGCCGGCGCTCTACTCCAAGCTGTCGGTGGCCGAGAACCTGCGCCTCTTCGCGCGACTGGAGAAGCTGGCCGCTCCAGAGCGGGCGGTAGCGAGGATGCTGGCGCAGACCGGCTTGGAGGACCAGGCAGAGCAAGAGGCGGGACGGCTCTCGGGCGGCAGTCGCCAGCGGGTCAACATCGGGATCGGCCTTCTGTGCGAGCCGGTCGCACTGCTGCTCGACGAGCCCTCCGCGTCACTTGACCCCCGTCAGCGTGAGCGCCTGTGGCAGTTCGTCGGCACCCTCACGGCTCGCGGTACCACGGTGGTCTTCTCCACCCACAACGTGGCCGAGGTGGAGCGCTACGCCGACCGGGTGCTCGTGCTGGCCGATGCTGAGCTGCTGTTCACGGGCACGCCCACGGAGCTCGGGCAGGCCGTCGGCGGTCACGCGCGTGACTTCGAAGCCGCGTTTGTTCGCTTCCTACACGCCCGCGGGCACTGAGCCGGAGCACGTTCAGATGCGCTGGCTGTTCCTCAAGGACCTCCAGATCCTCAAGCGCTCGCCGTTGTTCGCCGGGCTGCTGGTCGTTTACCCGATCGCGATCGCGCTGATGATCGGATTCGCGCTCTCGAGCCCGCCCGGTAAGCCCAAGGTGGCGTTCTACAACGAGGTCGCCCCCGGCAAGGGAAAGATCCACTTGGGCAGCCAGCAGATCAACGTCTCGGGCTACGCCAGCCAGATCTACCAATCGATTCAGCCGGTCGATGTCCACTCTCGCGCGCAGGCGATCGCGAAGGTCAAAGACGGGCAGGCGCTCGCGGCGCTGATCGTCCCTTTGGACCTGCCGGACCAGATCCAGGCGCTGGTGACCAGCGGCGTAGGCAGTCCGACAGTCGAGTTGATCCTCAACTCCAAGGACCCGATCGAGCGCCAGTTCGCCGACGCCGCGATCAGTGCGCGGCTAAACCAAGTCGAGCAGGTGGTCTCCAAGCAGGTGCTCGCAATCGCGGTCAGCGATTTGCGCCAGGTGCTCGACGGCGGGACGATCCAGTTCTCCGGTGAGAGCTTTCCGCTGCTGGGCCTGCGTAGCTCGCGCACGACCCTAAACCACGCGATCGCCTCGCTGCCGCGTCGCTCGCCGCTGCGCGCCGCCCTGGGACGGGTGGCCAGCTTCGCCAGCCTCGCGATCGAGGGACTGGGCTTTGCGAGCCCGGTGCTCGGCTCGATCGGGGCGCCGCTGAGCGTGCAGGTGAGCCAGCTCGCGGGCAGGACGACCCCCACCGACTCCTACGCGGCCTCGATCGCGGTGGTGGTCTCGCTGATGCTCGTCACGCTGCTGCTGGCAGCCGGGATGCTGGCGGTCGAGCGTTCTGAGCACACGTATTCGCGCATCGTTCGGGGCCTGGCCTCACCCGCGCAGCTGATCGGTGAAAAGGTCACGCTCTCCGCGGTGTGCGCCGGCGCGGTCACGCTGCTGATGGCGGCTCTGGTGTCGCTGTTCGTCGACATCGACTGGGCCAGATTCCCCCTTTGGGTGCTGGCGATCGGCTTTGGCGGGCTGGCCTTCGGCGCGCTCGGGGTGGCGATCGGCGGCTTGGCGAGAGAGGTCAGCACCGCGTCGTTGATGGCGCTCCTCCTTTCCCTGCCGATCGCGTTCGCAGCCCTCGTGCCCGCGAGCGCTGTTTCCGGCGCGCTCCAGTCGGTGCTCGGGGTGGTCGCGTTCGTGTTCCCGTTCAAGGCGGCCCTGCAAGCGCTCAGCAACGGATTCAGCGGCACCGCTCCGGGGATCGGGTGGCCGCTCGTGCACCTGGCGGTGCTGACGCTGGCGTTCGCGGGGCTGGCACGGCTTGGGCTACGGCGGTTTGCTCGGTGAGGGTGGGGCGGTCTGCGGTCGTTTTCCTGGACGTCTCCCGGTGCACAGCAAACGCACAGCTTGCGCTGTCAAGCTCTGCGCGTGAGTGCTGCCGAGAGCTGTCACCAGCACGCGAGCGCGCGTGCTGGTGGTTGACGACGAGCTGAGCATCACCGAGCTGGTTTCGCTTGCCCTGCGCTATGAGGGGACTGTTTGAGGTGAAGAGCGCCGGCGATGGAAGCGGTGCGCTCGCGGCGGCGATCGAGACCATGAGGTAGATGAACGGGACTGGTCTACGCACAGGCTACTACCCTCGCCCTGCGTCAAATATACAATCCCCGTTCGGTATCATGGGGGGTGCGCCACCCTTCCAGCATCATCGCCGCCGGCTACCTCTACGTGTACTACCTCGACACCGGTAGCGCCCGCAGCGACCCGACCGGTCTACCGACGCAGGGCGCCGGCGCCGGGATCGTCGTAGCGCGTTCCTCGACTACTGACCTCGCCAGACCAGGGACGTTTCGGGTGTGGGGCGGACGGCGGGGTTGGGTGTCCGCCCTACCTCGCGGCCTCGCCCGGTCCGATGAGTCGCGTTACTTCGATCGTCCCGGCGGCGATGCCGTTTTGCTGCTCGGCCGCAACCGCGGGAGCCACTGGCGCCACCCCACACCGATCTCGCAGCTCACCTCCTGCGGATCCGACCAGTCAGCCGCCGCCCCGATCACGGACCTAGCCCGAGGTCATCTGCTTGAACAGCACCACGCAGATGGCGGCAACGATCAGCGCGATCACCGGAAGCGTCGCTCCGATCACGCCGACCACGGCGAGCACCACCCCGATCACGCCGATGGTGCCAGCCGTTCCGCCGACCACCACCAGCCGGTATGCGCGCTGCTCGCGGACCTTCCTCGGCGTGTAGTCCCGGCGCTTCTCGATGCCTGCCATGGCTGAAAGCTTAGCGGAGCGGCGCGGCCCTTCCCGCTCTGACCAGCGCGTCCCGGCAGTATCCTCAGGCGGCGCGATGTCATTCGGTCAATTTCCCCAGATTCGCATGCGCCGCATGCGCGCAAGCCGGGCGTTGCGCGGGCTCGTGCGCGAGACGCGCCTCTCTGCCGCCGACTTCGTCTATCCGATGTTCGTCGCCTCCAGCGCCGACCGCCGCGAGCCGATCGCGTCGATGCCGGGGATCGAGCGCCTGTCGATCGCCCACGCCGTCACCGAGGCCGGAACGCTTGCGGAGCTCGGGATTCCCGCTGTGCTCTTGTTCGGGATCCCCGCGGCCAAGGACCAAGAGGGCTCTGGCGCGTGGGACGACGAGGGCGTGGTACAGCTCGCTACGCGCGCGATCAAGGAGGCGCACCCGGAGTTGCTGGTGATCGCCGACCTCTGCCTGTGCGAGTACACGAGCCACGGGCACTGCGGCGTGGTGACGCCTGAAGGGTCCGTGCATAACGATGCGACGCTTAAGCTGCTCGCCCGTGCCGCCACTTCGCAGGCTCGCGCCGGCGTGGACATCATCGCTCCCAGCGACATGATGGACGGTCGCGTCGGGGCGATCCGCGCGGCGCTGGACGAAGACGGTCATCACGACAAGCCGATCCTCGCCTACTCCGCCAAGTTCGCCTCGGCGTTCTATGGCCCGTTCCGCGACGCCGCCGGCTCGGCGCCGGCGTTTGGCGACCGCCGCGCCTACCAGATGGATCCCGGCAACGCCAACGAGGCGGTGCGCGAGGCGCAGCTCGACCGCGAGGAAGGCGCCGATATCCTGATGGTCAAGCCGGCGCTCCCCTACCTCGACGTGATCAGCGCCGTCAGGCGGGAGACCGGCATGCCGCTGGCGGCCTACAACGTTAGCGGCGAGTACGCAATGATCAAGGCCGCAGCCGCCGCGGGAGCGCTCGACGAGCGCGCCGCTGTGCTCGAGGCCCTGACCTCGATCCGCCGCGCCGGAGCCGACATCGTCATCACCTACCACGCGAAAGAGGCCGCCCAATGGCTGCAATAAAATCCTCCACGGAGCCGGCCACAGCGCTCGACGAGCCGAGCGCGGCCACCGCTGAGCCGTCGGCGGTCCCCAAGCTGCGCAGCCGCAAGCACGGCGCCGCGATCCCGCTCGACGACGTGGACAAGCGCCTGCTCAACTTGATGCAGGGCTCCTTCCCGATCGCGCGTGAGCCCTATGCCCACGTGGCGAGCAAGGCCGGTATCCCCGAGCAGGAGCTGCTCGCTCGCGTGCAGCGGCTGCTCGACGAGCGCATCATCCGCCAGGTCACGCCGATCTTCGACACGCGCGCGCTGGGCTACTCCTCGATGCTGGTCGCCGCCAAGGTCGATCCCGAGAACCCCTGGCGCGCGGCCACGGTCATCAACGGCCATCCCGGCGTTTCGCACAACTACCTGCGAAACCACGAGTTCAACATCTGGTTCACGATCGCCACCGAGCCCGACTCGCCCCTCGGGCTCGAGGGGACGCTCGAATGCTTGGCCCGGCTAGCGGGCGCCGAGTCGATTCGTCAGCTCCCGACGTTGAAGCTGTTCAAGATCAGGATGGACCTGGAGATGGAGGCCGGCACCGAGGCGCTGGCCAAGGCGCCAGACGCCGGACAGGCTGCCGAGCCGGCCGAGACCGAGCGCCAGCCCTATGACGAGCTCGATATCGCGGTGATCAGAGCGCTTCAGGGTGATATGCCAGTCGTGTCTGAGCCATACGCTCCCGCGGCACAGGCGCTGGGGATGCCCCAGGAGCGCCTGCTGGCGCACCTGGGGCAGATGCAGGAGCGGAGGCTGTTGCGTCGCGTGGCAGCGATCCTCTTTCACCGCCGCGCCGGCTTCAGCGCAAACGGGATGGGTGTCTGGAAGGTCCCCCACGAGCGGATCATGGAGCTCGGCCCGCAGATGGCGGCGTTCCGCGGCATCTCGCACTGCTACGAGCGACCAACCTACGCGGACTGGCCATATTCCCTGTTCACGATGGCCCACGGGCGCTCCAAGGAGGAGTGCGACGCGATCCTCGACTCGATCGCGCGGTCGACCGGGATCGAGGAGCGCACCACGCTCTACTCCTCGACCGAGTTCAAGAAGGTTCGCCTGCACTACTTCACCCCGGACTACCGCGACTGGGAACGCGAGCACGCCGGCGTGTGAGCGAAGAACAAAATAGGTGGGGGACCTCCTCAGCGCTCACATCGGCGAGCCCCGGCGAGCCGTTCACAACGACGCGCTCCGGTGAGCTTTACCACCGCGCTCTCCGACTGCTCCCGGGGGGCGTCAATTCGCCGGTGCGGGCGATGCGATCGATTTCTCGAGACCCGATCTTCATCGCCGGCGGCGCGGGCGCCACGATCTGGGACGCGGACGGCAACGAGTACATCGACTGGGTGCAGTCGTGGGGGTCACTGATCCACGGGCATGCCCACCCCTCCGTGCTGGGCGCGATCGCTACCGCCGCCGGGAAAGGGACGACGTTCGGCGCGCCGACCGAAGCGGAGGTCGTGCTCGCTGCTGAGATCGCGCAGCGAATCCCATCGGTGCAGATGCTCCGCATGACGTCTTCAGGGACCGAGGCGGTGATGAGCGCGATCAGGCTCGCGCGCGCGGTCACCGGACGCGAGGAGGTGCTGAAGTTCGCGGGTGCCTATCACGGACACGTCGACGGCTTGCTCGCGCAGGCAGGCTCGGGGCTGGCCACCCACGCGATCCCCGCCTGCCCGGGCGTCCTGCAAGCTGCGGCCGGTGCGACCGTGATCGTCCCGTGGAACGATCCGGAGGCCGTGGTGCAGGCGACCGAGCGCCACCAGTTGGCGGCGATCATCGCCGAGCCGGTGCCCGCGAACATGGGTCTTGTGCCACCGCGCGACGATTTTCTAGAGCTGCTGCGCGAGCGCGCTGACCGGACGGGAGCGCTGCTCGTCTTCGACGAGGTGATCACCGGCTTCCGCGTTGCTCGCGGCGGCGCTCAGGAGCGATACGGGGTCATGCCTGACCTGACGATCCTCGGAAAGATCGCCGGCGGCGGCTTGCCCGCGGCCGCCTACGGCGGCGCGCGCTCGCTGATGGAGCGGATCGCGCCCGCCGGCGACGTCTACCAGGCGGGGACGCTGTCGGGCAACCCGCTCGCGGTAGCGGCGGCGCTGGCGACGTTTGAGCTCCTCGACACACCCGCCTACGGGCGCCTTCAGGTCCTCACCGATGTGCTGGCGGACGGCTTGCGCGACGCGGCGCTCCTCGCGGGCGTCAGCGTCCAGGTGCAGGCGATGCCGGGCCTGCTGACCGTGTTCTTCTCAGCGGAGCCGGTGGGCGACTACGCGGGCGCTATGCGTTGCGACCTGCAGGCATACGGCGCGTGGTGCCGGGCACTGCTCGCACGCGGCATCTACACGCCGCCGTCGCAGTTCGAAGCCTGGTTTCCCTCGCTCGCGCACACCGACGAGCAGGTGTCCCGCACGGTGCAAGCCGCCGCGGCTGCATTCGGCGAGCTGGCGTCATGAGAACGGCCCGGGACGGTGCCGGCGCGCTGCTGTCCGCGCTGCTGACGGAGGGGGGCATGTTGAGAGAGCTCTCCGAGCCAGCGCTGCTCGAGGGTGCGGGCCTCGACGCGCCCGGTATCGCGCAGATTGCCGCCAGTGGTCCGCGCGCAGCGGGGAGCGAAGGCGAGTACGAGCTGCTGCTGGAGATGATCCTCGAGGGTTCCCGCCTTCACTACGGGTGCCCACGGGTCCTCAGACGCGCGGACCCGGACCTCGCGCTGCTGCTCGGGGATCAGCTCTATGCGCTGGGGCTCGCCCGCCTTGCGGCGCTCGGGGACCTGGAAGCCGTCGCTGAGCTCGCCGATGTGATCTCGCTCGTCGCGCAAGCGCACGCAGCGCCTCAAGCCGACCTCGCGACCGCGCAAGCCGACCACGCAGCGCCCCAAGCCGACCTCGCGACGGCCGTATGGCATGCGGGAGCCTTTGCCGTCGGCTGGGGCTCCAGCGAGGATCACGAGCGGGCCAAGGATCTCGCTCGCGCGGGAGACTCCCGGGCGGTTGCCGCGCTGAGAGGCGCGGCGCAGCGACGCGGCTTGTAAGATTCCGCCCCGCCCGGAGAAGGAGCGTCTCTTGCCAGATCGACACGAACCCCCCCAGTCCAAGTACACGGTGGACAGGAACATGCCTGGCGCCTTCGAAGGGGAGACCGTCACGCGCCGGCGCTTCATGGCGCTGACCGTTCACAGCGCCGGCGGGATCGCCGCCGCCGCGTTCACGCTGCCGGCGCTCGGCTTCGCGCTCGGTCCCCTCTTCAGTCGCGAGCCCTTCTCCTGGCAGCCGATCGGCCCGCCTTCGGACTTCCCGAACGACACCTACCAGCCCCGAGTCGTCACGATCGTCCAGGGAATCGGCGAGGCCGGTGTGTCGACGGCGTTCGTGCGCTCGCGCGACCCGGCGGTCGACACCGAGCACGCCGACAAGTACAACCAGTTCATCGCCCTTTCCTCCCGCTGCATGCACCTTGGTTGTCCGGTGCGCTTCGTGGTCGCGGCGGAGCGCTTCCTCTGTCCGTGTCACGGCGGCGTCTACGACTTCCGCGGAAAGGTGACCTCGGGCCCGCCCGTCAGGCCCCTGGACCGGTTCTACACGCGGCTGAACCCGACCAGCGGCCTGGTCGAGATCGGTCCCCGCTACTCGGTCAACTCCGAGCTGCAACGCTTCTCGCCCCGTGACCCTGCCCAGCCGGTCGACGGCATCGGGCAGTATCTCTACCCCAAGCGCTTCTCGACCTCCCTGCTCCCGAAGGACTGATCGATGCCTCGCCTGCCGGCACCCCCCCTCCCCAAGGCCCTGCAGCCCCGGCCCAAGCGCCCCGGCGAAGAGAGAGGCAATGGCAACGGTAGCGCCGTCCCGCCGGGACAGGCGGGCGTCAAGGTCGTGGACTGGATCGACGAGCGCACGTCGCTTTCGGGCGGGATCCGCTGGATGCTGTTCCGCAAGGTTCCGGCGGGGAATTGGGCTTACACGCTCGGCTCGGCAACGATGATCGCGTTCCTCTCGCAAGCGGTGACCGGCGTCTTCCTGGCGATGTACTACCGGCCCGACGCCACCAGCGGCGCGTACGAGTCGATCCGCTACCTCACCGACCAGGCATTCCTCGGCCAGTTCGTCCGCGGTATGCACAAGTGGGGCGCGTCGGTGATGGTGATCCTGATCTTCCTGCACATGGCGCGGACGTTCTTCTACGGCGCCTACAAGTACCCGCGCGAGCTGACCTGGGTGATCGGCGTCACGCTGCTGATCCTGACGATGGCGATGTCGTTCAGCGGCTATCTGCTCCCGTTTGACCAGCGCGCGTACTGGGCCACGATCGTGGGCGTCAACATCAACGGGACGGGCCCGTTCGTCGGCCCGTACCTGTCGGACTTCCTGCGCGGCGGCCCCGAGTTCGGCGCCACAACGCTCTCGCGCTTCTACGCGATCCACATGCTGATAGTCCCGGGCGCGATCGCGGCGCTGATCGGCGCGCATCTGTACCTAGTGGCCAAGCTCGGCATCTCCGCGCCCCCGCGGGCGAAGGCCGAGCCGGAGCCCGAGCTGACCGAGCGCGTGAGCGTGTGAGGCCCAGTCAGTGAACCAAGCTGAGAAGGAGGCCTACCTCCGCGAGTACTCGGTCCTGAAGAACCAGGGAGAGCCGTTCTTCCCCTACGCCGTCTCCAAGGACGCGATGATGGCAGTCATCGTGATGGCGGTGATCGTCTTCCTGTCGCTGATGTTCGGTGCCGAGCTGGCGCCCAAGGCGGACCCCACGACTACCAGCTACGTGCCGCGCCCGGACTGGTACTTCTTCTTCCTGTTCGAGGTTCTGCGGGTGATGCGCAACGTCCCCATCTTCACGCCGCTGGCGGCGGTCGGGATCCCCACGATCTGCATGATCCTCTTGTACCTGCTGCCGTTCTACGATCGCAGCCCCGAGCGGCGGATCGAGCGCCGGCCGATCGCCTTGGTTGCGGGACTCGCCACGATCTTCGCGGTCGCATACCTGACTTACGGGGGCGCCAACGCGGGATCGCCCAACGAGGTCAGCATGAAGGCACCATCCAATTTGAGCGCCGGCCAAAAGGCCAGCTTCAATGCCGGCGAGCTCGTCGTCGGGCAGTCCGGCTGCCTGGCCTGCCACGTGATCGGCACCAACGGCAACGACGGGCCGGGGCCGCCGTTGACCCACATCGGCGCTAAGCTGCGACCGGGTGCGATCGCCTCGACGCTGCGCAATCCGACCTCGCCGATGCCCTCGTTTGCGCATCTCGCCGTGCAGTCCCCGCAGGAGTTCCAGAACCTCGTCAGCTTCCTCGGGGAGCTCCAGTAGCAGGCTTTTGCAGGCCCGCGGGCTTGGGGCCCCGCGAGCCTGGGACCGCGGGCTGACGAACGGATCGGCTTGCCCTTCGCAGACTCGGCGTCTGGGCATCAGATGAAGGCGAGCATGGGCCCCGTCCCCGGCGACGCGCCGGGGACCCTCGAAGAAACCCAGGTCCAGGCGATGTTCGACCGCATTGCCGGCCTCTATGACCGCATGAACACGATCATGACCGCCGGCCTGCACCACGAGTGGCGCAGCCGCGCCGCGGACCTCGCGGCGCTCTCGCCCGGCGCGCGCGCGCTCGACGTCGCGACAGGCACCGGCGACTTGGCGATCGAGCTCTCCAAGCGGGTCGCTCCCGGGGGTGAGGTGGTCGGTACCGACTTCTCGCAGCGGATGCTCGCGCTCGCTCGCGCAAAGGCTCCCGCGCTCCGCTTCGAGGCGGCTAACGCGCTCGCCCTCCCCTACCACGATCAGGAGTTTGACGCCGCGACCACCGGTTTCGGCGCTCGGAACTTCACCGATCTCGACCGGGGCCTGCGCGAGATGGCCCGTGTGGTCGCGCCCGGCGGTCGCGTCGTGGTGCTGGAGATCACGACGCCACGGCGACCTCCGCTGTCGACGTTCTTCTCGCTGTGGCTCGATCGCGTGGTTCCGGCGCTTGGCCGGCTCGCGGGCGATGCACAGGCATACAGCTACCTCCCCAGCTCGGTGAAGCGGTTTCCCGGTCCCGAGGAGCTCGCGGCAACGATGTGCCGATGCGGCTTGCGAGACGTCCGCTACGTCGTCTTGGCCGGGGGCATCATCGCGCTCCATGTCGGGGTCAGATGTTGACCGCCCGGCAAGCCGTCCTCGATGCCGGGGGAGTGGCGCTCGAGCGGCTCATGGAGCGTGTCGAGGAGCGGATGGCGGTGCTTGCCGATGGTCATGGACCGCTGCTCTCCCGCCATGCCGGCGACACGATCGCGGCCGGCGGCAAGCGGTTACGCCCGCTGCTGGTCTGCATGGCGGCAGGGGCGCCGCCGCCTGAGACGGAGGGACTCGTAAGCGCAGCGGTGGCGGTCGAGCTCGTGCACGGCGCGACGCTCGTCCACGACGACGTGCTCGACGCGGGCGCCCTGCGGCGCGGGCGCCCCACCGTGTTCCAGGCCGCAGGCCGGCGAATGGCTACGGCGACCGGGGACCTGCTGTTCTCTCGCGCCTTCGCCGAGCTTGCGTCGACAGGCTCGGCGGACGCCGTTCGTGTCCTGTCCCGCGCCAGCTCGGAGCTGGCCACCGGCGAGCTGATGCAACGGGCGGACGCATGGAGTCCCCAGGTGTCCGTCGAACGCTATCTGGAGCGCTGCCGGTTGAAGACTGCGGTCCTGTTCCGGGCGGCCTGTGAGCTGGGTGGGCTCCAGGGCGGCGGGATCCCGGAGTCACTCGGATCCTTCGGCGAGCAGATCGGCGTCGCCTTCCAGATCCTCGACGACGTGCTCGACGTCTCCGGTCCCCCGGAGCGCACCGGCAAGCCGCGGGGCTCGGACCTGCTGGACGGCACCGTCACGCTGCCGTTGATCATCGCTCGCTCACGGGACCGCGATCTAGCGGGGCTCGAGGCCGGCTCCGTGCACACCCCCGCGGAGGCGAATGTCGTTTGCGACAGGATCGTGGCCACCGATGCACCGGCGCTCGCCCGCCAACGCGCGCTCGAGCTAGTGGAAAGGGCCAAGTCGATCCTGTCGGCGCTGCCAGATCGCCAGCGCGTGGCGCTCGAGCTCGTCGCCGACGGCGTGGTCGAGCGCTACTCCTAGCGCTCGGCGCTCAACCGGGGTTTGGACGGGCTGGCGCTACGCTGTGGTTCTCGTCGTTGTCCCAGCGTGTGCCTCCAGGCGCTCGCGGAGCGGCGAGCACGTCCCAGACTTCGATGCTCTTCGACCTTCGCAGCCGCGGCCGGCGCCGCACCGTACAGGTGGTCTATCTCGGCCTCGCCGTTGTGATGGGCGCCGGGCTGCTGCTCGTCGGCGTCGGCACCGGCAACGGCGGCGGGATCCTCAATGCGTTTACGGGAAACGGCTCGGGCAATGCCCAGAAGCAGGTCGTCGGCCAGCAGGAGAAGGACGCGCTGAAGGCGACGATGCTGAGACCGAACGATCCCGCGGCGTGGGCTTCACTGGTCCAGGCGCGGGACGCGGCCGCCAAGCAGGGCAATGACTACGACGCCAGCACCGGAGCCTTCACCACGGTCGGCAAGAAGGAGCTCGCCGCCGAGACGCAGGCCTGGCAACGCTACCTCACGCTGACCAAGCATCCCGATCCCAACGTCGCGATTCTCGCCGCCGGAGCGTATGGGGCGCTCGGCGACTACGCTCAGGAGGCGAGCGCATGGGAGATCCAGACGGTCGCCAATCCCAACGTGGCCAGGGGCTTCGAGTGCCTTGCGGCATCGGCCTACGCCGCCGGCCAGACACACAAGGGTAGTCTCGCCGCGCAGAAGGCCGTCAGCCTGGTGCCCAAGATCCAGCGGTTGACGCTACAGCAGGCGCTCGACCAGGCCAAGACGCACCCTCAAGTCGCACAGCAGTGCTGAGCGCCGGCGCCTGAGGCTCGGCTGTCGTTGCGCCGCGGTATGCGGCGTTTGCACACGTGATCGAGGCGTTTGCGCCCGCGATCGAGGGGAGCCAGGCGGTCCAGGTAAAATTGTCAGCCCTAGGGCCGTTAGCTCAATTGGCAGAGCAGGGGACTCTTAATCCCAAGGTTGGAGGTTCGATTCCTCCACGGCCCATCCGAAAGCCCCGCTGAGAGACGGGGTTTTCGTGTTCGTTCAGCCGAGAGGCATTCGGAGCGTGTCCCCAATATGTCCCCGGAAGATGTACCAATTGCGGGGATGAGCGGTCCGCTGCGATCTCCTACGGGGCATGTCTTCCGCGTCGAGCGCGGTCGTGGGCCGATCTGGTACGCGAAGTACCGGCTGCCCGATGGGCGGGAGGTCCAGAAAAAGCGTTGACCTGGAAGCCAAGCACGAGCGGCAGGGCATAGGATCAAGCAATGCCTGACGGCGACGATCCGCTACTCACGACGACCAAGGGTGCTCGAGAACAGGTGGACCTTGTCGTCTCCGATCTGGACGACTTTGTCGAGGGTGAGGACTCGCATAAGCGGTTCGGCTCAAAGCGCCACGAGTTGTTCATAGAGGCCAAGGACTTCCAGAAAGGCTTTTGGGGCAATAGCATCAACAACGCGCTTGCTAGCGTCCAGAAGGACGCCGCGAATCAGGCTCAGCGCCTCAAGCGCGGCCACTGCCTCACCGCGGCGCTCTTCGTAGTAGACGACGAGAACGTCTTTGAGGACAAGCGCGGCACTATCTGCATCCCTGATTCCGTAGAGGTCTTGGTCGCCAGTCCGCGCGAACAATCGCGATGATCGGCGAGTTGAAACTGACCCACTACCCGAAGACGAGACCGCCGCTTCTCGCGATGAACGGATATCTGAGTATATACTGAGATCGTGAAGATCGTGAAGGTTCGCCGCGTCGGCAACAGCAACGTCGTCTCGATCCCTCGTGAGTTCGAGGCGAGCGGCTACACGCCTGGCTCGTCGGTCTTGGTCGAAGAACTTGCCGACGGCGAGCTTCGCATCCTCCCAACTGACCGGGTACGTGAGCGCGTCCGGCAGATCGCGACGCGCGTCGTCAGCGAGCACGGCGAGGCGATGGAGATCCTCGCCAGCCACAGCCCGGACGACGAGAGTTCGTCGGACTGACGGTGTGACCAGCGAGCAGGGCGGCCCGCGGCGAGTCCGTCTACCTGAGCGTCGAGGACGTCCTCGAGATCTACGCGGCGATCATCGATGCGAAAACGGCACAAGTGGCGGACCACCTCCGGAGTCGCGATGCGCTCGCAGGCGCGCTCGGCCGGCCAGCGAGCTACGCGCACTACGAACAGGCGGACCTGGCGCTGCAGGCGGCGGTGCTCGCGCACGGGATCGCTGAGACGCAACCGTTCGTCGATGGCAACAAGCGGACGGCACTCGTCGCGATGCTGACCTTCCTGGAGATCAACGGACATCGCGTGCAAGCGCCCGACCCCGAGCTGGCGGGGTGGATCATCAGCTTCAGCCGCGGCACCACCCCCCAGGTGATCGCGACCGCGATCCGGTCACGGCTCACCGAGAACGGGTGAACGGCCGCAACCGAGCGACCAGGAGCCGGCGCAGGCAGTACCCGCATAGTGCTCGATGCCTGGAGCTGCCTCGACGCGGTCGCAAGAGCGTGTCCCCAGATATGTCCCGACCAGTGAAGATGGGGTCTGGCGTCTGGTCTGAGGTCTGACTTAGTCCCGAACTGACCCTTTGGTGTCATTGCTGAGACCTGTCGGCCTCGGGTCGGCCGCCGCCGATCGCCCCATACGGGCGGTCGGGTCGGGCGGCGTGACCTCATAGGAACCTGATCAAAGTGCCTCGTCACCTGTTCTGTCCGCCCTTCCCGACCAGGCCGCCCTCCCGGACAGAAAGGACGGCATGCCCAGCATGACGCAGAAGGATACGTTGGTTGTTGGCGGGGTCGACGCCCACGCGGGCGCTCATCACGTCGCAGCGCTCGATGAGCGCGGAGCTCTACTCGACACGGAGGCCTTCCCGACCACCACGCCGGGCTACCGCCGGTTGCTGGACTGGCTGAGCGAGTTCGGAGAGATCGACGCCGTCGCGGTCGAGTCGACCGGCTCCTACGCCGCTGCGCTCGTGCGCTACCTGCGCGAGCACGACGTTCGGGTCGTTGAGGTCAACCAGCCGCCCGCGCACACCCGCCGGCGTGTCGGCAAGAGCGATCCGATCGACGCGGAGATGGCAGCACGGCTGCTCTTGGCCGGCAAGGCCAAGGCGGTCCCGAAGCAAACCAACGGGATCGTCGAGTCGATCCGGCTGCTCAGGACCGCGCGTCACAGCGCCGTAAAGTCCCGCAGCGCTGCGATCGTCCAGCTGCGCGACATCATCATCACCGCCCCGCAAGAGCTGCGCGATCAGCTTTCTCCTCGCAAGACGCTCCGTGGCAAGCCACCGTCTGCGCGCGACTACGACCCTCGGCCAGCGACCTTCACTCCCCTTTTCAAGCAGCGAAGTTCGCACTGCGATCGGTCGCCCAGCCGATCGAGAGACTCGATCGCGAGATCGCGACCTTGGACCGCCAGCTGCAGCAGCTCGTCGCGACCGCGGCGCCACGCACCACCCAGCTACTCGGCATCTCGACCGGACACGCCGGCCAGCTGCTCGTCACTGCCGGGCCGAACATCGACCGGCTCCGCGGCGAGAGCGCGTTCGCCGCGATATGCGCCGCCAGCCCGATCCCCGCCTCCTCTGGCAAGACGACTCCCCACCGCCTCAACTATGGCGGGCGATCGTCGAGCCAACCGTGCTCTGCACCTGATCGTCGTCTGTCGTCTGCGTTACCGCCAGCGCACCCGCGCCTACGTCAAACGCCGAACCGCCGAAGGCAAGACCCAGCGCGAGATCATGCGCTGCCTCAAGCGCTACATCGCCCGCGAGGTCTACAACCCACTCCGCGTTGATCTCGCCGACACCTCGCAGTTGCGACCCCCCCGGTCGCGACCACCATCATGTGCGGCAACCCAGGCTCCGGGATCACCCGCAAACGCATTTGACATCTATAGGAACGTTTGAGCAGATATGACCCGATCCCAGCGTCACTGAGCGAACCCAATTGCCCGTATCCACCACAGAAGCCCTGCAAAGCAGCGACTCTGAATCCCAAGATTGGAGATTCGATTCCTCCACGGCCCACTGAAAAGCCCCGGCGTGGCGTTCTCGCGATAGAAGCTCTCCGCGAAGTCCTTCCTCGCAGATCAGCGCACCAGCCGGGAGAACGCTGCCTGCAGATCGACTAAAGCCGATGCTAAAGGAGCGCGCACGACGGTAGGCTATGTCTGGTGGCTGCGTATGCCAAGCGTCGTGACATGCTGGTCCATGAGAATGATCCGTTTAACGCTGAGCCGCCACGGCGAGCCTTGGCCGGATTCGCTCTGACTCCGCTGGATGCTTTCTATGTACGCGGGCACGGTCCGGTGCCTGAGCTCGATGAGCAGGCTTGGGGTCTGCAGATCGGCGGCCTGGTCGAGCATCGGACGTCGCTGGGCCTTGATGATGTACGCGGCGGTCGCTTCGTGGAGGCCGAGGTGGTGGCGACCTTGCAGTGTGCAGGTAATCGCCGCACCGGACTGATCGAGGTCCGCGATATTCCAGGGGAGGCACCGTGGGGTCCGGGTGCTACCGGCACCGCGCGCTGGCGGGGAGTGCGTCTCGCCGAAGTGCTCGAACAGGCCGGTATCCTTGCTGCGGCGCACCATGTCGCGTTCGTGGGTGCTGATCGTTCGGAGGAGGCCGACCCGGCGCAGCTCTACGGAGCATCGATCCCGCTGGCCAAGGCGCTGGCAGACGAGGTGCTGCTGGCCTACTCGATGAACGACCGCCAGCTAGCCTTGGTGCACGGCGGTCCGGTGCGCGTTGTGGTGCCGGGCTACATCGGCGCCCGCAGCGTCAAGTGGGTCCGGCGCATCGAGCTGCGCACCGAGCCCTGGGACGGGTACTTCCAGTCGACCTCGTATCGACTGCTTGCCCCTGACCAGGAGCAAGGACCGGGAGTGGGCATGACCCTGGCCGAAGTGGCATTGAACGCCGACTTTCTCTCTCCGGACGACCGAACCACGATCAAGGCTGGACCCGTCACGGTGTCTGGGTACGCATTTGCGGGCGGCCAGCGCGAGGTGACCCGGGTTGACCTTTCCATCGACGACGGCCAGACCTGGACCCAAGCCCAGCTGCAAGAAGATCAAGGCCGCTGGGCCTGGCGGCTGTGGCACGCGCAGCTCGAGTTGCGCGCCGGACATCACGAGATCGTGGCCAGGGCTTGGGACAGCGCCGCTAATACGCAGCCCGAGCGAGCACAGAGCGTCTGGAACCCAAAGGGGTACATCAACAACTCCTGGGCTCGTATCCATCTGCACGTCGTCAGTGCAGCGAGTCACCGCAGTGGGCCTCGGATGGGCGGCGAAGCGTGAGCGACTGGGGCACGGACGCCAGCCTGGTCGGCCAGGTCGGCTATGTGAGCGTCCCGATCCCGGCCGGCGGTCCGGGAGAAGTGATCCTATCGGTGCGCGGCGGCACCGAAGCTTCGCCACGTGGTCCGACGAGCAGGTATCCAAGCATGCCCGTGTGGTTGTGATCGAGGATCGCTCGGGCCGTTCGGTCACAGTCACTCCCATCCCATGGCTAGAAGGATCGATGCTGTTTGGCAAGTTCCGCACCTGACGCGGCCCTCCGGATCTCCGGGTCCAAGCACAAGGACGCCGCGACGCAGTTTCGCATCGCGACCGGTCACCGCGCGTTCGTCATGCCTGACAAGCAGAAGGCGCGCGTGCTTTCGCTGGCGCTCAGGGAGTCTGAGATCATCGAGGAATGCGTGACCCGGCAGGGAATTTCGCTCCAGCTCCGGGCGGTGGCGTTCTTCAAGGTGGACGACGACACCCCGTCGACCGCGAATGCTGCGCGCCGATTCCTGGCCGAGCAGAATCAGATGGAGGAGCCCCGCGGACGTATCTTCGCGGAGCAATTGTCAAATGTTGTGGATCGGGCAATGAAGAAGAATCAGGCGGCGACCTTCTCGTCCTGCGTCGCGGTGTCGTCCTCGGTCACCTTGATGCCGTCCTTGAATTCGACCCCGTTGAGCA
>JAABUX010001075.1_pt1 | contig 42758 bp, 35 predicted proteins | sample 5561851 | NCBI WGS metagenome assembly JAABUX01 (sample SAMN10711883, study PRJNA513361) | rock metagenome | isolation source: Antarctica rocks | place: Antarctica: Victoria Land, Richard Nunatak red sandstone | collected 2016-01-03 | reverse complement strand
TGAGTAGACACGGTGGCTCCCTCCCGGTGTGAGGCGATCGGTTGGCTTGGTAACCCCGATTGTCCCGCGCCTAAGGTGCGGAGCCACCGTGTTTTCAGTTCAGAATCCTCAGTGGGGATGACTCAGAGGCGGGCCGGTTTGACCGGGCATGCAGCCGTGCCGTAGGATGGTCTCGGTTCGATCATCCGAGTCGTCCGGCGACGGGGAACGGGGCGATGATGCGGCTTGCAACCGAGGCAGCGGGACGGTCCGGCGTGGTCGCGCGGCTCGCGGGCCTCCTCCTGGCGGCGGGCGTGGTCGGCTGCGACGGGACCAAGCCCCCGACGCCCGCCGCCCGGCCGTTCGAGGGGATCAAGCTGGTGGTCGCCGTCGTCGGCGACCCCGCGCTCCTCGGGTCCGTCGCCACCCAGCGCGGCGAATGGAGGGCGCAGACGGGTGCCGACCTGGTGCTCCGCGACGGGCCGGTCGACCCGAAGGCGCTCAAGGGTGTCGACGTCGTGGTCTTCCCCGGCGACCGGATGGGCGACCTGGTCGACGCCGGGGCCCTCGCCGTCCTGCCCGACTCGGCCGTCCTCCCGGCCGAGCCGTCTGCCGAGGGCGACGGAGAACCGGTGCCCGACGCGCTGGCCTACAAGGACATCGCCCCCGCCTTCCGCGACCAGGTGGCGAAGTATGGACCCGACCGGATGGGCCTGCCGATCGGCGGCTCGGCGCTGGTGGTCGCCTACCGCCGCTCCGCCTTCGACGACCCGGCCACCCGCGAGGCGGCGAGGGCGGCCGGCCTGACGCTCGAACCGCCGAAGACCTGGGACCAGTTCGACGCCCTCGCGAGGTTCTTCCACGGCCGCGACTGGGACGGCGACGGCCGGCCCGGCGCCGGCGTCGCCCTGGCCTGGGGCCCCGACGCCGAGGGCGTGGGCGACTCGATCTTCCTGGCCAGGTCGGCCGGACTCGCCCTCCACCGCGACCAGTATTCGTTCCTGCTCGACTCCGAGACGACCGGGCCCCGGGTCGCCTCGCCGCCGTTCGTCGAGGCCCTCAAGGCCCTGGTCGCCCTCAAGGACTCCGGCCCGCCCGGGGCCGAGAAGTTCGACGCCGCCGCCGCGCGCCAGGCGTTCCGCTCGGGCCAGGCCGCCCTCCTGATCGACCGGGCCGAGCGCGCCGCGACCTGGAGCGTCGAGGGGACGGCGGTCGGCGTCGCCCCGCTCCCGGGCTCGAAGCGGGTGTACGACCCCTCGCGCAACGCCTGGGAAGACGCCCCGACGCCGAACCGGCCCAGCTATCTGCCCTCGGGCGGGGGCTGGCTGGTGGGGGTCGCGGCGTCGAGCCCGAATCGGGCGGCGGCCGAGGGGCTGGTCAAGTATCTCGCCGGGCCCGACTCGACCAACCGCCTCCGGGCCGAGCGCGGCTTCCCCATGCTCGCCGTCCGGACCACCCAGCTCGCCCAGGGCTTGACCAACCCCCGCTCCGCGCCCGGCGTCGAGCCCCGCCCCTGGGCCGACGCCGTGGGCCGGACGCTCGGGGCCGAGAAGGTCGCCCCCGGCCTCCGGATTCCCGGCGCCTCCGACTACCTCGCCGACCTCGCCAAAGCCCGGGTCGCCGCCGTGGACGGAGAGCCGCCCGAGGCCGCCCTCGCCGGGCTGGCCAAGGCCTGGGGCGAACGGACCAAGGCCCTCGGCCTCGACCGCCAGACCTGGCACCATCGCCGGAGCCTCAACGGCCCGACCACCGCGGCCAAGCCGCCGGGGCGTTGATCCTACCGACGACCCGGCTCGACCCCCGACCGCGCCACCGCCCTCGGCGGCGCCGGGCCGGTCCGGCCGGCGTAGGGGGGCAGGTCGACCCATCGCCCCGCCGACCGCCCTTCGAACCGGTCGAGCAGGGCCGAGGCCACGTCGCCGCTGAGGACCGCCGCGCCTCGATTGTCGAGGTGGATCGGGTCGATGTGGACGGTCCCGTCGTAGCCCGAGGTGCGGGCGTCCAGCACGGTCAGGGTCGGGTGGCGGGCCATCGCCCGCCGGGCGAAGCGGGCGTAGGCGGCGTCGGTCCCCTGGAGGGCGCGGCCGGCCTGGATCTCGGGGCCGAGGGGGGGCATCAGCCAGACGACGGGGACGGCGTGGGCGTCGGCCAGGTCGAGGAAACGTTCGAGGTAATCGGCGTTGAGGGGGTCGCAATCCCAGCTCGCCGGAGTGAGGCCGGCGATCAGGCCGGGGTCGGCGGGGGCCTTCGACGGGGGTGGGGGCATGGGTTGCGCCCCGTCCTGTGCCTTCCAGGTCGCCCAGATCGCCGCCTGGGCCGGCCAGGGGGAGGCCCGGCGCCCCTCGAACGCGGCCATGAGGCTCGCCCGGACCTCGTATCGGCACTTATAGGAGGGGAGGACCTTGCCCAGGAGCGTGGCGGCCAGGAACCCGGCATCGCGCGAGGCCCAGGCCAGGTCGAGGCAATCGCGGCCGGTCGCCAGCTCGGGGTACATCCGGACCGAGACCCGCGGCACGTCGGGCAGCATCAGGGCGCAGAAGTCGGCGACGATCACCCGGGGCCGCGCCCCCGAGCCCAGCGTCTTGCGGAGCAGGAAATACGCCGACGGCATCGTCCCGGCGTTGGTCGCCAGGTTGTACGCCTTCAGGCCGGCCCGGGCCTCGATCACCCGGGGCAGCACGCCGAATTTCACCAGGCTGTCGCCGAAGCAGAGCACGTCGCGGCCCCGGGCGTGCCGGGTCGCCGCCTCGGCCGTCCGCCGCCAGTCGTCGGCCCAGACGGTGGTGAAGTCGAGCCGGTGGCCGGCGACCGCCAGTTCCACGGCCGCCACCAGCGCGAGCATGCCCACCAGGCCGTGGGGCGGCCGGGCGGTCGGGCGGTTCGGCGTCGGTCCGCTCATCTCGGCCTCCCGGTCGGGCGTCATCGGGGGTTCGAAGGTCGGGACCGGGCCAGCGACCGGGCCGGCCCGTCGCCCGACCGGCCGGCATAGGGTGGCAGGTCGACCCACCGAGGGCCGGCGGGCACGCCTGGCGGTCCCGGGCGGTCGAGCAGGGCCGAGGCCACGTCGCCGCTGAGGACCGCCGCGCCCCGGCGGTCGAGGTGGATGTGGTCGATGTGGACCGTGTCGTCGTAGCCGGAGGCTCGGGCGTCGAGGATCACCAGGTTCCGATGCCGATCGAGCTTGCCGCGGGCGAACCGACCGTAGGCCGCGTCCGAGCCCCGCCGGCCCCTCCGGGCGTGGACCTCGGGGCAGAGCGGCGGGATCAGCCAGAAGACGGCGATCCCCCGCGATTCGGCCAGGGCGAGGAACCGGTCGAGGTACGCCTCGTTCCTCGGCTCGCAGGCCCAGGCGGCGGGGCTGACGCCGTCGATCAGGAAGTCCTCGCTGGGATGGCGGACCCGGCCCGGCGGCATCGGCTGGGCCCCGGACTCGGCCTCCCAGTTCCGGCGGTAGACCGGCAGGGCCGCCCGCTGCGAGAGGCTCCGCCCGTCGAGCGCCGCCGTGATCGCCGACCGGACCTCGAACCGCCAGTGATACGACGGCAGCGCCTTGCTCAACCCCGACGAGGCGAAGAAGCCCGGGTCGCGGGCGGTCCAGGCCAGGTCGAGGCAGTCCTTCAGGCTGGCCAGCTCGGGGTAGTTCTGCAAGGTCGGGGGGTCGGGGTCCTTGAGCATCAGCGCGGCGAAGTCGGCGACGATCGCCCTCGGCCGCGCCCCCGAGCCCAGCGCCCGGCGGAGCAGGAAGTAGGCCGACGGCATCGTCCCGCCGCTCGTGGCCAGGTTGTACGCCTTCAGGCCGGCCCGGGCCTCGATCACCCGGGGCAGGACGCCGAATTTCACCAGGCTGTCGCCGAAGCAGAGCACGTCGGAGCCCGGCGCCCTCCGCCCGGCGGCCCGGGCCGCGAACCGCCAGTCCTCGGCCCAGGGGGTGGCGAAGTCGGCGCGGTGGCCGGCGACGCCCAGCTCCACGGCCGCCACCAGCGCGAGCATGCCCAGCAAGCCGCGTGGGGCCCGGCTGCCGGGACGATCGGGGGGCGATCCGCTCAACTCCTCCTCCTCAAGAGCGGGCGGGACGCGGTCCCGGGGTCGGGGACCCCCGACGGCCCGATCGGCCATTCCTGCCGACCCGGTCGATCCGGTAAGATCGAGGGCCGATCCGTCGACCTGTTCCGATCGGTCCATCGGCCGGGCGTGACGGGTCCCCCGGAAGATCCGGCGGGTCCGGCGTGGTGATACCGCCGGTCCGGGTTCCGGTCAACCGCAACCGGCCGGCATCGAAGAGGCGTGAGGGATCGGGATGGACGAATCCGACGAGGCGACCCCGCTGGGCGGCGTCGACGCCGAGATCAAGGAGCTGCTCGGCCTCTTCGACGTGCCGGCCTTCGCCCGCCGCGGGCAGGAGGTCGAGTATGCCTTGGTCCGGCTCCGGACCCGCTGCGGCCGGGTCCGCCTGGACCTGCTCGACATGGTCCGGCTCCGCCTCCGCCAGTGGGCCGCCGCCGCCTCCGGCCCCGACGACTCCGCCCGCTTCTTCGCCGGGCCGATCGGGCCGCTCTGGCCCCTCGCCGGCGCCGAGGCCCCCCGCTGGGCCGCCCGCCCCGAGTCGCCCCGCCGGCTCCGCGCGATCGCCCGCGACCTCGTCGCCAGCGTCGAGCGGTTCAACCGCCGCTGGGGCGGCTTCCTCGACGCCCTCGACCTCGCGCCGATTAATCGCCAGATCGACCACTACAACCGCTATTACGTCCTTGAGAAAGAATGCGTGCTCGGCTCCGCGCGCCTGGCCGCCCGCCATTTCACCCCCCTGCCCCCGATCGGCCTCGACGACCTCCGGGCCGAGTATCCCGCCTTGCCCGTGCCCGCGGTCCGGCCCTGACCGCCGATCGCCCATCGATGAACCAGGAATCCCCCAATGATCGAGCCCACCAGGCTCCGCGGCGTCATCTTCGACATGGACGGCGTGCTCCTCGAATCCGAGCCGTTCCTGGCCGAGGCGGCCTCGAAGATGTTCGCCGAGAAGGGCTTCGCCGTCGCCGTCGGGGAGTTCGCCCCCTACTTCGGGATGGGCGAGGACCACCTGATCCGCTCGGTGGCCGAGGCCCACGGCATCCCGCTCGAGCCCGCCGCGGACAAGGCGCGGACCTATGCAATCTACCTCGAAGTGATCCGCGGCCGGATCGCCCCCCTGCCCGGCGTCCGCGACTTCATCGCCGCCTGCAAGGCCAAGGGGCTCCCCAGCGCCGTCGCCTCCAGCGCCGATGCCGTCAAGGTGGCCGGCAACCTCCGCGAGATCGCGATCCCGGCCGAGACCTTCGACGCGATCGTCACCGGCAGCGACGTCGCCCGCAAGAAGCCCGCCCCCGACATCTTCCGCGAGGCCGCCCGCCGGCTCGGCCTCGACCCCTCGGCCTGCCTGGTCGTCGAGGACGCGATCGTCGGCGTCGCCGCCGCCAACGCCGCCGGGGCGCGGTGCCTGGCCGTCACCACCAACTTCTCCCGCGACAAGCTCGCGGCGGCCGACTGGGTCGTCACCGACCTCTCGGAGGCGCCGCGGGAAGTGCTCGAATGGTGAACGGCCGGGGGATCAAATCAGTAGGAATCGGCGCTGATGATCTCGCCGCGGGCGCGGGTCCCGAGCGACCACCAGGTGGTCCGGCTGATCGAGTCCTTGACGAACTTCACGCTGCCGTCGACCATCAGGGCGTTGACGCCGCCGGGGTGCATGCTGGTGGCGGGCAGGGAGTTGCTGCCGTTGTCGCTCTGGCTGGGGTTGCCCTGGCCCCGGCAGACGTTGAAGGGATAGGTCTTGTCGTTGGGGGTCTGGGCGACGTTGAAGGCCGAGCCTTCGGAGAACGAGGCCCAGCGGTAGCCGCGGTGGCTGGTGATCTTGGTGCTCCCCGGGGTGGCGAACTCGGCGGCGCAGGCGGCCAAGCTGTTCAAGATCCCCTGGGCGGTGGCCGGGCTGGCCGAGAAGTCGTCGACCTCGTACTTGGCGGCGGCGATCACGACGCCGTTGCCCCGGTAGTGCGAGCCGGGGGTCGAAGTCCCGATCCCGCGACCGTTGGTCCCCTCGTTCCCCCGGTTGTCGCCCACCAGGGCCTCGGAGAAGAAGAGGGTGGACGAGGTCCCGTCGAGGGCGTCGCGGATGCCGTAGCTCAACCAGACGGCGAACATCCCGGTGCTGCCGTTGCCGTCGGCGTTCTGCATGCTGCCCGACCCGTTGTTCGAGCCGCTGGGCCAGTCGCTGGTCGTGCCGTAGCAGGAATGATAGTTGTTGATATTCTGCTGGCCGACGTAAGGGTCGCTGGGGCACATGAAGGCCTTGACGACGGTGGCGACGACCGTGGAATTCTCCGGCGCGGGAATCCCGTCGTGGAGCTCCTCGGCCATGTTGAAGTTGATCGCGTTGTAGAGCGGCGACTGCTCGACGTAAGGCAGGGCCGCGCCCAGGGCGCTCCAGCCCCGCCAGTCGGCGTAGCCGGGGCAACGCGAGGAGGGGTCGGCGTTGCAGTTCTTCGAGGCGGCCATCGGGAAGACGTCGTTGGTGGAGTGGTAGTTGTGCATCGCCAGCCCGATCTGCTTCAGGTTGTTGGTGCACTGCATCCGCCGGGCGGCCTCGCGCGCCGCCTGGACGGCGGGCAACAGCAGGGCGATGAGGACGGCGATGATCGCGATGACGACCAGCAATTCGATCAGCGTGAAACCGCGACGATTGCGCATGGAGAGTCTCTATCCTGGGTGGGGATTCAGGCGGGATTGACCCGGTCGGCCGGGATGCGCCCGGCGGGCAAGGTCCAGGATCGGCGCCGTCGGGGCCGTCCGGAGGGGGACGCCCGGCCATCCCGCCCGGCCGGGCGAATGGAGGATGTTAACGAACTTGTGTGAACAAACCGTGTCGCCCCCTCGTTGTTTCCGCAAAGTTCGCCGGTTTCTCCAGTTGCGTGCAAGCAACGTGTCCCGAGCCGTCCCCGCCCGGCCTCCGGGGATGACGTCCGGGCGCCATCGGCGACGTCCGGGACGGCCCCCGCGCGGCGGCCCGGGGTTTCGGATAGAATCGGCGGGACCTCGACGACGCATCCCCCGAGTGCAGCGAGTCGCCCCATGCCGGTTCTCGACCGCGAGGAGTACATCGAGCAGGCGTATTTCTTCCACGCCTTCCGCGAGCGGGTGCTCGACGGCCTGACCTCGCAAGACGTGCTCACGCGGGTGGGCGAGGAGATCCTGTCGACGACCCGGCTGCCGCTGGCGATTTCGTTCCTGGCGACCGAGATCAAGGTCCGCGGCCTGATGGGGCCGGCGATGGCCCGGATCGGCCACTACTTCACGCCGTTCCAGGCCCACGTCATCGGCCAGGCCGAGCTGGACGTGAGCCGGTTCGCCATGGACCAGGCGCTCCTGATCCTGGAGCGCGAGGCGAGGTATCGGGCCGACGGCCCCAGCGTCCCCGGGCTGTTCGTCTACCAGTTCGAGGCCCTCTCGCGGAACCGCCTGGGATACGGCAAGGGGCTGGAGGCGATCGCCGGCGACCCCGGCTATGACGAAGACTGGCGCGATTATATCCTCCAGCTCCGCGCCCGCCTCGGCGACGTCGACTTCGCCGACCTGATCTTCATCCGCTCGTCCTACCACGTCACCGAACGGCGGCGGACGCACCCCGACTATCACCCCAAGTTCCCCACCCTCTTCGGCGAGAAGGAGGGGAAGATCGCGCGGGCCAACCGGGGCCGCGACCCCCTCTACCTCTTCTCCGCCCTCCAGCGCCAGCTCGGATACCCCGAGGTCCCCCGCCCCCGTCGCCCCGACGAGGCCGAGGCCCGGATCGTCCTCCTCGAACAGCGCGTCACCCAGCTCGAGAACCGGATCAAGGCCACCGAGGCCGCCGCCAACAGCGACGGCGACATCTCCCAGTTCATCGTCAAGCCCGAGGACACCGCCGGGCCGCCCGCCGGCTGGGGCGTCAAGGAAGGCTGACGGAAGCGCACAAGTAAATACGTAGGGTGGATGAAATCCACCAATCCACCGGCCCGAATATTAGTGGATTTCGCCGAAGCTCGCACTGACATGTTCGAGACACCAGGAAAGGCCGAGAGATGCGCCCACTGCCTCGCCTCACCCCCCTCCTCCTCGCGATCACGGCCGGCTCCTCGGCCGCCGCGGGCCCCGTCCGGTTCGAGCGGGTCGTGATCGACGCCGACTTCCCGGGCGGTTATCAGGTCGAGGTGGCGGACGTCAACGGCGACGGCAAGCCGGACGTCGTCGGCGTGGGCGGCGGGACGTGCGCCTGGTACGAGAATCCGTCCTGGACCAAGCGGGTCGTCTCGACCTCGAAGGAGACGCCCGCCATCATCAGCAGCGCGACGGCCGACCTCGACGGCGACGGCAAGGCCGAGGTCGCCATCGCCTACGACTTCGCCATGAACGAGCCGAGGCGGGGCAAGCTCCTCCTGGCCGTCCAGGGGGCGAAGGTCGACGACCCCTGGAGCTTCCGGCCGGTCGCCGACGTCCCGAGCATCCACCGGCTCCGCTGGGGGTGGGTCGTCGGCACGACCCGGCTCGGCGAGAAGTCGGTCCGGTCCGACAAGAAGCCCGAACTGGTCGTCGCCCCGATCTTCGGGCCTTCGGCCAGGCCCCCGGCCTTCGACCAGGAGCCGGCGCACCTGACCCTCTTCGACACCGGGGCGGACCCGAAGTCGGCCCGCTGGACGTCGAGGACCATCGGCGAAGCTCCGGTCCTGCACGCGATCGAGTTGACCGGCGACGCCGACCGCCCCTCGGCCGTCCTCGGGGCGAGCAACCGGGGGGTGACCTCGACCCGGATGACCGCGATCGGCGGCGACGTCCTCTTTCAAAGCTCCGTGCTCTCCACGGGGGCCGAGGGCCAGGCCCCCAAGAAAGGGGCGAGCGAGGTCCACGCCGGCCGGTTGCGGGATGGTCGGCGGTTCCTGGCCACGGTCGAGCCCTGGCACGGCAACGAGGTCGTCGTGTCCGTCTCGGAGTCGCCCCGATCCGACAAGTTCGGCCCCCGGGCCGTCCTCGACGACACCCTCGACGACGGCCACGCCCTCTGGGTCGCGGATGTCGACGGCGACGGCGACGACGAGGTCTTCGCCGGCCACCGGGGCAAAGATCACCGGATCTCGATGTACGACTTCGACGGCAAGGAGTGGGATCGGACCGTCGTCGACGCCGACGTCGCCGCGCAAGACCTCCGGGGCGGCGACCTCGACGGCGACGGCGTGCCGGACGTCGTCGCCATCGGCGGCAAGACGCACAACGTGGTCTGGTATCGGCCCGTGCGACCGGCGAAGTGACCGCGGCGCGACGCCCGCGAAGATTCGGCGAAATCGGCCGATCCCCGCCCGCGAGCGGTGGCCGGGCCGGTGCCGAGGCGGTACCCTGGTCAGCCGACGACCCGCGGGGGGCGAGTAAGGCGAATCCGAGGACCCGAGCCCATGATCCGATCGATGATCCGCGTCGCTGCCGGCCTGGCACTGACCCTCGCCACGGCGGCGGCCCTCGCGCAAGGCCCCGCCCCGGGCGGCCCGAAGAAGGGCGAGGCGACCTGGCCGGGGCTGACGCGGGCGGGCTCGGTCCTCCTGCCCAACGGCTGGTCGATCAAGCCGGCCGGCAAGCAGGCGAAGCTCGGCGACTTCCCTGTCGCCGTCGCCGAGCACCCGACCGAGCCAATCCTGGCCGTGCTCCACGCCGGCTACGGCGAGCACGAGGTCGTCACCCTCGACGCCGCCACCGGCAAGACGATCGCCCGGGTCGCGCTCAAGGAGACCTTCGGGGGGCTGGCCTGGTCGGGCGACGGCAAGCGGCTGCTCGTCGGCGGCGGCTTCGACGACGTGATCTATCGCTTCGACCACGCCGCCGGCCTGCTCTCGAACCGGTTCGAGATCAAGTATCCGTCGAAGGCCAAGGGCGGCCCCCGCGTCCCCGCCGGCCTGGTCGCCCCGGGAGACGGCGAGACGGTCCGCGTGGCCAACGCCTTCGGCCACACGGTCGCCACCTTCAATAAGGGCGAGCTGGAGGGGGAGCTCGACCTCGGGGCCGACTCCTATCCCTACGGCCTGGCCCTGGACGGGGCCCGCCGCCGGCTCTACGTCAGCCTCTGGAACAAGGCCGAGGTCGCCGTCGTCGACGTCGCGACGAACGAGGCGCGGGTCGTCGCCCGATGGGCGACGCAGGAGCATCCCAACGAGATGGTCCTGGCCCGGGGCGGCAAGGTCCTCTATGTCGCCAACGCCAACCGGAACACGGTCTCGGTCTTCGACACCGAGGCCGGCAAGGCCGTCGAGGTCATCGGCACGGCGATCGACCCCAAGGCCCCGCCGGGGAGCACGCCCAGCTCGCTCGCGCTGACGCCCGACGAGGAGGTCCTGTTCGTCGCCAACGCCAACACCAACGACGTGGCCGTCGTGAACGTGAAGGAGCCGGGCGCGAGCAAGCCGCTGGGCTTCATCCCGGCCGGCTGGTATCCCACCTCGGTCCGCGTGGCCCGGTCGGGCAAGACGCTCTACATCGCCAACGGCAAGGGGACCTCCTCGAAGGCCAACCGCGACGGGCCGAACCCCCTGGCCGAGCGGGCCGGCGGCGTCCGCGAGTACATCGGCGGGCTGTACCAGGGCTCGCTCTCGATCCTGCCGATGCCCGGCCCACGGGACATGGTCGACTACTCGCGGACCGTCTACGAGTGCAGCCCCCTCCGCGCCGCGCTCGGAGGGCCCGCCCCCGCCCGGGTCGCCGGCCACCCGATCCCGAGCAAGGTCGGCGACCCCTCGCCGATCAAATATTGCGTCTACATCATCAAAGAGAATCGCACGTATGACCAGGTCTTCGGCGACATCCCCGAGGGCAACGGCGAGCCCGCCCTCTGCCTGTTCCCCGAGGCGGTCACGCCCAACCACCACGCCCTCGTGAAGGAGTTCGTCGTCCTGGACAACTTCTACGCCGAGGCCGAGGTGAGCGCCGACGGCCACGAGTGGTCGATGGGCGCCTATGCGTCCGACTTCGTCGAGAAGACCTGGCCGCTGGCGTACCGGGGCGACCGCCGGGTCCCGTATCCGTCCGAGGGGGCCCTGGCCATCGCCCGCCCCGCCGGCGGCTACCTCTGGGATCGCGCGGCGGCCAGGGGGCTGACCTACCGGAACTACGGCGAGTTCATCGAGAACGGCAAGACCGCCGCCGACCCCTCGACCACCAAGGTCGCCGCCCTCCAGGGCCACTTCGACCCGAAGTTCCGCGGCTACGACTTGACCTACCCCGACGTCAAGCGGGCCGACCGGTTCCTCGAAGAGCTGGCCGGGTTCGAGCGGGCCGGCGAGATGCCCAACCTGGTCGTCCTCCGGCTGCCCAACGACCACACCGCCGGCACCCGCCCCGGCTCGCCGACGGTGACCGCCATGGTCGCCGACAACGACCTGGCCCTGGGCCGAGTCGTCGAGGGCCTGAGCCGGAGCAAGTTCTGGCCGAACCTGGCCATCTTCGTCGTCGAGGACGACGCCCAGAACGGCTCGGACCACGTCGACGCCCACCGGACGGTCGCCCTGGCGATCAGCCCTTATATCAAGAAGCATTCGGTCGACTCGACGATGTACAGCACCTCGTCGATGCTCCGGACGATCGAGCTGATCCTGGGGCTGGAGCCGATGAGCCAGTTCGACGCCGCCGCCCGGCCGATGGCCGACTCCTTCGCCCCGACGCCCGACCTCGCCCCCTTCGCCAGCCGCCCCGCCGGCGTCGACCTGGACGCGAAGAACTCGCGCGACGCCTTCGGCGCCGAGGCGTCGCTGAAGCTCGACCTCGACGAGGCCGAGGACCGCGCCGACGACCTCGTCTTCAACGAGATCATCTGGAAGGCCGTCCGCGGCAAGGACTCCCCCATGCCCCCGCCGGTCCGCTCGGCGTTCGTCCTGCCGAGGAAATGAGGGACGGGGGGCGGCCCGTGAGTTCCGGTGATTTTCCCCGGGAGATGTCGAAACGCCGGCCCGAGGATCGTCGAAGAGTCGGGCGCGGAGGTGATCCGTGCCGTCCACCCCGAACCACGGAGCCCGCGATGAAGTATGTGCTCTTGATCTACGAGTCGGCCGCGGAGTTCGACGCCCGCGCGGGCAAGGACCGGGCCGCCTTCTGGGGCGCCTGGAAGTCGTATGCCGACGCCCTCAAGCACGCCGGCGTGATGGCCGGCGGCAGCGGCCTGGAGCCCCCGTCGACCGGCACGACGGTGCGGCCTCGCGACGGCGAGCGGACCGTCCAGGACGGGCCTTACGCCGACACCAAGGAGCAACTCGGCGGCTTCTTCATCCTCGACGTGCCCGACCTCGACGCGGCGATCGACTGGGCGTCGCGATGCCCGGTGAAGGGCGGGGCGGTCGAGGTCCGGCCTGCCCTCACCGGCGGCTTGACGCAATCCGCCCCGTGAATCGCCCGGACGAGGCCCGCCGGGCCGCCGAGGAGGTGGCCCGCGATTGCTACGGTCGCCTCGTCGCGTATCTCTCGGCCCGGTCGCGAGACGTGGCCGGCGCCGAGGATGCGCTCGGCGAGGCGTTCCGGGCGGCCCTGGAGACCTGGCCTCGGGACGGCGTGCCCGAGAAGCCGGTGGCCTGGCTGCTCTCGGTCGCCCGGCACCGGCTGATCGACGACGCGCGGCATGAACGGGTGAAGGCCGAAGCCGCGCCCGCCCTCCGGCTCGCCGCCGGGCGGCGCCAGGATGCGTCGGGTCCCCGGGATGATGACGAGGAAGTCTTCCCCGACGAGCGGCTGAAACTGATGTTCGCCTGCGCGCACCCGGCGATCGACGCCGGGGCCCGGACCCCCCTGATGCTCCAGGCGGTCCTCGGCCTCGACGCGGCCCGGATCGCCTCGGCGTTCCTGGTCGCGCCCACGGCCATGGGCCAGAGGCTGGTGCGGGCCAAGATGAAGATCCGGGACGCCGGGATTCCCTTCGAGGTCCCGGGGCCGGGCGAGCTGTCGGCGAGGCTCGGCCCCGTGCTCGACGCGGTCTACGCGGCCTACGGCACCGGCTGGGAGGACGCGGCCGGCGTGGACCCGCGTCGCCGAGGGCTGGCCGGGGAGGCGATCTGGCTCGCGCGGGTCCTGGTCCGGCTGGTGCCGGGGGAGGCCGAGGCGCGAGGGCTCCTGTCCCTCCTGCTCCATTGCGAGTCCCGTCGCGAGGCCCGCCGATCGCCCGGCGGCGACTACGTCCCGCTGGCCGAACAGGATGTCGCCCTCTGGTCCCGGCCGATGTTCGAGGAGGCCGAACGGGAGCTCGCCGAGGCCGCCAGGCTCCGGACGATCGGCCGCTTCCAGCTCGAAGCGGCGATCCAATCGGTCCACGCGGGGCGAGCGATCGGGGGGGAGACGGAGTGGGAGCCGGTCGCCCTGCTCTACGAGGAACTCGTCCGCCTCTCGCCGACCCTGGGCGCGAGGGTGGGCCGGGCCGCGGCCCTGGCGAACGCTTGCGGGCCCGGGTCGGGGATCGCGGCCCTGGACGCGATCGAGTCGCGGTCGGTCCTCGGCTACCAGCCCTACTGGGCCGTCCGGGCCCACTTGCTCGCGAGGTCGGGAGACTTCGAGGCCGCCCGAGCCTCCTACTCGCGGGCGATCGGGCTCAGCGGAGACGGTCGAGTGCGTGAGTTCCTCACCCGAAGTCGCGACCGGCTCCCCGCGGGCGGGGGCTGATGCCGGCCCCGTGGAGTTCGCCCGCTCTTGCCCGCTCGGATCTCCGACCGGGAAGATGCGTCGGGAGGAAACCAGGGCCGTGGGGGAGGGCTCACCGCGGGGGTTCGGCCCTGGCCGCCGGCTCGGGCCTCTCGCCCGCCGCGTCGGCCGGGTCGAGGACCACGGTCTCGCCGCGTCGGAGCCCGCGCCTGACCTCGACGCGGCGGCCGTCGACCAGGCCCAGCGTCACCTCCCGGAGCTCGAGGCCGCCGCCGGGCTTCTTCACGACCAGGAACCCCTTGCCGCCCTGGCGGAGCACCGCCCCGGCCGGCACGCTGAGCACCTCGTCGAGCCCCCCGACCCGGAGCTCGACGCGGGCCGGAATCCCCGGGCGGAGGCCCGGCGGGCCGTCCTCGATCTTGATGAAGGCGGAGTAGACCTTGGCGGCGTCAGGTTCAAAGCGGCCGAGCGGGTCGGGCGACGGGGCGACGGACGTCACCACGCCCGCCAGCGTCTTGCCCCCGGACGCTTCGAGCTTGATCCGGGCCCGCAACCCCGGCCCGACCCGGGCGATCGACGCCTCGGGCACCTTGGCGTGCACCCGCATCGGGACGTTGAGGTCGGGCAGGCGGAAGATGAGCTGTCGCTCGCGGACGTTGTCCCCTTCCTCGATCATGAACCTTGCCCCGCCGTTCCCGGGAGGTTCGTTAGCATAAACGACCATGCCGTCGCCCGGGGCCTTGAGGACGCAGGCGCGGAGCTGCCGCTCGAGCTTGGCGACCTTGGCCCTCTCCAACTCCCAGGTCGACTGCTTCGACAGCTCGCCGGCTCGGGCCTTCTCGACGTCGCTGTTGAGCGACTTGATCTGCTTGGCCTTGGTGTATTTCTCGAGCACCTCCAGTTGGGTCTGCGCCTGCTCGAGGTCGAACTTGGCCCGCTCCACCGCCAGCTCGTCGGCGATGTTCGTCGCCCGCGACACGAAGCCTTTTTCCCTCATCGACTTCGACCACTTGAGCCGGTCGTTGGCCCGCTCCAGGTCGGACCGGGCCCGGCCGACATCCCCTTTCTTGGTCTCCAGATCCTGCTTGAAGATGCCCTCGAGGTACTCCTTGACGGCGTACTCGGCGACCTCGCGGGTCAGCAACGCCTGCTGGTAAGATGCCTGGGCCTGCTGGGTGGTAATGTTCTGGTTGGTGAGGGTGTCGCGGAGGGGGGCCGATTCGAGCTCGCAGACGACGTCGCCGGCCGCGACCCAGGACCCCTCGGGGAGGATCTTGATGATCCGGGCGACGCCCTCGACCTCGCTCGCGACGTCGCGGTAGCGGGACGCCTCGACGAACCCCCGCACGACCACCGTGAGGTCGAGCTTGCCGGGCTCGACCGCCGCGACGGGCACGTCGTCGGCCCTTGCCGACTGGAGGTCCCCGCCGGGGCCGGCCTCGACGCCCGCCGCCCCCCGCTCGCCGAGCAGGCCGACGCCGGAGACGGTCGCCCCGAAGGCGAGCACGACCGCGGACGACCTGGACCATTGGATGATCGACATGGAACGGATGACCTCGTGGGCCAGGGAAGCGGCGAACCCGCCGGCGAATGCCCGGCCCGCCAGGAATCGGGACGCCGCGCCGGCCGCGGAGTCGACCAGGGCGGGCGAGATCGACGCTTCGAAGCCCGACGCGGCGAGGGCCAGGCCCGAGCCCGGCGCCAGGCCCCGGCGGGAGAGCCGGTCGCGGAGCCGGTCGCGGCCCCGGGTCAGCCGGCTCTTGACCGTCCCGATCGGCCAGCCCAGGTGCCGCGCCGCCTGCTCGTGGGTCCGGCCTTCGAGGTCGCAGAGGACCACCGCCGCGCGGTACCGCCCGGGGAGCCGGTCGACCTCCTCGTGCAGAGCCCGGGCCAGCTCGTCGCCGACCCCGGGGCGATGAGCCCCGGCCGGGGCCGCCGCGAGCCGCTCGTGCCGGCGGCGGCGGGAGGCGTTGGCCCGGGCGCAGGACGCCGTCCGGTAGGCGACCTGGTGGAGCCAGGGGCCCAGGGAATCGCGGACCCAGAGGGCCCGGGCCTTGCCGACGAGCACCAGGAAGGTGGCCTGGAAGGCGTCCTCGGCGTCGGGCCCGTCGCCCAGGACGCCCCGGCAGACGCGGAGGACCATCGGCCCGTGCCGCTCGACGAGCGCCGCGAAGGCCAGCTCGGCGGCCTCGCCCGGGTCGGACGCGAACCGCTCCAGGAGCTGGCCGTCGGTCAGCTCGCGGATCGTCCCGACGTTGAAGAGCGTGCGGAGCTGCCGGAGGACGGCCCCATGTTGTTTCCCGGTCGCCACGCGTCGGACCCTCCCCGGCCCGGCCCCTCACCCGGGAGCCCGGAGTAATGGTACGGGACGGCCCGGCGGTTCCGATATTCCGGGGACCTCGCGAGATCGCGCCGGCCCGCCGCCCGGGCCTCGGGTTTGACGACGACCGGCCCGGGTTTACAATATGCCGAGGAAGCCCGACTCGTGGACCGAGGCCGCGCCATGCCCGAGACCGCCGTCCTGCTGATCGCGCACGGGAGCCGGCACGCCCCGGCCAACGAGGACCTGCACCGGATGGCCGGGCGGATGGCCGGCCTGGGCGAATACCCGATCGTCGAGCCGGCGTTCCTCGAACTGGCCGAGCCCGCCATCGGCCCCGGCGGCGACCGCTGCGTCGAGCGGGGGGCGACCCGGGTCCTGATGGTCCCCTACTTCCTCTCGGCCGGCGTCCACCTCGTCCGCGACCTCACCGCCGCCCGCGACGACCTCAAGCGCCGGCACCCGGGGGTCGACTTCCGCCTGGGGCCTCCGCTGGGCCCCGACCCGCTTTTAGAGCGGCTGGTCGCCGACCGGATTCGCCAGCTCGACTCGGGCGAGCGGGCCCCGAGGTTCGCCCCGAGCGGCAAGATGGCCGACCTCTACGCCCCGATCGGCGACCACTGAACGACCGATCGATCGACTCAGATCGCCGCGGCCGGCTCGGGGATCGGGGCCCGGTCCGGGATGGTCGCCGCCCGGACCCGGGCCGGCCGGCTCGCCCAGGCGATCCCGACCAGGACCAGCACGCCCCCGACCGCGGCCAGCGGCGAGATCCGCTCGTCGAACAGCAGGTAGCCCCAGCCGACCGTCAGCAGCGGGGCGACGTTGCCGAACGTGGCGACCTGGCTCGCGTCGAGGCTCCGCATCGCCAGGTTCTGCGCCGCCAGCCCGCCCACGCTCACCACCAGGGCCAGGTAGGCTAGGCCCAGCCAGGCGGCGGCCGAGGCGCCCGCCGGCGAGGGCCAGCCCGGGGCCGTGGCCAGGGCGACCGGCAGGTCGAGCGCGACGCCCACCAGGAACGTCGCCGCCAGCGTGGGCAACGCGCCGTGCCGCGCGACCAGCGGCTTGTTCACCGTCAGGTAGGCCCCCAGGCGAACACGGCGCCCACCTCCAGGAGGTCGCCCCGGAGCGCGTCGATCCCGCCCGCGCCGGCCCTCCAGATGTTCTCCAACGCGATCAGGGCCACGCCCGCCGCGGACGCCGCCACGCCCAGGACCCGCCCGGACGCCAGCCGTTCCTGGCCCAGCGCGGCGGCCAGGGCCAGGACCACCAGCGGGCACGCCGCGTAGATCAGGCCGATGTGCGAGGTCGGGGTCAGCTTCGCCCCGCCCAGGAAGAGCGCCTGGTTGATCGGCACGCAGAACGCCGACGCCAGGGCGAGTCGCCAGCCATCCCGTCGGACCATCCGGCCCAGGACGCCCCCCCGGAGGAAGACCGGGCCCAGGATCAGCCCCGCCACGCCGAAGCGGACGATCGGGATCAGCCCCAGCGGCAGCTCGCGGACCGCGAATTTCGCCGCCGGCGGCGTGCTCGACCCGATCAGGATCATCAACGCCAGCCAACCGAACGCCCTCGGGCTCGCCGCCCCCGTCCGTCCCGTCCCGTCGACCGCCATTGAGATCACCGACCGCCTTCCCGGGCCCCTGGAAACCGCCCCGACGCGGCCCCCCGGCGGGGTCCCGCGTGATCCTCTCATCCTACGACTCCGGGCAAGCGAAATGGTTCGGGGTCCGCCCGCCCGGGCCGCCTCGATCCGGCGATGTCCCCGGCGCCGGGGCCTTGCACTCGGCCCGGGGCAGGGCTCCAATGAGGGGGCACGCCTGGGCACTCGCGCCGTCCGCCGCCGGAAAGGAGTCGGTCGCATGGGGTTCGTGGAGACGTTCGGCCACGCGATGATCCAGGCCTTCCTGGAAGACAGCGAGCTCCACTACCTCCGCGACCGCGACGGCGATTACGTCGTCGAATTCGGCTACGACGAGGAGGTCCTCGGCCACCCCCGGTTCATGCTCGTCGTCGCGGGCGACGACCACGAGCAGTACTGCCTCCGGGGCGACACCATGAGGCGCGTGCCCCGGGCCGAGTGGGACCGCCAGGTCCGGCTCTGCAACGAGTGGAACGCCCAGTACAAGCTCCCCAAGGTCTACCTCGAGGTCGACGACCCCAACGCCTCCGCGACCGGCCGGGTCGTCTGCGAGCAGTGGCTGACCCTCGACGCCGGCATCCACCAGGAGCTGGTCAACCAGCTCACCAGCACCTTCTTCACCGCCTGCTTCGGCTTCTGGCGTTGGCTCGAACGCCAGGACGCCCTCCACGCCCTCGGCGACGACACCATGCCCGACTCCCTGCCGGAGGAGGAGTGACCGGACGGATGCCGATCAGATCCACGCCCGCCCCCCGCAAGTTCGCGACGGCCGACCTGATGATCCTGGTCGCGGGCTTCGCGGCCGGGATCGCCTGGACGCAAGCGTCCCTGGACGACCCAAACGCGACGCTGGGGGAGGACTTGGAGACGGCGACGGCGATCCCGTGGAGGCTGTTGTTAGAACCGTGGATCGAGGCCCCAACCCCGATCATGGCATCGATCGGGGCCGCCTTGCTCGTCTGCCGGCTACGCCCGCCGCGGCCGTCGCTCCGACGCCTGGCACGCCAGCCCGGCGCCGTCGCCCTGGCCTGCATGGGCTTGATGCTGACGACGGAAGGGGTGCTGCTCCTGCTCGGCTGGGCCTTGCAGACGCTCCTGGACTGGGCCTCGCCCCGGCGGTTCCTCCCGAATTTCTTCCCCGTTTTCCCGCCCAAGTCATGGACGCTGGCCCACCAATACCACGAAGTCGGGATGGCCATCGCGTCCTGCTGGCTCGCCCTCTACCTTTCCGGTCGGTGGAAGCCGGAACCTACCTGGCTCGATCGGCTCGGTCGATTCCTCGGAATCTACTGGATTGTCCTCCACCTCCTCAGGTCCTTGGCGACTGCCCTTCAATTCTGATCCGGGCCCTATCGATTCCCGGATCCCCGGCCGGAGGCAATAGTGGGCCGCCGGGCGTTCAACGACGGGCCGCGATCACCGGCCACGAGTCGCCGCGGCGGTCGTGGGCCCTGGCGTAGGCCCGCTCGCGCTCCAGGCGGGTCTGGTCGAAGAGGTCGAGGTAGAGCTGGCGTTCGGCGTCGGTGAAGGCCTTGCCGCGGCGGCCCATGACGATCTCGGCGGTGGCGAAGAGCTGGTCGAGGTCGAAGCCGGGGGCCACCCGGCCGTACATCACGGCCGTGAACGACGGGATGTGCTTGGGCAGGAGCAGGCCGGCGGGCAGGACGTTGCACATCACGCCGATGGCCGTGCCGGTGTTGAGCATGCTGCCCAGGCCGGTCCGGGTGTGGTCGCCGACGAAGCAGCCGACCTTGGCCTGGCCGGTGGCGACGGGGTCGCCGGCGATCGGGACGTGGACCTCGCCGTAGTCGTTGCGGAGGTCGCTGTTGGAGGTGATCGCCCCCAGGTTGACCCACTCGCCGACGTAGGCGTGGCCGAGGAACCCCTCGTGGTACTTGTTGGAGTGGCCGTGGACGATGCTCGCCTCGACCTCGCCGCCGATCCGGCAATTCGGGCCGATCGTGGTCCCGCCCCGGACGTTGGCCCGGAAGAGCTGGGTGTCGCGGCCGATCGAGCACGGCCCCTCGACCCGGGTGAACGGCTGAATCCAGGCCCCCGCGGCGATCGAGATCGGGCCATTCGTCGTGTCGAAGACGGTGTACGGGTCGACCCGCACCGTCTCGTGGATCGAGAGCCGGTCGGCCGGGCCGACGATGGCGGCGGTGGCGAGGTGGCGGTTGTTCAGGGTGGGCCGACCGTCGGCCTCGAAGTCGCGGACGAGGTGGTCGGCGTTGCGGGCGACGAGGTCCCAGGGGCGGGCGATCCACTCGCCGCCCAGCTCGCGGGACTCGGCCCGGGCGGCCAGGTCGTCGAACCAGGCGTCGACCCCGCCGGGGTGCAGGCCCACGGCGTCGTCGGGCCCCGCCCAGGCGCAGGCGGGCCGGCCGTCGCAGGTCCCGACCCACGGGGCCCCCTCGTCGAGGCCGGCCGGGTCGAGGTCGGCCGGCGGGACCCATCGGCCGTTGGCCACCAGCACCGGCCCCCGGGCCAGCCAATCGCGGTCGTTGACCGCCGTGTGCGGGTCGCGCGAGCGGCGGACGGCCGCCAGGCCCGGGCGGATCACCGCCCCACGCCGCGCCGGGCCGGGGCCGACGGCGAACGCCCGGGCGATCTTGCCCCCCAGAGTGCCCGAGCCCAGCATCAGGTCGAAGGCGGGCCGGGTCAGCGTCAGCGGTTCGAGCCCGGAGACGGCGTCGTCCTCGACCAGGCAGAGTCGCATCGCTTGCCTCCTCCTCTTCGTCGTCGGGGCCCGGCCCCCCGGTCGATCGGACGGACGGCCCGGGTCGGCGTCATCCTGATATTCTAAGACGCGGCCGACCCGATCGGGTCGACATTCGGCCCGAGGCGGCTCAAACCCGGTCGTCGATCGTGAGGAATTCCAGGACGTCGGCCCGGAGGTCGAGCGTGGCCACGGTCCACCGGGTCGCCCGATGCAGGGCGCCGGGGTTGATCCAGCGGACCGACCCCCGGCGCTCGTCGGCGGCCCGGTGCGAGTGCCCGTACAGGAAATAATCGGGATTGGTGTCGAGCAAGCGACGGACCTGGCGGGCCGAGTCGCCGTGCGCGACCGCGATCCGGCGGCCGTCGAGCTCGATCAGCCCCCCGCGCTCCAGGCAGCAGCCCCCCACGCCGACCATCGCCCGCCGGAGGTCGTCGACGTCGTCGTCGTTGTTGCCGAAGACGAAATAGCACGGCAGGCCGCCGCATTCGAGGACCACCGCCGCGTCGGTGATGTCGCCGCAGTGCACCAGCGCCTCGGCCCCCGCCCGGACCAGGCTCGCGACCGCCAGCGAGGCCCGCCCGGCCTGGTCGTGGGTGTCCGACAAGATCCCGATCTTCATCCGGACGCCTCCGCGAGCTGGGGTCGTGTCCGCCGGGAATTCGAAGCGAGGTCGCCTGGCCCGGGCGGATTCGGCGGGATATGATGGAGCCGGATCGTTCGACGGGAAGGATCGAACCGCCGCGACCGCGACCGCGACCCGGTCCCCGGGACGGGGCGTACGGCCGCCCTCGGACGACAACGGCCGCCCCCCATCGGGGCGACCGGGCGACCGGCCGAGAGGAAACGGCCGGTCGCGGGAGGGGATCTTCGCCGGCCCACATCGTCGGGCCCACGAGTCCCTTCCCCGGCTCTGCCCGCGTCGCGCGGGGAGGTTTCCCGATGTCCATGTCGATCCGCTTCAAGAATCCCATCCCGTTCGCCTTCTCGACCGAGAAGAATGAACCCGCCGATGTCACCCCCACCACCCGGATCTCCGAGGCCCCCGACCGTGGCTACCACGACGTCGAGGCGCCCGAGAGCTGGTCCGGCCGGGGCCACGAGGCCCCCGACGCCGGCGATGGCCGCATGAGCTGCGTGGAGCAAGAATTCACCCATGGCCGAAGCCAGAGCTGAGCGGTCGGGCCAGGATCTCCCCCGGAGACACCGCAGGCCCGACCGCACCGTTCTTCCGGCCCCGTTTCCCACGGCCCGACCCCGCTCCTCCGGGCCCCTCGAAATCCGAGGCCGGATCGAACGATCATCCCACCCGGACGCCCCGGCGATCAACCCAGGATCGCCGGGGCGCCCGCGTTTGTCGGCCGGTCGACCGGCCCCGCCTCCCGAGATCCCCCCTATTGCGGCGGGCCGCCGGCGTCGTTAAAGTGGCCACGGCTCTATGACTGTTGTCCGAAGGCCCGACCCCGGACGTCCCGGGGCGACCCTCGGCGACCGGGAGGGATGGTGCCATGCGTCCTCGTCTGATGACCTTCGCCATGATCGCCGCGTGCCTCGCCCCCGCCGGCGCGGGGGCCGGGGAGATCCTCAACATCGGCGACCCCGCGCCGCCGCTGACCGTCTCGGGCTGGGTCAAGGGGGAGAAGGTCGAGCGGTTCGAGCCCGGCCGGACCTACGTCGTCGAGTTCTGGGCGACCTGGTGCGGCCCCTGCCGGGCCAGCATCCCCCACCTGACCGAGCTGGCCCACCACTACAAAGACAAGGGCGTCCGCTTCGTCGGCGTCGACGTCTGGGAGCGGGATACCAAGCTGGTCGCGCCCTTCGTCGCCGAGATGGGCGAGAAGATGGATTACAGCGTCGCCCTCGACGACGTGCCCAAGGACGGCGACGCCAACGACGGGGCGATGGCCAGGACCTGGATGAAGGCGGCCGTCGAGGACGGCATCCCGACCGCCTTCGTCGTCCACGACGGCAAGATCGCCTGGATCGGCCACCCGATGAAGATGGACGAACCCCTGGCCAAGATCACCGCCGGCGATTGGGACCCCGCCGACATGGCCCCGAAGCGGCTCGCCGAGAAGGCCAAGCAGCAGAAGGTCAACGCCGTCCGGATGAAGGTCTACACCCCGTACCGGGCCAAGGACTACAAGGCCACCCTCGCCGCCATCGACGAGGTGACCGCCAGCGACCCCGACCTGGTCGACGTTTTCGCCCCGACCCGGTTCACGGCGCTCTGCAACACCGGCGACGTCGACGCGGCCCTGGCCCTCGGCGAGAAGCTGTTCGAGAAGAACAAGGACCAGGCCATGGGCCTCAACAACACCTTCTTCTATGCCGTCGACCTCAACCTCAAGGACGATCCCGACCCCCGCGTCGCCCGGCTCGCCCTCCGGGCCCTCCGCCGGGCCGACGAGCTGAGCCAGGGCAAGGAGATCCCGATCCTCGACTCCCTGGCCGTGGCCCTCTTCCGCACCGGCGACGCCGCCGCCGCCGTGGCCGCCCAGGAGAAGGCCCTCAAGGTCCTCGAATCGGAGGTGCCCGACCGGTCGCATCCGTACTACAAGCTCTTCGAAGGCCAGTTGACCCGGTTCCGCAAGGCCGCCGACGACAAGGCCCCACACCCATGAGCGCGCGAGGGCGGGCGGCGACGGGGCCGCCCGCCCGGATCGCCCGGGGCGGTCGCCCTCCCTCTTAATGAGGGATCGGGGCGACCACCAGGCCCGGCAGGAGGTGGGCATAGATCCAGACGATCGCCCCGACGAGCATCGCCAGGGCCAGGCTGTGGCCGAAGACGGCGCGGAGGAGGTCGCCCTCTTTGCCCCCCTCGCCGGTGGCGGCGGCGGCGACGACGATCGACTGGGCGTCGATCATCTTGCCCATCACGCCGCCGGTCGTGTTGGCCGAGGCCATCAGGATCGGCGAGAGGCCGAGCTTCTCCGCCGTGACCCGTTGCAGGTTGCCGAAGAGGACGTTGCTCGACGTGTCCGAGCCCGTCAGGGCCACGCCCAGCCAGCCCAGCAGGGTCCCGAAGATCGGGTAGAGGCCGGGCCCGGTCCGGGTGAACGCCAGGCCGAGCACCACGTCCATGCCCGACGCCTTGGTGACGAACCCCAGGGCCAGCATCCCCAGGATCGCCGCGATCGCCGGGACCAGGCGGAGCACCGTCGCCCCCAGCATCCCCGCCATCCGGCCCGGCCCGACGCCCAGGAGCAGCCCGCTGACGACCGCCGCGACGAAGACCGCCGTGCCCGTCGAGGAGATCGGCACGAGGTCGGCCTCGGCCTTCTCCAGGTCTTTCGGCGTCGGTTCGGCATGGCCGGTGACGGCCTCGCCCCGGGCGATCCGCTCGTGGAGGCCGGGGATCTTCCACTTCGTCGACGTCCGGGCGTCCATCTCCCGCTTCACCGCCGGCAGGCCCCAGATCAGGACGGTCGCCGAGAGCAGGACGAACGGCATCCAGGCCCGCGCGACCGCCCGCGCCGGGGGGGCGAGGGCCACGCCGCCCGCGGCCCGGTCGGCGAGGTCGCCGGCCTCGTCGTGCTCGAATCGCCATTCGGACTTGGGCCTCCAGAACCGGAGCACGGCCACGCCGGCCAGGAGGCTGGCGATCGCCGAGACGAGGTCGACCAGCTCGAAGCCGACGAAGTTCGACCACGCGAACTGGACCCCGGCGAACGTCCCGCCGACGGCGAGCAAGGCCGGCCAGACGGCCAGGGTCTCGCGCCACGGGCACATCGACCGGACCAGCCAGAACGGCAGGATCAGCGAGAGCGGCGGCAAGATCCGCCCCGAGGTCGCGCTCAGGGCCTCGACGTCGAGCCCGGTGACGCCCGCGAGGGTCCGGATCGGCGTGCCGATCGCCCCCCAGGCCACCGGCGCGGTGTTGGCGATCAGGCAGAGCAAGGCCGCCTGGAACGGCCGGAAGCCGAGCCCGACCAGGAACGCCGCCGAGATCGCCACCGGCGCCCCGAACCCCGCCGCCCCTTCGAGGAACGCCCCGAACGAGAACGCCACCAGGACCGCCTGGAGCCGGCGGTCGCCCGAGAGCCGCGCGATCGACGCCTTCATCACGTCGAACTGGCCGGTCGCCACCGCGATATCATAGAGGAACACCGCCGCCACGATCAGCCAGATGATCCGGAACGCCGCGAAGATCAGCCCGTGCCCGGCCGCCCCCAACGCCAGGCCGATCGGCATCCCGAACACCCCGACCGCCGCCGCCATCGCCGTGGCCAGCCCCGCCAGCGCCGCCTGCCACGCCGTGGCCCGGCCCGACGCCAGCAGGCCCAGCAGCACCAGCACCGGGACCGCCGCCACCAGGGTCGAAAGCGGCCAACTCCCCAACGGGTCGTAATTCTGCGTCCACACGGCGATGTCGCTCCGCTCGGATGGGAGAAGGGCCGGAGGTCCGGGGTTTCCCCGCCTCGCCGGAGCCGAAGATACGCCATCTCTCGGCCGCCCGGTAGGGCCCGGCGACCGGCGATTGGCACGCGGCTTGATCGCGACGGATGGGGGAGCCCGGCGGCCCGGGTCGCCCTCTTGACCGGGGGTCCGGGCGGGGTTAATCTGTCCCAACGTCCGGTGCGTCCTGAACGGGCCGGCGGGAATGATTCGGTAAGGAGCGGACGGGTGCAAATCGAGATTTCGACTCGCCACGGGACCCTGGCGGGGGATCAGACCCAGTACCTCCACGACAAGGCCGAGAAGCTGGTCAAGTATTTCGACCGCCTCATGGCCATCGAGGTGGCGGTCGAGCACGGCAAGCATTCCTGGCAGGTGGAAATCCGGGCCTCGGCCGAGCACAAGCACGACTTCTTCGCCAAGGAAGAAGGGCCGACCCCCGAGGCGGCGATGGATAGCTGCGTCCACAAGGTGGAAGAGCAGCTCCGCCGCTACAAGGACAAGGTCCAGCACCACAGGGGCGAAGAGTCCCTGGGCGGCGTGCCCGAGTGACGACCCGTCCCCACCCTCATCTCCCGTCGCCCCCGATCGGCCCCCGGTCGACCCCTGCAAACGAAGCGTCGTCGCCATCGGCCGGGGACGGCCGGGCGACCCGACGCGCCGCAACGGCGAACCGGCCCCGGGCCGCGTGCCCGGCGGAACGACGATGGAGGGCTGGATGAAGCTTTCGGATTTCGTGGTCCGCGAGGCGATCCTCGTCGACCTCAAGGCGACGGGCAAGGAAGAGGCGATCCGCGAGATCGTCCGGAGTCTGCACTCCGCCGGCCAGATCGCCGAGGCCGACGTCGAGGGCGTCATCCGCGCCATCCTCGGCCGCGAGGAGCTGGGCTCGACCGGGATCGGCCTCGGCGTGGCCGTGCCGCACACCCGGCACCCGACCGTCCAGCGCCTGGTGGGCACCGTCGCCCTGTCGCGCCACGGCGTCGACTTCGCGGCGCTCGACGGCGACCCGGTCGACATCTTCTTCCTCCTGATCTCGCCGCCGAATCAGCCGGGCGACCACCTCCGGGCGCTGGAGAACATCTCCCGGCACCTCAAGGACGAGAATTTCGTCAGCTTCCTCCGCCAGGCCAAGACCCGTGAGGGCGTCATCGACCTGCTCGAGGAGGCCGATCAGAGTACCTCCTGATCCGGCCCGAATCGACCCGCACCGACCCGACCTTACCGGGCTCCCCCCCCCGGCACCCGCCGCCGACGTCCGGCGCCGGTTCGCGGCGGAAGGACCCTCCCCGGGCACCCGGCGGGGAGCATCCCGGCCCGCCCGCCCGCCGCGACCGGACGCGAACCGGAGGGGCCGCCATCACGCCCCGCCCCCTTGGCCGACCGAGCCGCCGATGAGCCACGATCCCCAGGTCGCCCGCCGCCAGGTCGAGATTACCAACGCGCTGGGGCTGCACCTCCGCCCGGCCGACAAGTTCGTCCGGCTGGCCCATCGCTTCCAGTCGGAGATCCGGGTCTATGCCGAAGGCCACGAGATCAACGGCAAGAGCATCCTCGACCTGACGACGCTGGCCGCCGAATGCGGCACGCGGCTCGACCTGGAGGCGCGCGGGCCCGACGCCGAGGCGGCGGTGGAGGCGCTGGCCGAGCTGGTCCTGGCCCGATTCCACGAGACCGAGGAGGGGCAGGACAAGGACCCGGCCCGATGACGCCCGAGGCGGCCACCCCGGGCGACGTCCCCCCCCGACGGCGGGGGACGGCCCGGCGAGGTCGACGCGCGACGGGGCCGGTGGGCCCGCCGTCCACCACGATGCATACCCTGCGCGGGATCGCCGTCAGCCCCGGCATCGCGATCGGTCCGCTCCGGGTCTTCGACCCCCGCGGCCTCCGCCCGCCGCTGCGCTCCGTCGCGGCCGAGTGCGTCGCCGCCGAGTACGACCGGCTCGACCGTGCCCTCGAATCGGCCCGGGTCGAGGCCGAGGCCGCCGAGGACGACGCCCGCGGCCGGATCGGCCCGCAATACGCCGACATCCTCGCCGCCCACGCCCGGATGATCGCCGACCCCACGCTCCGCCGCGACGCCCGGGCCCGGATCGACCGCGACCGCGTCGGCGCCGAGCACGCCGTCTCCGAGGTCCTCGAAGGCCACGCCGCCCGGCTCGCCGGCCTGGCCGACTCGCACCTCGCCGCCCGCGCCGCCGACGTCCGCGACATCCAGCGGCGGATCCTCGCCCAGTTCGGCGGCCCCGGGGCCGAGCCGGTCCCCGGCGACACCGACGGGCCGATCGTGGTCCTGGCGCAGGACCTCTCCCCCAGCGAGACCGCCGGGCTCGACCCCCGCCTGGTCCTCGGCTTCGCCACCGAGGGGGGCGGCCTGGCCAGCCACACCGCCATCGTCGCCGCGGCGCTGGAGATCCCCGCGGTGGTCGGCCTGGGCCGGGCGCTGGAGCTGGCCCGCGCCTGCCGGACCGCGATCGTCGACGGCGACGAGGGCCTGGTCGTCCTCGACCCCGACGCCGCCACGCTCGACCGCTACCGCCGCGCCTCGGCCGAGCGCACCGCCCGGTTCGAGGGCCTGGCCGACCTGGCGCACCTCCCGGCCGAGACCCTCGACGGCTGCCGGGTCGAGCTCTGGGGCAACATCGAGTTCCCCGCCGAGGTCGACCCCTGCCTGGCCCGCGGTGCCACCGGGATCGGCCTGTACCGGACCGAGTTCCTCTTCCTCAACGCCGACCGGCCGCCGACCGAGGACGAGCAGTTCGCCGCCTACGACGCCGTGGTCCGCTCGGCCCGGGGCCGCCCGGTGACCTTCCGGACGCTCGACCTCGGCGCCGACAAGCTCGTCGCCTACCGCGACGGCGGCCCGCCGGAGCCGAACCCCGCGCTGGGGCTCCGCAGCCTCCGCCTCTCGCTCCGCGACCCCGCGCTGTTCCGCGCCCAGCTCCGGGCGATCCTCCGCGCCGGGGTCGGCGGCGACGTCCGCGTCATGTTCCCCCTGGTCTCCACCCTGACCGAGTTCCGCCAGGCCCGCGCGGCCCTGGACGCCGTGGCCGCCGAGCTCGTCGCCGAGGGGGTCGCCGTCCGCGCCGACCTGCCCGTCGGGATCATGGTCGAGGTGCCGGCCGCGGCGGTGATGGCCGACCAGCTGGCCAAGGAGGTGGACTTCTTCTCGATCGGGACCAACGACCTCATCCAGTACACCCTGGCCGTGGACCGGACCAACGAGACCGTCGCCGACCTCTACAGCGCGGCCGACCCGTCGGTGATCCGGCTGATCGCGCTGGTGGTCGCCGCCGCGATCCCCCGCGGGCTGGAGGTGACCGTCTGCGGCGCGATGGGGGGCGAGCCGATCTACGCGATGCTCCTGCTGGGCCTGGGCGTGCGCCGGCTGAGCATGCCGCCGCACCAGTTGCCCGAGATCAAGCGGGTCATCCGCGCGATCCGCGACGACCGGTCCCGCGAGCTCGCGGCGGCCGTCGGGGCCCTGGAATCGGCCCCGGACGTGACGGCCAGGCTCCGCCGGGCCCTGCTCGAGGCCCTGCCCGACACCCCGGGCCCGACGACCTCGCGAGATTCCCGCGGTTGACCCTCGACCCGGGCGATCGATCCGGGGACAATGACACGCTCGCGGCCCCGGGCTCGTCGCCCCGGGCCGACTCGGATCGGACCGACCGATCTGCCAAAGCCACCGCCGAACCCCCGAACACTCCCGCCCGTCGACCGCCCGCGACCGCGTCGCCTCAGGCCGGGCCCGACCGACCGGCGGATCACGAGCGGGCCCCCGCCGACGGGGCCCGAGACCACGTCCCCGATGCCATCTCCCAAGGTGCGCCTCCGGTTCGCCAAGAGCGGCGACCTTCGCCTGGTCAGCCATCACGACCTGATGCGCTGCCTGGAACGGATGGTGCGCCGCGCCGCATTGCCCCTGGCGCAGAGCCAGGGGTTCAACCCCCGCCCCAAGATCGCCTTCACCCTGGCCCTCGCCCTGGGGATCGAGGGGCACCACGAAGTCGTCGAGCTGGAGCTGGCCGAGCCGTTGGAGCCCGCCGAGGTGCTCCGCCGCCTGGCCGCCGTCTCGCCGCCCGGCCTGCAATGGCTCGACGCCGAGGCCAATGGCCCCGGCCGACCGGCCCAGGCCGAGGCGGTCCGCTACGCTTTGCCCGTCCCCGCCGATCGCCGCGACGCCGCCCGCGCCGCCCTGGCCGACTTCCTGGCCAGGGCGGCCTGGCCGTACACCCGGCACCGGCCCGACCGCACCACCGAGATCGACCTGCGGCCCTTCGTGCTCGAGGCGGATCTCGAACCCGGCGGGGTCCTCCGATTCCGCCTGAAGATGACCCCCGGCGGTTCCGCCAGGCCCGAGGAACTCATCGACGCCCTCGGCCTGCGCGACCTCCTGGGACAGGGCGCCATCCTGGCTCGCACCGCAGTGGAGCTGGCCCCTTGATCGAACAGTCCGGCCCCCCCTTCGGCCCCGGGCCCCGCCCAGCCCCGACCCGCCGAGCCTCGGCGGCCGGGGCGGCCCACGCCCGGCGTCGACGGGGTGGCTTTAACAAACCATCGCCACCGTGATCGCGTCAGAAAGATCGACCGTATGAAGAAAGAAATGCTGATCAACGTGCTCCAGCCCGAGGAGTGCCGAATCGCCATCGTCGAGGACGGCATCCTGGAGGAGCTCTACGTCGAGCGCACCAGCCACGAGAGCTACACCGGCAACATCTACAAGGGCAAGGTCGTTAACCTCGAGCCGGCGATCCAGGCCGCCTTCGTCGACTTCTCGGTCGGCCGCAACGGCTTCCTCCACGTCTCCGACGTCGAGCCCCAGTACTATCGCCGCAACCTCGCCGAAGGCGCCGAGCCCTCCCCCCGCGACCGCGACCGCGAGCGGGAACGGCCCCCCGAGCCCCGCCAGCGCGACGACCGCCGCCCGGCCCGCCCCGCCCCGCCCGCCGCGGCGGACCGCGACCTCCCGCCGCCGCCCAGCTACCCCGACGACCGGCCCATCCGCGAGCGGCCCGACCGCTCCGAGCGCGGCCGCCGCGACCGTTCCGAGCCCCGCCGCTTCGGCGAGGGGCTCGTGGGCGACGAGGACCGCCCCGCGCCGACCCGACCCGCCCCGCCCGCCGCGCGGGCCGAGCCCGAGGAGCCGCCGCGCCGGCTCCGCTCCGAAGTCGCCCCGCCGCCGCCCCGGCCCGCCGAGCCGCCTCCCTATGCCCGCCCGCCCGAGCGCGTCGAGCCGCCCCGCGGCCCCGAACCCGCCGAGGCCCGGGGCCGGGCCGGCCGGGCCGCCGAGCCCGAGCCGATCGACCCCGACCTGCCGCCGAGCCGGACCCAGCGCGGCCGCGCCCCGGCCCCCCGACCCGCCGACGGCGGCGACGAGCCCGCGCCCCGCGCCAGGTCCGCCCCGCCGGCCCGCGAACGTGAGCCCGAGGCCGAGCCCGAAGCCCCCGCCGCCCGCGAGCCCCGCCGCGCCCGGGGACGCGGCCGGGGACGGTCCGCCCCCGAGCCCGAGGCCACGCCCGAGCCCCGGGCCGATCTCGAGCTCGACGTCCCGACCCCACTCCCGCCGCCGCCCGAGCCGCTCGAGTTCGACGTGGCGCCCGAGGTGACCTTCGCCGAGGAGGCCCCGCGCCGCCGGGGGGGCCGCGACGCCATCCGCTCCCGCGGTGCCGAACGCGAGCGGCCCGAACGCGAGCCCGAACGCACCAGCCCCGCACCCCCCGAACGCCCCCGGGGCTTCGCCGCCGAGCTGCTCGAGCCCGAGCGGGCCCGACCCGTCGAGCCCGAACGGACCCGCCCGGTCGAGCCCGAGCGGCCCCGGCCCGTCGTCGAGGCCGAGCGGACCCGCCCCGTCGAGCCCCCCCGACCCCGGCCGGTCGAGCCCGAACGACCCCGGCCGGTCGAGCCCGAACGACCTCGCCCGGTCGTCGAGGCCGAGAGGGCACGTCCGGTCGAGCCCGAATCGCCTCGTGATCGCGACCGGGGCCGCGGATTCGGCCGCGGCGTCGAGTCCGAGCCCCCTCGCGAGCGGACCAAGCCGCACGACCGCGCCGGCGAGGAGGGGTACATCCCGCGCCGGCTCCGCAACCCGCTGGCCGGCCCCGGCGAGGGCGAGGGCCCGACGGTCGGCTGGCCCGACCCCGACGAGGACGCCCCGGCCGGCGCCGAGGGCGACGCCGACGCCGAGGGCGGCGGCGACGACTTCGAGCCGGGCTCGAAGGGAGAAGGCCCCCGCCGGAGGCGCCGCCGCCGCGGCCGTCGCCGCGACCGCGAGACCACCGACCGCCTGCCGGCCACCGCGCCCGGCGAGGGCGAGGGCGAGGAGGTCGACGATGTTGACGCCGACGACCTCGACGCCGAGCCGGCCGTCGACGCCGAGGACGAGGAGATCCACGCCTCGGCCATCGAGGAGATCCCCTCGACCTCCGACTTCGAGTTCGGCGACGAGCCCGGCGAGGACGAGTTCGACGAGGACGAGGACGGCGAGTTCGCCCCCTCCGCCCGCGTCGCCGGCCCCGATGACGAGATCGACCCCGAGCTGGAAGAGGAGATCCGCAAGGAGATCGAGGAGATCGCCGAGCTCGAGCGCGAGATGGGACTCCGCGGCACCGTCGAGGCCCGCCCCCGCCGGGGCGACGCCGGGGCCGACGCCGGCGGCAAGTCCGGCCGGGGCCGGGGGCTGGTCAAGCCGCCGATCCAGGAGATCTTCCGCCGGGGCGACGAGGTCCTCATCCAGGTCATCAAGGAGAGCATCGGCACCAAGGGGCCGACCCTCTCGACCTACATCAGCATCCCCGGCCGCTACCTCGTCCTGATGCCGGGCCTGAACCGCGTCGGCGTCTCGCGGAAGATCGCCGACGAGGGCCAACGCCGCAAGCTCCGCGAGATCATGAACGAGCTCAACCCCCCCAAGGGGCTCGGCTTCATCGTCCGGACCGCCGGCCTCGACCGCACCAAGCGCGAGCTGGCCCGCGACCTGGCCTACCTGCTCCGGCTCTGGAAGGTCATCCTCACCCGGATCAAGAAGTCGCGGACCCCGGCGCCGATCTACCAAGAATCGGACATGATCACGCGGACGATCCGCGACATCTTCACCTCCGAGATCGACACGATCTGGATCGACGAGCCCGCCGCCTTCGAGCGGGCCCAGGAGTTCCTCCGGGTCGTCATGCCCCGGTTCGTCGACCGCCTCAAGCTCTACGACGAGAAGGTCCCGCTCTTCCACAAGTACGGGATCGAGGACGAGATCGCCAAGATCCAGCGCCGGCGGGTCGACCTGCCCGAAGGCGGCTCGATCGTGATCGACCAGACCGAGGCCCTGGTGGCCATCGACGTGAACTCGGGCAACTTCCGGGTCGAGAACGACCCCGAACGGACCGCCTACGAGATGAACCTGCGGGCCGCCAAGGAGATCGCCCGCCAGCTCCGGCTCCGCGACCTCGGCGGCGTCATCGTCAACGACTTCATCGACATGCGCGACGAGCGCAATCGTCGGGGGGTCGAGAAGGCCATCCGCGACGCCATCAAGCGCGACCGGGCCCGCACCAAGGTCCTGCGGATGAGCGCCTTCGGGCTCATCGAGATGACCCGCCAGCGGATCCGGCCCAGCCTGAAACGGTCGGTCTACGAGGACTGCTCCAACTGCGGCGGCGCCGGCGTCGTCAAGACCGTCGAGAGCATGTCGATCGACGTGATGCGGCTCCTGGCCCTGGCCTCGCATCGCGACGACATCCGCCGCGTCCACATCGGCGTCTGCCCGGGCGTCGCCGCCCACCTCAACAACCGCAAGCGCAAGGAGATCGCGGAGATCGAGGTCGAGGCCAACATGACGATCCACATCCGTCACGAGGAATCCGCCCCGGGCGAGCATCTCCAGATCGATTGCTTCGACGCCAACAACAGCGAAGTCCGCCTCTTCCCCCAGGCCGCTCCCGACCGCCATCACCGGCATCGGCATTGACCCGAGGGTTCCCCGCAAGATCTGCCTTCAAAGGCCCTCCCCCCGCCCAGCCTGGCGGGGGGAGGGCCTTCTTTTTACCGGCCGCGGCGGTCCCGGTTTCCCAAGGGGCCCCTTCCCTCATCGGCCGCGACCCGTTATAATCCGCCCTTTCGGCCCGTCCCGGGACCAGGCCCGGGGAGGATGTCCCCCGGACCGGACGGCCGTCGCGAATCCCCACGCATCGGACCCGGCGACCCGTGGCCTGCCACCGGGCCGCGAGGAGTGTTAGACGGATGCCTTACGCAATCTTCGAAGACGGCAGTCACCAGTTCCGGGTCCGCGAGGGCGACGTCATCACCGTCGACCGCCGCGACGGCACGCCCGGCGGCGATCTCGTCTTCGACAAGGTCCTCTGCATCGCCGGCGACGGCGCCACGGCCATCGGAGCCCCCCTCGTGGTCGGGGCCCGCGTGATGGCCAAGTACGTCCGCGAGTTCCGCGACAAGAAGATCGTGATCCAGAAGTTTCGGCGCCGCAAAAACATGCGTCGCCGCAATGGCCACCGCCAGTACTACACCTCGGTTCAGATCACGAGCATCGTCGGCCCGGCCTGACCCCAGCCCTCACCGGCATCGACCGACCTCCGGAAGCCGCCTCGACCCCCCGGCACGGGGCCGAGGCGGCTTTCTCGTTTCCCTCGCCCTCCAGTCGAATCCGCCTTCTCCGCACTTCCTACATAATCCTCCCTCAAGGGCCCGACAATTACCCCTGGATGCCCCTTCTCCTCCAAACCGCCGGATACAATCAGATTTGGCTACCCAGGGAAGGCCAATCATCGCGGTCCTCGCCGGCTCGAAGGTCGAGTAGACAGGTCTTGATTGATTCATGTCGCGTGGACGAAGGCGGTAGAGATGAGAACTCCCCGGTGCCATTGAAGGTCTGTCCGTCAAATCCCGATCCTGGACAAGCACCCCACTAGATTTCTGGCCACTACTGAACTATTGTGTGGCCAACCCATCTTTCGCGTCTGGATTCTGGGATTCGGACCTAGGAAGAACGGTCGATCAACCCGGAGAGCGTCCATGGCAACGGTCGAGGAGCGGGGAGTGGCGTCCCACGGGACGGCGGAAGTTCGGGCACCCCAGGCGCGTTCGGGGATGGCGGTCCCTCGCGTCTTCAGCACCGAAGGGGTCAGCCCGTTCGACGAGGTGGAGTGGGACCTGAAGACGGCCGAGATCAAGGACGAGAAGGGGCGGGTGATCTTCCAGCAGGCGGATTGCGAGGTCCCCAAGGCGTGGAGCCAGCTGGCGACGAACGTCGTGGTGAGCAAGTACTTCTACGGCGAGATCAACACCCCCGAGCGCGAGTCCAGCGTCCGCGACCTGGTCGACCGGGTGACCCGGACCATCGCCGACTGGGGCCGCGAGGACGGCTACTTCGCCTCCCGCGAGGACGCCGACCGGTTCTATGACGAGCTGACCGCGCTCTGCGTGAACCAGTACGGCTCGTTCAACTCGCCGGTCTGGTTCAACGTCGGCCTCTATCACCGGCTCGGGATCAACGGCCCGGCCAACAACTGGCGATGGGACGAGGAGACCCGCGGCGTGGTCAAGGCGACCAACGCCTATGAGTTCCCGCAAGCCTCGGCCTGCTTCATCCAGAGCGTCGCCGACGACATGCAGGACATCATGCGGGTGGCGACCTCCGAGGCCATGCTCTTCAAGTACGGCTCGGGCACCGGGACCGACCTCTCCACGCTCCGCTCGAGCAAGGAGAAGCTCGCCGGCGGCGGCAAGCCCTCCGGGCCGGTCAGCTTCATGCGGGTCTACGACGCGATCGCCAGCGTGATCAAGTCGGGCGGCAAGACCCGCCGCGCCGCCAAGATGCAGACCCTCAAGATCTGGCACCCGGACATCCTCGAATTCATCGAGTGCAAGACCCGCGAGGAGAAGAAGGCCCGGACCCTGATCGAGGGGGGCTACGAGTCCAACTTCAACGGCGAGGCCTACAGCTCCGTCCTCTTCCAGAACGCCAACCTCTCGATCCGGGTGACCGACTCGTTCTTGCGGGCCGTCGAGGCCGACGACGAATGGACCACCCGCGCCGTCACCACCGGCCGGCCGATGGACACCTATCCCGCCCGCAAGCTGATGGACTCCATCGCCGAGGGGACCTGGCTCTGCGGCGACCCCGGCCTCCAGTACGAAGACACCATCCAGCGCTGGCACACCTGCCCCAACACCGCGCCGATCAACAGCAGCAACCCCTGCTCCGAGTACATGTTCATCGACGACAGCGCGTGCAACCTCTCGTCGATCAACCTGATGAAGTTCCGCCGCGACGACGGGACCTTCGACGCCCCGGGGTTCCGCGCCGCCTGCCGGATCTTCATCACGGCGCAGGAGATCCTCGTCGACCACGCGAGCTACCCGACCGACCGGATCTGCCTGAACAGCCACAAGTTCCGCCCCCTGGGGCTGGGCTACGCCAACCTCGGCAGCCTCCTGATGGCCAACGGCCTGGCTTACGACTCCGACGAGGGGCGCGGGCTGGCGGCCAGCATCACCGCGATCATGCACGGCCAGGCCTACCTGACCAGCGCCGAGCACGCCGGCCAGCTCGGCGCGTTCGACGGCTTCGCCCTCAACCGCGAGCCGATGCTCCGGGTCATGGAGATGCACCGCGACGCCGTCGAGGGGATCGACGGGACCGCCCCGGTCGACCTCGTCGCCGAGGCCCGCGACGTCTGGGACGCCTGCCTGGAGGCCGGGCGGAGGTCGGGCTATCGCAACAGCCAGGTCACCGTCCTGGCGCCGACCGGCACGATCGCGTTCATGATGGACTGTGACACCACCGGGATCGAGCCCGACATCGCCCTGGTCAAGTACAAGCAGCTCGCCGGCGGCGGGATGCTCAAGATCGTCAACCGGACCGTGCCGATGGCCCTCCGCAGGCTCGGCTACGACGAGCCGGCGATCCGAGGGGTCCTCGACTACATCGACGGCCATGACACCATCGAGGGGGCCCCCGGCCTGCTCGACGACCACCTCTCGGTCTTCGACTGTGCGTTCGCCCCTCCCCAGGGCGGCCGGAGCATCCACTTCCGCGGCCACCTCCGGATGATGGCGGCGGTCCAGCCGTTCCTCAGCGGGGCGATCAGCAAGACCTGCAACGTCCCCGCCGACGCCACCGTGGCCGACATCCGCGAGGCGTACCTCGAAGGCTGGCGGCTGGGCCTGAAGGCGATGGCGATCTATCGCGATGGTTCCAAGGGGAGCCAGCCGGTGAGCACCAAGTCCGAGACCGACACCAAGGCCGCCGCCGACGCCGCCAAGGCCGCGGTCGTCGCCGCGGCCGCCTCGGCGGTCGCCGCCGCGCTCGAGCCGGCCCCCACCGCCGCGCCGGTCGCGATCGCCACGCCCATCCCCGCCGTCGCCCCGCCGGCCGGGCAGCCCCGCCGGGCCCGCCTGCCGCACACCCGGCAGAGCCTGACCCACAAGTTCGACATCCAGGGCCACGAGGGCTACGTCACCGTCGGCTTCTACCCCGACGGCCGGCCGGGCGAGGTCTTCATCACGATGGCCAAGGAGGGCTCGACCATCGGCGGCCTGATGGACGTGCTCGGCACGTCGATCTCGATGGGCCTCCAGTACGGCGTCCCGCTCGACGTCTTCGTGAACAAGTTCGCCCACAGCCGGTTCGAGCCGGCCGGGTTCACCAAGAACCCGGACATCCCGATCGCCAAGAGCGTGACGGACTACATCTTCCGATGGCTCGGGATGGAGTTCATCCCCGGCTACCGCGAGGCCAATGCCCCCCAGCGCCCGGACGACGAGCCCCCCGCGCCCAAGGCCGTCATCAAGGTCAACGGCCACCGGACCGCCACCATCGCCGACCTCGAGCACACCGAGGCCGTCCTCGGCCAGGTCCAGGCCGCCCCGGTCGAGCCGCCGACCTCGGCCCCGGCCATCCTCCTGGCCATCGACGGCATGGAGAAGCGGGCCGAGCAGTTCGCCCACTTCCAGAGCGACGCCCCCGCCTGCGACAACTGCGGGTCCCTGACCGTCCGGTGCGGCACCTGCTACCGCTGCTTCAACTGCGGCAACAGCATGGGCTGCTCCTGATCGGCCCGAAGTCCCGATCGATCCACCATCGGGCCTTGCCCGGGGCGACCGTCCCGGGCAAGGCCCTTGGTCGTCAAGGCAGCAAGTCTCGCACGGCGAGCCGGCCGACCTCGCGGCCTTCGATCACCAGCGGTATCGCGTCATCGGGGCCGAAGTCCTGGCGATGGCGGTAATCGGGCTTCTCGGTCGGCCCCGTCGGTTCGGTGTAAACCTCGATCCGCCCCGCGACGAGGTTGATGAGCCAGTAGACGGGGAACAGCGATCGGGCATAGAGCCGCTTCTTGATCGATCGATCGTTCGCCAGGCTCGACTCGGCCACCTCGACCACCAAGGCGACATCGTCGGCCCCCGGTGCCCGTTTCAGGTAGTCGCGGATCGACCCACGAACCACCATGAGATCCGGTTCCGGCTCGCTGTCGGACCCCGTGACCGGGTCCTCCTTGCTGGCGAACCATCCGGCGGGGAGGAGGCCGGATACGACCTGGAAGGTCAAGGCTGTCGAGACGACGTGGGGTTGATTCTTGCCCATCTTGGCGACGAGCCATCCTTCGAGGAGTTCGACTCGATCGTCCCCGGTCAGGATGCCCGCTTCGGCGATCGCGCGATATTGTCCCACGCTCAGCCGGTAGAACGGATCATCGGCCGGGGCATCGATGCGATGAAGGTACCCGTCACGGAGCTCGACCCGGTCGTCCCGGGGGATGATCCCCTCGCGCCCCAGCCGTTGAAATTGATCCGGGCTCAGGCGGAAGGTGGGGCCTCCGAGCCCAGCCTCGGTCGGCTTGATCGCATCGAAGATGGTCGCCATGTCATTTGCTCGACGGGAGGGGTCACGTGCATCGGCAAGCCCGGCCGCGTCTGGCGCGGCCGGGCCTCGCCGCGATCGTTCAGGCCTTGCCGGCCTCGGGCGCCTTGCGGGCGATGTTGACCCAGGTGTGGACGTGGGGCGAGCCGTGGAAGAACCAGGCGAAGGCCGGGCCTTCGAGCTTCCAGATGTCCCAGACCCCGTCGCTGCCGATGTCGCCTTCCTTGAAGAAGGTCAGGCGGAGCTTGTCGGCCCCGCCGGCGTCGCGGAGGCACTCGTTGACCTCCTCGACGTCGAAGGCGCGGAAGGGGCTGGTCAGGTCCTTCAGGAGCTTCTGGACCATCTGCTTCTGCTGGCCGTCGAGGTCGGACACGGCCAGGCCGGGGGCGTCGGGCCGCTCGCCCCGGAGCTTGATCGAGCGGGGGGCGTCGGGCTCGGCCTTGGCGACGAGGGCGCGGGCCTTGAGCTTGTCGTCGAGGGTCGCGAAGATCGCGTTGGCCTGCTGCCCCTGGTACCACCAGACGTTGTCGGTGTGGTTGCGGTCGTCGTTGCCGGTCCCGGTGGCGTCGTGGCCGTAGAAGATCGGCCCGCCGAAGGCGGCGCCCTCGACGCTGTTGCCGTCGGCGCGGAGGGTGTTGTGGCGGCCGGTCAGGACCCACTCGAAGGGCCGGTCGGTGCCCGGCTCGCCGAAGACGGCGACGTGGTAATTCTTGAACCCGCCGGCGTCGCCCTCCATCTGCCTCTTGAAGCGGTCGTGCCCGTCCTCGCTGCAGAGGCCCTTGAAGATCTCGGAGCAGAGGGCCTGCTGGTCGGCCGTGAGGTCGGCGATCGACGGCTTGACGATGGCCCAGTTGTTCTGGACCATCGACCGCTTGGGGTCGTCGAAGGGGAAACAGATGAGCTTGCGTTGCTCATCTTTGAGCGACGCGAAGAACCGGGCGACGACGGTCTCCGCCGGCGCCGTCGGGCTCGGCCCGGCCGGCGTCCCCCCGAAGGCGGCCCCGGCCCCGGCGTGGGCCCGGCCGATCGGCGTGACCGAGGCGGCCAGGGCGGCCGTCCCGAGGGTCTTGACGAAATCGCGGCGCGAGACACTGAGACGCGGCTCCGAGCCCGGGCGATCTTGGGCGTCTGCCATCGGCGGCCTCCTCGGGATTCTGGGCGGTGGGTGGGATCGGTTGCGGTGCTCCGGCCCGTCGCCGTCGGTTGGGTCCGACCGGGCGTCGCACGACCGGCCCCCAGGCTAAGCCCACCCCCCGCGCCAGTCAAACGGATTCGCCGAACTTCGCGGCCCCGGGTGCATGGAAAAGCGGCCGGCCGCCGTCGATCGGCATCGGGCCCCGTCCGTGATCTCAGGCGGGGCGGGTGTGATGCAAGCCGCCGGAGTAGGCCGTCGGGTAGAAGATGGGCGAGATCGACGAGACGAAGGGATCACCGGCGACGGTCGGCAACTGCGCGATCGGCAGGGAGCCCTCGACAGTCCCAGTGGTCGAATCCACACCCGTCACTTGCATGCCGAGGCTCTTCATCTGCTGGGCGACGGCGGCAATGTTGCCCGGGGCGGCGTGGACGTCGACGCCCACGAGGTCCTGGGAGATCTTGACGAGGCCGGACTGGGTCGAGACGAACGGCTCCTTGGCGCCGCCCTGCGAGTACGCCTCGTACTCGCGGTAGATCGTGTTGAGGTACTGGCCCGCCTTGTCCATCGCCGAGCCGTCCGGGTGATAGGTGGGCGTCGGCGTGGCGGGCTTGCTGAGCATCGACGCGTTGGGGACGGGGACGTGAATCCCCGGGAACCCGAAGCCCGAGGGGGCCAGCCGCTCGTCGAGGGTTTCGAGGGGACCGATCGCCATCGCGCGGTTCTTGCTTCGATCGTTCATCGGTGCAGTCCTCAAAGGTTCGCGAGTCGCCCCAGGTTCACGGGTCGTCCCCGGGGGCCGGTGTGGGCGACCGCATTTCTCCACGGATAGCAGGCATTTCGCGCGCCGAAGCCGACGCGGGCGGCCGGCCGCTGGACCGGGGCCGATCGGCGACTTATGCTGACTCGACCCCGGGCCCGATCGGCCCGGGTCGACCGGACCCCGACGGCGAGGACCGCATGCCTTCGTTCCCGCTGACCGACCTCGCGCGTGACCTCTGGACCGACTCTTTCGACCTCGCCGGCGCCGACTTGGGCCTGGCGGCGTCGCACGCCTGGTCGGTCGCCAAGCGGACCCTCCGGGGCGGGCGTCGCGACGGCGTCGACCTGCTCCGGGTCGACAACGGGGCCCTCTCCTTCGCCATCGTGCCGACGCGGGGGATGGGGATCTGGAGGGGGAAATATCGGGGCGACGACCTCGGCTGGGCCTCGCCGGTCGTCGACGGCCCGGTCCACCCGGGCTTCGTCCGCCTGGCCGATCGGGGCGGCCGGGGCTGGGTCGACGGCTTCGACGAGCTGCTCGTCCGCTGCGGGCTCGACAACAACGGCGCCCCCTACGAGGTCGCGGTCCCGGGCCCCGACGGCTCGACGGCCCGCCGCGTCGTCCACGGGCTGCACGGCCGGATCGCCAACATACCCGCCCATTTCGTCGCCGTCCACGTCGACGACCGCCCGCCCCACGCGATCACGGTCGAGGGCCGGGTCGCCGAGTCGTCGATCTTCTTCGCCCAGGTCGAGATGACGACCCGGATCAGCACCGTGCCCGGCTCGAACCGGCTGGTCGTCTGCGACGAGTTCGCCAACCGCTCCGACAAGCCCGGCGAGATCCAGGTCCTCTACCACTGGAACTTCGGCCCCCCCTACCTCGGCGAGGGGTCCACCTTCGCCGCCCCGATCGAGACCCTGGTCCCCCGCGACGCCCGGGCGGCCGAGGGGGTCGACGCCTACCAGACCTACGGCCCCCCCGAGCCCGGCTTCGCCGAGCAAGCTTACCTCTGCCACCTCCGCGCCGATGGGCCCGGCGGCCGGACCCTGGCGATGCTCCGTTGCAAAGACGAACCCAAGGCGGTCGTCCTCCGCTTCCGCCCCTCGCAGCTCCCCTGCTTCACCCTCTGGAAGAACACCGCCGGCCTCCGCGACGGCTACGTCACCGGCCTGGAGCCCGCGACCAATTTCCCCCACCCCAAGCCCTACGAGCAGCAGCGGGGGCGAGTCGTCCCCCTGCCCCCCGGCGGCACTTATCTGGCCGAGACCACCCTCGAAGTGCTCGACACAAACGAAGCCATCGCCGCCGTCGCCCGCGAGATCGAGGCCATCCAGGCCCGCGGCCCGGCCCCCACGATCCATCGCCGACCCGTCGAGCCGTTCGCCCCGGAAGGCTGAGGCCGGGCACGACGAACGAACATGCCCCAAATCCATCGAGATTCCGATCTTTGTCGGGTGGATGAAATCCACGAATGTTCGGACCACGCCGCGGAGGTCGATGGATTTCACCCATCCCAACGAGAACCGGGAAAGACGAACCCAATGGGGCCGGTCGCCGGGGCTCGCGCGAAACGAACCCAATTCGACGACGCGGTGAGATCTCGGCGGAATCCCTCGGGCCCGGGGTCCGGGCCACGCCGGGGGATTGGTGGATTTCATCCACCCGACAGGAGCCGGGGAAAAACGAACCCACGGACTGGGCCACGCCCGACAAGACGTCGCCCCGGTCCCCGGGAATTATCGCGGATTGGGCGGTTTGCTTAGTCGCCTTTCCCGGCGGGCCTCAGCCTTCTTGCCAGAGCGGGTAGACCCGGCCGACGTAGTGGGCGTAGTCGCGGCGGGGGAGGAAGAAGGAGCCCTGGCGACCGCTGAGGGTGATGAAGCTGAAGATCACGGCGAGGATGATGGTCTGGAACAGGAGGATCGTGATCACGCCGAAGGCGGTCGTGGCCCAGCCGGGGATGGCCAGGTCGGTGGCCAGGCGGATCGTGGCGATGGCGATGAGGCCGACGATCGCCAGGGCGATCATCACCAGGGTGAGCACCAGCAGGCGGACGCCGACGAGGTCGCTGTCGACGGAGAAGGCGCTGAGGCCGTGGATGACCAGGCCGACGAAGTTCATCTTGGGCTCGCCGTGGAGCCGCCGCGAGCGCCGGGTGGGTAAAGTGCAGTAGGGCTGGCGCGACTTGAGGACGGCGGCGGCGTAGTGGTTCCAGAGTTCCGAGGCGGTGACGAGGCTGGCCAGGCGGCGGCGGGGGATGACGCTGAAGTTGCCGAACCGCACGGTCCGGCCGGTCAGGAGCCGGTAGGTCAGCTTGTAGAGGGCGTAGAACGCCCGGAACAGCAGGGACTCGGAGCGCCGGCTCCGCTCGGCGAAGACGATCTTCTGGCCCCCCTGCTCGCGGTAGGCGTGCAGGAGCCGGGGGACGTCGCGGGGGTCGTCCTCGCCGTCGCTGTCCATGATGACGACGGTCCCGCAGGGGTCGCGGTCCTCGATGTAGGCCAGCCCCACCGCGATGGCCCGCTGGTGGCCGAGGTTCCGCCTCAATTCGAGGACCTCGACGGCGAGGAGGGCCCGGTAGCCGCCGGCGAGCGGGCCCGGCCCGGGGTCGGCGGTCGAGCCGTCGTCGGCGACGAGGACCCTGGCCGCGACCCCGGCGGCGTCGAGCTCGCGGTCGAGGGTCGCGAGCAGGGCGGCCAGGCTCTCCCAGTCGTTGAAGACCGGGACGAGGATCACGATGGAGTCGGCCGAGGTCGGCGTCGCGTGGGTGATTGGCATTGGGTCCCATCTCGGCGGATCGTGGCGAGGCCCATGCCCGTCGGCCTTTCGGCCTCGCGGGGGCGTGGGCCGGGGACGCCGAGGCTTCGGCTTTCCGGTCGGCCGGCCGGCGAGCTTGTCGATCCGGGCGGGCCATGATAATCGAGCGGCCCGCCGCCGGGTCGACAGTTTATCAGGCTTTCGTGGCGGTGGCATTCCCGGGCGATCGGCCCGACGGTCGGCAATTCGGCGACCCGATGGGTCGAGGGGTCGGCACCGCTCGGTTGTCGGCGAGGAGCACATGAGGCTCCCGTACCCCCAAGCCAACGGCCGGATTCCGGGATCGGCGACCTGAACAGGGGTTACGCAGTTGCCCAGACCGAACATCAAACGCCATCAAAATAGGGCAAAATGTGTAGTAGACGACCAGCCCTAATTTGGTAAGCTGGCTCTGAGTATTCTTGGACGAAGCTTCTCCGATTCACGGATGCTAGCACCCATGATCTCCACCCCCA
>JAABUX010001071.1_pt1 | contig 42900 bp, 43 predicted proteins | sample 5561851 | NCBI WGS metagenome assembly JAABUX01 (sample SAMN10711883, study PRJNA513361) | rock metagenome | isolation source: Antarctica rocks | place: Antarctica: Victoria Land, Richard Nunatak red sandstone | collected 2016-01-03 | reverse complement strand
CAAGCGGCTGAAGTCGATCGCCGCCGAGCGGGGCTACCCGCTGGTGCCAGGCCACGACCCGGTGGTGTGGCCGGCGCTGACGGCGCAGCTGGCTGGCAGGTTCGGGCGAACCGGCGCGCGCTGACAGGTCGTCCGGTCGCGCCGGCCGGTTCATGCGGACCGGTTGCCGCGACCGAGCGACTACCGTTGGTAGGTGCCCGAGGATCTGCACGGCCGCGTCGAGGGCACGCCCGTTGGTCGGCGCATCGTGCTCGGCCTGCTCGGCGTGGGGGCGCTCGGCATCGCCGGCGGCTCCAGACTGCAGGCCGGTCTGAGCAGCGCGCTCGGACCGATCGAGAACCGCGACCCCACTGGCGTCGTGTCCCTGCTGCCCCTGGGCAACAGCTTCCGCTACTACTCCGTCACCGGCGGGGCCCCCCAGCGGGATGCCACGAACTACCGGCTGACCGTGTCCGGACTCGTGCGGCAGCGGGGCGCGCACACGCTCGGCGACCTGCAGCGGATGCCGCAGACCGCGGTCGTCCGGGACTTCCAGTGCGTCACCGGGTGGCGCGTCCCCGCGGTGCACTGGGCTGGTGTCCAGCTCGGCCACCTGATCGACCTGGCCGGGCCGACGGCCGGTGCGAAGGCGGTTCGGCTGACCTCGTTCGACGGCACCTACACCGAGAGCCTGACGCTCGAGCAGGCCCGGCGGCCGGACGTGCTCGTGGCCCTACAGATGCTGGGTGCGCCCGTTACCCACGACCACGGCGGGCCGGTGCGGCTCTACGTGGCTCCGATGTACGGGTACAAGAGCCTCAAGTGGCTCTCGGGCATCGAGCTCACCAGCGACGTGGTCCCGGGCTACTGGGAGAACAACGGCTACTCGGTCGACGGCTGGGTCGGTTCGTCCAATGGACGCAGCGATGCGCCAACCAGCTGACCAGGGTCTGTTGAGCACCCCGGCCGAACCCGAGCTCGCTCGCTTCAGCCGGTCGGTGCGGCTGATCCACCGGCTGACCGCAGTGCTCACGCTCACCTGCATCCTCACCGCGGCGCTGCTCTACGTCAGCGCGCTGCAGGTCCTCGTCGGCCACCGGCATCTGGTCGAGCTGTTGCACGTCTACAGCGGGTTCGCCCTTCCGGTACCGCTGCTCGCCGGCCTGGTGTCCCGGGCCTACCGGGCCGACCTGCGCCTGCTCAACCGCTTCGGCCCGCGCGACTGGCGCTGGCTGCGGTCGCGGACCCGGCGCGACGGCCGGATAACAGTAGGGAAGTTCAACGCCGGCCAGAAGCTCAACGGCGCGCTGAGTGCCGGCGCCATCGCCGTCCTGCTCCTCAGCGGGACGGTCATGTACTTCACCGGCCTGACGAGAATCTCCTGGCGTACCGGAGCGACGTTCGTGCACGACTGGTTCGCCCTGGCGCTCGGCCTGCTCGTCGCCGGCCACATCGCCTTCGCGATGCGCGACCCCGACGCGTTGCGCGGGATGCGGACCGGCGTCGTCCCCCTGACGTGGGCGCGGCGGGAGCACGGCGACTGGGCCGAGGAGCAGGCCTCCGTTACCGGGCCGGCCGCCGTTCCCGCTACGCGGCCACACTCACGTTGAGCGGTTCCACGGCGCCGCTGGTCGGGTCGATGAGGATCTTCGCGTGCCGTTCAGGGTCCGCGAGGGCGGTGAACGCCGCATCGACCCCCTGGAGCCCGACCACGCCGGTGACGACCGGCGCGGCGTTCACCTTGCCGTCGGCGAGCAGGTGCAGGGACTCCCGGAACTCCAGCGGGGTGTACCCGAGGACGAACCGCAGGTCGATCTCCTTGTTGATCGCCATCACCGGCCGGACGCGGTCGGGCTGCATGCACACGCCGACCACGACCACGCGCGAGAAGAACGGTGCTTGGGTGATGATGCTGTCGATCATCCCGGGCACTCCCACGCACTCGAAGATCACGGGGTGCTTCGGCTTCGTGGCCCCCAGCGACTCGGCGGCCTGGTAGACGCGCCACCACGGCACGACCGGTATGCGGTGCAACTTCTCCATCGAGCCGACCCCGAGCTCGAACACCTCGGGCGCGGAGCTGATGTGCTTGGTGCCGCCCGCGGCCGTGAAGGGGTCCGCCCCCATCGGGTCGACGACGATGTCAGCACCGCACGCGGTCGCAAGGGCCCGCCGTCCCGGCGAGAGGTCGCTGGCGATGACGCTGCGGACGCCTCGCGCCTTGAGCATGCAGATGACGGCCAGCCCGACCGGCCCGCAGCCGACGACGACCGCCACCTGCTTCTTGGTGATCTCGCTGCGCCGCACCGCGTGCAGGCCGACCGCCATGGGCTCGGTCAACGTGGCCAGCTCCGGCGACAGGCCGTTGGGCACCGGGTAGGTCAGCGACTCCTCGACCAGCACCTGCTCCGCATAGCCGCCGGGCGCCGATACCGACAGGCCCGTTGTGTGAACCTGCGTGCCCTGCCGCAGCAGCGGAAAGGCGACGACGGGGGTTCCGGTCGGCAGGGACTTCCTCGTCTTCAGCCCGTGGTCGAGCACCTCGCCGCTGAACTCGTGGCCGAGCACGACGGCCTCATCGGAGCGGAAGATCCCGTCGTACCCGACCTCGGCCGTGACATCAGCCAGTTCATTGGCGTGGCGTCGCGCGTGCAGGTCCGACCCGCAGATGCCACAGCGGAGCACCTGCAGGAGCAGCTGCCCCGGCGCGGGCGTCGGCGTGGGGAGGTCGACCACCTCGAGTTTGGCGGCCTTGCAGGTGACGGCTCTCATCAGGCTCCTGTCAGCGGACGTGATGCCTCAGTGGTGGTGTGGTGTCGTCGTCAGTGTCGTCGCCGGGCGGGCCAGCCGCTACCCGGCCCCCTTCTGGTCGAATGGCCGCCTCTGCGATTGGCTGTCCCGGGAGGCTGATCGATGGGTACCGACGACGTTCCAGCGCTGCGCGAGCAGCTGGTCGACAACTTGCTGGACGCGGGCCGCATCACCACGGCGCCGGTCGCCGAGGCGTTCCGCGTGGTGCCGCGGCACTTGTTCCTGCCGGGGCTGGACCCAGCGACCGCGTACACCGACGAGGCGATCCCGACCAAGTGGGCGCCCGACGGCCGGGCGATCAGCTCCTCGTCCCAACCGTCGATCATGGCGATCATGCTCGACCAGCTGTCCGTCGAGCCTGGCCATCGCGTCTTGGAGATCGGGGCCGGTACGGGGTACAACGCGGCGCTGCTGGCCCATCTGGTCGGCGAGACAGGCGCGGTGACCACTGTCGACATCGACCAGGACCTAATCGACAGGGCGCGGGAGCACCTTGCCGCCGCGGGCTTCGCGTCCGTCCAGGTGGTGTGCGCTGACGGCGCCGGCGGCTACGCCGAGGGCGCGCCGTACGACCGCATCATCCTGACGGTCGGCGCGAATCAGTTGGCCCCTGCATGGGTGGACCAGCTCGCCCCGGGCGGTCGGCTGGTGCTCCCGCTGTCAGTCGACGACGGTCAGCGTTCGGTGGCCCTGGAGTGGCGCGATGGCCAGCTCGTCACGGTGTCGAGCGTGGGCTGCGGATTCATGCCGCTTCGCGGTGCGCCCGCCGCATCCGGCACGGCTTGATCGGTCGTCGCGGTGCCTGACGCGGCGACCTCGCGTTGATTGTGCGGTCGCCGAGACGAGAAACAAGTCGGGCACCAGAAGCACACTCAGCAGGAGGTTCATGGCCAGCACAGCCCGCGAGATCATGACCGGTGGCGTGGAGTGCATCGGTGCGAGCGAGAGCGTGCAGGATGCAGCCAAGAAGATGGACTCGCTCGGCGTAGGTGCGCTGCCCATCTGCGGGGACGACCAGCGCCTCAATGGGATGATCACAGACCGCGACATCGCGATCAAGGTAGTGGCGCAGGGTAAGGACCCGGCCTCGACCAAGGCTGGAGAGCTGGGCAGCGGCAAGCCCGTCACGATCGCGCCGACGACAGCATCGACGAGCTGGTCCGCGCCATGTCCGAGCACCAGCTCAAGCGCCTGCCGGTCATCGACGGCCACCAGCTGGTCGGCGTCGTGACGGAGGCCGACGTCGCCCGCAACGCTCCGCAGGACAAGGTCATCAATCTGGTGCAGGCGGTCTACGCCAGCTGATCAAGGGCGGGCGGGGTCGTGGCTGGCGCTACGGCCCCGTCACCGAGCCGGCATGATCCGGCCACTCACCGCCCCCAGGCTGATGCGCCTACCGGACGTACCCGGCGCGCTCGCGGTGATGGTGACGTCGTCGCCGTCGGCGAGGAAGGTGCGCGTGGTGCCGTCGGGGAGGTCGATCGGGGTCTGGCCGCCCCACGCCAGTTCCAGGAGCGAGCCTCGCTCGCTCGGTTCTGGGCCGCTGACGGTGCCTGACGCGTAGAGGTCGCCCGTCCGCACCGACGCCCCGTTCACGGTGAGGTGGGCGAGCATCTGAGCGCCCGTCCAGTACATCGCGTGAAATGGAGGTCGCGAGACCACGGTGCCGTTGAGCGATACCTCCAACGCGAGATCCAAACCCCAGGGAACATCGTCACGTAGATAGGGCAGCAACTCCGGGTGGCGTGGCGGCGGCGCAACTCGAGCGGCGTCAAGGGCAGCCAGCGGGACGATCCACGGCGAGACTGAGGTGGCGAACGACTTCCCGAGGAACGGACCCAGCGGCACGTACTCCCACGCTTGGATGTCGCGTGCCGACCAGTCATTGACCAGGCAGACGCCGAAGACGTGATCGGCGAAGCGATCGACGGCGACGCTCTCACCCAGCGTGGACGGCACCCCAACGACGTAGCCGACCTCGGCTTCGATGTCCAGCCGCTGCGCCGGCCCGAAGACCGGCCCGCCGTCGACGGGCTTGCGCTGGCCGCAGGGGCGAACGACCGGGGTTCCGGAGACGACGACACTTCCCGCGCGCCCGTGGTACCCGATGGGCAGGTGCTTCCAGTTGGGGGTCAGCGGGTCCGAGCCCGGGCGGAAGAGCTTTCCGACATTGGTCGCGTGGTGCTCGGAGGCGTAGAAATCGACGTAGTCGGCCACCTCGAACGGCAGGTGCAGGGTCACTGCTGCGAGCGGATGCAGCTTTGGCTGAACGTCTTGACGCGCAACGCCACCAGCACGCAGCCGTGACTGCAACCATCCGCGAACTCGCGCCCAGACCTCCGGCCCGGCAGCGAGCAGGGCATTAAGGGACGGTGCGGCCAGCACCTGGGCATCCGGAACGCCGTCAGCGGTGGCCAGCGCCGCGACGTCGAGCACCTGATCGTTGATCGCCACGCCGACCCGCGGGCACCCTCCGGCTGCTGGCGTGAAGACGCCGTACGGCAGGTTATCGGGGCCGAACCCGTCGTCCGCCCCAGTCATCGGTCGAGCAGTCCGAGCCGGACCAGGTCGCTCAGCGGTTCAGCGATGCTGCACGACCCGTACGACGTGAACAGCCTCCTCGCGCGGCTCGCGGCGGTGGTGTCCAGTGCCTGTGCGTTCGCGACGAGCACGTGCTCGTGCCGTTCGGCGAGCACCTCTCTCACCGTCGGGAGGGTTGCTCCGCCCGCCGCCGTGGCCGCAGCCAGCAGGACGTTGAGGAAACCGTGGTGCTCAAAGCCTGTGCTCGGATCGCGATGGCGCATCGCCGAGTGCAGCCCGGCCGTGCACTTGAGCGGCAGGTTGCGCTCCGCGCACGCGACGAGGTATGCGGCAACGGTCTGCTCGTCGGGAAAAGCCCCGCGGACCGTTCCGCCCGTCCGCAGCTTCACCGAGTACGGGGTCTGCTGCAGCGTGTCGAGTGCCGCGGGCCAGGTGGCGGCCTGCCAGGAAACCTCGGCGAACGCGCGGAGGTCGGCGGTGATCACCCGGCGCAGAACGGCGACCACATCATCCACTCTTTCCTCTGGTCCGCCGGCCGCCTCGATGGCGACAAGGCGAAGCGAACCTGCGCCCCGTGCAGCATCGACCGCAGCGCTGACGTCAGCAGCCGACCGGCATACCGCCGTGACCGGTAGGGGGCCGTCGAGGTCACCCGACTGCTGGGCAGCTACCGCGGCTGCTGCCACCTCGCTGAACCGGGTCACGGGCAGCAGGAATGGTCCGACCAGCGGGGCGTACCAGGCGCGCGCGTGCCATGCGTGCTCCGGCACCGCCTCCTCGACGGGCGCGTTGCCCGGCGGGAAGAGAGCCGCGTCGTCGATGAGGCCGGCAAGCAGTGACGGGATCGCCTGGCGCGAGGGAGAGGCCGGTACAGATGCGCTGGCGGCAGCCGGCGGCGTCATGGCGTCGCCGGGCCACGGCCACTCCACGACCACGGGTACGAGGAGTCCTCGCATGCCACAGCCCCCTCGCCGAGCTCGAGTGGCCGGAAGGTGTCGACCATGACGGCGAGCTCGTCGAAGAACTCCACCCCGAGAGCCCGCTCGACCGCGCCCGGCTGCGGGCCGTGGGTGTGGCCGGCAGGGTGCAGCGAGATCGACCCCTGCCCGATGCCGGACCCCTTGCGGGCCTCGTAGTTGCCGCCGCAGTAGAACATCACCTCGTCGCTGTCGACGTTGGCGTGGTAGTAGGGGATCGGGATCGACAGCGGGTGGTAGTCGACCTTGCGGGGCACGAATGTGCAGACGACGAAGCCACTGGACTCGAAGACCTGATGCACCGTCGGCGGCTGGTGGACGCGTCCGGTGATGGGTTCGAAGTCGCTGACGTTGAAGGTGTACGGGTACAGGCAGCCATCCCAGCCGACGACGTCGAACGGGTGCTCCGGCATTGTGAAGATGCTGCCGACAATCTCCCTGCGCCCGCCCCGGTGCTTCACGTGGACGTCGGTGTCGCCGGCCTCGCCGAGCAGCGGCTCTGCCGGCCCCCGCAGGTCGCGCTCGCAGTACGGCGAGGACTCCAGGAACTGACCGAAGCGCGACAGGTAACGCTTGGGCGGGACGATGTGGCTGCCCGACTCGATGATGTAGCACCGCAGCGGGGCGTCCCCCGCGGGGATCCAGCGGTGAATCGTGGCCCTCGGCAGCACGACGAAGTCCCCTTGCCGCGCTTCGAGCACGCCGAACGTCGTCTCGACTGTGGCCGTGCCGCTCTCGACATAGACGCACTCGTCACCGACCGCGTTGCGGTACAGCGGCGAGGTCTCCCCCGCGACGGCGTAGGACAGCCGCACATCCTGGTTGCCCAGCACGAGCCGGCGGCCCGTGACGACGTCCGCCGCCTTGTGCTCCTCGCCGGGGAACAGGTCGTGCAGCCTGAGGTGGCGCGGCAGCAGCGGCGAGTTGAGGCTCGTGCTGAGCTCCGGGAGCTGCCAGGGGCGGCTGTCGACGATCGCCGAGGGCAGCCGGCGGTGGTAGAGCAGCGACGAGTCGGACGAGAAGCCTTCCTCCCCGACCAGTTCTTCGGCGTAGAGCGAGCCGTCTGGTTGGCGGAACTGCGTGTGCCGCTTGGGCGGGATGTCACCGACCTGCCGGTAGTACGCCATCGCGGTCTCCTCCTCGAAACGGGGTTGCCAATGGGGTAGCCGGAGCCGAAAGGGTCAGCATGCGGCGCAGCGCATCGGCGACCCCGTCGACTGGGACGACGGCAGCGACATGGGCATCGGGCCGCAGCAGCCAGACTTCTGGGTCACGCACGTCCAGCGTTGCGCCGATGACACCCGCGCAGTCGATCTCCGGCACCGACAGCACCAGCACGTCCGCAGCCGTCACGTCGGAGACAACCGACCGGACGGTCACCGGATCGACACCCGCCCCGCACAGGGCGAACACGCCCTGCCGGGCTACGACGCCCAGCCGCGTCGGCTCGACGGCGCCTGGGAGCAGCAGCGGCAGGTCGGGCACGAGGACGCCGGTACCCGGCGGCGGCGTCTGACCCCTCGGCGGCCTGCCCGCTGGCGGCCGAGTCGGGTCAGGGGTCGTCAGGGGCGAGTCGACGTACCAGAACGGCTCCGCGAAGCGCCCCGAGTCGATGCCGGCTCGTGCGGACGGGTCGTGCACTGCTGCTTCGAGAGTCGACCGCCGGCGCTCCCACTCAGCCGCGGACTGCGGCACGAGGAAGCGCATCGTGGCGCCGGTGACCTCCAGGTTCTCGTCCGCGGCGGCCCCCCGCTCGAAGTCGTAGCTGTCGAGCAGGGCATCGGGCGCCCAGCCGCGGATCACGAACGCGAGCTTCCAGGCGGCGTTCTCCACATCCGGCACTCCGGAGTTCAAGCCTCGTGCGCCGAACGGGGCCACGAGGTGAGCGCAGTCGCCGGCAAGCAGGACCCGGCCGGCGCGGAACCTGTCGGCCCGCCGGGAGTGGAACCGGTAGACCGACTGCCACACCACCTCGTACGGGCGCTCACCGATGACCGCCCGGATGCGAGCGTCGAGCGCACCCGAGGCCTGCTCCGCGGCCAGGTCGAACTCGGGCGGCACCTGCCAGTCGATACGGTAGGTCGAGTCCGGGCAGGGATGGATGAGCACCTGCCGGCCGGGGTTCCACACCGGATCGAAGTAGAAGCGGCGTTCGCGTTCCCAGCCCGGCAAGGTGGCCCGGATGTCGCAGATGAGGAACCGGTCGTCGAACGTGACGCCGTCGAAGCTCACGCCCAGGGCACGCCGCACCGCCTCAGCGCGCGCCCCTCCGCAGGCCACCGCGTAGGCGCCGCGCAACACCTCCATGCGGCCGCCGACGTCACCGGTAAGCGTGACACCGTCAGCGTCCTGCTCGATGGTGTCGACCCGCGTTCCCCAGTGGACGTCGACGAGGGGTTGGGCGGCGAGTGCCGCATCCAGCAGCTCTTCGGTGCGGCTCTGGCTGATATTGACGAAGGGGGGGAAGGGCGAGCGACCCCGGTCGACGAACTCGTACGAGAAGAGCTCAGTCGACGCATAGAAGGTGCGGGCGGTCGTCCACGTCACCCCTTCGGCGGCCACCTGAGCGCCGACACCGACGGAGTCCCAGATGTCGAGGACGTCCCGTTGCTGGCAGATGGCCTTTGACCCCACCGCGTCACGCGCCGGCCGCTGGTCGAGGACCGTGACCGGTACCCCCCAGCGGGCGAGCAGGAGCGCGGCGCTTTGGCCAACCGGCCCGGCACCCAGCACCAGTACCCGAGGCAGCGGTGCGGCTGAGTCCGGGGAACGGCCGGCAGTCACGCTTGCAATGCCTCCCATACCTCTCGGTCACGGGTCGCGGTCCAGATCCGGGGCCAGTCGACGCCCTCGAACTCGTCCCAGAGCCGTGAGACGTTGAAGGGCAGGCAGTGCTCGAAGATCGGCCAGGAGCCGTACTGCGGGGCGAGGGCAGCGTGGGTGGCCGCGAACGCCTCCTTGAGGCTCCCGCCCCGGCCGTGGACGGCGCCGACCTCGCGCCGCATCACGAGCAGGAACTCGCGGGTCTGCTCCACCGCCGCGTCCACGGCGTCCCGGCCGCGGGCGACGGCGCCGCGCCCCCCGATGACCGCCTCGGCGCCGAGGGCCTTCACCCGGTCCAGCGTCCCGGACGACCAGTCGGTGTGAAAGGCGTCGCCGGTGTAGAGCGCGGCTTGGGCCTCCACGAGGTCACCGGCGAACAGCAGGCGCTCACGCGGCAGCCACGCGACGATGTCGCCGGCGGTGTGTCCGCGGCCGCAGTGCTGGAGCACCAGGTCGCCGCGAGTGCCGCCGAGGTCGATGGTCAACCGGTCGGTGAAGGTAACGGTGGGCCAGGTCAACCCCGGGATCGATTCCGGTTCGACGAACAGCCTAGGCATCCGGCCGAACTCGCTGTCCCAGTCCTCCTTTCCGCGCTCGGCGATCAGGTGCCGGGTCTGCTCGTGGGCGATGATGGCCTCGGCGTCGAACGCTGACGCCCCGAGCACCCGCACCGCGTGGTAGTGCGAGAGCACCAGGTAGCGCACCGGCTTGTCGGTGTGCTCCCGGAGCCGGTCCAACCAGGAGCGGGCCGCGACGGGGGTGGCGCGCGCCTCGAAGGCGACGACGAAGTCCTCGCCCTCGATGGCACCGACGTTCGGGTCTCCCTCGGCGGTCAGCGCGTAGACCCCGTCCGCCAGCACCTCCAGCGTCTCGGCCTTGTCCTGAAGATCTGCCGAGGAGGCAAAAGGCTTGCTCATGCGCTGCTCCTGACGTTGCCGAACGGTGCCCAAACGGTGCCGGTCCAGGGCTAGGACACTAGCTCCGCAACACGTCGATGGCGAGATGCGTTCATGGTGTTCTCTTGTCTGTCGTCATGAGGGCTGCATAGGATTCCGCCATGTCGCGGGAGCAGCCATGAGCGGGGCGCAGGTGCGCGAGGAGGTCGCTCGACTCCTGGCGGAAGCTGAGTCGGCTGTTCGCGCCATCCCCCCCCTGCGCTCGACGTGGCCGGAGCTCGACACCGCCGATGCCTACGAGATCCAGCTCCTCAACGTCAATCGGCGCCTTGCCGCGGGTGGCGTCGTCGTCGGGCACAAGGTCGGCCTGACCTCGCTGGCGATGCAGCAGATGCTCGGCGTCGACTCCCCTGACTACGGCCACCTGTTCGCCGACATGGCGGTGGCCAACGGTGACTCGATCCCGGCCGGGCGGTTCGTCGCCCCGCGCGCCGAACCCGAGGTCGCTTTCGTGCTGAAGCGACCGCTGTCCGGGCCGGGCTTGAGCGTCGATGACGTGCTTGCCGCAACCGACTACGTCGTGCCCGCACTCGAACTCATCGACAGCCGCATCGAGTCCTGGCAGATCGGCCTCGTTGACACGATCGCCGACAACGCCAGCTCCGCCGGCTTCGTGCTGGGTGAACCCCGCACCCCTGCCGACGCGCACGGCCTGGCCGACGTCCTGGGCGATGCTGCGGTCGCGCTCGTTGTCGATGGCGAGAGCGTCGAGAAGGGGTCGACCCAGGCGGTGCTTGGCCACCCGGCGCTGGCTGTGGCGTGGTTGGCTGAGACGCTGTCGAGCCACGGGGTGAGCCTGGAGCCGGGCCACGTCGTGCTCCCAGGCTCCTGCACGCGCGCGGTCGACGTGCGAGCGGGGTCGGTGGTCCGCGCGGAGTTCGTCGGACTCGGCGAGGTCGAGGTGTCGTTCACGTGAGGCAGAGCGGCACTTCCCGCGTCCCCGTCGCCATCGTGGGGTCGGGCAACATCGGCACCGACCTGATGCGCAAGCGGCAGCGCAGCGAGGTCCTCGAGCCGCGGTGGATGGTGGGGATCGACCCGGCCAGCGACGGACTTGCGATGGCACGCGCGGCAGGGCTCGAGACCACGGCCGAGGGGGTCGACTGGCTGCTGCAGCGTCCGGAACGACCGGCCCTGGTCTTCGAGGCCACCTCCGCTGCGGTGCACGCCGCCAACGCGCCGCGGTATGCCGCAGCAGGCATCCCCGCCATCGACCTTACGCCCGCCGCGCTCGGCCCCTATGTCGTGCCGTCGGTCAACCTTGGCCAGGACCTCGACGCGCCGAACGTCAACCTTGTCACCTGTGGTGGCCAGGCCACGATCCCCATGGTTGCCGCGGTCAGTCGCGTCACCGCCGTTCCGTACGCCGAGATCGTCGCGAGCATCGCCTCCCGCTCTGCCGGCCCCGGGACGCGCGCGAACATCGACGAGTTCACCCGCACCACTGCCCGTGGCATCGAGGTGCTCGGCGGGGCGCAGCGCGGCAAGGCGATCATTGTGATCAACCCGGCAGACCCGCCCGTGCTCATGCGCGACACCATCTACTGCGCGCTGCCCGACGGGACCGACGCCACCACCGAGGCCCGCATCAGCGAGTCGGTCCAGGCGATGGCCAAGGACGTCGCCGGCTACGTCCCCGGCTACCGGCTACTGTCCGAGCCTCAGTTCGACACCGAGGCTGACGGGACTCGCCGGGTCGCCATCATGATCGAGGTCGAAGGGGCCGGCGACTACCTCCCCCCCTACGCCGGCAACCTCGACATCATGACGGCCGCGGCAACACGAGTCGGGGAGACCATCGCGGCTGCCCGAACGGCCACTGGGGGGACGGCATGACGCCGCCTCGCGTGTACTCCCCCGACCTCGACGTCCGGGTGACCGACTCGACGCTTCGCGACGGCAGCCACGCCGTGCGGCACCAGTTCAGCGAGGCGCAGGTCCGCAGCATCGTGCGGGGCCTGGACCGGGCCGGCGTCCCCGTCATCGAGGTCACCCACGGCGATGGGCTCGGCGGGTCGTCGTTCGTCTACGGGCGCGCCGCCGTCGACGACATCACGCTCATCCGCGCCGCCGTCGACGAGGCCCGCACCGCCCGCATCGCCGCCCTGATGCTGCCGGGAGTGGGGACGTCGGAGGACATTGCGGCGGTCGCAGACGCTGGCGCCGCGGTCATCCGCATCGCCACGCACTGCACCGAGGCCGACATCTCCGTGCAGCACTTCGGCGTCGCCCGTGACCTCGGCCTGGAGACGGTGGGCTTCCTGATGCTGGCCCACCGCATCGGTCCGGAGGCCCTGGCCCGCCAGGCCCGGATCATGGTCGACGCCGGCGCCGAGTGCGTCTACGTCACCGACTCCGCCGGGGCGCTCGTCCTCGACGACGTGACCGACCGGGTCGAGGCGCTGCTGGCCGAGGTCGGGGGCGAGGCGCAGATCGGCTTTCATGGCCACCAGAACCTCTCGCTGGCCGTAGCCAACACCACCTACGCCTTCCGGTCGGGCGCGGTGCAGGTCGACGGCTGCACCCGCGGCCTGGGAGCAGGTGCCGGCAACACGCCGACCGAGGCTCTGGCGGCAGTCTGCGATAAGATGGGGCTCCGCACCGGCATCGACACCTTCGCGATGATGGACCTCGCCGAGAATGTCGTCCGGCCCGTGATGGACGGCGAGTGCGTCGTCGACCGCCTCTCTCTCGCCATGGGCTACGGCGGGGTCTACTCCTCATTCATGCGCCACGCCGCACGGGCCGCCCAGCGGTACGGGGTCGACCCCGCCCAGATCCTGCAGCAGTGCGGCGAGCGCAACCTCGTCGGCGGCCAGGAGGACCAGATCGTCGACATCGCGCTGGGACTGGCTGACGCGAAGCGCGCCGCCGCCCTGGCCAACGCCTGACAGGAGTTCCGATGACGGCTGAGACTGGAACACCCGCAGCGGAGCCAGCGGCAAGCGCCGTCCAGGCACCGCCGGCAAAGGGCCCGCTGCCCCGGACCGGCATCGGCCCCGCGCGGCCCCGGGGCCGCCAGGACTGGTCGTCCTGGCCGTCGTACGACTCAGCCGTCCTGGGCTTCCGCAACTTCTGGTACCCGGTGGCGTGGGCGAGCCAGGTTGCCAGGGCACCGCTCGGTGTGACGGTCTGCGGGGAGCGCGTCGTGCTCGCCCGGGGCAAGGACGGCCGGGTCCGCGGGCTACACGACCGCTGCCCGCACCGGGGGGTGCCACTGTCGCTCGGCAAGCAGGAGTTCCCGGGGACGGTGTCCTGTCCCTACCACGGGTGGACCTTCGACCTCGAGGGCGGCCGGCTCTGTGCAGTCATCACCGACGGCCCGGACTCACCGGTCTGCGGCAAGGTCACCGTGCGCAGCTACCCGGTCGAGGAGCGCCTCGGCCTCGTGTGGGTCTGGATCGGCGACCCCGACCCGGCGCCCATCGACCAGCAGCTGCCGGAGGAGCTGACCGCGGGCGACCCCTTCACGCTCGGCGGACGCATCGACATCCGCGGCGGCAACTGGCGCTTCGCCTGCGAGAACGGTTATGACGAGGGCCACGCGAAGTACCTGCACCGGACCTCCCTGTGGCGCACGTTCAAGACGATGCCAACCTGGAACCTCACCCACATCGAGAAGCACGGTCGCTGGATCTACCGGGTGCAGGACGAGGTGCACTGGGAGGCCGACTTCCCCGGGCTCGGCACGTGGACCAACTACCGCTGGTGGAAGAAGAAGCCTCCGAAGGAGACCTTCAACATCGGCAACACCGGCAAGGCGAAGCGGATCGACCCGGTGATCGCCAAGCACGCCTTTCCCGGTTTCGCCTCGCTGTCGCTGCCCGGGGTGCTGCGCATCGTCTACCCGACCTTCATCCACTACGAGTTCTACGTCCCGGTCAATACCGACTCGCACCGCTACGTGGGCGCGATGGTGAACTTCGGGACGGGCTGGCGGGTCGCCGAGTTCATTGCCAAGTATCTGGGCGGCATCCGCTGGCTGTTCCACGGCCAGTTCTCCGGCCAGGACAAGTGGATGGTCGACGTGACCGACGCTCCTCCCGAACGCCTGTACCGGCCCGACGTGTCGCTGACGACCTGGCGCAAGCTCTGCGTCGACAGCGGCGCACTCCCGCAGCCTCTTGACGTCGTGGACCAGAAGGCGTGACGCCGACGTGCGGCAGCACTGCCGCGACTGCCAGCACTGCCACGACTGCCGGCACTGCCGCGACGACGGCCGGACTGGCCGGCGGCGCCGTCGCGGTTCCGACCGGAGCCACCACGGCTGCCGCGCTGACCCGAGGCACGCCGCCGCCCTCCCGGTACGTCGACACCGGTCAGCACCGCTTCCACCTCCTCGAGGCGGGTGCCGGCCCCGCAACCGTGTTCCTGCACGGTGGCGGCCCAGGCTGCACCGGATGGACCGACTTCGGCCCCATCCTCCCGCTGATGTCGGGCGAGCGCCGGTGCCTCGTCGTCGACCTGCTGCAGTACGGACGCAGCGACAAGCCGCACATCACCGGGCCGGTGTGGGACTACCACGCGGACGCGTTGCTCCGGCTGTTCGATGCCCTCTGTCTCGACTCCCCTGACGTCGTCTGCAACTCGTGGGGCGGCACCGCAGCGTTGCGGCTGGCCTCCCTGCATCCTGAGCGGGTTCACTCGCTGGTCATCACCGGGTCGATGCCCGTGTTCCACGGGCCGCTCGCTCCACTGCCTGAGCGGGCCGCACGCGGCCGCCTCGCCCGTGACGCCTACTACGGCGAGGGCGGCCCGACGCCGCAGAAGATGCGCCAGCTGATTGCCCGGCTGGAGTGGTACGACCCCGCCGCCATTCCGGACGAGACCGTCGAGCTGCGCTACGAGCAGAGCCTGGATCCGCAGGAGCGAGCACTGGGGGAGAGCGGCCTCGGGCGGGGCGACCTGCAGGACCTCAGCCGTGACCTGGAGTCCCTCGCCGTCCCGGTGCTCTACCTGTGGGGGATGTACGACGCTTTCCTCACGCCGGACTATCCGCTGATGCTCGCCCGGATGTCGCCACAGGGCTCGTTGCACGTGATGGACCGGGCCTCGCACCACCTGCAGGAGGAACGGCCTGCCGAGTACGCCGCGGTCGTCGCCGGCTACCTTGCATCGATCGGGAGCTGACATGGCACGTGCACGCCGCCCCGCGCTTGTCGCGCTTCCCGCCCTCGCGGTGGCCGGTTTGGCCGCTCCTCGCTTGGCCCGGATCTGGCTCCGCCGGTCAAACACGCGGCTGCTGCGGATCCGGCCCTGATGGGCACGGTGCCGGCGCCATCGCACCCCGGGCTCTACGAGGCGCAGCAGAAGTGGGTGCAGTCCGCATGGGAGCAGGTCGACCGCGGGCACCTGAGGGATCTCGCCGTCGCCGTCACCGACATCGCGAGCCCGACGGGCGAGGAGGCCGAACTCGCCGCCATGCTCGCCGAGCGGCTGGCGCGTACCGGCGCCCACGCCACCCTGCAGCCGATGGATGCGACCTCCGCCAATGCCGTCGGCCGGCTGTCCGGCACCGGCGACGGCGCCGACCTGCTCCTCTACGCACCCATCGACACGTTGACGACCGGCGACGAGGCCGAGGACATCCCGGCCGTGGCCCGCAGGCTGCCGCCCTACCTGCGGCCCGGCGCGACGGTGTCGGGTGACCTCGTCTCGGGTCTGGGCGCCAGCAACCCCAAGGGGCACGCAGCCTGCGTGCTGGCAGCTGTCGAGGCCCTCGCGGCCGCGGCCGTCCCGTTGCGTGGGGACGTGCTCGCCGGCTTCGGGGCCGGAGGCATGCCCACCAACGCCCGGCCGGGGCAGCAGCGCCGCAACGTCGGCCACGGCGTCGGGTGCTCCTTCCTGCTCGAGCAGGGCGGCTACGCCGACTTCGCTGTCATCGCCAAGCCGGGCTGGACGGTGTCGGTCGAGGAGGTCGGGCTCGCCTGGTTCGAGGTGCGGGTCAACGGCACCCACACGTACGTGGGCAGCCGGCACCGGATTCCCTACCGCAACGCGATTGCTGACGCTGCCGGGGTCGTCGTCGAGCTCGAGCGCTTCTTCGCCGACTACACCGCGTGCCACACGGCGGGCACGTGGGCCCCGCAAGGGATTGTGGCGTCGATCGAGGGCGGCCTGCCGCGGATGGCAGCCGTCACCCCGGCGACAGTGGTGCTGCGGGTCGACCTGCGGCTAGCTCCCGGGATGAGCGTGATGGCAGCGCGCCGCGAGTTCGCCGACGCCATGCGGGCCCTGCCCAGCGTGCTTCCCGGCGTCGACGTCGACTGGGACCTCGTTGTCGCCGTCCCGGGTTCGGCGAGCCCCCGCAACTGCTTCGTCGCCCGCGCTGCCCGCGCTGCGTGGGAGCAGGCCGAGGGGCGCCCCCACGCTGAGATCGACGGGATGAGCGGCGCGACCGACGCCAACATCCTGCGCAACCGCGGCATCCCGACCGTGCGGGTCGGCATGCCGAAGGTGCCCGACCTCGGCTTCTCGGAGGGGATGAACACCGTGGACATCCGCGAGATGGAGCGGCTCACCCGGCTGCTGATCCGGGTGGCGGTCGACGTCTGCACCCGGCCGCTCGGCGAGGTCCTCGCTCCCGAGGCAGGAACGTGAGCACCGTCGTCCTCGGGGTCGGCGCGAGTCACTCGACCCTGATGAACACCAACTGGGACGACGTCGTGCACCTGGACCGCGCGGAGCGCTTCCGCGACGCTCTGGCAGCCGCCCGAGCCGCCATCGTCAAGGCTGCCCCCGACGCCGCTGTGATCGTCGGTTCCAACCACTTCCGCGGCTTCTGGCTGGACCTCATCCCGCCGTTCACGCTCGGCGTCGGCGAGGCTGTCGCCAGCGGCGAGGCCGGGACCCCGGAGGGCCCGCAACCCGTCGACGTGCCGCTGGCGCGCTCGCTCTGCGACCAGCTGGTCGATGCGCAATTCGACGTCGCCTTCTCGGCTCGGCTGCAGATGGACCATGGGCAGACGCACGCGATCCAGTACGTGCTGGCGGGGCTGGGCCTGCCGATCGTGCCGCTCGTCGTCAACGTGTTCGCGCCCCCGCTGCCGTCGCTGGCTCGCTGCGAGGCGCTGGGCGCTGCCCTCGCGCGGGCGATCGAGGCAGACGGCGGCTCCAAGCGCGTCGTGGTCATCGCCAGCGGCGGGCTGTCGCACCGCTTGCCCTTCCCGGACTGGAAGGACCCGCACGACGACGACCAGGCATACCTCGTCGAGGCCTGGATGAACGGCCGCACCTCCTGGAAGGACTACGAGGTACGCCGCCGTTCCATCGTGCGAGCCGCTCCCCCCGACATCAACGCCGCTTTCGACCGCTCGTTCCTGGCCGACCTGTCAGCCGGCAACGCAGCTCAGCTCGTGGAGCTTTCGACCGCGCAGCTCGGCGAGGTGGCGGGCAACGGGGCGCAGGAGCTGCGCACCTGGCTCATCATGGCGGCGGCATGCCGGCACGCTCCGGGCCGGACCCTGGCATACGAGGAACTGCCGGAGTGGCTGACCGGCATGGCCGTGGCACTCGTCGAACCCCAGGCGAGCTCTCCGCCTGCCCAGGCGGAGATCCGGACGACAGCGGAGGTTCCCACATGAGCATCTGGACCGACCTCACGGGCACCGACTTCTGCCTGACGACGGTGGACGCCGGCGGTACGCCCACCCGGGCGCTGCAGGCGGGCGCCGGACCGGACGTGGTGTTCCTGCACGGCACCAGCGGTCACCTGGAGGCGTTCAGCCGCAACGTCGTGCCGCACGTCCGCGCGGGCTACCGCGTGCACGCGATCGACATGCTCGGCCACGGGTATACCGGCAAGCCCGACTACCGGTACGAGATCCCGCGCTACGTCGACCACCTGCTCGGCTACCTCGACGCCGTGCAGGTGCAGCGCGCGCACCTGGTCGGCGAGTCGCTCGGAGGATGGGTCGCGGGCTGGCTCGCCAGCGAGCATCCCGAGCGCGTGGCCTCGCTTCAGCTGCTGGCTGCCGGAGGCACGAAGGCTAACCCCGCCGTGATGGACCGCATCCGGAGCTCCACCCGGCAGGCGGTGGAGACCGACGACCTCGGCTTGACCCGCAAGCGCCTGGAGCTGCTCATGTCCAACCCCACGGCCGACGTCAGTGACGAGCTCGTGGCCGTCCGACACGCGATCTATCACACCAAGGAGTTCCGGGAGAACCTCGATAACCTGCTGTGCCTGCAGGACATGGACACCCGGCAGCGCAACCTGCTGCGCGAGGACCGGATGGCGCGCATCAGCGCACCGACGCTCGTCGTCTGGGGACACGACAACCCGTTCGGCGACGTCCCGGAAGCCCGGCTGATGGCCGAGGCGATCCCGGGTGCGCGACTCGTGCTCTACCCCGAGTGCGGGCACTGGCCGCAGCACGAGCATGCCGCTGAGTACAACGAGCTCAGCGTGGGTTTCCTCGCCCAGCACTCCTGAGGACTCGGCCGGCGTCTGGCGTCAGCCGGTCCCGGCGAGGAAGGCGGTCAGCCGAGCCTGCGCCTCGGCGCTGATCCGCACCCCCTCGGCTTCGACGCGCCGCACTCCCGAAACCTCCTGGAGCAACGGCTCCACGGTCGCGGTGAGGCAGGCGGGACGGCACGGGCAGCCAGTGCACGCGCCGACGAACCGGACGCGCACGGTGCTGCCGGGGTCGGCCCCCCCGTCGCGGGAACCGGCTGCGGTTCCGGCGGCGACGGTGTCGAGTTCGACGCCGCCGCCGTGGGACCGAAACGCCAGCGACGCCCGCCGTACCGCCGACGCAAGGTCGTCGGGAGCAGGCACGGGTGCATCCGGCCGCGCGGCGGTCACCCGGCGACCTGCGCCAGCGGGGCCGGCACGTCCGGCGTCGGCGACGTCTCAGCCGCGCCGGCCTTCGCCCGCTGCCGCACGGCGTCGAGGTCGACTCCCATCAGCCGGGCGTAGTTCTCCCCGAGGATCTTCCGCTTGTCGTCCATGGTGATCTGCGGAAAGCCGTAGCCCTCGCGAAGGTCGTCCGGTATCTGCAGGTCCATGAAGGCCGCGAGGTAGGGCGCCGGCGGTCCGGCGAGCCCGGCCTCCGAGCCCCAGATCAGTTTGTCGGCACCGACCTGGGCCAGCAGCGTCCCGAGCTGCGTCTGGACAACCCGCGGCTGGATCGGCGTGAAGCACAGGTTGGCGGACAGGCACAGGTGGACGTTGGGGAAGCGGGCAGCGATGTTGACCGTCTCCTCGAAGTACGGGATGCCGAGGTGGTGGATGACGAACGTGAGCTCGGGGAAGTCCCGGGCGGCCTGCTGCAGGTCGTTTGGGCGGGTGTCCTCGACGTTCGACAAACCGAACGGCAGGCCCTTGTGGAACTGCAGCACCCGCACCCCGTGCTCTGCGGCTCGCTCGTAGATCGGGTACGCCACCTCGGGGTCGTCGCAGCGCCAGGTCTTGCCGATGTGCGCGTTGTAGAACTTCAGCGTCTTCGCGCCCAGCTCGGTGACCTGCCAGTCGAGGTGCTCGAGCGCCGCGGGCAGTCCGCGGTGCGCAGGGTCGACACCGCCGCAGAAAAAGGCGCGGTCGGGGTATGCCCGGGCGAATTCGGCCTGCAGCTCCACCGGAGCCCACCAGTCGTCGAACCAGTCGAAGATCGGGACCACCTGCGCCATGGCGAGGTCGGTAGGCGATGAGTCGAAGACCATCCGTCCCATCTGCTCGGCGCTGATGCGGCTGGAGAAGTCGGTCTGGTCGCCGTGCAGCGGGCGCAACCCCTCGCCCATCATCAACGCGAGCTCGCGGCTCCGCTGGGCACCGGGCACCTGCTCGCGCAGGTTGGCATCGCTCATGTCGTGCAGGTGCACCACAGCGTCGAACACCACGATGTCGTCGATCACTACGCCTCCTGCGGGGTTCACGGCCGCGTCCGGCTGCTCATAACGTACGCGTGACGATCGTCACGTTACTGCACCAACCTAAGGGTGCGTCACAGGGTCAGCACCACGCGCCCGCGGGCCGAGCCGTCACCCAGCGACTGCCAGGCGGACTCGACGGCGGCGAGCGGGTAAGGCGACGTCGGCAGGACGAGCTCGCCGTTCGACAACCGCATCAGTAGGCCGTCAGCCATCCCGAACGCCTGCGGGGCACGCCGGATCATGTTGACCGGCAGAAGCGCGACGTCCCGCTGCATGAGGGTAGGGAGATCGAGTTCCACCACGGCACCGGCGGTGTAGCCGACGAGCACGCAGCGGCCGCCGGGGCGCACGGCGGCCAGTCGCGCTGGGAGCCCGGGGCCGCCGATGGTGTCGACGAGCAGGTCGACCGACCCATCCGGCGGGAGGTCACCGACCAGCACGCGGGCACCGGGCGGCACCTCGGCCCGGCGCTCCGGCCGGCTGACGGTCCCGACGACCTCGGCGGCACCCGCTTCGGTCCCCAGCTGCACGACGAGGCTGCCGACCGCGCCGGCGGCTCCGGTGACGGCCAGGCGTTCACCGGGTCGGAGCCCACCGAGCTCGTGCACCGCAACGGCGGCGGTCGTGGCCGGGGAGAAGAAGCACGCGGCGAGCACGGGGTCGGCGGCCGGCGGGGCCACGTGCACCGCGCCGTCCGGGACTGCCACCACCTCGGCGCAGGTGCCGTCGCGAGCCACTCCGAGGCCTGCCCCACGCAGCCATACCAGCGCTCCGATGGGATGCACCGAGGAAGTCAGGACGTGACCACTGCCCTCCGCCCCTGGCAGGTAGGGCAGCGGCGGCGAGCTGAGGAACGTCCCGGAGGCCACGCTGCGATCCAGATGCGCGATCGAGGCCGCCGTCATCTGCACGGTGGTCAACCCGGGACCACCGGCTGGTGCGTCGACTAGGTCGACCGACGGGGCGGCGCCGAAGGTGTGGACGCGTACCGCTCTCATCCGCGGCCCACGAAGTCCACCACCACGTCGGCATACCGCTCGGGGAGCTGGTCAGGCAGCGGCACCATTCCGCCTTCGATCTGCGTGCACTCGGCGGCCGGCAGCGCCGCGGCCAGGCGCGCCAGGTTCGGATAAGCGAACGGGTCGGCCGTCGCGCCCAACAGCAGCGTCGGCGCCTCGATCTCGGGGAGCCTGTCCTCCATGAGGTAGGCGCGGACCGCCGCGTGCCCGGCCGCGCTGCGCTCGCGGCCTGCCGCCAGTGCGTCCTTGACGAAGCGCTCGAGCAGGTCCGGCCGGCCGGCCGGGTAGAAGCCCTGCCGGCCCTGCCACAGCGCCGCCAGGTGGCTCCCGTCAGCCGACCCCGCGACGTCGTCGACCCCGTGCCCGGGGCGTCCCCGGAACTCGGCATCGACGCAGGGGGTGCTGCTCAGCACCAGGTGGCTCACCCGGCGGGAGGCACGGGCCGCCAGCTCGACCGCGACAACCCCGCCAGTGTGATGACCGACGACCGCCGCCTGCTCCACGCCAAGGGCATCGAGCAGTCCGAGGGCGACCTGCGCGTAGCCCTCGATGGTGTCGGCCTCGTCCAGCGGGTCGCTCGCCCCGTAGCCAGGGGTGTCCATGGCGACAGCTCGGCGGCCACTGGCGGCGATCAACGGCAGCACGTCGCGGTACTCGTCCCACGATCGCGGGGTCTGGTGCAGCAGCAGAACGACCGGGCCGTCGCCATCCTCGGCGATGTGGACCTGCCCTCCGGCAACGTTCACGTACCCGCGGGTCGTCATGTCCGGCCCGGCGCGGGTAGCAGCCCCAGCTGGGTGAAGGCCCTGGCCATGTCCTCGACATGCCAGATTTCAGCGATGAGCCCGTCGGCGTTGAAGCGGGCGACGTCGATGCCGTTGAACTCCACCCGCCGACCGGTGGGCGGGATGTTGAACAGGTATCCGGTCTGGGTCGCGGTGAAGGTCCAGAAGTCGACCCCGAAGTCGCCGTCGGCGAGGGTCCCCGTCAGCCGTAGCTGCAGGTCGGGAAAGGCGGCCGTGAACCCCTCCATCACCGCGACCATCCCGGCGAGCCCGGCCGCCTGCCCCGGCATCGGGTTGCGGTCGATGCAGTCCGGTGCGTAGAGCTCGGGCAAGCGGGAGGCGTCGCTACGGCCCCAGACGTCCTCGATGTTGCTGCGCATCCGCTCGCGGATCTGCTCGGGCGTCACGGCTGGTCGACCGCAGCGAGGGGCCGCGCCTCCTGCCACATCCGAGGGCGTAGTCCTAGTGCGGCCACGGTCCGCTGGCGACGGTGGGCAAGCAGTGCGCGGCCCCGGTCCGACAGCCGCGACTCGTCCCAGACGATGCCGGGCACGAATGACACGCGTACAGCGGTCACCTGGGGCAGGCCGCCCAGCACCTCGCTGGCGGCGTCGGCGAGCAGTCCCAGATAGGTGCAGCCCGGGCCAGTCACCGTCAACGACAGGTCCAGCACCCCTCGGGCGTATGACCAGCCGACGACCAGCCCCATGTCGACCAGGGACAGCGGCGTGCCAGCGGTCACGCTGCAGGGGTCGACCACCTGCTCGAGTGCTGCCAGCACCTCGGCCTCCGTGGGCGAAGCCTCCTCGGCCGCCACCTTCGGGGGTGCTAGCTCAGCGGGTGACACTGACCGCCTCCCGGTCCGGGTCACCGGCAATGGACCGCCAGGCGGTGTAGGGCTCCGCCAGCACGCCCGCCTCAGCCCGCGCCAGCTCCCACTCGTCACCCCGCTGGCCGGCAACCATCCCCGCAAGGTCGATGCCGCTCATCCGCACGAAGTTGCCGCTGAGCATGAGCGCCCGGTCGGCGGGGGAGATGGCCGCCATCCCGTACCGCTCCAGCAGGTCATCGGGTACCTGGAAGCCGGCGAACTGCTGCAGGGCGAGGCGGGGATGGGTGAACAGCGACCCGTCCGAGTACAGGATCTTCTCGGGGCCACCCCAGAAGAGCAGCTCCGCCAAGGCTTCGGCGAACAGGCGGGGAGCCGTGCTGAGCAACATCGTCGTGATCTCGAGGTTGGCGAAGACGTTCGGGAAGCGGGCAAGCGCATAAGCGGTCTCGCTGACGAAGGCCATGCCGGCATACACGATTTCGAAGTTCAGCTGCGGGAAGGCCATGGCAGCACCTTCGAGGTCGTCGATGCGGTATGGCGCCAGGGGGACTGGGCCGTTCGGCAGCGCCTTGTGCACGGCGACCACCCGCAGGCCGAGCTCAATCGCTCGTTCGTACACCGGGAACAGCGCCTCGGGGTCGTCCATCCGGAACGTCCGGTACGGCTCTAGCTGGTCGGGATAGAACTTGACGCCGACCGCGTTCGGGAGGTCCGCGTGCTGCACTTCGAGGTCGTCCAGGCACCGCCGCACGCCGAGGGTGGGGTCGATTCCCAGGTAGGAGACGACCCGCTGCGGCCACCGCGACGCGAGCTCCACGTTCTTGGCGTGCGAGCACAGTCCGTCGGCGAACAGAGAGTCGAGCCGGAGCGTGTGGTAGACGAGAACGTCGACATCGCTTTCCAGAAAGTGCGTCCGTGCGAGCAGCTCGGCGGACTGGTCGACGCAGAACAGCTCGTGCGGCACCCGCCAGGCAGGCGGGTTGAAGCGGGTGTGCAGGCCGAAGAAGCCCTCCCGCACCATCGCGCCCATCGGTCCCCGAGCGTTGCCCGCCGACAAGTTGTACGCATGAGCGACCGCATTGACGACGGGGATGCCCCGCGGCGCCGAGCCGTCTTCGATCACCGTCCCCGCATCGGCCAGGGTGCTTGCGTCGATCACACAGCCCTCCTAGCGGGCGTCGATGAAGGTGTCCGAACCCCGCGTGGTGAGGACGATGGTGGCCCGCTTCTGCCGCTGCTCGGTCCACGGCACCCACGAGCCGACCGTCGCGGAGTCCACCACGCTCGCGTCGATGTTCAGCGTGGCCGGCAGCTTCTTGCCGCAGCGAGCCTGGTCGGCCGCCCACGCGAAACCGTGGCCCAGCGTGAACGGGTGCAGGTCGTAGGTGGCGGTGATGCGTCGTTGCTGGACCAGGGCCACCGCGTCCGGCTGCGCGTTCATCGACACGATCAGGGGCCGGAAGCTCCCGCCCGGCACCGACGAGGCACCGATGGCGCTGGTGTCGTTGAAGGTGAAGATGCCGGCGAGCGTGCTGCCGTAGCGCGCCCGCCAGTCAGTGGTGATGCGCCGTGCCTCGTCGGGCGTGATGGGCGTGTTGGTCTTGGTGTCGACGATCGTGAGGCCGTCCTTCTTCGCCTCGGCGAGGAAACCCTCGTTGCGGACCCGGACGGCTTCGGCGAAGGTCGGGCCGAGGATCGCGGCGACCGGCCGGGTCCCGACCTTCTGCTTGAGGTAGTCCGCCGCCTGCGCAGCCCCTTCACGGGCGCGGGTCTGCAGGTTCGTCGCGTAGGGGCCACCGATCTTCGTGTCCGTGACGATGACCGGAACTCCCTTGGCCGCCGCGCGCTTCACCGCGGGCTGGATCGCGTTCGGGTCGACAGGCGCGATGATGATGGCCCTGGCCCCCTTAGCGAGCAGCGTCGCGATGTCAGCGTTCTGCTTGGCGGGGTCGAGGTTGGCGCTCGTCATGAAGGTGGTCAGCCCGGCTCGCTTCGCATCGGCGGCGAGCACGCTGTAGAAGAGCTGGAAGTTCGGATCCGGCAGCGGGGACGAAAACCCGATCAGCTCACCTTTCGCCGGGCAAGCCGCCACGTCGGCCGGTGCCCCGTTCTGCGCCACGGTGGCACCGCCCGACCCCGACTGTGACCCCGACCCCGACGACGAGCCCGACGACGACCCCGACGACGACCCCGCGGCAGACGGCGCCGCGGCCGACGATCCGCTCGGGGTCGTACCCGTCGAGCTGCTGCCACCGCACGCTGCCACGGCAAGGGCAAGGGCTACCCCGATCGTTCCGGCCAGGCCTGCACGTGCCACACCACACCTCCCCGCTGTTGACATGTCTGCTCTGGACATAGGGGCGCCCTCAGCCGGCCATCGACGCGTCAGCCACGGGCGGCTCGGCCGCCTGCGGCTCGCTCAGTTGGGCGACGGCGCTCAGATGGTCGTAGTAGACCGTCTCGTTGGTCAGCCGCTCACCGTCGAAGCGAAAGATCAGGGCCGCCGGCAGGTCCATGGTGCGGCCCCGAGCGGTGATCCCACCCCAGTCGGCCTGCTGCTGCCCGCTCATCCTGCCCTCGACGATGACCGCGTCGGTCGCGTGAAAGACGCGCAGCGGGCGGAGCGTGAGGTCGGGAAAGGCCGTCATGAGACCGGTCAGCAGATCGCGGACTGCGTCGTCACCGTTGTGGTCCTGCCCGAGCGGCACCACCGAGTAGGTGGCACCGCCCGGGAACGTCGCGAGCACGGCGTCGAGGTCGCCCGCCATCTCAGCGCGGATGTGCTCGGCGACCACCGCCTCCCGCGCGGCACGCAGAGCCGCGTCGGGCCCCTCCTCGCCCCCGGACCCGAGCGGCCCGAGGTCGACAGCGGTCGCGCTCATGCCGCCGCTCCACGGCCATCCGGCTCGCCGGCACCGGCGGTGCCCGGGAACGGCCGCGGAGTCGGCTCGCCGCGCGGGAACTCTGGCATCGTCGCGACCACGTCGGCCAGCCAGTCGAGCTCGCCCACGTCGTCGACCAGGGGGAACAGGATGACTTCGTCAGCACCCTGCTCGCGGAACGACCGCACGCACTCGGTGACGCCGTCCCTGCCCCGTGCGATGCCGGCGTTCACCGGGGGCGGCGGCCCACCCTGCTGCAGGTAGTGAGCCAGCGATGCCGAGGCGCGGTCGTCCGGGTCCTCGCTGCTGGCATACCAGGTGCCGGCGACGATCCGGGGACGACCGGGCCGCCCGGCTGCCTGCCACGCCTGCAGGCTGGCCATGGCCTCGAAGGCGAAGATGCCGGGCTTGAGGCCGCCGGACATGTAGCCGTGGCCGTAGCGGACGAGCCGGCGCAACGCGGGTGGGGACGCTCCACCGATCAGGATTTCGACGTCGTCCGGCAGCTGCGGGCCGAGGTCCTGGTCGGGCGCGCCGGCGTCCTTGATGCGGAAAACCGCGCCCAGGCACTCGTCGACGAGCCTGCCGCGCTGGTCCCAGGGCAGCCCGACGAGCTCGTAGTCGGCGGGCCTGCCGCCGACCCCGACGCCGATGCTGACCCTGCCTGGAGCCAGCGCCGCCAGCGTGGCGATCTCCTTGGCCACCAGCGGCGGTTGGCGCCATCCGGCGAGCAGGACGTTGGCCACGAGCCGGACGCGCGAGGTCACTGCTGCGGCTGCAGCCAGCGTCATCATCAGGTCGAGGTTCGGGTAGGCCAGCCGGTCAGCCACGGCGATGCTCGAGAACGGGCCGGCATCAGTGCGCCTGGCCCACTCCACGACGGTGCGCCCGTCGACGCCGGGCACCCCGCTCGGCAGGACGACACCAATTTCCATGGGGACTCCCTTCATCGTGCGGCGGTCACCGTAACGCGGAAACGTGACGGTCGTCTAGGGAGCGACATGTTGTTCCCCGTCGTCAGTAGCCGGATATCCGCACGTTGAGCAGCGGCTCACCAGCGGTGTAGCGCCTCAGCTGGTCCCCGATCAGCCGGAATGCCCGCCCCTTCCAGTGGTCGGTGGAGCCGGCCACGTGCGGGGTGATCAGGCATCCGGGGGCTGACCAGAGCGGGTGGCCGTCGGGCAGTGGCTCGGGGTCGGTCACGTCGAGCGCGGCCCGCACCCGATCGTCGCGCAGCGCAGCCAGCAGGGCATCGGTGTCAACCAGTGAGCCCCGCGCGGCGTTGACCAGCAGTGCGCCGGGGCGCATCCGCCCGAGGAAGCCGGCGTCGACCATCCCCTGCGTCTCCGGCGTCGCCGGTACGAGCAGGACGACGACGTCGGCCCGCTTCAGCAGCTCGGGGAGCGCTTGCGGCCCGGGTACGCCGTCGCGGGCCTGGCGCGCGACGCCGATCACCTCGGTCCCGAAGGGCGCGAGCCGCTGGGCGACTGCCCGTCCGATCGACCCCATCCCGACGATCAGCGCGGTCTGCTCGGCCAGGTCGCCCGCGACCCGGCCGCCCGCGAAGGCGGCGTTGCCGGCGGCGTCCCACCGCTCGGCCTGCTGCTCGGTCAGGTAGTGCGGCAGCAGCTTCTCCATGGCCAGGATGACGCCGACGACCCATTCCGAGACCGGACCGTCGTGGACCCCGCTGGCGTTGGCCAGCACGACGTGCTCGGGCAGCTCGGGCAGGAAGTCGACGCCGGCGCTGGGCGTCTGCACAAGGCGCAGGCCGGTGAGCCGCGGCAGCCCTGCCCGAAAGGCGGAGAAGTTGCCAGGGGCCGGCACCGCGACCTCGACCTCGGCGGCGTTCGCCGGGAGGTCCGCCGACCGGTGCAGGTGCAGCGAGCCGGGCAGCGGCCCGAGATCGTCCGGGGCGTCAGGAGGGAGCCATACGAGCGTCATGGGCTGCGGTCAGGCCGCCCGGAGGCCGGCTCGGACCAGCCGCGGCCGCAGCTGCTCGTCATAGGTCCTCAACCCCTCTTCGTAGTCGAGCCAGGACAACGCCAGGCCGTCCATCCCGGCGTCTGCCATCTCGACGAACTGCTCGACGATCTGGTCGGGTGTACCGATCACCGGGAGGGCGAAGAACCCCGCGATGGCCGCTGCGCCCATCCCCTTGCGGTCGAACTGCGCGCTCTGTGAGTTCGGGATGAGCAGCCGCAAGGCGTTGTCCGCCGCCGTCCAGTCGCCGAACTCGTGAACCATCCTGTCGTAGGCGTCGTGCGCCTCGCGCTCGGTCGGGGCGCAGACGATGTGGCCGGCTCCGAACACCGATAGCCGGCGACCGTAGGACTCGTCTGCCAGGTCCTTCATGCCGGCAATCGGCCCGGCCATCCCCGTCGTGCTGGGGAGCAGGGCGAAGCTGACGTCGGCGTTGCGAGCGGCGAAGTCTCGTCCGGCCGGGCTGTACCCCGCGTTCATGATCACGGGCATCGGAGTCTGCACCGGCTTGGGCTCGGAGAGCACGCCACGAGAGGTGAAGTGCTCGCCGACGAAGTCGAACTCCTCGTCCGACTCGACGATCCGACGCAGGAGCATGAGCCACTCGTCGGCGACCGAGTAGCGGTCATCGTGCTCCTTCTGCCTCAGGCCGAACATCTGGAACTCGTCGGAGTTCCACCCGGCGACGATGTTGAGCGCGAAGCGGCCGCCGCTGACATGGTCGACGGTGGCGATCTGCTTGGCCGCGGCGACCGGATGGGTGACCGGGACGTGGAACGTCGCGAAGACCTGGATCCGCTCGGTCACTGCCGCAAGGCCCGCCGCCCACGTGAACGTGTCGAACGAGCGGTGGCCCTCGCGGCGCTGCGGATCGGCCATCCCGCGCCAGCGGGCCACCGGGATGAGGCCCTCGATGCCGGCACGGTCGGCTGCCTGGGCGATGCGGACCGACTCCGCCCACGTGACCCGAGGCGCTTCAGGCGCGGTCGTCAGGTTGGCCCCGCCGGCCATGTTGGCCGAGAACACGGCCAGCTTGAACCTGTTGGGACTGCCGAGGATCGGTGTGGATGTGTTCGGAACGCTGCGGTCGGCCAACTGCTCGCTGGTCACGCCGGCGGCTCGCTGGGGGGCGCTGCCGTCGGCGCTGTCATGGGAGGAGTCGACGGCGCTGTCGTCTTCCCGTCACCCAGGACCTCGGGCACGTGGCCAGTCCGCGTGTCGAGATCGCGGCCGTCGGCCAACCGGACGACGGGCTCCAGTTTGGGGCGCCCGACCAGGGAGGCGTGCTCGGCGACCGTGCGGGGCCCGACCCGGTCGGTCCTGGCGTAGGTCGGCTTGCCGTCCGCTTCGCGGAAGTGCGGCATGACCTCCTCGGCCAGGATCTGCATGTTCTTCATGACCATCCAGTGCGGCATCGACCCGAGGTGGCCGCCGGCGCTGATCGCCATGCCCAGCCCGTACTCCTCCTGCTGCTGGGTGTACTTCTCGATGACGGTGTCAGGCGAGCCCACGATGATGTAACCGAACTCGATCAGCTCGTCGTACGACAGCTCCCAGAAGTTCTTCACCCCCGCTGCGGCTCGCCCCTTGATTGTGCCGAGCATCGACGCGGCCGTGTTGTAGCCGGACGGCATCAAGTGGTGCATGGGAATCTTCAGACCGGTGCGGAAGAACCACATGGCGTGCGGAAGGAACTCCCGGTACGCCTGCTCGTCGGTCTCGGCGACGTAGGTGGGAATCACCCGGCCAAGCTGCATCGCGTCTGCGGTGTAGCCGTACTTCTCCTCGCAGGTCTGGCGGAACGTCGCGAAGGACTTCTTGGTGATCCAGTTCGAGGTGGTGGTCTGCATGTAGGCGAAGCGGCGCTTGGCCACCTCGTCAATGGTGTCGGCCGAGCCCGTCCCGGGGAGCCAGATCGGCGGGTGCGGCTGCTGCAGCGGCTTCGGCCAGATGTTCACGTGCTCGAAGTCGTAGTTGTCGCCCTGCCAGGTGAACGGGCCCGGCTCGGTCCACGCCTTGAGGATGAGGTCGTTCGCCTCCCAGAAGCGGCCCTTAGAGGTCGTCGGGTCCATGCCGGAGGAGTGGTACTCCGCTCCCATCCCCCGCACGTGCCCGGAGATGATCCGGCCGCCGGAGATGATGTCCAGCATCGCGATCTCTTCGGCCACTCGCAGCGGGTTGCGGTGCAGCGGGAGGGCGTTGCCGATCACCCCGATGCGGATGTCGGTCGTCTTCGCGGCCAGGTAGCCGGCCCAGACGTTCGGGGCGGCGATCGTGCCGAACGCGTTCTGGTGGTGCTCGTTGACGATGATGCCGTCGTACCCGAGTCGTTCACACGCGACGAGCTGCTCGAGGTACTCGCTGTAGAGCTTCTGGGCTACCTTGGCGTCGAAGTAGGTGTTGGGCAGCGTAACCCAGGTCGACTCGAGGTCCTCACCCGGTGGGATGAACGGGTAGGGCATCAAGTGGATCATGTAAAACTCGAGCCTGTTGCTCATCGGGCCACCTCAGCGACGAGATCGGCGACCGCACGGGCGGTCGGCTGCGGGGATTCCAGGGGAAAGGCGTGGCCGCCGGGGACCGTGACGACGCGGCAACCCAGCAGCTCTGCCCAGCGCTGCAGGTGCGCAGCGGGGACGACCCTGTCCTCACTGCCACCGACGACCGTCGCGGGCCCCCCGAGCCGTGGCAGGCGGCGGTCGAGCTTGGTGTCGTAGCGCCGCTCCCACATCAGGCGCGCCGCCGAGCCCATCTCTCCATAGCGGAAGGCGAACTCCTCGGGCCCTCCCATGTCGGGAGTGCCTGCGCCCGGCACGACGCCGGCGAGCTGCTCGTCGACGGCGCCGGCGAAGTAGGTCTCGCCGTACCGCGCGGGGTCGAGCAGGAAGACGTCGACGATGGGCGCCCCCGGCACCCGCAGGCCGAATGGCGCGAGCAGGGCGAGGCTCTTGACCCGCTCCGGGAACCAGACGGCGAAGTCGGCCGCGAGCCAGCCACCGAGCCCGTACCCGCACAGGTGCACCCGGTCGAGGCCGAGGGCGTCAAGCGCATCCCGGTAGAACAGCACTATGTCCGCCCGGTCCGCGAGATCTGGCGGAGCGGGCGTCGCGCCGAACCCGGGATGCTCCGGGGCGATCAGGTCGACCTCGGCGGCGAGCGCCTCGTGGAACGGTAGCCAGCGGCGGGTCGCCCAGTGCCCGTGGAGCAGGACGACAGGCTCACCGGAGCCCCGCCGCCGGTAAGCGAGGGGAATGCCCTGCACGTGCACGTACTCCGGCTCGGTGTAGTGCATGGTCGGGCGAGGCACCTGCGGTGCGGAAACGGTCATTCGGCCCTCCGGGTACTGGCTGCGGCATGCTCGTGTCGATCGCTTGGTGCGGCCAGGAGGTCCGGCGCGGCCAGGAACTCGGTGACTACCGCGTTCCATTCCTCGGCCGCCTCGAGCTGCGGGCAGTGCCCGGCGTCGGAGAAGACGTGCAGGCGGCTCCGGGGCAGCCGGCGGGCGACCTCACCCGCATACCCGGCCGTCTTGAGCTGGTCGCGGGCCCCGGCGGTGACAAGGACGGGCAGGTCGATCTGCTCGTACGGGACCGGATCGGCGCTCGGCGGCGGCGTTGCCCCCGGCGCGCGCAGACCCAGCGAGGCGAACCACTCGTACGCGCCGGGCAGCAGCGACCAGGCGTGCCGCCGCGCGACGAAGCCGTCGTCGGCGGCCCACGCGGGGTCGGCGAACGCCAGCGCGACCTGCCGGCGCATCGACTCGAGCGTCCCGTCGTAATCCATCATTGCGGCACGTGCCGGTCCAACTATCGGGTGCCCGCCGGCGCTCACCAGAACCGCTCGGCGAACGGCGAGCACTGGCTCGGGCGACACCAGGTCGCGCAGCAGCACCGAGCCACCCATCGAGAGCCCGACGGCGTCGACCTCGTGCACGCCAAGCGCGTCGAGCAGGCGGCCCAGGTGCCGCAGCAGGTGGCCTTGCGTGTCGACAAAGTCGCGCATCTTGCCGCTGCCGCCAAATCCCAGCCAGTCCGGTGCGATGACCCGCGTGTGCTGCGACAAGGAACCGATGGTCGCCGACCAGCTGGCCTCGGCGCACTCGCCCCATGTGCCACCGTGCAGCAGCAGCACCGGTGGGCGACTCGGAACTGGCCCGCCCGCGTCGAGGTAGGCGGTGTGCACGCCGTCGATGACGGCTGAGCATGTACCGACCGGTGTCATCCCAACCTCTCCGGCTTTTACTCTTGTATCGGTGACGGGCGTCACGACAGTAACAGGAGTGAAGGCATCGCACCAGGGGCGCGGTACATCGCGTCCCTCTTGCGGTCGTCGCTGATCCGCCATAACTTGCGGAGGAGTCCAGGGACGGCCACAGCGAAGGCGGAGGCACTGATGGGCATCACGAAGACCGACCGGGAGCACCCGAACGCCGACCTGGTCCGCCGAGCGCACGCCGCCTTCAAGACTGGCGACATGGCAACGATCCGAGACCTGTTCGCTGACGACATCGTGTGGACGGTGACGGGCAAGGGACCAGCCTCCGGGCGGACCGTCGGTATCGACGCCGTGCTCGGCGACTTCGGCAAGATCATGGAGTGGACCGCCGGAACGTACGACGCCGCACCCGTCGACTACCTCGGCAGCGACGACCATGTCGTGACGCTCGCCCACATCAGCGCGAGCCGGCCGGACGGGCGCACCCTCGACCTCGACGAGCTCGTCGTGTTCAAGGTTCGCGACAACAAGCTGGTCGAGGCGCAGCACATGGCCTACGACGAGCAGACCTGGGATGAGTTCTTCTCGTAGTCGACGGCGCCCTGGCTCCGCGTCGCTAAGGGACGCGTCCGCGAGGCGTGCCTCAACGGGGCACCGGGCCGCCGGTGCCTTCACCGACCTAGAGCGCGGCCGCAACGCCCAGCCGCAGCAGGTCTCCGGTGAAGTCGCACGAGTAGCCGGTCCACGCGTCGCGCAGAAGCTTCTCGGGGGCCAGCCCAACTGTCACTCCCGATCCACCGAAGACCTTGACCGCGCGTTGCGCGTTGGCGATGGCCACCTCAACGGCGCGGGCCTTCGCTGAAGGCACCAGAACTGGGAGGTCGCCCGCAGTCGGGTCGCCATCTACCGCACGCGCTGCAGCGTGGACGAGCAGCCGCGCGGCGGTCAGGTCCATCGACATGTCGGCCAGCATCAGTGCGACCGCCTGGTGCTCCCTGATCGGTCGGCCCCAGCTCTGGCGGGTACTGGCCCAGGCGAGCGCCTCGTCGTACGCGCGGCGCGCCAGCCCGACGAAGACCGCCGCGAGCGCTACGGGCATCCCGGGCGTCGACGCCTGCATCAGCGGCAATCCACCGCCCTCGGGGCCGAGGCGGGCTGAGGCGGGCACCCGAACGGCATCAAGGTACAGCTCGGCGTGCCAGCCCGAGCGCAGCCCGAGCAGCTCGCTGCGCGCCCCCACGCTGAGCCCCGGTGCGTCGGCGGGAACGAGGAAGCAGCTGGTTGACAAGGGGGCCGGGGTGTCCAGCGAGGTGCGCGCGAAGACGAAGTACTCGCGGGCGATCCCGGCGTTGGTCACCCACCCCGCCTTCGCACCGGTGAGGACGTAGCTCTCGCCTTGACGCTCAGCCCTGGTCCGGATGCCGCCTGAGGCCTGCGGCATCGGGTCGAACAGGTCCGAGCCGGCGACCGACGGCTCGTTGAGCGCACCGGCGAGGATGTGGTCAGAGCCCGTGGCAACGGCGCGCAGCAGCCGGTCTTGCTGCGCGCCGTTGCCGCCGACCCGCACCATCTCGACGACCGACATCGTCAGAGCGAGGCTGGCCGCGAAACCCGCATCGACCGCGCCGATCTCCTCCTGCACGAGGCAGTGCTCGAGGCATCCGCGGCCGCTGCCGCCGAAATCCTCGGGGATGAGCAGGCCGGGCAGGCCGATCCCGGCGGCCGAGGCATAGAGGCGCAGGTACGCCTCCCGAGACAGGTGACCGCCGCTCTCGCGGTCGGCAGCGGCGATGGCCGGCGCGACTTCCCGGCTGCCGAACAGCCGCACCGTGTCGACCAGTGCTCGTCTCTCGTCGCTCAGCGCATCCCCGACTTGCCGGGCGCCGACGCCGGATGCGACGCTCACTTGGCGGCCAGTCCCGCGTCAACGGGCAGGGCGACCCCGGTCACGTAGCGCGCCTCGTCGGAGGCGAGCCACACGATCGCGTTGCTGACGTCGACGGGCTGGACCCACGGCACGGGCAGGGAGTGGAACGACCGGAACAGCGGCTCGACATCGGCACGGCCCGGGTGGGGAGCGTCCGGTGCGAACAGCCGGTAGGTCGTCTCGTTCTGGATCATGTCGGTGTCGACCGCCGTGGGGTGCACCGTGTTGACCCGCACGCCCCTGGGGCCGAGCTCGTTGGCGAGCGACCGCGCCAGCCCGACCACCCCGAACTTGCTGGCCGCGTAGTGGGCGAGATGGGCGGGAGCCTTCATCCCGCCGTTGGCTGAGCTGGTGATGACAATCGAGCTGCCCGGGGCTGCCTCCAGCAGCGCCGGGAGCGCCGCCGAGATGGTGTTCCAGACCCCGGTCAGGTTGACGTCGAGCAGCGTCTGCCAGGCCTCGCGCGTCAACGTCTCGGCGGGCGCCGGGCTGACCACGCCGGCATTCGCGACGACGACGTCCAGCCGGCCGAACGCTGCCAGTCCCTCGGCGACGACGGTGTCGACGGCAGCCCGGTCGCGCACGTCCGCCGGGCAGGCGAGCATCTGTCCCCCTTCGGCGAGGACCAGCTCCTTCGTCGTCTCCAGGTCCTGCGCCGTCGAAGGTGGGTAGGGGGCGCCGGCGACCGACGGTCCGCACACATCGAAGCCGATGACCGCCGCTCCCTCCCGTGCGGCAACCACGCAGTGCGACCGGCCCTGCCCGCGGGCGGCACCTGAGACGAGAGCGACCTTCCCACCCAGCCGGCTCACTTGATGCAGGTCCCGGCATCGACGGGCAGCACGACGCCGGTCACGTACCGCGCCCGGTCAGAGGCCAGCCACAGCACGGCATTGCTCACGTCGGAGGGCTGGATCCACGGCACCGGCATGACGTTGAGCGAGGCGAAGACGGGCTCCACGTCGGCCCGGGTGGGGCTGGTGAGGTCCGGCCGGAAGGCGGCGTACGCCTCGTCCCAGTGAACCATGTCAGTGTCGACCGTGGTGGGGTTAACGGTGTTGACACGGATGCCGAAGGGCCCGAGCTCGTTGGCGAGCGAGCGCATGAGCCCAATCAGGCCGGTCTTCGCCGCCGAATAGTGGGCCATGTTAGGCGGTCCTTTGATGCCGGCGGCCGAGCTGGTGATGATGATCGAGCCGCTGCCCTGCGTCAGCAAGGTCGGCAGCGTTGCCTGCACCGTGTTCCAGGAGCCGGTGAGGTTGACGTCGATCACGTCGCGCCAGTCGTCGGCGGTGATCTGCGTGGCGGGCTTGATCGAGATGATCCCGGCGTTGGCGACGACGATGTCGAGCCGGCCGAAGACCGCAACGCCCTCGTCGACGACGGCCTGGACCGCCAGTGCGTCCCGGGTGTCGGCCTGACGGGCGATGATGCGCCGGCCGGTCTTCTCGACCAGCCGGACGGTCTCGTACAGGTCATCCGTGGTCCCCTGCGCGTACGCGGTCGCGGGCAGCTCGGCGCAGATGTCGAGCGCGAGGATGTCCGCTCCCTCCTCGGCCAGCCGCACGCAGTGCGACCGGCCCTGGCCCTTGGCCGCGCCGGTGACGAACGCGACCTTGCCGGTCAGCTCCCCGGTGTCCACAGCTGCCTCCCTACCTGGGTGATGAGTCGTCGAGACCTGTCACGGCTATGCGGCGCCGTTGCGCAGACGGTCGAACAGAATGGCAGCAACTAGCACGGTCCCGCTGACGATGCCGGTCCAGAAGTCGCTGATCCCGGCAAGCGTCAGGCCGTTGGATAGGACGCCGAGGAACAGGACACCGAGCAGCGTGCCCAGCAGGCTGCCGCGACCGCCCATGAACGACGTTCCGCCCAGCAGCACCGCCGCGCCCGCGGTCAGCGTCGTCGTCGCCGGGGGGTTGGGCGTCGCCGACGTCAGCTGGCAGACCGACAGCACGGCTGCCAGTCCGGCGAGCCCGGCACAGATCCCGAAGACCGACACCCGGATCAGCGCCACGTTGATGCCGGCCAGCCGGGCAGCCTCCGGGTTGCCGCCGACGGCGTAGACCATCCGGCCGTAGCCGGTGTAGCGCAGCAGCGCGATGCCGAGAAGGAGCACGGCAAACGCGATCCAGACAACGACGGGCAACCCCCACCACGACTGCGTCCCGACGTCGATGAGCCAGTTCTCGGTAGCGAGGGACTAGGACTGGCCGCCGGTCCGCACGTTTGCCACCCCTTGGAAGATCGAGGCCGTGGCGATGGTGACCACTAGGAAGGAGAGCCCGACCCGGCCGATGAGCAGTCCATTGATCAGGAATCCGACGGCGAACGCGCCCGCGATGACAACGACACAGGCGAGGCCGGCGGGCATGCCGGCCTTGATCAGCTCCCACAGGCCCACCTGCGTCAAGGCGATCGTGCCGACGATCGACAGGTCAATACCGCCAACCAGCAGGACGAAGGTCAGACCGACACTGACGACGAGCAGGACGCTGTTCGCCTCCAGGATGTTGACGAAGTTGTCGCTGGTGAGGAACTGCGGCTGGGTGACCGTCAGGGCCACCAGCAACAGGGCGAGCACAGCCAGCACGCCCATGTACTGGTTCGTTGCCTGCACGCCCCGGCCGAGCGGCGCTCGCCACCCTCCGCTCCCCGGCTGGGCAGCGCCGTGCCGCGAGGCGCCGCCGCCTGTCACACTGTCGGCGGCGACAGAGCTGCCGGAGTGGTCAAGGCCTGACGGTTCGGCGACACCCGTCGCCAGACCCGTGGTGTCGTGGGCGGCCCCCCCGGGACCGGTTGCCGCCTGGCTGCGGACCTCAGACATCGCCCACCTCAGCCTGCGCACCTGCGGCATCGTGCCTGCCTCCCCCCGCGCTCAGCAGCGCTATCGCTTCCTCGGTGGCCTGGCTTCGCGTCAGCTCCCCCGCCACCTCACCGTCGTGTAGGACAAGGATCCGGTCGCACAAGCCGCGCAGCTCCAGCAGGTCGGACGAGGCCAGCAGCACGCCCATCCCGTCGCGGACGAGGCCGCTGAGGATGGCGTAGATCTCCGCCCGGGCTCCGACGTCGACACCCCGCGTGGGCTCGTCCAGCAGCAGCACCCGCGGGGAGCCGGCGAGCGCGCGGGCGATAACCACCTTCTGAGCGTTGCCGCCGGACAGGCTGGAGACGGGGGCGTCGAGGCCAGAGCAGCGGATCCCGAACGACCGGATGGCTTCGCTGGCCCGGCCGCGCTCGGCTCGCCGGTCAGTTCGCCGAGTGAGCCGGTGCGACGCCAGCGACAGGTTCGCCGTCACGGACCCGGGCCGCAGCAGTGCCTGAGCGAAGCGGTCCTCGGGTACAAGGCCGACGCCGGCCACGCGCGCTGCCCGGGGATGGCCGGGCCGCAGCGGCTTGCCGTCGACGGTGACCGTGCCCGCTCGAGGACGACGGGCCCCGGCCATCGTCTCCAGCAACTCACTGCGGCCGGACCCGACGAGACCGGCCAACCCCACGATCTCCCCGCGCCGGACGGCCATCGAGACGGGCGCTGGCCAGCGGTCGGTGACGAGCCCGTCGACCTCGAGCACGGGCTCGCCGACGGCCGGTTCGGCCTTGTGGAAGAACTCCGTCAGCGCACGGCCGACCATGGCCGCACTGATCCGCTCGTCGGTGAGCTCGCTGCGGTCCAACTCGGCGACGAGGCGTCCGTCCCGCAGCACCACCGCGCGGGTTGCCAGCCGGCGGATCTCCCGCAGGCGGTGGGTGATGAACACGACGCCCACCCCGCTAGCGGCGAGCTCGTCAACCACGCGGAACAGGCGCTCAGGGTCGGGGAGCCGCGTCGTCACCTCGTCGAGCACCAGGATGTGCGGGTGCACAGCGATCGCCTTCGCCAGTTCCACGAGTTCCCGCTCGCCCTGGCCCAGTGACCCGAGCATCCGCGCGGGGTCGACCATCAACCCGACTCGCTGCAGGAACGGCGCCGCGTCTCGGATGAGCTCGCGGCGGCTGACCCGCTGGGCGGCCCGATGCAGCCGAGGGAGCAGCACGTTCTCGGCCACCGACAGGTGCGGCACCGACGTCGGCTCCTGCGACACCATGGTGATGCCTGCGTCTAGCGCCTGCCGGGGATGGCTGAACGAACAGCGGGCGTCGCCGAGATGCACAGAGCCGCTGTCGGGCGTCAGCACGCCCGACAGGATGCGCGACAGCGTCGACTTGCCGGAGCCGTTCTCCCCCGCCAGCGCGACGACCTCGCCGGCGGCCACGGTCAGGTCGACGCCGGACAGCGCCTGCACCGCGCCGAAGCGCCTGGAGATGCCCGCCATCCGCAGCAGCGGACCACCCTCTCGGCCGGCAACCGCCGACGGGGAGGGTGGGGCTTCCGCTGACGCACGCGGTGCCGAGGCCACGCCTGTTCCGGTCAGCTCGAGGTCTTGAGGTAGTTGCGACCGTTCTTCTGCTCGAACTCCACGTTGAACGGGTCGTTCACCCGCTGGTCGAGCGGCCGGTACGAGCTGATGTTGCTCTTGTCGTACTTCTTCACGGGCACAACAATCTCGCTCGGTACGGATGTCTTGCACAGGCCGGCCAGAGCGGAGAAGGCGAGGGCCTGGGCCAGCTTGTCCTGCTGGATGTCGTAGGTCGCCAGGATCTTGCCGCTCTGCACGAGCGGGATCGCTTCGGGCTGCGCATCGATCGAGACGATGGCGGGGTTGAAGTCGCCACCCAGCGACGAGGCGACTCCGATGGCCGACGTGTCGTTGAAGGTCCAGATCCCCTTGAGGTTCTTGCCGTATCGCGACTTGTAGGCGTCGGCGATGGCCTTGGCGCCTTGCGGGGTGATCTGCTGGTTGGCCTGCTTGGCCACGACCGTGAGCCCGGCCTCCTTTGCGCCCTTGTCAAAGGCGGTGTTCTCCCGGACGAGCACCTCGGCGAAGCTCGGGCCGTCGACGGCAGCCACCTGCCCCGAGCCGACAGCGGCCTTCAGGTCCTTGGCGCCTCCGGTCGCGGCCGCCTCGACATCAGCCGTGACGTTGGTGAGGAACGGCCCGCCCACCGTCGTCTCCTGGGCGACGATGGGGATGCCCGCGCTGCGGGCACGGGCGAAGGCCGGCTTGGTCGAGTTCGGGTCAACCGGGTTGGCGATCAGGACGCTGACCTTGGACTGGATCAGGGACTGGATGTCGGCGACCTGCTTGCCCGGGTCGAGGTTGGCGTTGACCGGCTTGAGCGACGCCCCGACCTTCTCGAGCTGAGCCGAGATGATCTTCTCGATGGCCTTGAAGTTGGGGTCGGGAATGGGCTCGCTGTAACCCACGGTCTTGCCCTTCGCACTGGCACAGCCGGTCTGCTGACCGGTGGGAGCGGCAGATGACGGGGCAGCGGCACCGGCCGCGCTGGGCGAGCTGCTGCTGGTTGCCTTGCTGCTGCTGCCGCCGCACCCCACCAGCACCAGGGTGGATGCGGCCGCCAGCGCCGTGGCGGGGTACCACTTTGACCTGCGCACTTTTCTGCCTCCTGAGAACCGGCTGCCTGCCGGAACCTCCGGCCCGACGAGTTACTGCCTCCCCCGCGTCGACCGTCGACCTTGCGTACGGGTGACGGTCGTCACGAGTTCGAGTTGGCTATGAGTAGCACGAGCAACGCTGGCTGGCAAGTTGTCCGTCGCCGATCGTCACGCAAATGTCATACGCACGCGCTTCGCGTCGCGTGCCGCGACCCCCCGATGAGGTCCTAGCGTAAAGTTGACGATCGTCAACAATCAGCAGGAGCGGGCAGCGATGAGCGGTGCGGCCGAACTGGACCCGGCGAGCCCGTTCACCGAAGTCCTGCTCGCGGCCCTGCCCTCCCGCGTGGGGGTGCTGGCCCCCGAGACCGAGCCCGATGACCTCGCAGCGGTGCGCGACGCCATCGCTGCGGTGGCCCGGGGTGACCTCGTCGTCGTGCTCGACGACGCCGGTCGGGAGAACGAGGGCGACCTGATCCTGGCTGCGGAGTTCGCCACCCCGGAGAAGCTGAGCTTTCTGTTGCGGCACACCTCCGGCGTCCTGTGCTGCGCGCTGACCGGAGCCCGGTGCGACGCGCTGGACCTGCCGCCGATGGTGCCGAGCAACACCGATGCGATGGGCACCGCCTTCACTGTCTCGGTCGACGCCCGCGCGGGCACGACGACCGGCATTTCCGCCGCAGACCGCGCCACCACCGTTCAGGCGCTCGCCGACGCGACCACTCGTCCCGCGGACCTCGCCCGCCCGGGCCACGTTTTCCCCCTGCGCGCGCGGGACGGAGGAGTCCTCAACCGCGCCGGTCACACCGAGGCCGCGGTTGACCTCGCTCGCCTGGCCGGCCTGCAGCCCGCCGGAGTCATCTGCGAGGTGGTGACAGCGGACAAGCGCGGGATGGCCCGCGGGGCGGAACTGCGCCGGCTAGCCTCCCGGTACAAGCTGCCGCTGATCACCGTCGCCGACTTGATCAGGTACCGCCTGCGCACCGAGAAGCTGGTCCAGCGGACAGCTTCGGCCTGGCTGCCCACCACTCAGGCGGAGTTCGTAGTGCACGCGTACGCGTCGGAGATCGACGGTCGTGAGCACCTTGCCCTCGTCTGTGGAGACGTGGCGTCACCGGAGGACCGGTCCGCTGGGAACGGGCTCCCTGATCCCGGTGTCCTGGTCCGGCTGCATTCGGAGTGCCTCACCGGCGACGTCCTGGGGTCGCAGCGCTGCGATTGCGGCAAGCAGCTCGCAGCGGCCATGGAAGCGATCGCCCGCGAGGGCCGGGGCGTGATCGTCTATAACCGAGGCCACGAGGGGCGCGGCATCGGGCTGGCCAGCAAGATCGCGGCCTACGCCCTGCAGGACGGCGGCCTGGACACCGTCGACGCCAACGTCTCGCTCGGGCTTCCGGTCGACGCAAGGACCTACGACACCGCGGCGCAGATCCTCTGGGACCTCGGCGTGGCCCAGGTCCGACTGTTGACGAACAACCCCGACAAGCTGGGGGCGCTGGCCGCAGCCGGGCTGTCCGCCGTTACGCGCACGTCGCTCGTCGCCTCGGCGCATCCCGCTGCGTCCGCTTACCTCGAGACGAAGCGGACGCGCATGGGGCATCTGCCGACCGGCGACGCGGCGCCAGCTGACACCTCCGTCCTTGCCGCACCGCTGCCGGTTGACTTGCCCATAGCGCAGGCGCACCGTCCTGCGGTTGGTGCTGGATGATGAACGGTGTCCGGCTCCACCCTTGAGGGGAGAGCAGTGAGGTGGTAGCACAGCGCTGGTCCAGCGGTACCCCCTCCACGAGCGCCTCCCCCCGTGACCGGCGCCCTCCGCTGGACGTCGACGAGCTGCAGACGGCCGACGAGGCCCGCTCGACACGGCCCAAGTGGTTGATCATGGATGTGTGCGGCGCGTACATGCGGCCGCTTGGTGGGTGGTTCCCCGTCGCGAAGCTCGTCGTCCTGATGGGGCAGTTGGGCGTTGATGAGCAGGCCGTCCGCTCAGCGCTTTCTCGCCTCACCAAGCGGGAGCTGCTCGTACCCGAACGCAGAGGCGGTGTGCGCGGTTATGCCCTTGCCTCCAGTGCCTTGCCGTTGCTGGGGGACGCTGACCGGCGGATCTTCGCGCACACCGCGCCGGCCACCGTGCGGGAGGGGTGGGCGCTGGTCTCGTTCTCCATTCCTGAGGCCGAGCGCGACAAGCGGCATCTGCTGCGCAGCCGGCTGGCCTGGCGCGGCTTCGGCAACCTGTCGAGCGGGTTGTGGATGGCTCCGCGCCGCATCCTTCCCGAGCTGACCGCCGATGTGACCAGGCTCGGGCTCGAGGAGTACGTCACCGTCTTTGAGGGCAGCCACTGCGGCTTCACCGACTTAGCGGCCGTTGTCCGTCGGTGCTGGGACCTGGAGTCCCTCCGCGAGATGTACGCCGACTTCCTGCTCACCGCGGAACCCATGCTGGGCAAGTGGGAAAGCGTCCGGCGTCCGCCAGGGCAGGACGCGTTCGTCGATTACACGGTTGCCCTGAACCAGTGGCGCAAGTTCCCCTACCTCGACCCCGGCCTGCCCCTTGAGCTGCTGCCCGATGGATGGGAAGGCAGGCGGGCGGCTGACGTCTTCTTCGCGCTGCGCCGCAAGCTGGAGCAGCCGGCAAGCCGACACGTCAAGGCAACGGTCTTTCCGGACGGGCCGCCGCCGCAGGACTGACGCCAGCCGTCGCCGCGCCTGATCCGCTCAGCCGGTCGGCGAGCACGGAGAAGAACGGCGACGCGATGTCGAGCCCGTGCAGCTCCGCGAGCGCCTGGTCCGCCGTGCGTTCGGCTGCCCGCTCGCGGGAGGCAACTTGACGGGCCGGAAGCATCCTGTGGAAGTGGCCGCCGAAGAACAGCAGCGGGCCGGCATCACGGCTCACCTCGAGGCTGGTCACTCGTCCCAGCACGAGTTCATGATCGCCTGCGGGCAAGACATCGTGGAACTTGCAGTCGAGCCACGCCAACGCCCCATCGAGCACGGGGTGCCCTGACGGACTTATCGACCAGCTGAGTTGCGCGAACCGATCGATACCCTTCGTCGCGAAGGTGCGGCAGACATTTTCCTGGTCCTCACCCAGGATGCTGACCGCGAAGCCATCTGCCCGGCGCAGCGACGGCCACGTAGACGAATTCAGGTCAGCGCAGAAGCTGACCAGCGGCGGGACCAGCGAGACCGAGCTGAAGCTGTTCACCGCCAGCCCGTGCGGTGTTCCCGCGAGGTCGGCGGCAACCACAACCACCCCGGTCGCGAAGCGGCCGAGCACGGCGCGGAAGACGCCGAGACCGACACTCCCAGACGCCTCATCTCCGGGTGCCGGCCCGGTGGGCATGTATAGCGTTCTCCTTACGGTCGTCGAGGAACTACAAGCCTAGCGGCGCCTCACCACACTGGTCAACTACGCGACTGCAGCGCCTAACGCTCCCGCCTCAAACGGAACCCTCGGCAGAGGAACCGGCCCAGGCTTGGATCGTGCTGATGGCGGACGACACCGCAGGTGGTATTCCAGACGACCGTCAGGCCGTTGCGTCCGGGAACCCGCTCGGCTAGATGGTGGCCGGCTCGTATCGAGTTGGGAATCTCGGTCCACGCGTCGCCAGAGGCCGAGGAGATGAGCCAGCTCGCACACAGGGGGACAAGCCGAAGGCGTTGACCCGCCGCAACACTAAGCCCGGATCCACCGCTTTGCCTTAATCGTGGGCGGCTTGCCGAACGAGCAAATGCCCTCCTACCTGCGACGATGACCTTGCTGAGGGGTCAGTGGTCGTCAGATGGAAGGGCACTTGCAGGGT
>JAABUX010001070.1_pt1 | contig 42928 bp, 57 predicted proteins | sample 5561851 | NCBI WGS metagenome assembly JAABUX01 (sample SAMN10711883, study PRJNA513361) | rock metagenome | isolation source: Antarctica rocks | place: Antarctica: Victoria Land, Richard Nunatak red sandstone | collected 2016-01-03 | reverse complement strand
CTTGGCATACATGCTCCTTGGCACGCATGGTGACGCAGGTATGTAGGGTACTGGCGGCAGGCAAGGGCTGGCGCAGCACGCCGTCCGTGCGGCGGAACAGCCAGGGCGAGTCAGCCAATGCGAGCTCGTTCAACCGCATCCTCCTGCAGCTGGGGCAGGCAAGCCCAGCCCTCATGCTGCGCGGTGACGCCTCCCGCCTCGGCACGCGCGACCCCCATATGTGACTCAAAAGCTTTACACGCACGACGATGACAGAACTGTTTTGGCTATAATGTGACATCAGACATGTATGAAAGGTGGGATCTACACACCTGCATGAACACACATCATGGGTGCTCGCAAGGGTGCGCCATGCCCAGCCATGCTGTCAGACACCTTGCGTGCCTAATGCCCGCCCCGGGCGCGCCGCGGTCAGGTCAAGGAGGCGATGAACCAGGTGTACGCGATCATGTGCGAGTGCCGCTGCCTGCCGCCCTCGGGCGTCCTGCAGGTGCCGCGCGCGTCCTCCTTGCAGCGCTTGTGATCACCGTTTAGCAGGCTGGATGGTGTAGAGTCCTTGCAGCCTGTCGCAGCTCACACCTTGGCTGCCGGCCCTGTAACTCCTCACTCCCAGCACGAACTTGTCACAGCAGCCACGCGCTGCCATGCTGCTCATTAACTTGTTATTGGCTGCACGCGCATGCACGGGGCCCCACAGCCGGAGCGCCGCGCAGGAGGTGCTCATCGCGCTGGGCCTGCAGCTGACGGCCGACCAGGAGTGGCAGCTGCTGACCGCGAGCGAGCACCCGCTGGTCGCCAACCGCTCCCCGCCCTCCGCGTTCACCTCCGAGCCCTTCGCGCTCGAGCCGCCGCCCCCGGAGGCCGCGGGCGCCGCCGCGGGCGCGGCCGCCGCGCCGCCGGCGTACCCCGGGCCCGCCCTGCCCGCCGGCCGCGCCTTCCGCGCCTCGATCGTAGGGTTCGGCTCCAACGGGGCGCTCGCGGCGGCGGCGGCGGCGGCGGCAGCGGCGGCGGGCGCGGCGGCGGGCCCGGCCTCGCCGGAGCGGCCGTACCAGCAGCTGGCGCGGCTGCCGTCGGCGGCGCCGCGCCGGCCCGGCCGCGCGTCGGTGCTGGGCGCGCTGGGCGCGCCGGGCGCGGGCGCGCCGCCCTCGCGCACGTCCACGCTCGGCTTCGGCGACGCGGCGCCCGCCGCCGCGCAGCACAAGCAGTCCGTCTTTGAGGCGCGCGCGCGCACATGGTCCACCGACCCCGGGGGCGCGGCCGCCGGCGCGGCGGCGGCCGCCGGCCGCAGCGGCGCGGGTGGCCCGGCTGGCGGCGGCGCAGTGGCGGTCGGCGGGCCCGTCGGCGGCGGCGCCGCGCCGGAGCTGCTGCGCGTGGTGCTGTCGCTGCCGCACCTGCTGCTGGCGCCGGTGCTGGAGGCCGCGCTCATCGCGCGCCGCGCGCCGCGGCTGCAGGCCTGCGCCCCGCCATGCCAATGCGCACCATGTTCCTCGCGGGCAGCCTCCCTTGGGCTCTCTGTATGTGTTGCTTGCGCTGGGGCGTGCTTGGTACGTGGACGTGCATCTCGGCGCCCGCCAGTGCATCTGGCGCACGCAGGCGCCCCGTTGCTTTCTGTGTGCCCCGCGCGCTTGGCCCGCGCGTGACCAGGCGTGGCCGCCGCGCAGCGCCTGCGCGGCAGCGGCGGCGCGGCGGGCGTCGTGGGCGCGCGCGCGGCGCTGGGCGAGGCCGTCGACGCCGCGCTGGCGTCGCTCGGGCGCATCTTCGCCGCGCTCGACTGCGACCGCGTCGGCGTGCTGGTGCCCGCCAAGGTGCCCCCGAGGCCGCCTCTGCAGCTGCGCCCACGTTGCACTTATTCGCAAAACGACGGTGCGCCTCCATGCGATGTGAGCTCCACTGGCAGGCGGCTGCTCCCGCGCACACATGGAAAGCCGCGCTGGTTTGTGTGCCCTGCACAAGGGCGCCCTGGGGCCACGCGCGCGCGCGCGCAAAGTGCGCTGCGCGCGCAGCTGCGGCGGGACGGCGGCATCGTCGGCGAGCTGGGCGCGGCGATCCTGAGCACCTGCGCGCCGGCCGGCAATCGCCGTGCGGTCCAGGAGCTCGCATTCAACAAGCTGCGCTTCTACGAGGCGCGCGGCGCGGGCTGCCGCTGCAGGCATAGGGTTAGGGTTCACCTGAGAATAGAAAAACTGGCCGAGCATGCACCTCGTGAGCTCGCGGATGTGCGCACGTGTGCCGCGGGGCGCGCTCGTACTTGCACGCCGCCTGCCGCATACATGAGGCGCCCGGCCCATAAACGCCCGGCGCCGCTTGTGCGTGCGGGCGCCCGGGCACAGGTGCGGCGGCACCCCATCAGCAGACACCAACGCCGCCGGCTGATCGCCCTTCACCAGCCGTGCCATCACTGGTCATGCTCCAGCAGCCGCGCCAGCGCAGGCAGTGCTGACCTGGCTGTCGCAGGCGGTGCTGACCTGGCTGGGCGTGGGCGACATCGCGGGCAACGAGGCGAGCGACGCGGACTCCGACACTAGCCAGGACGGCGCGCTGGGGCAGGCCGGCCGCGCCGCGACGGGGCCGCCGCAGTACCAGCCGCCGGCGGCGCGGCCGGCGCCGCCCGCCGACCTGGACGGCAGCCTGCCGCGCTCGGTCGCGCTGGCGCTGGCACACCAGGCGCGCGGGCCGGCGCCCCCCCGTGGCGCCCGCCTCCCGCCCTCACAGCCGGCGCCGCGACATGCGGCAGGAACCGGACGGCTGTCGGAAGTGCGCCGCGGAGCCAGCCCACGGGCGTCGCTTGCTGCACTCCCCGCCCTCCCCCAGAGGTGGCCTGCCGCACTCCTCCTGCTCGCGCCGGCACCACGCTGGCCAATCCGGTGCCCCTTGATGAGGATGACTCCATGGCACACGTGAAAAAAGAGTGCGCATTTGTCGTGTCAACTGCGTACGCGCACTCCATGCGCGCACACGCGCCCTACGGCCGTGAGCCTGGGCGCGAGCGCGGGCGCGCCGCGCGCAGCCCAGCAGCGTGCGCGGGCAGCACCTGCCGCTGGTGGACCGCTTCCAGGCCGCGCTGGCGGCCGCCAACGCGCCCAATGCGCCGCGCGCCGCCCGCGCGCACGGCAAGCTCGTCGACGTGGAGCGCATGTTCCACGAGGTGCGCGCCGCTGATGGCCTCGCTGCACGCATGGCGCCGGTAGCCGCTGCGCCTGCGCAGGGCCACCCCTCCGTGCATGGGCGCGCGCACTTTGCTGTGTGAGCGAAGACCCAGGCAGCCAGGCTGCGCAGTCCGCTGTGATCCGCTGTGAGATCCGATGCGGCCCCCTGGCCGGCTGTGGGCACCATCTGGTGTGCCAAATGCCGGCCACGGTAGGGCATGCGCCGCGGGGCGCGCCGCCGCTCAGCGGCCGCCCATGCAGAGCCGTGGGCCGGACTGGCAGGAGCGCGGCCCGCATTGCTACGGCGTGCGGTACGCAGTCGTCTGGCCAATGCTTCCGCACGCGCGCGCGCGCAGGCGGACGTCAGCGGCAACGGCTACCTGGAGGGCGCCGAGGTCGGCCGCATCCTGGAGCGCATGCGCGCCGGCGGGCGCGGCGTGACGGCCGGCGAGGTCCGCAACGTCATGCGCCAGGCGCGGCCCCGCGCGGCCGCGCCGGCCTGCGGCGCTCCACGCATGCACCAGCGCTGCAGGAAACATCTATGTTCCAAAAATCATGTCCGCTCAGCACACAGGCGTGAGCTGTGCCGCCAGCGTACCAGCTGCCCCGGTTTCGCCTGCCAAGCCGCATGCTTGTTACCGCGTGTGTGCTGCCGGTGCGACAGGTGGACGCCAACGGGGACGCGCGCATCGGCTTTGATGAGTTTGTGCGCGTCATGGCGCCGCTGCTGCAGGACGCGCCGACGGTCGGCCGGCTCAGCAGCGTGCTCGCAGAGGACGTGCGAGGGGCAGGTCCGCGGCAGGCGCCGGTCCATCTGAGAAGCCACTCCCTTCCGTCTGAGGGAGTGGCTTTTGTACAGGCGCATGCCGTGACGATCACCTATCTGGAGCCATGCACTGAAGCACCGGCAGCGTGCTGCCACCAGCAGGAGCTTCTTCTCCCAGTGCTGCTTCGGGCACAGACTGCCGCTTGAGGCAGGCGCGGGCGAGCTGCCCCCGCTGCCGCCTGATGTGCGGCACCGAGCGCTGCGCGGCGCAGGCGGCGCGGCGCACGCGGCCCGGAGGGTCAGGGTGCTGCTGCCGGACAGCTGGGTTGTGCACTTCTGGGACATGGCCATCCGCTGGCTGGCGGTGTACTACTTCATCACGGTGCGCCGCTCGGCTGGGCGCGCGGCTGGTCGGCCGCGCACCTCTGGGACAGGCCTGCGGCGACACGCCCGTGCACCCGCCCGGACAGCTGTCATGCCAGGCTGCATGCCGCGCCGCGTGCAGCAGCACCGTCCTTGCGGCTCCCGACACTCCGCTCACTTTGTGCATATAACCATGTTGCAGTCGCTGCCTGCGCAACCCACGCAACGCACAGGACAAACAGCTGCAAGCAGGCGCGCCGCCCGCTTCTCTGTGCGCTGCAGCCGCGCCGCCGGCGAGGCGGGCCGCGCGCGCGCGCGCGCAGGTGCCGATCGACATCGCGTTCTGGGCCAAGGCGCGGCTGGGCGCCTGGTTCGCGGCGCTCAACCTGGCCGCCGACCTGCTGCTGATGGCCGACGTGGCGCTGCACTTTTTCCGCGCCTACGTCTCCGTCAACAGCGTGCTCGTCACCAGCCTGCCCCAGATCCGCCGCCAGTACCTGGGCGCGCGCCCGGGCTGCTGCAGGGCCGGCGCACAGCCCGGGCCCGGCCTGTGCTGCCGCCGCCCCGATGGCGCCTCCCGCAGATTGGTGTGCTGTCGCGCAGTGAGGCGTCTCCGCGCCCGGAGCGGCGCCGGCAGCTGGCTCCTCAAAGGAAGGCTGCATGGAGTGGGCCATAGGTTTGCACCATGCATATATTCCAACATCGACCTAACCCAGTGTTGTGTAAGAAGGTGTCTGGTTGTGAATGCATGTGAGGCCTCGGGCGCAGCTGCATGTAGTTCGGCGGACGCTCGGTTGAGGGTCAGGGTCGGCCACGCAGGCGGCTACTTCGTGCTGGACCTGGTGGCGGCGTGCCCGTACGACATGCTCGTGCGCGCGGCCGGCGGCGGCGACCGCTTCCAGGCCTTCCTCCGCCTGCCCAAGCTGCTGCGCCTGCAGCGCGTCATCCTGTGGTACCGGCGCAAGGCGCGCGCGGCCCCCGGCTGCTGCGCCCCTGGCGAGGTCCCCATAGATTCATACCGGCAGCAGCGCGACTGATGGTGCGCGTGCGACCCGTGTCATCGCATGTTGAGGGGCATGCGCCTGGTGCCCAGAGCATGATGTCCAGCAATCTGCAGCTATGGCCACAGCCAGGCGTCGCACGGGAGCGCAACGGCGCGGCGCCCGCAACTCCAGGCCTATTTACCACGCCAGGATCATGCACATGCTGAGACCTGTTCCGGCTTACTCAGCAAGCCTTGCCGAGGGCATTTGGACCGAGCCGATAGGGATGCCGCCAGGCGTCGGACATGGACGCGGACTCGCTGCGCTCGCGCTTCCGTGTGCTCGTGCCCATCTACCTGGGCCCCATCCACGTGCTGGCGTGCGCGTGGTGGGCAGTCGGCACGTGGCAGCTGCCCGACTTCTGGTCGCCCGCATTCCGGCCGGCCACGCCCGGCTCGCCCGCGGCGTTCACCATCGCGTCCTGGAGCGGGCACAGCGTGGTCGCGCCTTTCGACGCGCGCGCGTACGGCCACGAGCTCGCGCGGCACTGGGTCGGGCTGTTCCCCGGTGCGCGCGCGTCCGCGCACACGGGCAGCGCCGTGACTCGAGCTTCGCTGTCAGTATGCCGGACCATTGAAAATGGCACGGAGCACGCGCCCTGCCTGTGTGCCGGCATGGCGACGTGTTCCAAGACAAAATGCCTCTTGCCTGAAGCGGCGTGTGGTGGTTGTGCAGCGTACGGCCTGCCCAACGTGTACCGCGATGCGACCATCTGGGAGCAGTACCTCGTGTCCGTCTACTGGTGCGCGCGATTTCTTCGCACAGGCCACTGTTCAGTGATGACCTACATGCAGCTGCCGGCTGCGTCTGCGCGTGTGCCAGCACGGTCAGGCGTGGCAAGCCTGACGCGGTTGTCGCCCTGGACGGCATGCGTACGCACCTATCAAGCGAGCGCAGTCAGTAGACGTCAGCCTGTAAGGCATGGTTGCTGTTGCGCCAAGACCTGTATGTATGCGTTTGCACTTTACCCTCCACCATGCCGCGTAGCGCTGCAGTGCATTGCTCCAATCCAGTCCTTCTGCGGCGCGCGGGCATGCGTGCCGTGCGGAGCACGCCACAAATGTGCTAAGGGCCCGATCGCGGCGGCCGCGCGCGCAGGTGCGTGAGCACGCTGACGACCAACGCGCAGGTCGGCGCGGCCATCCCGCAGAGCCTGGCCGAGATCGCGCTGGTGGCGGTGGAGATGGTGATGACCGTGACCATCTTCAACTACGTGCTGGGCGAGATCACCAACGTCATCATGGCGCAGGACGCGGCGCTGGTGGCCACGCGCGCGCAGGCGCGCGCGCCACCCTGCCGCGCGCCGCCCTGCCGCGCGCCTGCCGCGCGGGCCCCTGATGGGTGAGTGGTGAGGTGACAGGGTGAGGTGACAGGGCTGAGGAATATCCTAACCCTACCACCGCTGCAAACCCCACCGCCGCCGTCGCCACCGCTAACCCTGCCTCTGCCGCCGTCGCAGGTGCAGCGTGCGCAGCGCTTTGTGGGCGACCGGCGACTGCCGCTGGACCTGCGCGACGACGTGATGCGCCACATGGCGGCCTCGCGCTCGGCCGCCGGCAGCGGCCCCGGCGCCAGCGAGATCTTCCCGCGCCTGTCGCACATCCTGCAGGCGCGCGCGCGCGGGCGGCGGCTGCGCAGCCACCCCAGGCCCCTTCACCCTACCCTGCTCTACGCCTGGCATAAGGAGCAGCGGTGCTGTGCACCGCATCGACAGCATGTTTCGGCTGGTTCGGCAGCGGGCAGTCGTCATCATGCTCACATGCTCAACTGCCTTCAGGCCAACAAATGCAAGAGAGGATTGTCTGTTGCACAAGAGCTCACGCATGCACATGAATGCGCCTCGCATTACACCACATGGGGACACCCAGCGCCGACCGAGTGGAGGCCGCCAAGCGCATGACTGGTGCGTGCGCCCCCGCGCTCCACTGCAGACCGGGTGCAAGCCGGGTCCAGGTGGGGGTGGCCGCGCGTGACTGGAGTCGGTGCATGTGCCCCTGTGTCCCCCGCAGACAGGGTGCACGCCGGGGCCAGGTGGAGGTGGCCAAGCACATGAGCCGCGGGCTGCTGGCGCTGGTGCCCATCTTCGCCGGCTGCTCCTCGCCCTTCCTGGACTCGCTGTCGGTACTGCTGCAGGAGGCGCGCGCGCGCCCCTGCCCGCCGCGCGGGGCGCTGGGTGCAAGGCCCGTCGCTGCGCGAGCAGGGGTCCGCCGCCGCTGTGTGGCCGACAGCCCATCATTGACACAAGACGATCCCATGCCAAGCGCACCAGTTCTCCGCCTGTGTGTGCGTGCATACACACGACACCACCCCATCGTCAGCAGCAGGGCAGCGATGGAGGCTGCAACGGGCCAGTACTGGGGTCGACAAGGGACAGAGGCGCCGACGCAGGCACGCCGCATCGACGCCGGCGCTCGCCGTGGCGGCGCGCAGGCGGCGCTGCCGCCGGACCCGGCGCTGCACCCCGAATCCGCCACCCCGCGCAGGTGGCGCTGCTGCCTGATGTGGCGCTGTTCCCTAAACCTACACGCGGGCAGGTGGCGCTGCCGCCGGACACGGCGCTGTTCCGAGTGGGCGACCCGGCGCGCGAGCTGTTCATTGTGGCGGGCGGCACCGTCGACGTGGACTTTGAGCGCGGCGGCGGTCTGGTCGCCGAGGCCACGCGCACGGTCGGGCAGGCGCGCCCGGCGGCGCGGCGTGCCCCGCGCGCGCCGGCCCGTGCCAGCTCGATATAATACGCGACCACAGGCAGTGTCCTTACGGCCGAGTGAGCTGGCGCACCGCCGCAGCGCCGGCAGCGCCAGCACTCTGCTGCTTGCCACTGGGTCAACACATGGCGGGGTGGCGCCCACGGGCACCTCCTGCCAAGCTGACTTCTGCCGCTCAGGCCGCTGAGCGTGCCGTGCGAGCGCTAGTCGGAGGGTGCGCGACCGGTCGGGGGTGAGCTGGGGGCCGTCCGGGGGCGCGCAGGCGGTGGGCGAGGTGGGCTTCTTCTTCTCGCAGCGCCATGTGAAGTCCGCGCGCACGCGCGGCACCAGCCACGCCACGCTCTTTGCGATCAAGAAGGCGCGCCCAGCAGCTACGCGCGCCAAATACCATGGTGTCGGGGCGCAGCGCGGGGCGCGCGCCCTCACGTCACCTATTTGGGATGTGCGCCATGGTCAGGCACGTGTCTGGGTGCTGGCCGAACGGTGCTGCGCGCGTGTGAGCCTTGGCGCTGACTCGTTGGGCAACGTTGTGGTGTCAGTATGTGTGCTCGCCCCCTGATGTCTGCACACACATGCTGCAACGTCCTTGGAACGTGATCATGCGTATCAGATGTCCGTGGCGCAACCTGCGCGGTGCGGTCAGGAGGCATGCCTGCAGCCGCCGCGCTCACGTGGGGCGCGCGCGCGGCGGCGCGGCAGGCGCAGTACGCGGCGCTGGCCAAGCTGTACCCCGAGGAGGAGGAGGTGGTCACCGGCAACATCCTGGCCGGCTGGCAGGGCAGCGGCGGCGCGACCGACTTTGTCGGCGTGCTCGACAAGGCGCGCCCTTGCCCCTTGACTTGTTGAAGTTGGACTGTGAGGCACAGCCTGGGCGATTCAGCGCCATAGCGCCGTGAGCTCAGAAGATATGGTTTGCAGAGCACGTTTGCAACAGAGAGGCCTGCCGGCGGCATGCACTCAATACTGTCAGGGCACAGCTGCCCCAGGCAGCCCTGGCGGCGCCCTGTGGCTGTAATGGGGGCGGCCTCCGGCAGGCGCGGCTGCGGCGGCGGGAGGAGCGCATCGTGGGGCTTGTCACGGCGGCCGCTGTGGGCGACACAGGCATGGCGCGTGGCCCTCACGCGCGCTTGGTCACACTGGCGAACGGACCTGGCCGATGTTCTCATGCAGTCAGACACATGCCTTAAGGAGGCTGTGGCAGGGGCCTGCATGCCATACCAATCCATGACACAGAGATTAAACATCATAAAAAGCATGGCTGCGCATCTTGTAGGCACCGTCTGTGGTGCTGTCTGTGCGAGGGTGCCAGGGACACGGGGAGACCTGGCCGTGCCGGCAGGTGAACGCGCTACTGTCCGGCGGCGAGACGGACGCGGACGACGGCGACTTCCACGGCCGCACCGCGCTGCATCTGGCCGCCTCCAATGGCCACCTTGCCACCGCGCGCCGCCTGGTGCTGGGTGCGGCACCCGGACTGCCCTAGCCTGCATGCCTAACCGCCGTACCTGCCGCCTGCGCGGCCTGCATGTGGTCATGCGCCTGGATGACCCACTGTCCGCGCTCCAAGTCTTCGTGCTTGCACTGACTTACTTTGGTGCATATGGTGCATGCGGCGCATCGCGAATGCCCTCTGCCTCACATGTCGTGTCATGCGGCCCCAAGGCCGCCAGAATGTCACACACAACCACTAGTATGTCATCCAACCGCCACGCGGCGCGCCAGGCCATGGCGCGGGTGTGAACGCGGTGGACCGCTACGGCGGCACGCCCGCGCTGGACGCGGTTCGGCACCGCCACGCGGACGTGCTCGCGTTCCTGCGCGCGCACGGCGCGCGCCTGCCGGCCGAGGCCATAAAAGGCGCGGCCGCGGGCCCCGCATGCGCCGGGTGCCGCCGCGCGCGCCTTAGCAAGCTCTGGAGCGAGCTCAGCAGGGGCAGGTATTCTGGGCTGGCAGGCAGGGTCGCGTGGCACGCATCGCGCATGTGCTCTGTGGCGCCTGGACGAGTCGCTGCCATGTGCCTGGCCGAAACTGCACCCTTGCAGGGATCCTTCCTACGTTCGGCAAGCAAGGTCTGCTTGCGCTTTCCCGAGCCACTGTTGCAGAGGGCGTGGCCGGGTCACTTCATGCCTGTCTGACGCTTTCATTATAGCCACACATACAGCGCGTGCACATCAAGACTGTCTGCCCTACCCTGACCCTATCTTAAACCTACCCCGGAAGTGCAGGCGACCTCTTCCGCGCGGCGGCCGAGGGCGACGGCGCGCTGGTGGAGCTGCTGGTCGGCAGCAGCGGCCTGGCGCCCTCCGTGGCCGACTACCACGGCCGCACCGCGCTGCACCTGGCCGCCGCCAACGGCCACCTGCCCATCGTCCAGTTCCTCGTCGCCCAGCCGGTGCGGCCCGCCGCGCCGCCGCCTGCGGTTGTCGCAAGCGCCCCAAGCAAGGGCAGCTTGGCATCGGCCTGTCGCGGGAAAATGCTCATGCATAATGCACGAGCGCAGCGCCGGGCACCCGTGCTCGCAGGCTCTGAAGCTCCTGCGGGGCCATGCGATGGCTGCAAGTCACCGCCAGGGCTCCACAGTCCAGGATACTTCTCCAGGAGCATAAGAGTCTGCACCGGGCAGCCTGCGGGCGGCCAGCGCGCCGCACGCTCGCGCCGCCCTAACCCTACCATATACCCACGCGCAGGGCATGGACGTCAACGCGGAGGACAGCGCAGGCGCGACGCCGCTGGCGGACGCCGTTCGCTGCGGCCGGCGCGAGGAGCAGGCGGCGCTGCGCGGCGCGGGCGGGCGCCTGGGCGCCGCCGACAGCGCCGAGCGCCTGTGCCTGGCCGCGGCCGCCAACGACCTGGACACGCTCAACGTGCGCCCGCGCCCCCTGCTGCACCAGCAGCAAGCAGAGGCGGCTTTTCTTGACAGGCACAGCAACGCGATGTCGATGTGCGCCTGCGCCCCTGCCTAACATCGGCCGCAACGCCTGCCCGACAGCGCCGACAGGTTCGCTGCCCGCTGGCGGAGCACGGCAGGCCTGCGCGCCGGCGCATGGCGAGCGGGGCGCGCCTCACTTGGGCAGGGCACATCACACATCACACATCACACACCCTGGCTCAGGGCTGGGTTATGGTAGGGTGTGTGACGTGTGCCGCCGGCGCAGGTGCTGGCGGAGTATGGAGTGGACCTGGGCGTCTGCGACGCCGACGGCTGCACCGCGCTGCATCTGGCGGCCGCATGCGGCCGCGCCGAGGCGGCCTGCCTGCTGCTGAGCCTGCCCGGCGCGGACGTGCGCGCCCGCGCCTTTCCCCGCGCTGCTGTCACCGCAGCTGACTGCTCATTGCTGTGTGACAGGCCATGTGAGCAAGCAATGCACAAGAGGGGTGAAAACATGAAGCGAGGCGCCAATCATTGCGGGATGACGTGCTGCATATCTTTATAGAAAATAGGGCAGACCAGCATGCACCTGCGTGCTGTCATTAGCAATTCATGTGGGGTGCAGTGCACCTGATACAGTCGGAGCGCTTCTGCTCCCTGCAATGCCCCTGCGTCAGGAAATAGGGGGCTGGAGTGGCTGCTCATCTCCCGTCAAACAGCCCTATACGGTCAAGCCCTTTCAGCACCAGTCCGGAGGCTGTGGCCCGCATGCACTCGGTGGCGTGAGCGCATGCAGGCAAGCCCGCTGGACAGGCGCGGGTCGACGCCGCTGAGCGACGCGCGTGCGGCCGGCGACGCCGTGCTGGCCGCGCTGCTGGAGCGCGCCGGCGGCCTGCCTGCGGGCCACGAGGCCCTGACCGACAAGTGGGCGCTGCAGCAGGTGCGTGCGCCATTGCGTGCCGCGTCAGGTGAACTGCCGACGCAGGCAGCTGAGCCTCTGCCCGGCCGCCGAGGCGCGCCTGGGCGCCGGCCTGCCGGGGCTGCAGGTCACGCAGGAGCCCCACGCCCTTGACGTGACACCCCCGCCGCCGCGCAGCGGGTGTGGCAGGAGCGCGAGGCGGAGCGGCGGCGGCGGCGCGTGGCGCGCGCGGCGGCCGCCGCGCCAGAGGCCGTGCAGGCGGCCGCGCTGGCGGGCCTGGCGGCCGACGTGGCTGCCAGGCTGCCCGACCTGGAGCTGCACTGCGCTGTGGCCACGTGGATGCTGCAGGAGGCCGCCAGCCTGGCCGTGACCGGCACGCGCTGGAGCGCCGCGCAGGCGCGCGCGGGCGGCCCTGCCAGCGGGGATCTCCTCTCGTGGCGGCCCGGCCTGGCCTTCCTCGGTGGGGGGGATATCGCTCCCGGCGCGCACGACTCGACTGAGAGTGTGGCGTGTTGACTCGCGTCCCGGCCAGCCTCATGCCAGGATGCCAGAGCTTTCTGCCAGCGTGGTGCTAGCAGCAAAGGGCCCGCACGCCTGCACATCAGGGACCCGTCGTGCAAGTGATTGGGCACCCTGGGCCGCGCAAGGCCTTGCTCTGGGCCCTGACCAGGCGCGATGCGCTGCAGATGCTGCTGCCAGCGATGCGCTCCGTGTGCCCGGCATGCAGGACGAGCAGCAGGCGCTGCTAGCTAAGGCGGCGCGCGCGGCGACCAACGCGCTCGGCGGCCTGGCCGCCGCGCTGGGCGCGGGCGCGGCGCAGGGGCTGCTGCAGAACCGCCTGGCGCGCCCCTGGTCTGAGACTCGGCCGGCCCGTGTGGTTTATGCCCGCGGTTGTGCATGGCGGCGGAGAAGGGGGCAGGTGTGGTTTGACGCAGAGGCGCTGAATGCGCATGGCAGTCATGTATTTCAGGAGAGTGAAGGTACCTCTGATCCGCGTGATGACTAGACCCGTCCAGCACCTAGTACGGAGATGTCGAGCGACAGGGCCCTGCATGTATGTATGGCCGCCTGCCGTCCGCTGTCGGACATGCATGTCGATGCGCGACAGGCGCGGGCCGCATGCGGCGGGCTGGCAGCGCTCGCGGATGAGGCCGCGCGGGCCGCTGCCGCGGTGCCGCTGCTGCTGGAGCGCGTCCTTGGCGCAGGGCGCGCAAATGACTTCTACTTCAAGGTGCGCACCGTGTGGCGTGCATGCGCGGGCAGCTGGGTGACACCCAGGTGCAAAAACAGTCTTTGCAAGCAGCGCTGGCTTCACGCGTCCGCATACCGTGCGATCTGCCCTGTAGCAGGTTGCGTGGCAGACCGCTGGCACGCTGCAGGGCTCTGCGTCCTGCACGCAGCACGGATGCCAGCATGGTGCCTTTGCAGTGGTGAACATTCAGACTGCGGGAAGGCCCGCGTGCCGCGTGCCGAAGTGCATGCGTGTTAGATGCTAGCACGTGCGGCAAAGACTGTCCTTGCAGCAACAGCTGCATGAGCGTGCTGGCGGACAGGCCTGGGAGAAGAAGCTGCGGCAGTGGCGGCATGCGGCCAGCGCGCGCGAGGCGGTCGCCGCCGGCGGCAGCGTGCGGCGACCTATCATCCGCGTGCGCCTGAACACCGCGCCCACGGAGAACGAGGACGGCGTGTACGCGGCCGAGCGTCCGCGGCGGCGCCCATCGGTGCCCTCCATCATGGAGTGACCCTTGCATCTAGGGTGCGTCGCGGCGTCCTTGGGCTGTCGTCAGCGAGCGCGATTGGCTGCGACGCACGCGCTGGGCACGCGTAGCATGTGCGTCGCGGCCAAGCCCGCCCATCCTTCAAGGACCCGCTTGTGCCTGGGTTTGTCGCTGCAGCGCCAGATTTTATGAGACACCAAAAGCTGCAGTGGCCTGCAGCTTCATAGTACACCATCGCCGACACTCTTTGCTTTGCGTACACAATGGGCATTGTGACCTTGCGGCACGCCCTGTTGCCTTTGTCTTTTGTTTGCCAGTCCTGCAAAAGTAGGCACTGCCATCATGCTGTCATAGGGCACACATGCGTGCACAGGCAACCTGCGGCCCTGCTCTGTCCGCTTGCGCCCGTGGTGTGTGGTCATGCACTGCTAGCTTGACCTGGCACATGATTCACTTGCCTGCACTGGCATTTCGCCATCTCAAGGCTGTTGAAGTAGAATGCAAGGCAACACCCAAGAAGGACAGTCCAGAACTGTGCAAGCCGCGTAGCCTGAATGGACTTGCGTCTGTGGAGAGAGTGTACTACCTGGAAATGTTAGGTCTCATAATTTTGACGCTGACAAAGCAGATGAGCTCCGTGAGGCATAGCACACAGCATCAGGCATGCATGCAATGCATGCTGAGCTAGTATGCAGGCTGGTGGCACATTGCAAAATGCTCTGCTGGACACGGACCATGCACACCCAGCGCACAGTCGTACTGTGCAGTGTAGTGAGTAGTGTACAGTGTGAAGTGCAGTATGGGTCACCGCGTAGTGTATTGTAGAGTACTGTGAAGGTCACCGCGACAGAGCAAACAGCGATGCATGCATTAAGTCGGGTCTAGATCTAGCAGCTCTAGAGAGCGCAATTCGGGGGGGGACCGTTCCACGGAAATGTCCAAGGTCTGCTGCCTGGAACCTGGCACTTACATCCGCTCTGCTGCCCGCGCACGCGTGCGCTCGGTGGTGCTGCTGGTGCTGCTGGGCCCCGCGTGGCCCATGAGATGGAGCACTTGCACGCTGCTTGCGTCCTGCGGGGCTGCGCTGCTGCTGCTGGCATCCAGACCCGCGTCCGGCGCGAACAGCACGGCGCCGACCGAGGTTGGGCGGTATGCAGTGGCCATACAGGCGCGCTCCTAAAGCTGCGTGCGCACCACCCTGTCACAAATCTGCCCGTGCCGAGGCGTCCGCCGTGGTGCCTGGCTACGAGTAATACCCACTTGTCGAGCGACCGGCGCTCTGCTCATATGGAGGTGCTCAACTGTGGCGGGGCTGCCGCAGGTGGAGCCAGGGTGCGGCGCTGTGCTTCTGAACCTTGCGCATCCGCTGATTACATACCTGCTCTCCATCGGCGTGTCCACCACGTCCCAGTGCGGCTTGGGAGCTCTGCGGTGCGCCGCTGCTGCGCATGCACCTGTCCGCTGACAGAGACCTAGGCACTGCACCTTTGCGACGGCGCGAGGACCTATTAATAAGTAGCCGCTTTGTACAGAGCTTGCATGTCCTTCCGAGCGGCTGCTCTGTGCAAAGCGTGGTGAAGATATATGCGGGCCACTCCAGTCTCACACAGAAGGGCGGGTGGGGGCGCTTTTCCTGTAGTAAACTGAACAGCGAGGCATAACGTCCGGCAAACCCGTGTGGCCAGGGCCATGGCGCACGACTCGTATGGACCTGTGGACGGCGTGGTGGCGCAGATTGAGGCGCAGCAGTGCCAGGTGCGCGCCTTCCAGAGATTTGCGCTGCGGAGTCGCCCCTGCGCGGCACTGGGCAAGTGGAGTGGTGTTGCAGACCTCAGACACAACGTTCCGGCACGACGGAGCCGCGCTCGACTTGGGTGTGCCGGCGGGCTGCGGCAGATGATCGGCCAGTTCACGGACGTGGACAACTTTGGGGCGCCGCTGGTGGGGCAGCGCGAGTACGGGTATGTCACCATGCAGAGCAGCTGCAACACCTCCACGCAAGTGCTGCTGGAGGTGCGGCCGCCCTGCCGCGCGTACGGCTCCTCGAGTGCAGCACGGATGCGGGGGCTGTGCTTTGGCGACGCAGTGCGTCAGTGCGGGCGAGCTGGGTCCCAGTGCTGAGGGTGCAAGGTGCTGAGCACAGCATGAGATGGAGCATGCTGCAGCTCGCCGCGTTGCCCAATTTGCATGCACAGGAGACATGTTCGTGGGGCACCAGCTTCCCTCTGCTAGTCACCTGAAAAGGGCTGTGTCTCCGTCGCTGCACAACAGCCTCCCCGGCACGCGGCCCAGCGCGGGTCCGGATGCGACACTGCCGCGGCGAGCGCCGCCGGGGCCGCGGCGCGCAGGTGTCGCGCTCGCGCGAGCACCGCAGCATCTTCGACGACGTGCGTAGCGGCGCGGACAGCGCGGTCAATGGGCTGGAGGTCGGCCCGCTCGGCGAGCACCTGCACTGCTGCTGCAACCCGCGGCCGCCGCCGGAGTCCGGCGCGCCGGGCGCCGCGGCCGCGCCGGGCGCCGCCGCGCCGGCCGGCGGCGCCCCGCCGGCCGGCGCCGGCGCGGGCGCGCCGGCCGTCAACTGCTGCTGCGGCACCTATGCCGCGTGCTGCGGCAGCCCAGTCCTGCAGCAGCAGCGTGCGCCGCGCGCGCGCGCACGCTTGCACATGCCACGGGTGGTCTTACCTGCTGGGTACTCTGCTCCTGGACCATGCGCTGCAAGATAGCGCCCGATGCTGCGGCACCTGCGGTGTTTGCTGCAGCGGCCCTGCGGTTCTGCCAGACCGTGGTGCAGCCAGCGCGCGTGCTGCGCGCGGGAGGCGCGTGCGCTCCGCTTATGGCAACATGCCGGCAGGCGCGTCGCTTGTATGTGCTGCCAGTATTGCAGCAGGTCGCGCGCCGCCCCGGCTGACGCCGCGCGCGGGCGCGCGCAGCGGCGGGCGACGGCAGCGCGGCGCTGTGCGCGCGCATCAACTGCCACGCGCTGGTCGTGGGCACGTGCTTCGTCGCGTTCGTCGTCATTGCCGTGTGCGGCGCGGCCGCATACTACCTGCGCGCGCACGCCATGCGTATGCGCCACGCGAACGACATGGAGGCGATGAACGGCGCGCGCCCGCCCGCCCAGCTCGCACGCCATGTGAGGCGGTTGGGAGCATGTGTGCAGACAGGGCTGCTGGTGGGCTGGAAAGCTGCGGTTGCAATGGTGCTGGCGGGCTGGAATGCTGCGAATGTATGGTGCAATCGGTGTGCTTGGTGTTGGCGGGCCAGAAGCCGCAGAGGTCTGGTGCAACGGGTGTTGGTGTTGGCGGTACACCGTTGCGCCGTGCTGAGTGTTGCCCTTGTGGCGGATGTCCGCTCCGGCGCGTCGTGCCAGGGCTGCTGGTCCGCCGCTGGCCAACCCGCTGCCGCACAGCCTGCTGACCGCCGCCCGGCGCGCAGAGGCGAACGGCATGCCCGCGCGCAACGTGGTGCAGCTGCAGCCCGTGCGCGTGAGGCGGCCGCCGTCCAGCGTCACGCGGCATGAGTGGTGCGCCAGACGGCCCCGTGGTTGCACGGCGCCAAGGGGGCCGGCCAGGCAGAGCAGCGCCATATGTGCGGCAGGCATGCGCTTGGCAAGGCCTGCGGGCTGTTGATGCTCGGGGCTGTGAGTGCAGGGTCCGCGAGCAGTGGCATAAGGGCTGTGCTGCCGGCCTGCAGCGCAGGAGCATGATATCTCTGGTGTGCACCATGTGTATCTAGAGCAAATCGCATGCGCAAATCTTTGACAGCGGTGCCGCGATTCTTGCACCAAGGGTGCATACCAGCAAGCGCGTCGCGCCAGTATTGGAGAAGGGGATCTTAAGCGCCCATGAAGGGAGCGCCTATGAAGGGAGCGTGCCGCGCGCAGCCCTATCTGCTTCGACGAGGCGAAGAACAGTGAGCTGGTGCTGTTCGCGTGCGCGCACATTGTCTGCCGCGGCTGCTACGCGCGGCTGCTGCGCGGGCCGCCCGCGGGCGCCAACTGTGCGCCGCTATAGGTTCCGTGCTTCCTAGCTTATTATGTGCACATGCCTGCTGCTCTCTGATCAGGCGCTGTGATGCGAGCGCCGCCGCGGCGCCTTGCTGACGGCGCCTGCTTTGCATGCCCTGAGTAGGCAGAGCGAGCATGTGCAGCTGCGTGATGGCGTTCAAGCTGCGCTGTTAGGCGCATGTGCCCACACGTCAGCGGCTGAGGTAGTGTGAGCGCGGCACAGTGCTGCTGCCACGCCTCGCTCTGTGTGGCGTGCTCGCGGCTCCAGCGGGCGCCACTGTGCCAGCGGGCGCTGCGGCAAGCCAGAGGTAGCTTGCCCTGACAGCATGCTACCTGGGCGTGCAGGCCCCCTGTGCAGGCATCCGCTGCTGGAGGAGCGCCCACGGCGGGGCGCGGCCGCCGCCGCCACCGCCGCCGCCACCGCCGCCGCTGCCGCCGCACCGCCCGCCGCGGGCGCGGGCGGCCGGCAGGGCGTGAGCGGCCGGCGCGCGGCGTCGGCTAACGGCGCGCCGCACACAGGGAGCTCGGCGCCGGAGAGGGGGGCGCCAGGGGACGCTGGCCGCCGCGGCCGGCAAGCGGAGGGCGCTGGCGGCGCGCTCTTGCGCGCCGCCGGGGCGGGCGGCGCGCCCGTGGCGCCCGCTGCCGTCTCTGCGCCTGCGCCGCCCGGCGGCACGTCGGCGGCGGGCAGCAGCGGCGCATCCGCGGCTGACGTGCCGCCTGGCACCCCCTTGAGTGCGGTGGCGGAGCGGCTGCGCACAGCAGAGGGCGCCTAACGCTGGGTGGCTCGCGGTTGCGAGCTCGCATCTCCCACGAGCACCACTGGCAGCATTCTTTGCAGGCTTGCGCGCACGCGTTGGGATGGTGCGCATACACTGTGCTGCGCACGGATGCATGCAGGGCTTATAAATATCTCGGGCAGCGCATGTGCATGCAGTGCAAGCCAGCACACAGCTGGCTGTGGTGCTGGCGACCGCAGGCCATGGGCACAGGTTGTGAGACCTGGGCGCTGAAGGTGAGCTGAACCCACAGCAGGGCTTTGGTCACCCTCAGCGTCCAGAGAGGCCCGGGCTGGCGCCAGCGCTGCTGCCAGGCGTCGCAGCCTCAGCTTGGGCATCTTGTGCTTATGCAGCAGCAGGCATGCAGCACATCATGTGTACATCGAGAGCGAAGCAGGTGCCATTGCAGAACAGGGACGTCATGTGACCGCGGGTGCATCCGTCGCTGCAATGCCAGGCGCTGATGCCAGTGCCAGAGTCTGTCGCGTATCCCCGCTCCCTGTGTTGCCTGTCTTTGTTGCTCTGACCTTGTAGAGGCTGCCCGCCCTGGTGCAGCGCGGTTGTTTAGGATCGGATCGGACTGTAAGGCCCATTTCATTGAGGTTTCTTTAATTCGGATGGGCTTGCACATCCGCTCTGCCCCTGCACCGTCACATGTCAACTCAGGCAACACACACGGTCACGGCGTTGCCACTGTGCACTTATGAGCAGCAGGAACCTAAGAATACCTATGAGCAACAATGCAACAAAACAAGTACAGTCCTGGGCCAGGACTCCTGGCAACCAGCGCAGCAGTAAGCGCGCGCAGCCCTGGCAGGGTCCCCGCGCGCCGCTACTCTGCGCCAAAGGTGCGCTTCAGCAGCGTGCGCATTGCTTTCCTGTTCCGGATCACCTGCGCGCGCGGCGGCTGCGTCACAGGCGGCCGCAGGGGCTGCGCAGCCGCCCCTGCGCGCGCACCAGGTTCGGGCACGCGCGATCGCAACCTTCCCCGGACCCCTGCTGCCACCTTCCCGTGCACCGTACTGCCTAGCGGAGGTCTGACGGCACACACACCTCGGCGACGTCCTCGTCAGTAAACACGTCACTGGTCTGTGAGAGGACCTAGCAGCGGCTGTAGGGCGCACATCAGCGGCGCCCGCATGCAGCTACCGCCTGCAAGGCGTGCCCGTCGGCGCGCGGCGGCCGGGGGGCGCGCCTCGGCGGTGTCCTCGTCGGGCAGCACGCCGGCGCGCGCCATGCGGCCGACCACCTCCTCGCCGCGCACCATGTCGCGCGTACGCGCGCAGATCTCCAGCAGCGAGTTGTACACCGCTGCACGGCCGCGGCGTCGCAACTCGCATGCAATTTCCCACTCGCACACGAATTTTCACAAGCACACGGTCCTCGGGCTCGCTTGCACACATCTCCCTGCAAAGCCCTGCCTGCCCCGGGTGCATCTCGTGGCGCGGCCTCGCCGCGCCGGCTCGGACTGCCGCGCCGGTCAGGGGTGCCACGCGCATGCAGCACACGCCGTGCGGCAGGACAAACACATGCGGCCTCCGCACCATCGTCCTGGCCCTGCAGCATGCTGCGGGCGCTGGCGCAGTCTGCCAGCGGCCGGACCGTGCTGACACCCGAGACACGGGCACGGGCGGGTCGGCGGCGCTGCCGCTCCGCCTGTCACAGCGGCCCGCCGACGGCGGGCCGGTGAAGCCACGCACGCGGGTCTGCTGGCCAGAAGCAGGAGCGGGGCCAGCACGCGCGGGCGCGCGCGGGCGCGCACTTATGGACGGCGGCCGGTCGTACTTGCGCTCCATCAGCGACAGCAGCCCACTGATGGCCGACCACTGCACCGGCTCGCACCCGCCGTAGCCGCGCACCAGCACGCTGAACGTCACGTCGTCCGGCGTCAGCAGGTCCCCTGCGCGGCGCCCATGTTTGACGCCCAGCCCTGCGTCTAGGGCACGAAGAGCACGCGGCGCACAGCAGCGTCACCACCCCTCGCGCCTGTGTTCTGCACCGCTCATGCGCCAGCTGCTGCCGCCGCCGCCAGGGCCAGCAGGCGGCCCGCGCGGCGCCGCCCAGCGCGCTCCTACTGTGGGGCCTGTGCTTTGCAAGCCGGCCGCCCGCACGCACTGCAGCGTTGCAAAGCTGCCACTGCCCCCGGCGCCGTGCGGCCACCCCCTGCGCCCTCCGAGCTCGACCTGACCCCCTGCAGCCCTGCCATCCCAGCCTAACGACGGGGTCGCTGCCTAGGTCGGGCCGCGCACCAAACAGCTCCTCGAAGGCGGCCTGCGCCATCTCCATGTTGCCGTTGCGCGCGCAGGCGTAGATGAGCGCCGTGGCCGCCTGCGTGTCCGGCTGCACGCCCAGGCGCGCCATGGACGCGAGCTGGCTCACAGCCTCGCGCGCCTGGGCCAACGAGCGGGAGTCAGCTCGCCGGAGTGCGCGCACAGCTGCCCACTCCCTCAGCTTCTATGAGCAGTGGGCTCAACCGGGCGCATGGGAGTGTGGAGGTTCGGGAAGGGCGCGCGTGATGCGCTGCTGCAGGCCCAGGCGCCAGCGTGGGGAGCTACCACAGGATCCCGGGTCCCATCCACGCTAGCGCATGAGCACGCCACTCAAAAGGACCCTCCTGGAAATAGCGTGCAGCACGTCTGGCAGCCAGATGCTGTGGACGGAAGGCTAGAGCTCCGAACGCCTGACAGGGCTGCAGGCAGCGGCGCCTGTGCCGCGCCTCCCCCAACACTGTTGGGCGCGCGGCGCGCCTTGCCAGCGCGGCCCAGCTCGACGATCCTGCGCGTGACCTCCGCGCGGACTTTGGTTGTGCGCACGTCATCCGCCACGCCCTGCTGCACCTGCCGGCACGTGCAGCCACACTTTGACTTTAAGCACCACACTAGTGAGCGCACACAGGAGCTGAGAGGCTGCTCATCCCGGCGCGAACGTGCTCAACCCCGACTGCAGGACCAGCCAGAGCAGGCCAGAAAGGAGAGGTGGCGCCATCATGCCTCATCCCGGCAAGACAGACAAGGGACTGGACAAACACTATTCAAGAGCACAGCTTTACGGGTATGCGAACGTCAATACCCCCGCCACTCATACGCTGCAAAGGCTCAGTGCAGAGCTATGCGCCGCTTCTTTTCACACCTCAGCCCGGCAGAGCACCGGAGCCCGTCCTGGCAGCGCCCGCCACGTCTCAGAGCTGCACCCCCACCCATGCTGTGCATGCTGCGTGGGCCGCAGCGCACTGACATGCGCGCAGCCGCGCTGCGCAGTGGGGCAGGGAGGGGTGCACAGCGCCAAGCCAATGGCAACCATGGGTGCACGGCCAGTGAAACTTATCAGGCTTACTACAAGCCTCAGCTGGAGAGCTGGCTGGTGGCGCCAGGCCTGCCTATTTGAGTTGGAGTCCCAAGTGCAGGCTCGCAATGGCGGGAACTTGACTTGCCTAATCGCGTAATGCTGACAGCACGCCCGCCTGCTCCTTCCGGAAAATAAGAAAGGTCGAGCTGCGGCAATGCTGCACGTGTGCGCGCAGGCAGGCCGTGCATGGGCCTGCGCGGGCACCTGAACAGGGAGAGAGGCTACGCTGCGCTGGCAGCTCTAGACATGGAAGCCAGTCGGGCGGCGGCCAAGGCGGCGCACTTTGCCGTGCCCGCGGGGCCGCGGGAGTGCGTCAGGGTCGACGCCGCAGGCAACATTGAGTTTTTGCTGGTGCGCTGTGCATGCGGCAAGGGCACTGCCTGCAGTCCCTGTGCAACCTGCTTCTCACCTCTGCTCCGCTGTAACTGCTTCGTACCTCTGCTCCGCCGACACTGGAGCAGCTCACCAAGGGCTGTGGCTGCACCCGGCTGCTGAGCCCGAGCGCTGGCGGCGCAGATTGAAAAAGCCAAGCTCGCGCAGACGTTGGACCTGCCGCACCGCGACCTGCGATACATTGACCCTCTGGTTCGCCGCCTACACCAGCGTGCACCCGCACATCCTGCGAGTGCTCGTGCCGCGCTGTATGGCTGCTGTGGGCGCTCTTGCCCTCAGCAGCCCCTCACGCTCGCCTGATGCAGGTACCCATCCCGTACCCGAGCGCTATCCTGATACGGGAGAAGGCCATATGCGTGAGCCTGGAGCACATCCGCATGGTGGTGGGCACGGACGAGGTGCGCGGCTGCTTGCGCGAGCGCGAACGCGCCCGACCTCCTGCAGCGCTCCCAGTGCATGAGCCTGCGCGCGGCGCTGTCGAGAATAGTTATAGAACTTCGTGTACTTCAACAAGGTGCAAGCGTGCTCTTGGCAGTGTGCGCCAGCAGTGCGCTTTCCCGCCCCATGTATGGTATGGACTACCACCCACTTCAAACTGGTGGGTGCCTCGGCGCGCCCGCCTGGCCGCCTTCTGTGAGCCCCAGCGCGGAAAATGACTCCACGCCGGCGCGCACGCGCCGCCGCCGCAGGTGTACGTGCTGAGCGTGCCGGACGAGGCGGACGATGGCTGGGTGTTCCCCACGGCCACGCACCCGCTCATCCTGGACCTGGCCAACCATGTCGCGCCGGGCAAGGTGGACAGCAGTCATGTCGCGTGCGCGCCTGGCGCTCCCATCATGCAGAGTAGGGTAGGGTATGGTAGGGTAGGGTAGAGTAGGTTGAGCGCCGCTGCAGCGCGCCGCTCCCGATCGCCGCCCGTGCAGCTCGGGTCGCGCGGCCTGCGGCGCGGCCGGTCGACGTGCCCCGCGCAGGCTGCACCGCCCGCGCGCCCACACAGGCGACCTGCGCGTGCGGGCGGCCACCGGAACCGCTCCGCCACGGCGCGCTGTGGGACTCCTGGCACGTGCGGGGACGGCAGCGACTGCAGCCCTGCACCAAGCCTTGCGGGCGCCGCCTCGCCCCGCTACGCAAAGCGCGTCCGCCAGGCGGCTCTTAGGACACTGTCAGTGCAGGCGCGCCGGCGCCGCGGCGGCGGCGCGCGCGGTTGCATCCTGCGGGGCACCCTGCGGGGCCCGGAGGCAAAGGCGCACGCAGCACCGAGCGAGCGCCCGCGTGGTGCGGACGCAGGCGGGCGGGGCGCGGCCTGGAGGGCGACCATATGCTGCCGTTCGAGCTGCGCGCTGTCGAGGTCGCGCTGAACGGGGCGGTTCAGGTGCGCGTACCCTACCCTCACCTCAGCCATCGCGGGCGCGGCATCCAGCACGCGGCTCGCTGCGCCGCCCTGCCCCTGCCCTGCGCGGCGGCGTGCTCTGGCCCATGCAGGGACGCCGCCTCCGGCTGTGAGTAGTAACGCAAACCCTAACCCCATGGCTGCCGGCGCCCAGGAGCTGACGTGGGAGATGGTGGAGCTGGGCGCAGCGGCGGAGCCCGCGCTGAACAGCCTGGTCCAGCGGGTGCGGCGCCCGGCCGGCGCCCGCCGGCGCCCGCCCCGCCAGGCCCCGCGCGCGCCCAGCAGTGGTCTGAGCGGCCGCGGGTCGTGGCAGGCGCTCGCTTCCTTGATACGGCTGCACATGTGTGCGGGGCACTGAGAACCTGTGTGGGCGGCGCAGCAGGTCTGTGCATACGCTGCGATTTGCAGACAGCACTGTGAGCGGGGGTGCCGAGCCCGCGACCAGGGCGCACTTGTGGCCCTGAACCGAGCCTGCGGGGCGTCAAAGCGGCGCATTCTCACCTGGAGGCCGGTGAGGCGCCAGCGCCGGCGCCGACGCGCGGAGGCGTGACGGCGCGCAGATCACGCGCGAGGAGCTGGAGACGGTGCGCGAGGTCAAGGCGTCGCTGACGCGCCTGATGGCGCGCGTCGAGCGCATCCGCAAGGTGCGGGGCAGCGGGGCTCGGCCTGCAGTTGGCGGCCGTCATTGCGTACCAGAGCACTGTTGCGTCCTGCGCCGTGTTCCCACGCCTGCGCTGCGGCGAGCAGGGTCTGCCCCTGCCGGCAGGCTCTGCGACGCAGGGGCTTTCCAGAACGGCTTTGCGTAGTTCCTCTCCTGTCTCTGCTCCTGTGTGTGCTGTGCGATGTGCATGTTGCAGAAACAGGGGACTCGTTGTACGGCGCAGAGTGTGCCCTGGGTGTGTTGAGGCGCGCCGCGCTGCGATGCGTGTGTGGTTGGCACCGGCGCCGCGGGCCTCACACCCTGCCACAGGGTCCAGGCAAGAGCCTGGCCTCAGTGCGCGCTTTGTATTAGGAGCTGGAGGAGATTCTCGATGACGACGGCGACATGGCCGACATGTACCTGACGCGCCGCGCCGAGGAGGCGCGCGAGAGCGCGCTCGAGTCGGAGACCCTGGCGGACGACCTGGCGCCGGGCGGCGCCCAGTTCCCCACGGACGGTGAGCCGCGCGCACGCTCGGGGAGGCAGCTACAGACGGTGAGTTGCATGCACGCTCGGAAAGGCAGCTGCAAACTGTCGGCAAGAGGCGCAGAAGCGGAGGAGTTCGTCCCGCAGGACATGCGGGTCATCCGAGCAGCAGCGACGGGTGCCCGAGCGATCGCCCGGTGGTGTGTGGGCCGGCGGGGTGCACTGCATGGGACAGAGCCTAATCTGCTGAAAGTGAAGCTGCTGTGTGCGCTCCAGGCTCGGCGCCCGGCGGCGAGGCGGACGCGCCCAGGCGCGCGCACGCCGCGCTGGAGCGGCGCGCGCCGGAGGCAGCCGCCGGCCGGCCGCCCGATGCGCTAACGACCGCGCGCCGGCAGCGCAGCGGCCAGCCGCCGGAGGCCGGCAGCATGGAGCCGCTGTACACACTGGTCCATGAGCAGGCCAGGCGCGGCTGATTGACCTTAACCCTGGCCCTCGTCCAGGAGCCGGCGCCGCTCTGCTGCATGGCCCCTGACCATGCCAGCCGTGCGGGCGTCCCTGCTGTGTGGGATGTAACGCAGCGCACACGCTGGCTGCCGCGTGCGCTAGGGCAGGAGCAGTCTGGGCGGAGCGGTGTGTGAGCTGGGGAGAGGCGACAGTGGATGCGGGCCTGCCTTGGCAGTCGCTCGTGGGCACCACGTGTGGTGTTATGTGCTTGTCATGCGCGTGTCTTCCCTGTCAATGAGACTGCACAGCATGCTCTGTATGAGATGCGTCACTGGCAGCCCAAATACAATAAACATGGCAATCTTGTGCCGCCGCAGGCAGGCGTCCGGTGGCGGCGCGACGCCGCCGATCGACGCATGGGGCGGCACGTATCCTCCGGCGTCGCACGGCGCCGCGGGCGGCGGCGCGCTCGGCGGCGGCTCGCCGCAGGGCGCGCAGACGCCGCGCGCGCGCGCGGCGCTGCGCCGCGCGGCCGCGCCCGTGGACCCGCACTCCATCGAGGCCTGCGAGAACCTGCTGGAGAACTACTTCATGCAGGCGCGGCCTGGGGCAGCTGCACAGGCCCTGCGCGGGCACTGCACCCGCGTGCAAGCACTGCTACGTGCCAGCCGAGCAAGCAGGGTATAGGGTAGGGCTTGGCTTGACCGAGCGGCAGGCCTGAGGCTCCCCGTGTCCCTGGGGGAGCGCCCGCGCCGCCGGATGTCCGGCCGGGCCGCCTGCGACCAAGCAGCGCCGGGCATGCGCCCCGTGACACGGCACCATGGACCCCGACTGGTCTCGGACCGCGCCGCGCGGCTGCGCGGCCGCGCGCCGTGCGTTAAGACCCGGCCCTGCTCGCAGGTCGGGGTGCTCGAGTGCACGGCTGTGCGCCCGCGCATGCGGGGAGCCCCGAGAAGCCCTGGCTCACGCGGGCGCGGGGCGGCGGCCGCAGGCGGAGTTCCTGCTGAGCCGCCTGAACCAGCTGCACGAGCGCATCGACGACGTGGAGGACCTGCTCAACCTGGAGCTGGACCAGCGGTGCGGCGCGCCGCGCGGCCCGGCGCCAGCTGGGCGGCCCGGACGGACAGCACCCGCATGTTCTGGCTGCCGTGTTGGCTCCCCGGCAGGAGGCTGTTGTGCTGACCACCGCCTACGTTCGGCCGTGGCGGCGCGGTTGGGCTCGGAAGACGCAGAGCAGGGCGTGACTGCTTTGTGCCGTGCCGCCGGGCATTGCGGCGGCACGTTGCAGCGCGCGCTGCGACACCAGGCAACGCTGACGGCTGGCGCGCTGCGGCCAGACGGAACGAGCTTGTCGCGCTGGACATGGTGATGACCATCCTGACGATGGGGTTTGCGTTCGTCGCCATGATCGCCGGCATCTTCGGCATGAACCTGAGCCCGCTGCCCGTCGAGGACGACTATGTGCGCCCCGGTCCCGCCTTGTGCTGCTATTCTGGCACCGTGTGCGCCCTGCTTGACAGCAGACTTCTGTGCTGCGCTGCAATGCTGACGCGGGCCTGCTGCGCTCTGCAGACGCACTTTTACGTTGTCGTGATCCTCTCCGGCGCCATCGGCTTCATGCTGTGCGCGGGCGCGCTGGGCTATGCGCGCAAGAAGCGCCTGCTGACCTTCATCCCGCAGGCTGTCTGAGGGCGCGGGGCTAGTCCATGTGTACTCTGTGCCTGCGCGGACCTGCTGTTCCGCAGTGTCTGCCCCATGATTTTCACACAGCCATCCCTGCTTGTCTGGTACGGCGTGTCTGCACCGTCTGCACACCTGCGTGACCTTGCGTCCGTGAGCGCTTGCGGACTTGCCCGCTGCACTCTGGCTGGCCCCGGAGCTTGTGCCCAGGACAGCAATGGCAGGTCCGCCTCCGCATCGAGGTCGGGCGCCTGGGCATCCAGGCTCGGCTGATTGAGGCTGTGCCGTTGCCGAATTTGGCGGGAGCTGTCATGGTGATCAATTGAAATGTAGCTTTGCCGGGTTTGTACGGGTTTTGGGTGCACGGCGCGATAGACAGAGCCGGCAGAGAGCAGTGTGTACGGTGTGGTTTTGCGGGGAGCTGGAGGATTGCTCGAGCACGTTTCCGGTTCCAAGAAACTTTTCGGTTGCTGCACTTTGTGCGCATGGGCGCCCTGGAGCTGCAGGCAGGGAGGTAGGCATGTAGCGATGCTGGCGTCTGCTGTGGCGGGGCTGCAGCAGGTGGGTCCACCAACACTTCGATATTGATTGTTAGAAGGTGTTGAACCGTCACTCCCGGCAAGGCACAGATTCCGTGGAACATATCGCACTTGTGCTGGTTTACGCAAGCTGAAGGCGACTCGCCGTTGTCGAGAGTGGCAAGTGCTGGCTGAACCCCTCGCAAGCGCCTTTGCCAACGGCCGCGTTGTAGTAGGGCAGCGTGCCAGACGATGCAGCCCCGGTCAAGTCGCCCAGCCCGCACTATCGGGCAACGCACAGGCAGCAAGTGTTGCCGGGGACTGGGTGGAGTGAGCTAGGTTGTTGACGTTGCAGTTGTGGCTTGTGGCTAGGCCATCATGTCTCGCTGCCCCTCCCCTGCCTGTAGCTGAGGCGCAGCGTGGCCCAGCTCGGAGGGCCGGGTAAGCCCAAACGAGCTTCTGCGCAGCGCCCTGGGCTGTGTCTATGCCAGGAAGCGGAGGCGCTCGCTGCCTCACTCTGCCTGCGCTCGCTGAGCGTCCGCCAGCGGGTCTGCTCGCTGGCGGACCCATTGGACGACAGGCAGAGCTTGGTTGCCGGGGCGGGTGCCACCTTGCAACACATGCTGGGTGCACCGCGTGCTGTTAGGCAAGACGCAAGCGTCTTGAGTCAGCCATCTATTGGGCGGGTTTAGAGCGTGGAACAGCCCACACAACCGCAGGTCAACGCTCTGTGTAGCTTCGCAGCGGGGTACGCATGTGCTCGGCGCCGTCAGTACCCGCACCAGCGCTGGCCCGCGCCCCTTCTGCAGCCCATGGGCGCGGCGCTGAATGTGCCTGCCCGCTGGCACGGCAGGGTTGCTGCGGCGCCCGCCAGCGGAGAGGGCCACAAGCCCACGGAGGTTATGAGCCGGCCGGAGCGGCGCTGCTGCGCCTGGCAGTGCTCGCGCTCTGCTGCAGCGGCCGCGCGGCGGGGCAGTACTCGCTGCTGGCGCCGCCTGCCTCCCCCGTGCCTCCCGCGGCTCCCGCAGCGCAGGCCCTGGCAGCGGCGGCGCCGAGCGCGGCGCTGGCCGCCGCCACAGTGCCCGCGGGGGGGCCAGGCAGCAGCCCGTGGTGGGCAAGCAGCGCTGCGGGGGCGGCTGCGGGTGGTACGGGCGCGGGCACGGCCGCGGGCGCGGCGGCGGGGCCCGTGGCAGCGGCGGCGCCGGCGCCGCGGCTGTCGAGCGTGGTGGGCGTCGTGCAGGGCTGGCCGGACTTGGTGCGTCGCGACTGCATGCAAAGTGGCAAACCGCTGGGCGCTGTGCATTGCTCCGTACGTGCCCATGCACCTACTGTGTGCAGTCAGCGCATGGGAAGCAGTGCAAGGCCGGCAGCAGGCCTGATGCCCCGCTCGCGTGTCGCACAGCGCGATCTGCGGGGGTGCCATGCGCTGTGCCACACATGCATCGCGGTAGCAGTCACACCAGCTCCGCTGCCACAACGCTGGCACTCGTGGCGATGATTTTGCGGCCCGCCAAGCTCTTTGGCGAAGCGGCGCTCTGGTGAGACAGGGCATCTGCATCATGCACCCACTTCCAGCATGTCGCAGCCTCTCGCGGAGTGCAGCGACGCGCCCCAGGCCGCACGGCTGCCGGGCACATGCCAGTGGGTGTGGGTGCCTACTCCCCCAAGTGCACTCAGCTTGTGAGCCTGATGTCAGCATGTGGGCCTGACAGGGCCTGTGCGCGCGCGCGCCGCAGACGGTGCTGTCGGCGGCGCTCGCGGCGGCCAACCTGAGCGTCATGCTGGCCGACCCGGGCGCGCGGTTCACCGTGTTTGCGGTGGCCGACGGCGGCTGGGCGGACGCATTCAGTCGCGCGAGCGTGCAGTGCACGGTTGACTTCATGCGCTCGGGGCCCTGCCAGACGGTCGGCGACCTGCTCGCGTCGACTGGCCTGCGGCGCACGGTGCTGGGCTATGGTGCGGCCCCGGCTGACTGCGCCGTGTGCGGCTGAATGGCGGAACTTTGCTGGCGCGCAGTCACAGCTCCGTGACTGACGTGCCGGTGCTGCATTGCATGTTAGTGCCTGCCTTACCTGACCCGACTTGCACATTGAGATTCATACCATGCCTCCTCGTGCATTTCCATGTGTCTCGGCGCCAGTCCGCACCCACCAGCCGACCAGAGCTTTCGCCGTCAGCCTGGCACCGCTCAGGCCACGCGCGCGGCGCGCAGTGGCGTACGGCGTGCTGCGCGCGGAGGCGCTGCCGGCGGCGCTGCAGCTGGCGAGCGGCGCGGTGCAGCCGGTGGCGCGCTCCGCCGACGGCGAGCTGTTCATTGGCACGGCGCGCCTGACCGCGGCGAACATTCCCGCTGCAAACGGCGTCGTGCACGTGCTGGACGGCGTGCTGGCGGGCGACATGGCGGTCAACACGAGCGCGATTGGCGTTGCCGAGCGCCTCGGCGACTTTGGGCCGTTTAACATCTCGCAGGTGCGCGTACCCTAAACCTGCCGTACGTGCGCAGCGCAAGGCGATGTTTGGCGTGCTGGGCACCGTAACCCTACCCAAAACCGACCCTGCGCGCGCAGCGCGAGGAGATGTTCGGCGTGCTGGACACAGCGTTCCTGCAGGCCAGCGCGTCCAGCCTGGTGCGCGGCTACCGCAATGTGCGCGCCGCGGTCGGCCTGCCCGACGGTGGCGTGCGCAACCCGCCGCCGTTGCAGTACCGTCCACTCGCCACGCTGGCGCGCCCGCTGGCCGGCCAGCCAGGCGGCGTGACGAGCGGCACCAGCGCCGGCGCCGGCGGCGTGGCGTGGGCGGGCGCACCCGCTGGCACAGGGGTTGTGCTGGGGTCGGGGCTGGGGCTGGCGCCGAGCGCGGGGCCGGCTGCGGCGGCAGCGGCCGCGCCCGCGCCGGCCGGCGCGCCGCGCGCCGGCCTGCACCCTCCCCCGAGCGCCCTGCCCGCCGGCACGGCCCTCGCAGCGAGCCTGGTCGCGGCCGCGTCGGTGGGCGGCGACGGCGGCGTTGGAGTGACCAGCGCGACGCCAAAAGGGGGCCCTGCGCTGCCGCCGGGCGCGTGGGCGGCCTCGGCGGCGCTGCCGCAGGGCGTGCTGCGGCCCGCCGACAACGACTCGCTGGCGTTCATGCCGGCGCGCGGCCCCACGCTCGGCCCGCTGTGCTGCCAGCCGCACACATTTGTCCTGCTGCGCGCTGTTGGCGGTGACCGCGTGACCCGCGCACCTGGACCTGCATAATCCGACCTCCTGCTACGCCAGGACACAGTGCTGGCGCTGTGCTTGGCGCTGTGCATGGCGCGCCACCCTCGCGCGCCCTGCTCACGACCTGCTTGGGAGCGCATCGTGTGACCAGCGCGAAAGGGCGGCATGCCGCGCGCGGCAGGTGCTGCAGCTGGCGGCGCTGCTGCGCTCAAAGCAGGTCACGTCGCGCGAGCTGACGGCCGTGTTCACGCAGCGGCTGAAGCGGTGCGCGTGCGCGCGCCGCTGCCCCGGCCTCCACGCGGTTGCTCGCCTTGCTGCAGCGCGGCGGCGCGCGTGAGGTCCTTGCTGGGTGTAGCCATAGCTCACAGCATTGGGTGAGCGGGAGCAGATGGCCATGTTAAGCAACTGTCGTCCCGAGTTTGCCATGTCACAAGCCCTGGCTTGCTCTCCTTGCAAGCGGTGCGCCCCGTGCGGGCGCAGGTACGACGGCGTGCTGGAGTATGTGGTGACGTACACCGAGGCGCTTGCGGAGCAGCAGGCCGCGCAGGCCGACCTCATGTTTGCGCAGGCGCGGCCCCGCCGCTGGGTGCAGTCGCAAGAGGAGAGCTGCGAGCCCGGCGGCTGCAGCAGCGCGCTGCTCGTCGCTCGGGCTGGAACTGCATTTGCGTGCTTAGTGTATGGTAGGGTTAGGGCCGCAGTGAGAACCAGCAGCTCGCGGCTCAGGGCACTGAGTCGCCGGCAGGATGGCAAACAAACGTCTGAGCCGCGAGCGCTCCTGAGTCGTGATCGATCCACTGTATACCTGGCTCCCAGGCGCACGCTGACGCGTGCGTGCGCCGCGCCGCGCAGGGCGTGGACCTGGGCCCGCTGCAGGGCATCCCGTACGGCCTGAAGGACCTGATCGCGGTGGAGGGCTACCGCACGACCTGGGGCGCCCCGGCCTACCTCGCGCAGGTGTTGCCGGACAGCGCATCTGTGTACGGCCGGTGCGCCGCCCGCCGCATCCTCACGACCCAAAGTAAGCCCTTGTTTACAGTGTCACTTTTTGGGGGATCGTACGGCTGCGGCGTATGCGCAGCCAGGGCAGCAGCGACGCTGGGCGCGCACGATCACGCTTTGGACCGCGACGGCTGTCACTGAGCTAGGGCGTCAGTGCACCATTGGGCCCAGGGCACGCACATCTTATCAGAGGTAGGTTGTGAAGAGTGTAGGTACCTGCAGGTATTTGTACAGGGCAGCACGTGCTGGGGCTCTTGGCGCAGGCGGCGCGCTGCAGCGCCTCAGGCGCGCGCGCGGCGCAGGCTGCGGCGCGCGGGCGCGGTGCTGGTGGCCAAGCTGGCGACCGGGGAGATGGCCTTTGACGACGTGTGGTGGGGCGGCATGGTCAAGAACCCGTGGAACATCGCGCAGGCGCGCCCCCGCCACAGCCTGCGGGCTGCAGGCCTGCTGCAGGCGCGTGCAGGCGCACAGGGTCGCGCCATGGACAGCATGGTATCTCCACGCACCGCATGCGATGCATGTGAGCCTGTCTTACGCATAAAGGTGGGGGTGGCCATGGTGACTTGGCGAGGCCAGCAGTGCCAGTAAGAGGTGCACCATCATGAGGCCGTGGGTCTCCATTGCTCGCAATCCGCAGCCGCGCACGCTCGCGCTCGCGCCACCTGGGACCGCGCCAGGAGCACGTGAGGCTGAGGGGCGGCGGCTGCCCGACGCGCAGGGCTCGTCAGGGTCGTCGGCGGGGCCGGCGGCGGCAGTCGCGGCCGGCGCGCTGCCGTTTGCCGTCGGCACCGAGACGGAGGGCAGCCTGATGGCGCCCGCGGAGCGCTGCGGTGCAACGGCAATGCGGCCGACGTTTGGCGCGGTCGGGCGCTCGGGCGTCATGTCGCTGGTGGACTCGCTGGTGCGCATCCTGCGCCGTTGCTTGCCGCGACGCTACAGAGAGTATTTACAACAGCGTGTGAGGGTGTTGTACAGGAGTGGCATGTCGCTGTGCGCTTTTCGAGAGTTCTGTCAAACGAGACATGCGGCTGGCGTGAAGCTGGGCTGTGTGGGCAAACGCGCTTCATTTACCATTTACCTCCTGTCTGAAGAGGTCTAAATAAAGAGGTGCCGGCGCGCAGGACAAGGTGGGCCCGTTCTGCCGCGCGGCCGCCGACTGCGCGGCGGTGTACGACGTCATCCGCGGCCGCGACGCGGACGACCCGGGCAGCCGCGACGCGGCTCTGCCGGACCCGGCCGCGCTCAACGTGTCGGGCCTGACCGTCGGCATGCTGCCCAGCGCGCAGGAGTGGGGCGCCGAGGTGCGGCGCCGCCTGGGCCGGCGCCAGAAGGCACAGCAGCCGTGCGTGTCTCCTAGAATGGACCGGTCTGCTCATGGCGTTTGCGTTTCACAGCTGCCTCCCCACTGAGATATTGCGCTCTACTCACTCGGATGCATGGCGCTGATGCACTTGATACCAGGAAGGTGCGCGCTGCACCGCTCAAGGCGGTGGGCTCTGCGCTGACGCGTGCTCTGCGCGTGCAGTTCACGGCAGCGCTGCAGGCGCGCGGCGTGACAGTGGTGCCCTTCCAGCTCAACTACACTAGCCCCGCGCAGGTCAGGGCGCTCTCCCGCCAGCATCACACAATCTCCTATGCACATTGCGGTGTGCTTGTATCGTGGAGGCAGGCTTGCCGTCAATGGCATTGCACTTGACATTATGGATCGTTGCACCAGTCTTTCACAACTGATCTCCGAGACCTTGCTTGTTAGACCCAGGTCAGTCGCCCTGACAGGGGAGATGGGATGAGCGCATGCGCGCTGCAGCACACAGAGGCGCCCGAGGTTGAACATGTCTGCGCGCGCAGGACATCATCACCACGCTGATGCTGACCGAGGCGGCCGCCAACTTCGACTTCTGGCAGCGCAGCGGCGCGGCCGAGACCAACCGGCGGCAGGACTTCTGGCCGCCGCTGCTGCGCCTGGCGCGCCTCATCCCCAGTGTGGAGTACGTGCAGGCGCGCGCCGCCCGAGGCCGACCTCTTTGCTCCTCGTGCACAATATGTGTTTTTGTTGAGTGGCAGTGCATGCCATGCATATGCAAGGCGGCAGTGCGTGCCCTGCATTCTCTATGGTGGCCGTGATGCTGCAGACCTTGCCTGCGGGTTTCAAGGGGCCTGTCAGGTGCGCAGTGTCCAGAGTATGACTGCGCCTGTGCATATGTGTTCGTCCGTAGCGATGCGCTGAGCAGACCCAGCCCATGTCCGGATCGACTCCAGAGAGCCACCCGCGGCGCCTCGCAGCAGCACCCCCGGGCTTGGGCCCACCGGGGATCGATGCGCAGGCCCAGCGAGCGCGCGGCGTGCTGGCGCGCGAGGTGGTGGGCGCGATGGAGGCCGCGCGCGTGGACGCGTTTGTCGGCAACGCCAGCGAGCAGCTCGCGATGGCCAACCTGGCCGGCCTGCCGACGATGGCGGCGCCCGTTGCGCTGGCGGTGCGCGCCCTGCTCGGCTGCAGCAGCGTGGCTGCTGCGATGGCTGGAAGGGAAGTGTCGCGTAGCGTGCCAAATGCATGGGGTCCGCATCTGACCACACTGGACACCACGCTTGATGTCTGGCGTGTATGTTACAGGTCTCTCAGGGTCGAGCAGTGCGCACGGCTCCTCAAGGTGCATCAGTATCTGACACGGGCTTGGAGAAGTGCTGGAGTGTGCTGGGCGGGCGGTCCGGGTGCATCGCGTGCATGCGCATGCCCGCCAGCATATTGCCCTGGAATGCCTCAGCATGCAGACTAATACAAGGAGTCAAGCCAAGAAGGCGTTGTATAGCGCATCTTCCGACACGGCGCTGATTTGCTGCGCGTGCGGCAGGCGCTGCCTGAAGCGCCGACCAGTGCCCGCCGGCAAGTCATCTCCGCCGGCATCTTCGCGGCCCCGGACGGTGACGCAGTGGTGCGCGGCAGCCGAGATGCAGACATTAGTTAATGGTTCCACATTAGGTTGCCCCAGGTGTCGCCCTCGTGGACTGCTCAGCCGCTGTAGCAGGGACGCCTCACGCCTGCGCCCATGCAGCCCCGCCGCTTGACGACATGCGCAAGTGTTGCAGGGGCCGCCCTGCACGGGTGGCCCGGCGCCGGCGCCTGCGCTGACACGGCAGGGCGTTTGCCGCGGCGACCGCTGCAGCGGAGCCTGGGTGTACAAACAGGCGCAAGCCCTAACCCTGACCTAACCCTACAACCGCATGCTGCAGCCGGGGCCCGAGCGGCGGCCGGGCGCGCAGGTGCTGGCGCTGGCCATGGCGTGGCAGGCGGCCTCGCAGTACCACCTGCAGCGGCCGCCCATCGACGCCGTGGAGCCGGAGGTGCTGGCGGCCTGCCTGCCGTACAGCCGCTGCGGCCTGCCCGCCGCCGTCGTGGCGCAGCTGGCGCCGCCGGCGTCCGGCCCGGCGGCGCCGCCGCCGCCCCTGGACCTGAGCGCCGCGCGCGCGACCACGTCTGGCTGAGCCTCGGGGTGGCGGGCCCGACAGCGCATGCAGGGGGCTTTTTAGACCCTCAGCCCTGACGCGGGCGGCAGCTGACTGTGGGCGTCTATTGCTCTGGCCGGCGAGGTGGCGGAAACTAGACACGTAGTGCGCGGGGCTGTGCTGTAGATGCGCTCCACCACCTTGCACTGCGTGCTTGGTCACCTGCTTGGCAGGCACTCCCGTATGGCACCTGCCCAGTCTGCCTGGCCGTGGGCCAGCCTGACTCGGCGCGCGGGACCGTGTGTGCCCAGACGTCCCTTGGCGGCATTAGGCAAGGGGCGCCCGCGCTTGGCATGTTGCCTGCTGGGCAAGGGCGGCTCGCCTTCACCATGTGCCTGGGGCTTCTCAGCCGGGTTGGGGTGTCCATGCAGTTGCATCTGCAGAACGGCCACTTGTGGACACAAAGCCGCCCTGCTGCCGCCGGCGGCCGCGGCCCTTTAGGGCCTGCAGGTTGCATGAGCCGGGTCTGTGCACCCTGCTGGCTTCGCAGGGCGGGCACAAAATATATAAGCCGTTGGCCAAGGGTGCTCTGCCGGTGGGTCCGAATAGCTAACATATGAGTGATGCGGCTCGCAGGTTCTGTGACCGTGTTGTGTGACTTTCCGTGTCGGTCCTGTGCACCCAGTCGGGCTGTTGACTTTGTACTGCTTCTGAGTGTCTGTTTTGCCCGTCCCTGCCACTCAGGCATGGTGTAGCTGCCAAGACTGTGAGCTTATCTGGCGTGTTGGGAAGCCAGCAGGTGTGTTTGACCTGTAAATAGAGCAGCGGAATGTGCCTTGATGCAGCTCTTCCTGCTGAATATGTAAGCCATTATGTTAATGCCCCTGAGTGAAACTAAATGAGAGTGGGTGGGCACATGAGGCCTAAGGAGTCCTTGGCAAGGACTGCGTGAGAGTTGGCCACTATCAAGAAGCGGCGCTGGTACATGCTTCAAGTTCGAGCACCAGAGTAACACACGAGTGCCAGCAAAGCTGTTGGTAAACAAGCGGCCGCCCCTCAAGCGTGATGGCAGCTTTGTCATAGAAACCAGAGCAAAGGAGCAAGAGCACCCGCTAAATAGAGGCCAGGATGCAGTGTCCGCCTGTCCCTTCAGCTTAATGGCAGCATGTCTTACACCACTAAAGTAAAGGAGCTGTTCAAGAAGTATGGCAAGGTTGCCATCGGCGTGCACCTCTCTGTCTATGCTGCCACGCTCACAGGCGCGTCCTCGTTGAGCGAACTGCATGCCTGTGAAGGCTCCACAAGTGCTCTATCGGTGGATGACTGGTGTCTGGCGCGGCAGGATGCTACTTTGCGGCAGGAAGGAAGGTCAAGCTGGAGAGCTTGCTCGTCAAGTATGGCATGCTGTCTGGTGCGTGCGTGCGTGCCCTTTGCTGACACGTGCTTGCCTCTCCGGCTTTGCCACACATGTGGCTCAGTTTTGGTGCAAAGCCGCTCTCTCGTCAACTTGTCACCGCCCCTCCGGACAGAGGAGGAGCTGCGGGAGGACGCGGAAGAGCGCGGGTGGCTGGCGAAAGCGCTGACGAGCAAGGGCTCCGACCTGGCGATCGCCTTCCTGTGCACCAAAGCGCTGCTCCCCGTCCGCGCGCCAATAACGCTGGCGCTGACGCCCGCAGTAGCCCGGTGCACCTCTCCCTTTCTCCTCTGCTGGCAACTCCTCTTGGCCCTAGACTGCTCACACTGAACCACACAGCACATGCAGCCGTCAGGCAGCCCTGCTGCACATAAGACTACAGCGGCCGTCCTTGTGAGCAAATTAGAGCATGACATGTGGAGCTGTAAATCGCGCATAACCTCGGTGGGAATGTGTGACCTGCATTTACATGTCAATGAAAATATCTGATCTGGGCGTGCTTTGCATGCAGGGTGCTGCAGCGGCGCGCGGCGACAGAGGCGGCTGGCAGCAGCGGCGTGCGCATGGACGTTGCTAAGGGAGTTCTGAAGCAGTGAGTTGCTGACGGGTCTGTGGATGGTGGTTGCTTTTGGCTTACACGCTGCGAAGTCTGCAGCACTGCCCGACACCTCCTCATGGTCGCTGGGCGGTTGCGCTTGCCTGAAGAGGCAAGTGGGAACGAGCGTGTGCAGATATTGCCAATGCTGCTGTTGAACTTGTATTTGAACGTATCATCGGCTGTGCCAATGTGCTCAAGTTGGCCTGAGACATGTTGAAAGCAAGCAGCCAGGCATACGTATTGCCTGACACTTGCATGGAAACTTGATTGGTGAGGACTGTTAGGCGCATGCTGCATCCACAGTGCTCAGCTCAATTGCATGAATGCTGGACACCTGCTTGCACACATTGCTATCCACGCATCTCCTTTAAATCTTGCCCACACCAGCAGCTTGCTTGCCGATGTGAGCTGCATTTTGTCTGGAAGTGTCTTGCTGTGGCATGCAGTCACAACAGGGCGAACATGTGTTCCTGGTCAACACAATATATCATCGCAAGGGAACTTTGAGACTGGCTTTTGTCAGCTCACCAAACAGCATACACACCGTGGTACAGATCAGCACTTCAGGTGCAGCATGTGCCAACCTTGACTGCTTGTTCCCGCCGAGGCAGGCATTCAAACTCGGGACCTACTGGGTGACCTTTTATTTATGAACAGCTCCAAGTTCGTTTCTCCAGGCCGGAGGAAGCAGCTCGGCTTTACTGGGTGATTTGCAGAGGCAGTCGGATCATACTTTACTCGGCTGATACAAGCGCGGCTCTGGACAGCCACGCTGCTCTGCATGCGCCGTCCCTTCGCTCTCGCCACCCAGCTCCTTCGCAGTTGCCCGCGCATCCTGACCTCCAGGTGCGGCTGCTGCAGGTCAGCCTGGCAGGAGACACGGAGAGCCCGTGCTGAGCCGGGCGCGTGTTTGCAGGAGCGCGTCCGCCGCTCCAAACGTGCATTTGCCGGCGCCGCGTGCGCCTGCTGACGAGGCGCGGCACACCTACGTGGCGTGGGTGGCCTACGAGGGGACGGAGTACAAGGGCTTCCAGGTGCAGCTGCCGCCGCCGGCTGGTGATGCCCCGGACGCCGCTGCCGGACAGGCGGAGGCGCCTGACAGCCAGAACCCCGCGGAAGAAGCTGAGAGCGATGGCGCAGCAGTCCTGCTGCCGGGCTCGGCCGGCGCTGCGGGGCTGCGGCGCGGGGCGGTGGGCCGCCGCGGCGCGGCCGCCAACGCGGCGGCACGTGCGCGGCGCGGCAGCGCCCGGGCGCGGAGGGCCGGGCCACCGCCGACCGTGCAGGTGCTTGGCGGCCTCTCGTAGGCCCCAACCCCCTGCACGTCACTGCACTGGTGCCAGACTGGCAGTGGGCGCTGGAGCAAGGCGCCAGGCCTCACCTGCCGGTGGCGATTAAGCTGAGGCCTCTGAGTTGGTGGCGGGCTGCTTCTTGTGCCTGCCTCAAGAGGCAAAGGTCGCTGAATGTACAGGTCAACAAGCTGTCAGGCATGACTGACGGCGGTTGAAGCAGTGTGCACTCGCGCCGGGGACAACACGCGCGCAGGGTGAGCTGGAGCGCGCGTTCTGCTGCGCGCTGCAGGAGGACCGCGGCACGCTGCGCATGAGCGCCGCCGCGCGCACCGATGCGGGCGTGCACGCTGCGGACCAGGCTCGCGCCCCCCTGGGCACGCGGCCGCCCCCCGTCACCACGAACCAAGCACCTGTTGAACTCCGCTGGAACACCGCAGTGGCTCACCGCAAATGTCAGGCCTGGGCTGCCACGGTGAGCATGCGGTGCCTGCTGGTCAAAGACGGCCTGGTGCAGCAATGGTTCGCTGGCGCGCTCACACCTTCGAGCTGCTGCGCCGTGCCTGGGCGAGTGCACACCACACACTGCGCTGCCGGCACAGCCGCACACGCCGCTCCTTTTCAACCAGAGTTACGCCCGTAGCGCTGTCATGTAGAAATTGTCATCATTCGCCTGACCAGGCTATGCCGGTAGGGCGTGCCGACACAGCGTTTACTCTGTGTCAGCGCAGTACCCCGGGCTGTGCGGGAGGTGGGCAGCAACAGGCGAATCCTGAGGGCGCTGCGCGGCAGGTAGTCAGCTTTTACAGCCGTGCGGCGGGCGCCGCCGATGACAACTGGCTGCTGCTGAAGGCCAACAGCCTGCTGCCGCATGACATCCGCGTCATGCGCCTGGCGGCCGCGCCGCCCGACTTCATTGCACGCTTCAGCAACGTGGGCAAGGTGCGCGCCTGTGCGCGGGCTGCAGCGCAGCCAACGCCGCCTGAGGCTACGACCGCCGCGGGTGCACACGCCGTCACAGGCTCATTGGCGACATGTGTGCGGCCACTGGGCTTTGCGTTACCTGACACGGCGCGCGTTAGAAGCGACAAAGAGCTGCGGCTCGTCGTGCAGTGTGCCGCACGCAGTGCAGTGCCACTCCCGCACTCCACAGTGCGGCCACGCATGCTCGCCGCGGCACACCATGCAGCGCCGCGCGCGAGCGCAGGAGTATCACTTCTGCATCCACAACGCGATCATGCACGACCCGCTCACGCGGCGCTACTCGCAGCACGTCCACCAGCGCCTGGACCTCGGCCTCATGCGGCGCGCCCCTACCCTACACTACCCTCCCCTTCCTCCAATACCCAGGGGCCTGTCTGCAGCACCCCCGCTCCCCAGCAGGGTGCGTGCGGCAGCGGCATGACCAACGGTCCTGGCCACTGCTGGGCGTCTGCGCGCCTTGCTGCGGCCTGAGACTTGGGCTTAGGCTGTGTGGCAAGCAGCGGCGTGCGTACCACATCACGGCTGGTTGATGGGTATTTGTGGCACCCAATCGTCAGAGGGCTGTCAGTTTCGCGACGCACCAACAGCTTGCGACTGATGCGTCCGCGGCCATCAATGCATACCATCCGCGCTGGAGGGCGCCGCCGCGCGCGCCGCGGCAGGCAGGCCGCGGCCGCGTTCGAGGGCGAGCACGACTTTGCGCAGTTTGCCAACCTGCCGGAGCGCGACGCCGACCCCGTGCGCCGCGTGGCGCGCTGCGCGCTGGTAGCCGGGCCGGGGCCCGCGCTGCGCATTGAGGTCGCCGGCGACGGCTTCCTGTGGCGGATGGTGCGGCACATGGTGCGCGCGCGCGCTGCTTCTAAATTGGAACCACCCTACCCTTATTGACCTTGCAGCGCGCGCGCTTGCCGAGCGCGCTAGTAGGCCAAGGAGTCTGCAACCCTGCCCGAAAGGTGCTGACCCGGCCCGAGCGGTGCTCAGGCCTGCTGGGACGCGGCAGGTGGGCGCGCTGCTGATGGTGGGCCGCGGCACGCTGCCGCCGGCGCGCATCGCCGAGCTGCTGGCGACCGGCTCCAGCGTCCGGCCTGGTGCCGCGCCGCCCCAGTCCTGCGCGCTCGTTCGCCGCCCGCCAGGACCCCGGCTTGCCTGTTCCGAGCTCGCGCGATGCTCAAGGTGTCGAGAACCGAGTGACAGTTGCATCCAGCAGAGTGCAGGGAGCCTGCCCCCGCTCGCCCACCCGGGGTGGCCGCGCGCGCAGTCAACCGCGGCTGGAACGCCGCGGAGGCCAAGGGCCTTGTGCTGCAGCGCGTGCTGCTGCCGCCGCTGGACCCCGGCCGGCTTCTGTACCCGGAGCTGCCGCACGACGCGCTGGGGCGCGTGGACGTCGGCGCGCTGCCGGCGTGCGACCGGGACCTGTGGCGGCGCGCGTCAGGAGAGTAGCCGCAGAAGCCTGGTCGCCGCTGCCCGGTCTGCGCACCGCGCTGGCCGCCTGGCGGCGGCGGCTGAGGCGCTGCCGCGTGCGCGCGCGCGACCGCGTGCGGGGTCGCAGCTTCTGCCCAGGGACGAGCTGGCAGGCGCAGCACTAGGCCGGTGGCAGCACTCACTGCCGTGCACTGTGAGTGATGGAAGCTGTGAGTGAGTGGGGCATTATGGCCGCGCTCAGAAGTCGCACACTCGCAAGTGATGACATGTAACAACATGCTATGAACTGGTGGTGTTTGCCGCACACACAGTGTCGGCACATCACATGGAGCTTGAGGTGCGCCATGTGCAGAGCTGTCTGCTTATATTATATACCGGCGCATGCTGCAAAATAAGCACTAGTCATCCTGACAAGGCGCAAGGCGCACTCGTGACTAAGACATCATCAGGCAAAGGCAAGAGCGGCACGACCAGACATGCGCCCGCTCGTCCAGGACACTCGACCACCAGCCCATGACCATAAAAGCAGGCTCACAATAGATACGCGGAGAGGCTCTTCAAGAAGCTGCAAGCACCTGCTTTATTCACCCCGCGATTTGCAACTGTGTGTTAGCACCTGCGCCCGCCAAAACATGCGCTAGCTGCACCTAACAATTCGGGACCCAACATGACAGCTACATGCGTGTGAGTTGCGCCCACTTCGTCCCTCATAAATACGCACGGCCTACGGTCCTGCTGGACTGCTGCATCCTGTTCACTTGCAGCCCTGTTGGCGTGGCTGCAAGATACGAGTCAGGCCTGCCGCCACCTGTGCCTGTGCAGCCTGCACCGCGGCAACCCCATGCACCAACGTGTGCCATAGCTTTGCGCGGAGCTCCTCAGTGCTTGCACAGGCACAGCAGCACACCCAGTGCCCCGTGCAGGACGCACTGAGACACGCTCGGGTGGGGCATTCCGTCATGAGGCTGCAAAAAGGGCGCAGCCATGCGGCAGCTAGTCGCGTCCAAGCTGAACGCAGGTCACTGATATCGATGGCGAGGCTGGAAGGAGGCATCCTGCAGGGACGGCAGGGGGACAGGAGATGAAGAACGAGGCAGCAGAGGACATGACTTGGGCTCCTAATTGAACACGCATGGAACGACTGGCCCAGTGGGGGCGGGCGCGGCAGGGGCAGCACGCCCGCCCGCGCCCCTGCCGCGCGCTGGCACGGACGACCCCCGCCCCAACCCCAAGCGGCGCCCGACGCATCAGGCGCCCACAGGGTCGGCGGCTTGCGCGCGCGTGCCGCAGCTCTGCAGGCGGAAGATGTATGCGCGCGAGGGCGCACTGCCGGCGGGGCCGGTGCCCGGGGGCGCGCCCAGGGCCCCACCGGGCGCGCCGCCCGCCGCCAGCAGCCGCACGCCATCGGCCGACAGCGCTAGCGTCCGCGCAAACACGGGGTTCCTGCGGCCCGCGGGCGCTGTCACGGGGGAGCAGGGCTTGGCGGAGAGCATGCCTGCACTGGCGAGGGAGTGACAGGGGCCGCGGCGCCGGCAGCCTAAGCTCCCCAGAGACATTGCCGCCTGGAGGACCAACCCGGCGCGGCAGCATCTCTGTGCCGATCTGCAAGCGCCTCCCGAGAGCGCCCCAGATCCACTGGGCGCCGGCTGTCCGAGCGGCTGCGGCCGCACAGCGACCAGCGGCGGCACAGCAGCACAGCTCCAACAGTGCTGCACAGTCGGTGGCACGTCGTCCTGGCGCAGCGCGTGGCCGCGCGGGCGCGGGCCGCGGGGCGCACTGGCGCGCGTCGGGGCTGCGGTTGACGTACAGCTGCTGCGTCGCGGCCACCGCGGCGCCCGCGGTGCCCGTGCGGCCCAGGCGGTAGCCGTAGATGACGCCCTCGGCGTTCGCTGCGCTGGCGGCGCCCGCACCGGGACCGCTCGCGGCCGCGATCAGCGCCTGCGAGCCCGGCGCCGTCAGCCCCGCCCGCAAGCAGGCACGCGCGCGCCCGCCCAGGCACGGTCGTCCCCCAGAAACCCGCAGGGCGTCAGGTTGCCGGGCCTTGAAGGCGCGCTTGGAATTGATGCCAGGGCGCATCAAGCGGCGCCCGGAGGCGCCCGCGCGCCTCTCCCCTGATGTGGATCCGCCTGCAGAAGGCTCCATGCGCCGTCAGTGCACTGGCAGAGCAGGCGCCTGGCAAGTGGCTGGCCGGGCGAGATGCGCGGCGCGGGGCGGGCGGGCGGGCGGGGCCTCATGCAGGGCGCGTGCGCGGCTGGCACCTCCCCGCCCCCCACTGCCCCACCCGCGGCTGCCCGGGGCGGCAGTCCCCGGGCAGCACCTGCGAGCCATCGCCCGCGAGCGCCAGCGCCTGCCCGAAGCGCGCGCCGGGCGGCAGGCCGCC
>JAABUX010001067.1_pt1 | contig 42981 bp, 25 predicted proteins | sample 5561851 | NCBI WGS metagenome assembly JAABUX01 (sample SAMN10711883, study PRJNA513361) | rock metagenome | isolation source: Antarctica rocks | place: Antarctica: Victoria Land, Richard Nunatak red sandstone | collected 2016-01-03 | reverse complement strand
CCCGACTCACATCGCTGCCATACGCCTTCTGCCTCATACAGAAAGTGTCAAACGAAATCACATCATCCGCTAGTAACTAGATCGTGAACAGGCTCTTAGAGAACAAGTCCGGTGAAACTGGGACTGCATTTGGCATTGGGATTATCACTCCGGTAGAGTTGTGTGCGTATGTCTAGCGCGAACGCCCCCACTTACCAGACCGTCAACGATATCTTCTACACGGTTATTGATTTCCGCTCCTCCGACGTCATCCGCGCGCAGGCGAAAGATGGAAGTTGGGAGTCCGTCTCGAGCGCGGAGTTGTACGCCCGCGTTTGTGCGCTTGCTGCGTCGCTCGAGCGGCTGGGCTTGCGCAAGGGCGACCGTGTCGCTTTGATCAGCGAGAACCGTTGGGAGTGGGCGGTCTCGGATTTTGCCACGCTCGCGATGGGCCTGGTCAATGTACCGATGTTCCCCACGCTGCAGGCCCCGCAGATTGGTGAGCTGCTGCGGCACTCAGGCGCGCGTGTCGCGATCGTTTCCACGCGCGCGCAGCTCAAGAAAATTACGGCCGTGCGCACGCAGACCACGCTTGAGCATGTGATCGTGATGGACGAGGAAGCGGCGGCTGAAGGCGCGGTCGCGTTTGCTTCGTTGATTGAGGGAAAACAAGAGGGAAGAGATGCGGCTTTCGACGCGCAAGCGCACTCGGTCGGCAGAGACGATCTGGCGTCGATCATCTACACCTCCGGGACCACCGGCGAGCCGAAAGGGGTCATGCTGACGCACGGCAACCTGGCCTCGAATGTCAACTACTCGCTGCGCGAGTTCGTTTTCTCCGGGCCGCAGCGCACGGTTTCGTTTCTGCCGCTGTCGCACGTCACGGCTCGCCATGCCGACTATGCGCTGTATTCGCTTGGCTTTTCGATTGCCTACGTCCCCTCGCTCGACAAATTGATGGGGGCGCTCAAGACGGTCAAGCCGACGCTGGTCGTGGCGGTGCCGCGGGTGCTTGAAAAAGTGCGGCAGGAGGTCGAGCGGCGTGCTCGCAACTCGAAGTTGAAGAGCGCGATTGTGCGGTGGGCGCTCGGAGTGGGCAAGGGAAACGAGAGGGTGATTCTCGAAGGTCGCACGCCTTCGTCGCCGGCCTGGAAGCTGGCCGACCGGCTCTTCTACAGTAAGGTGCGGGCGGTTTTCGGCGGAGATATAACGCACCTGATCACCGGAGGCGCACCGCTGGGGGCCGATACGGCGCACTGGTTCGCGCAGGCGGGCTTGCGAATCCTGGAAGGGTACGGGCTTACCGAAACTTCGCCGGTCATCGGTGTCAACACGCCGTCGGCTTACCGTTTGGGAAGCATCGGCAAGCCGCTGCCGAATCTCCAGGTCAAGATCGCCCCCGACGGCGAGCTGCTGGTGAAGGGAGAAAGTGTATTTTCCGGTTACTGGCAAAGCCCCGGGCTTACGGAGCAGGCGTTTGATGAGGACGGCTGGTTCCTTACCGGCGACATCGCCGCACTGGACGGGGACGGCTTTATCACGATTACGGACCGCAAGAAAGAGCTGATCAAGACCTCCGCCGGCAAGTTCATCGCTCCCCAGCCCATTGAAGGCAAGTTGAAAGTGGATCACTTTGTCGCGCATGTTGCGCTGGTCGGGGATCGGCAGAAGTATGTTGCTGCGCTGATCGCGCCCAACTTCGAGGCGCTGGAGCCGTGGGCTCGCGAGAAGAAGATCGAGACGGCGACGCGCCGGGAACTGGTGGAGCACCCGCTCGTGATCGAACGCTTTAAAGAGACAGTAAAGGGGGTGAACCGTTCGCTGGCCGACTACGAACTGTTGAAGCGGTTTGCCTTGGTGCCGGACGAGTGGACCATCGACACGGGCGAGCTGACGCCTTCGATGAAACTGAAGCGGCGCGTGCTCGGGGAGCGCTATAAGGAGGAGATTGCCGGATTATTCCGGTGATCCTGGTTATTCCGGATGCCAGGAGGAGACCAGTTTATAGAGGGTTCTCCGAGCGGCGCAGGTCCACGATCTCCAGTTCCAGGCCGCCGTATTCGGGATGCTCGTTTTCGCGCAACCGGTAGACCAGGTCGACTGAGTCTCCTGAGTGCAGCCTGAGCGCTTGTACTCGCTCGCCCCAGTGCCAGCCCAGCGCTGAAAATTGCGCGCTCCCCTGCTCCAGTTGCAGCTTGCAATGGCGTTCTTTGATGAAACGCGGCTCGGCCAGCAAGCGTACGCCGTGTGCAACAAACGACGGCTCCGGATTACCGATCCCGAACGGCTCCAGAAGACGCATAGTGCGGTACAAAACTGGAGTGATGTGGTCCAGCGCCAGCTTCGCGTCGCAGCGCACCGCCGGCATCAGATCTTCCTCCCGCATGTGTACGGCGGCATAAGCCATCAGGCGCTCCCGCAATGCAGGGACCGCGTGCGAGGGCAGCGAGAACCCTGCGGCATGCGCATGGCCGCCGAAGCGGGTGAACAATTCCGCGCAGCTTTCGAGCGCCTCCAGTAGGTGGAAGCCCTCTACCGACCGGCCTGAGCCGTAGGCCTCTCCGTCTTCGTGCGCGATCACCAGAGCGGGCTTGCCGGTTGCGTCCACTACGCGCGAGGCCAGGATGCCGATGACTCCGCGATGCCAACCCTCGCCGTCGAGCACCAGGCAGCGTGCGTTTGCAAACTCCGGGGCAAGTTCCAGGCTTCGGAGCCGCTCCATGACCCCGCGCAGGGCATCGGCTTCAGTGTTGCGCCGATCCGTATTCAGCTCGTCCAGTTTGGCGGCGAGCTCCCGCGCACGCGCTGGCACTCGGGTGGTGAACAGCTCAATGACCTCACTCGCGATGTCCATGCGACCGGCTGCGTTGATTCTCGGTCCCAGCCGGAAGCCTACATCGGTTGCGCTCAGACGCTTCTTCGCCGGGTCCAGCCGCGCCACTTCGAGCAGTGCGCGGAGGCCGGGGCTTACCGGGTCGCGCAAGGCTTCGAGCCCCAGGGCCACGATGGCGCGGTTCTCGCCCGTCAGCGGTACCGCGTCGGCTACCGTTGCGATCGCCAGCAGTTTCAGGAAAGACGGCAGCACCTTGGTCCGCAGCTTTGTCCGGGCTGTCTCGTCGTTTCCTGCCGCAGCCTCGAGCAATGCCTGCGACAACTTGAATGCGACCCCCGCTCCACATAGCCCCTTGCATGCGTAAGCGCAGCCGGGCTGGTTGGGGTTCAAGATCGCAAGCGCTCGGGGCAGCGCGCCGTCGGGCAGGTGATGGTCGGTGACGATCAGGTCCAGGCCGAGGGCTTCGGCCGCATCAGCTGCCGCAAAGGCTCGGATCCCCGTATCCACGCTGACGACCAGCCGCGTGCCTTCACCCGCGAACCGCTCCAGCACTTCGCGCTGCATGCCGTAGCCCTCGCGCAGGCGGTGCGGCACATGGAAGCGAACGGTGCCTCCAAGCCGCTCCATCGCTGTCTTGAGCAGCACAACGGCCGTAGTTCCGTCCACGTCGTAGTCGCCGTAGATGAGAATGGATTCCCCCGCGGCGATGGCCTGCCGGATGCGATCGACGGCGGCCTGCATGCCGCGCATAAAAAGGGGGTTGTGCAACTGTTCAAGTGATGGTTGAAGAAAGGCTTGCGCGTCAGCCGCCGTTCGCAAGCCTCTCTGGACCAGCAGCGTGGCAATCGCGAGGGGAATCAGTAGCTCGCGCGCAAGCTCTTCGGCCCCAAGCTCACCAGTCGAAGCTGGTTCCGCAATGGGGAGAATCCAACGTTTCGCGGGCACTGCTCCCTGTAGGGAATCAGTGCCCGGCGAGAAAGTGGAGAGGTCAGGCAGGGTCGGAAGCGGTGCGCTCCCGCGTAAAGGGCTGGAAGGTGTATACGACAAGCTGCTTAGGCTTCCTCGTCCCCGTCCTCATCGAAGACCACACTGCCCATGCCGAACTCATCGATGGCCTCGATGAGCTCCTCATAGCGCTCATACCAGTCACTTGCCGTCTCATGCAGAAAGGCAATGCCGTGGTGTACAAAGCCGAGCTGGATAAAGCCTACCTTGCCCACATGGGCGCGCAGGGCATCTACCTCGTCGAACTCCGGCGCGTCCTCGTCGGGAAAGTTCTGCTCGCGCAGTTTTTCAAGCAGCAGGTCCAGTTCTTCGTCGTCGAGCACAACATCGCTGAAGGTCAGGAACACAGCGCCCGAGGCCTTGGCCGTTTCGACCAGCCGCTTCCACCCGTCGGGGTCGTCCTGGTCTTCCCATAGCACGGATGGCACGTCATCGCCCACATAGCCGGGGAACTGGCGCAGCCCGTGGCCGGTAAGGAAAGCGACCATATCGTCTTTTAAGGAGAGCAGGTTATCGTGTGCCATGGCTGCAGGTATTCTCGCAGGTTCAGGGCGCCAGCGCGAGTCTGCGGGGGCAGATGCATGTGCTAGACTCGCCCCCAGACCAATGATTTTTTCTCGTGAGTACGTCGGCTATCTGGGTCGCAAAACCGTGCAGCATCTCATCGACGCCAAGATGATCAAGACTGGCCATTTTAAGCTGGCAGAGGAGCGAGTGACCTCGGCCATGACCTCCGAGCTGTCGCTCGAGGACCAGATCAACGATGAGGTCCGCGTCATCCTCGAAGCGATCCAGGAGGACATGCGGCGTAGCGGCGCTGAGTATGGGGAGATGTTCAAGAAGGTGAAGCAGCAATTGGTGCGCAAGTACAAGGCGATACTGTAATCAAGTGTTGTGAGTAAAGTTTTGTGAGGTCAGCACTTTGAGAGTTTCCCCCGATAAAGTAAACAAGCTGGCGCATGCCATTGCGGACACGCTTGCCGGCATTGATGAGGTGGAGTTCCAGGAGGATCGCGACACGATCCGCAAGGAAGCTCGCAACTACCTACAGGTGCTGCTCGCCGACGAGATGCGGATCGACCAGGCAGCCCGCGCCAAGATCACCTCGCAGCGCAAGATCATTCTGGAAGGTACCCAGGAGTGGAATATCCTGTACCGGAAGTACTACAACGACGAAGTCAAGCGGCTGGGCATATAAGTGCCTGCCGCGACAAGTGCGCGGCGCACAAGAATGAACTGCAGGGCTGTCTGTCAGAACTGTTTCAAATCTAGACCCGGTGCGTATCGGGCCGCCAGACCTCGATTTGCTGCTTGATTGCCTTGGGCGAAAGGCGCTCGCGCACTGCCCTCTCGGCCAATGAAGTCAGTTCGGCGTCAGAGGCAAAGCGCAATGCAATGATCTGGCCGGTGGTAAGCTCCCGTTGCAACGGCTGCGACTCAAGAGGGAGCAGCGCCGCTATGCGAATCCGCTCTTCCAGCCGAATGACGCGGTCCTGCACGCGCAAAGCGTAGGTGCGCATCAGGGACGCGAGCAGGAGAAGGGCAAGCGCCAGCAGGATATTCCAGCCATGCCAGGCGCTCGGGCTATGTACGCAGCGGACCACGGCGAAGATTACATTGACCAGCAACACGGGGATGATTCCGTAGTGGAACAACGGATCGATCCGGCTGTGATTCTTGAAGTTCTGCTCGGCCATTTCGTACTTTCTCCTGGGGATTACGTTGGCGTGCTGCCGTTTCGCTGACTTTTGCTGAGGAAGCTCTGTGTAGAATCGATCTTACCCGCTTGAAAGTCGGCAGCTATGCCCGGCCGGCGGGTATAAAGCTCAAAACTCAATGCGTTCGCGGTAGTTTACGCTGATGGCCGGACTGTATCTGCCGATAAGCGAAAAGACGGACGGCAGACACGATTACCGTAGTTTCGGCGAGAAAGGGCAGTGTGGCTTTAGGTACAGCACAGACCCAACGCGTTCAACGCATTCTGGGCATCGGTTTTTTCTGCGGAACGGCTGGCGAGACTATTGCACGCATGCGGCAGGGAGGCTTGCTGGTAGTGCCTGCGGCCCCGGCGCTTAAGGATCTGCCGACAAACGCGGCGTATCGCGACGCGCTGCTCCATGCCGACCTCGCCATAACTGACAGTGCCTTTATGGTGCTGATCTGGAATTTCATTAGTCGCCATAGGGTTTCGCGCGTTTCAGGCCTTGAATATCTAAAGGAGTTGTTGCAAGAGTCGGACGTCCGGGAACCCGGCAATACGTTGTGGATCATGGCTAGCCCAAAAAGCGCTAAAAAGAACATCGACTGGCTCCGAAGCGAAGGCATCGAGCTTCGCGATCAAGATATCTATATGGCGCCGCTTTATCGAGGAGACGTCGAAATCGAAGACGAGCCACTGGTCGCGAAGATGCATGCGCATCGATACAAACATGTGATTGTGACCGTAGGCGGCGGCACACAAGAGAGGCTTGGGCTGTACCTGAAGAGAAGACTCGACTATCTGCCGGCCATTCACTGCATTGGCGCGGCAATTGCCTTCCTGAGCGGGGATCAGGTGCACATACCCACATGGGCTGACAAGGCGGGGCTCGGCTGGTTGTTCCGGTGCCTGTCTGCGCCCGGAATCTATGTGCCGCGGTACTGGGCAGCGCGCAAGCTGGTGTGGCTTATGCTCCGATACCGCTCGGAACTGCCGCCATTACAAAGAACGGCAAAAGTCTAAGACGGCACAGCCTCTCCAAACAACAAAGGACGCGTACAGCGCCCTCGGCTTCTGAAGTTGGTTCAGGACTGGTTTTTATCCACCGTGACTTGATGCTCGCGGTCGAAGGCTCTGGCACGATCTGACTTCGCTTCCGCGTCATATTTTGCCGCTTTAGCCTTATCAACGAGCGAGTCGCCGGCGTCCTTGACGTTACCCCAGGCCTCGCGCGCCGAGCCTTTGATCTGGTCTTCCTGACCGGCTTCTTTAAGGCTCTGGTCACCTACCAGAGCACCCGCCGATTCCTCTACGTGCCCACCAATCTTCTGTAGTACTCCCTTGATCTTGTCGCCGTTCATGGGTATCTCCTATCCACAGTTTAGGGTGCGGCAGGGTGTGGGAGGTTGGCTGAGACAGGAGGAGAAAACTTGGTAGCGCCATCGGGGATCGAACCCGAACTCTTCGCCTTGAGAGGGCGACGTGTTAACCAATTACACCATGGCGCCGCAGGTTGGGAAGTCGCCGGAGGAACCGTAGCGACTTCTCAAGAAGTGTAGCAGAAGGGTAGCTGGGGCAGGTGGGGACCTCGATCGAGATCATAGGAAGATTAACCCTGCTTGGTTCCCAGCTCGCCCCAACGTTCGTAGAGGGTGTCGATGGTATCCTGTGCGGTTTGCGCATCGGCCAGCGCCACGTGCAGTTGCGCGGCGTCGGTGGCGACAGACGGGTCGTGCAAGCGAGCCTGCCTGGTTGCGAGTACGGCTTCGGCTTCCTCGATGCGCGTTTCCATGGTGTCCCATTCGCGCTGCTCCATGTAGGAGAGTTTTTTCTTTTTGCTTTGAGCGGGTGCGGCGCCGTTTGCCTTGGGCGGGGTGCTCGCGGGAGCGTTCTTTTGGGTGCGATTGCTCCGTTGCCAGTCTTCCCACTGTCCGTAGTCGGCGAAGGAGCCGGTATTGCCTTCGCCATCGAGGCCGAGCACGACATTCGAGACGCGGTCGAGCATGTAGCGGTCATGGGTGACGAGCATGAGGGCGCCGGGGTATTCGAGCAGCGCTTCCTCCAGGATTTCGAGCGTCGGGATGTCGAGGTCGTTGGTCGGCTCGTCGAGCAGAAGCAGATCGGCCGGCTCAAGCATGAGCCGCGCGATGAGTACCCGGGCGCGCTCGCCGCCGGAGAGTCGGTCGACCGGCTGGTTGAGCTGTTCACCGGTAAAAAGAAAGCGATTGGCCCAGCTTGCTACGTGGAGAACATTGCCGTTGTAGACCACAGAGTCGGAGTGGGGGGCAAGGGCGCGGCGCAGGGTGAGCGAAGGGTCAATTTCGCGGTTCTGCTCGAAGTAGACGACGCGCAGGGAGCTGGCGCGCTCGACCGAGCCGACCTGGGGCGTGAGTTGGCCCGAAACCAGCTTGAGCAGGGTGGTTTTGCCGGAGCCGTTGGGGCCGACGATGCCGACGCGCATGCCCGCCGTAACGGCAAAGCTCAGATTTTCGAATAACGTCCGGCCCTCGTAGCCGTAGGACAGGCCGTCAATGATGACCAGGCGCTTGGTTTTGCGATCGGACGCGGAGAAGTCAATGCCGGCCGTGCTGGTAGCCGAGCGCTGGCGCATGTCGCCGAGTTCACCAATTAGCTCGTTGGCTTTGTCGATGCGGGCTTTCGATTTCGTGGTGCGGGCTTTGGGTCCGCGACGCAGCCAGTCGGTTTCGATGCGAACGCGGTTTTCGAGCGCTTCCTGGCGCTTGCCCTCGGCGGCCAGGTACTCGGATTTTTTCTCGAGAAACGTGCTGTAAGCCCCGGAGAAGCGCAGCATGCCGTCGGGATAGGCGCGGGAGAGCTCGGCGGTTTCGTTGGCGACGCCTTCAAGGAAATAGCGATCGTGCGAGACGACAATGCTCGCAAAGCTCGCGTTGCGCAGCATTTCTTCGAGCCACTCGATCCCGGCGAGATCGAGGTGGTTTGTTGGCTCGTCAAGGAGCAGGATGTCGGGCTGCTGAATAGCGGCCTCGACGATGGCGAGCCGTTTGCGCCAGCCGCCGGAGTAGGCAGCGGCTTCGTCGTCGAGCGAGGCGAAGCCGGCGCGGCCGAAGGCTTCGCGCACGCGCTGCTCGCGCTCGTTCTCTCCAACGCCCGCTCGGGCCAGTGCTGCTTCGAGAACGGAGCGAACGGTGGCTTCTGCTGGGAACGCCGACTCCTGCGCAATGTAGGTAATGCGGGCGCGCTTGCGGGTGCTTACTTCACCCGAGTCGGGATCGATCTCGCCGGAGAGGATTTTGAGCAGGGTCGATTTGCCCGCGCCGTTGGGACCGATCAGCGCGATGCGGTCGCCGTCGTTGACGGTGAGCGAGATCTCGCGAAACAGCGGCTGTGCGCCGAAGCGCTTAGTGATGGATTGTGCGTTCAGTATGAGCAGAAGAAATTCCTTACATCTCGATGAAGGTAAGAGAGCTCGGTGTGCTATGAAGAATAGCTGTTGAAGTAGCTCCCACATGTACTTTCATATCGGGCCAACGATTTGTTCCAAGCACGACGACGCCGAAAGCGCGGCTTGACAGGTTCTGCTGATACGAAAGGTTCTGGTCCGCTGTTACGAAAACATCAAAACCGCTCTCTTCCACAAGCTTCAACAGAGAGCCGTTCTTCACGCCCGCCCAGCCAAGGTGTGCGGCGGTGAAAACATCGTGCTCGGTCAGCAGAGGCCGTAAATCGTGGGGCACATCTTCGTCCAGCAGAACCTTCATGCTGCCGTGCGCTGCTTGCGCGCAAACTCAAGCACTCCTAGTATTTGCTTAACCGTGACCGAAGGAAAGTTGCGATGCATGTCGTCTAGGCTGAAACCATCCTCAGCCCATTGCACAAAGGTCTCAGGCGGCACTCGCGTTCCAACCACAGTCGGTTGTCCGCTACGCCGCCCTTCGACCCGTTCTACAAATTCGCACCCAGTCCAGTCCATCACGCCCTCCATGAATTCGATTATCGCCCAGCCGCGACGCTCTCCGCCTCCGCGATCTCCGCGTACGGCCCCTTGTGGTCGTCGATCTGGCCGTGCTCGAAGCGCCAGATGCGGGTTGCGACGTCGTCGATCAGGTCGCGGTCGTGGGTGACGAGCAGGACCGTTCCCTCATAGCGTTGCAGCGAGGTGTCGAGCGCATTGATCGCTTCAAGGTCGAGATGGTTGGTCGGCTCGTCCAGGATCAGAACGTTCGGCTTGAGCAGCATGAGCTTGCAGAAGAGCAGGCGCGCGGCCTCGCCGCCGGAGAGGGCGCTGGTTTTTTTCAGGCCTTCGTCGCCGGAGAAGAGCATCTGGCCGAGCAGGCCTCTGATCTCTTCCTTGGTCTTTTTCGTGTCCCACTGGTAAAGCCATTCAAAGACAGTTGTTCCGTGCTCGATGGCGCCGGTGTGGTCCTGGGGGAAGTAGCCGATCTGGGCTTCATGGCCCCACTTGACGACCCCGCCGTCGATGGTGAAATCGCGCTCAAGCTCCGGCATTCCGGCCAGAAGGGATTTAAGCAGCGTGGTTTTGCCTTGGCCGTTGCGGCCCATCAGGCAGACTTTCTCACCGCGCATAACAGTTGCGGAGAAGTTTTTGACAGCACCCTCGCCGTCGTAGCTCTTGCGCACGCCTTCGATCTCGATGGTCTGCTTGCCCGAAGGGCGGTTCTGGTCGAAACGGATGTAGGGACGCTGGATATTGGAGCGCGCGAGCTCACTGGTTTGCAGGCGCTCGACTTCCTTTTTGCGGCTCGTTACCTGACTCGAACGGGTGCCGGCAGCGAACCGTGCGATGAACTCGTTCAACTGCGCGATCTTTTTCTCGCGCTGCTCATTCTGGCTCTCGAGCTGCGAGCGGACCTGCGTTTTCGCGGACACCATGTCGTCGTAGCCGCCGGTGTAGGTGATGATCGTCTGGTAATCGATGTCGGCGATGTGGGTGCAGATCGCGTTCAGAAAGTGGCGATCGTGCGAGATGGTGATCAGGGTGCCTTCGAACTTGAGCAGGAACTCCTGGAGCCACTGGATCGATTCAAGATCGAGGTAGTTGGTTGGCTCGTCGAGCAGCAGCGCCTGCGGATTGCCGAATAAGGCCTGCGCGAGCAGCACGCGGACTTTTTCGCCGCCCTGGAGCTCGCTCATCTTGCGCTCGTGAATCTCGTCCGGGATGTCGAGACCCTGCAGAAGCACCGCCGCATCGCTCTCGGCGGTGTAGCCGTCTTCCTCGCCGACAATGCCTTCGAGCTCGCCCAGGCGCATACCGTCCTCGTCGGTCAGCTCGGGTTTATCGTAAATCCGGTCGCGCTCTTCAAGCGCCGCCCATAGGGGTTTATTGCCCATGATGACGGTGTCGATGACGCGGTAGGCGTCAAAGGCGTACTGGTCTTGACGGAGAACGCCGAACTTGCGCGGGCGCACGACTGTGCCCTTTTGCGCGTCAATTTCTCCGGTCAGGACTTTCATAAAGGTCGACTTGCCGGCGCCATTGGGGCCGGTAAGGCCGTAACGGCGGCCCGGAATGAACTGGGTCGAGACGTCTTCAAACAGAACTTTGGCGCCGTAGCGCATGCTTACATTGCTGACAGAAATCATGGGAAACTCTCGTTTGTAGACTGAAGCTCACGGCGCACGACGGCATTGGCTTCAGAACTTAAATTGTGTAGGTTGCTGCATGTTCACTTGCATCCCCTGCAAGCGCGGCCGGGTTGCCGTCTTCACTATGGTATCGCAAGCTTGCTGCAACTAGGGTGTAACGACATATTCACTTTTGTTTCGGCTGCGGATTTGGTGCAGTGGGAGAATAGGCGCTGGTCGGTATGAGTTGACAGAGGTGCAGTGGCGGCGAATTGAGCCGTTGCTGCCTGGACGGGCTGGGAGGGTAAGCAGGCCCGCGGTGGACAGCCGCAAACTTGTGCATGGAGTGTTATGGGTTTGCGCTCGGGGATGCGATGGCAGGATATGCCGGAGCGGTACGGCAAGTACAAGACGACGCACAGGCGCTTCACCCGCTGGGCTGCGAGCGGGGTGCGGGACAACGTCTTTACCGATCTGCTGAAGGATCGCGAGAACCGCTCTGTCATGATCGATTCAACGGTCGTCCGAGCCCACCAGCAGGCCGCGACGGCCAGAAAAAAGGGCTTCGGAAACGGCTCTGGGGCGGAGTCGAGGAGGTCTGACGACCAAGATTCACCTGCTTGCCGACGCCCTCGGCCTGCCGATTGGCTTCGGCCTGACCGACGGCAGACCACGATTGCACCCAGGCCGCCGCCTTGCTGGGAGAGCGCAAGTCCCAAGCCGTGATCGCCGACAACGGCTGTGACACTGATCCCATACTTTAGTACCTGCAGCAGCGCGGGATCCCGGGCCGCGATCCCTACGCAAGATCCAGCGCGACTTCGATCGAGCCCTCTCCCGCCAGCGCAATCGCATCGAGCGAACCTTCGCTCATTTCAAGCAGTTCCGTCGATTCGCAACACGATTCGATAAACTCAAACAGGAACTTCTACGCCATCGTCGCCATCGCTTGCACCTCGCGTTAGTTAAGAAGCAGGAAAGTACCCTCCTAAGTGTTTAGCAGGGTTATGATTTTTGACGTTTGGTATAGCGACCCTATCAAAGCGATGACTGGATCGCTATTGTCTCAAGAGCGAAGGGATCGACCACACGGGGGCTTATCCCTTCGCTCTTTCGCCGGGCGGTGTCAGATTGCCGAGGTGCCGCCGTCGACAAACAACTCTACCCCGTTCACATATGTCGAGTCGTCTGAAGCAAGAAACAGTGCCACTGTCGCAATCTCCTCAGGGCGGCCCATCTTTCCCCGCGGGATCAAGGATTCGAACTGCTTTATCGTCTCTGCGTCGAACAACTGCTCCTGAATCGGTGTTTGGACCTGCCCCGGACTCAGCACGTTTACCCTGATCTTCCTGTCCTTTAGCTCGTTCAGCCACGTGCGGGCGAATGAGCGCAGCGCAGCCTTGCTCGCCGAATAGACACCGAAAGTGGGAAAGCCCTTGACCGCCGCTATCGACCCGTTCATGATGATCGAGCCGCCATCGTTGAACAGCGGCAACGCCTTTTGCACCGTGAAGAGCGTGCCGCGCGTGTTCAGACCGAAGACTGCGTCGAAGTGCTCTTCTGTAATCTCGCCGATCTTGGCGAAGTCCCCCCTTCCGGCGCTTGCGAACAGCACGTCGATCCTGCCCTTTTCCCGCTTGACCGTTTCGAATAAGCGATCAAGGTCATCCAGGTTGGCCGCATCGCCCTGCATGCCGGTTACGTTCCGGCCGATTAGCTTGACGGCCTCATCCAGAGCTTTTTGCCTTCGACCCGAGATGAAAACATACGCTCCTTCTTCAACAAACAATTTGGCAGTGGCTAGCGCCATACCGCTTGTTCCACCCGTGATCACCGCAACCTTGCCATCAAGCTTTCCCATAATTGCTCCTTTCGCAATAGTCGGAAGATTCGTGACCGTTGAACGGATCCGCAGATGACCGACTCTTAATCATCATATACGCAAGTTCGGAAGTTGTGAACAATATGGGTTACTATAGAAGCAGAACCGATGAAGCCGCTCGTCCATCCAGCCATCGAAGATGTTCCGCTCGAGGCGATCCTGCATGCGCTCGCTGATCCCTCGCGTGTGGCGCTGTTCTATGAAACCGTTTATCAGGAAGGTCCGAGGAACTGCACCAAGCTGGTGAGCGTGCTTGATAAGCCCATTCCGAAGTCCACTCTGTCGCAGCACCTGCGCATTCTTCGCGAAGCTGGGCTGATCCGTGGCGAACGCCACGGGCACGAAATGCGGAACACCTCGCGCTACGGAGAAGTGGACGCACGCTACCCGGGCCTGCTGCTCGCGATTATCACTGCGCATGCGGTCCAGATTGAGGCTAAAAAGAAGCGAAACGGACGCCGTGGGAGTCGGACACTTTGCGTTTAAAAGTTCGGATCATTCGTTTGAGGCCGCGAGCACAAGCCGCCTACAAAGCGGTTTACGATTTTCTGTACTGGCTAAGCACAAGCATTGCAGATCACCCCGCGATCACCAGGAGACCACCATGGCTGTTCAATTTGGCGCAACATCCACGACAGAAGACGTGCTTTCAGGTACTGATCTGCGCGGTTGTCGTATTTTGGTGACCGGTGTTTCGGCCGGAATCGGTGTTGAGACCGCCCGAGCGCTTGCTGCGCGCGGTGCGAAGGTTGTCGGTACGACACGCAATTTGGAGAAAGCACAAGCCGCGACCGCGCAGGTCCGCGCTCAAGCTGCTTTTGGAGGAGGTCTGGAGCTCGTGGAACTCGACCTGGCTTCACTCGCGAGTGTCCGCCGCTGCGCCGACGCGCTCCTCTTAGCCAGTGAACCCTTCGACGTAATCATAGCCAATGCTGGTCTTATGGCAGGTCCAAAGCTGGAGACCGTTGACGGCTTCGAAGCTCAGTTCGCGACGAATTACCTGGGACATTTCGTTCTGGTCAATCGCATCGCTAATCTCCTGAATCCGGGTGGACGCGTCGCAATGGTCTCGTCCGCAGGACATCGGCGCGCCGATATCGATCTGGAGGATCCCAACTTCAACCAGACTCCTTACAACGAGTACATTGCATACGCACGATCCAAGACGGCAACCATCCTTTTCGCTGTCGAGTTCGACCGACGTTACAAACCCAAGGGCATCCGCGCCACGGCTCTCCATCCAGGAGCAATCCAGACCGAAACAGTCAAGACAATGATCGAGGCACTCGGCGATCGCAAAGATGCAACCGTTGCGGCTTACGACTGGAAGACTGTGCCTCAAGGTGCGGCGACCTCGGTGTGGGCGGGATGTGTCGCGCCTGCCGATAAGATGGGTGCCAGCTACTGCGAAGACTGCCACGTCGCCGAAGTGATTGACGATCCTGCCGCAAAGACCGGGGTTCGCTCTTACGCCCTTGATCCCGAGCGCGCTAAGGCGCTGTGGGCGAGGGGAGAAGAGATGGTCGGCGAACGCTTCTCGGTACGATGATCAGAGCCGAATGTTCTAAGCATTCATCTTGGGAGGTCAAGGCTCAGGCATGCTGGTTGGGAGCGCCGATCGTTGAGGAAGCAAGTTCGAGGGAAGGAAGATGTCTTCGGAAGTGTCGAATGCGCAGGCAATATGGAACGAATGGGAAGCCGACCCGGGTTGAGCTACGGACAAGAGTGAAATGCCGGCTGAAAACCGACAGCAAGCGTGTAAGTTTCCTGCTGCGGAGTGTAAGCAACTGGTAAGTCACTGCCGGCTTGCACCTACCATTTGCACAACGCACTTATCCTAGCTGTCGCCTGTCATCTGATAGGTGAGCGTACCGCCCGCGACTAAATCCCTGTGCTCGATGGTGTGCCCTGTCCGCGGCTCACCATTGAACATGACGCCGTGCACGTAAGCATTCTCCGCCGAGTTATCGGTTGCATTGATCTTCAGGATTTTGCCGCCGGGCAGGTGCACAGTTGCGCGCGGAAACAGCGGGCTGCCGAAGGTGTACTCCGGCAGGCCGGGGCACACCTGGTAGAACCCGAGCGAGCTGAGGATGTACCACGCGGCCATTGAACCGGTGTCCTCATCGCCCGCATAGGAGTCTGGCGAGTACAGCTCCGCCATCGTGCGCCGCACCCAGAACTGTGTGCGGTCCGCACGGTCCGCATGGGTGAAGAGGTACAGCAAATGATGCGACGGCTGGTTGGAGTGCGCATACTGGCCGAAAGGCACGGCGGCCATCTCCGACATTTCGTGGATCTCCTGTCCATACACCCCAACGTGGAAGATCGGCGGCACGGAGACCATTTTCTCGAGCGCGGCGAGCGCAGATGTCTTGCCGCCGACCGCTTCGATCAGTCCGGGAACGGTTTGCGGCGCGTCCCAGCGATGCTGCCATGCCGAGCCTTCTTCATAGGGGCTTCCCCAAGTGAAGGAGTCGAACGGCGTGAGCCAGGAGCCATCGGCATTTTTTCCGCGGAAGAACCCGACCTTCGTGTCGTATACGTTTTTCCAATAGCTCGATCGGCCCATGAAGTATTCATAATCCTGCGTCTTGCCAAGCACCTTCGCCACCTGAGCGATGCAGAAGTCGCCGTAGGCCGCATCCGCGGTTTCCGCCACCGACTGCTCGATTTTGTCCGCCGGGACGTAGTGCAGCTTCAGGTACTCCTCAATACCGACGCGGCCGTATCCCTTGGCCGGGTCGCCCGGCTGGGTCGCATGCTTCTTCAGCCCGGCGTAGGCAGTCTCGCGGTCAAAGGAGCCGATGCCTTTCACGATTGCATCCGCAAAGAGGGAATCGATCAGGCTGCCCGACATGCACGCGCGATAGCCCGGGGCAGGGAACTGCGGAAACCAGCCGCCCTCGTGCAATGCGTTGACCCACGCCTGCAGAATCTCACTCAGGCGCTCCGGAAAGAGAATGGTGGCAAGCGGGTACCAGGCACGGTACACATCCCAGTAGCCGTGATCGGCATACATTACGCCCGGCTCGACTTTGCCGTTAAATGCGCTGTAATGGTGCACCCCGCTGCCGTCCGATACCGGCTCATGAAAGGTGCGCGGGAACAGCATCGTGCGGTACAGGCAGGAGTAGAAGGTGCGCGCCTGCTCGGCTGTTTGCCCTTCAATCTCGATGCGGCCCAGCATCTCGTTCCACTGCGCCTCCGCCGCCGTTCGCAGTGCGTCCCGCGTCTTACTCCCAACCTCGGATTGCAAGTTATGCAGCGCCTGCTCGAACGAGATAAACGAGGTGCCGATGCGGGCTTCGAGCTTGAGTCCCGCTTTGAACTGCACGACCGCAACTTGCTGATCATTGCCTTGGTGATCCTTGCCGTGCTGGGTCTCGAAGCTCTTCCACACTTCGGAGAACTCGACAACGTAGTACGTGGCGAAGTTGGGCGGTGTGCCGCCCGCGCTGGCCGTTGAGGCGAACTGGATCCGGCGCTGCTCCTTCATTGCTGTAATGGGCGCGGTTGTCGCGGGCACGTCAATAATCAGCCCCGGATTGCTGTCGCTATCCTCCGGTTCCGGCGCGTCAAACTCGGCCGCGAGCAAACAGCAGCGCTCCGTAGGCACCAACTCGACCTTCGCGCGATAGCGCAGCAGAAAAAGTTCCAGCGAGTAAGGCCTGAGCTTTGCGTCTTCGGGAACGTAGGATGACGCGCGCGCGGCAGGCGCGGCATTGACGTTGCCGCGAAACGGCAGAAAGACCGCGTGGCCGTAGTCGTCAAGCCAGGGGCTGAGCTGATGCGTGCAGCGAAAACCCTGCGTGCGCCGAGCCCACGGCTGAAACATCCAGGGAGTGTTCGCATTGGTCTGGATCGTCCAGTGCGCCATGCCAAACGGTGTGGCCGCAATCGGCAGGGTATTGCCGTGGGAGAACACCGGGGTCGATTGGGTTCCTTGCAGAATATTAACCAGGTCGGTCAGGCTTGTAGCCGGTCCCGCCGAAGCTGCATTGCGCGCCGGCGAGGACTGAGCGACCCCACCAGCAGCGACGGCGTCTCCCGAGCTGATGGCTGTTCCGGCCGCCGCCAGTCCGGTTGCTTTGAGGAAGGTGCGTCGGCTGGGCCGTGCCGCTTCGTTCGAGGAGTTGTTGTCAGTCGCCATACTCACGATGCTAGAGCATTTCTCCCGTTGCTATGCACCACGCAGATTTGCGGCATGCGGCTTTTCTCGACGGAAAAGCGCTTCCAGTGTTGTGGTTTCGCTTTACAACTGCGAGAGAAATGCTTCAAACCTTGTAACCGTTGTGACACGAGATCACCCGTACCTGCTCCAGCGACTGGCAGCAGGTACGGACGCTAATGAAAACTTCTTTTACCGCGCCAGGCGCTACCAGCCGAACCCCCCCAGAATCGAGCAGACCACCGGCTCCAGGTCCACGACCGAGGGCGGAGCAAGCGTGATGGATAGCAGCACAACATCCCTGTTGTCTGGAAGCGTGATGCTCTTCACGAGCTTGAAAGGCTGCAGCTTGAGCGTATAGAGGTAAACGTTGAAGGACTGACTGCCGTGCGTGCCATCGTTGCTGTCGCGGTACGCCGTTTTAACAGCGAGCGACTCGTTCGGATAGCCGGCAAGCGAGGACCAGTCGCTGAAGCTCTGATGGAAAGTGTCGGATGAGCCATCGTAATATTGCACGGTGATGGTCTGGTTGGTCTGGTTTCCCTGCACTCCCGTACCCAGCATTTTAAGATCCGTATAGAAGCCGAAGGGAAGGGAAATGGTTTGCCCGGCGCCGTAAACCACGTCCGGCACATTGCTTGCCCCCAGGTAGAACCGTGACGGGCCGACCGCTATTTCTTCTCCTGCCGCTAGATCGTTGAGCAGGTCTGCTGAAAAAGCGGCGCCCCCTGCGTCGAGGCCTCCCTTTGCCGGAAAGGTGGCGCCGTCGGTGTAGATGCCGGTGGCGTTATAGGCGCCGGCCAGATTCGCTTCCTTGCCAAGCAGCAGGTCGGACAAGGTTGCGGCCAGCATAACTACATTGCGATTCTGGGGCAGGGTCATGCTCTTCACACTCTTGCCACTGTCGAGCAGCAGGGTGTAGCCGTACACATTGAACTGACGATTGTCAGCGGCGCCGCTGCTCGTATTGCGATAAGGCATGGCCACCGCCTCACCCTCATTTACATTCACCGATGGGTTGAACCAGTCGCTAAAGCTGGCGGTGAGCTGCGCGGTCGAGCCGTCAGCGTAAGTGACGGTGATGGGCTGATTTGCCTGGTTCCCTTGAAGGCCGGTGGCCAGCAACTGCAGCGTGCGGTAGTGGCCCTGCGGCAGCGCGATCGTCTGCCCCGCGCCATACACCGCATCTGGAACATTTGGCGCGCCCAGGTGGAAGCGGATGCCGTTCAGCACGCGGTCATTTGTCAGTACCGCGGCGGAAAAGGCGGAGCCTCCGCCATCAAGGCCGCCATCGGTAAAGGGGGTGCCGTCCGAGCGGATTGCCGCGAGATTATAGCTGCCCGAAAGATCTACGATCGCGCCAAGGCCGCAGTTCCCGAGTCCCGCGCTGATCGCGACCGAAAGCGGAGGCGCGGCATGGGCGGTGACGCCGGAGGTGCCGGAAACGGTGAGCACTGACCCGCTGGACGTCGGGGCGGTGACGCCGGCGCTGAGCGTCAGCTGGCTCGTCGTAGCAATTGTCTCCGGAGAAAAGCTGGCGTTGACCAGCGGTGGAACGCTCGCAAGGGAAAGCGCGACCGAACCAGTGAAACCATTGATGGCGTCGACCGCAACTGTGCCGCTGGCGCTGCCGCTTTGGTTGAGGTAGAGGGCCGATGGCGTGGCGCTCAGGCTGAAGTCCGGCAGCTCCAGTTGCACATAAGCGGTGTGCAGGATGCCGCCGCCGGTGCCGGTCACGGCGACAACGAGGGTGCCGCCTGGGGTCGCGGCCGCTGTGCCGATGTTCAGCGTTGTTTGCCCGGCGCCGGTCAGTGTTGAGCTGCCAAGCGTGGCCGTTACCCCGGCCGGCGCTCGAACAACCGAGACGGTGAGATCGACCGCGCTCGCAAAGCCGTTGGCCGACGCAAGCGTAACCGCGGCTGTGGCGGAACCGCCGGGCATGAGATTGAACGTGGACGGCGACGCGGTGAGCGAGAAGTTAGGCGCGGAGCTCAGGGTCGGGTCTTGCGCCGTGGCCAGCGCAGCGATGAACGCGTCCAGAGCCGAGCCCTGGCTGGCTGAGTTCTCCGCGTCAAACGGTCCCGACCATACCTGGCCGAACGCATTGCTCGCATCGCGTGAGGTATACCAGATGCTTTCCGCATTGGTTAGTGCGAAGTTGCCGTACCCCGGCTGCGGCGACACCGCTGTAAGCGCCATCAGGTTGCGCAGGAACACGCCCTTAAACTGTACGCCGTCGGCGCCGAGGTTGGGCTCGCCGGGGTCATGAAGCACGCCGTTGCTGTCGCTCAAATGGCTGATCGCAGACTGTGCGATGGTATTCGCGGTCTGAAGAAGCTGCGGCGCCGGCTGCGCTTGGTTCAGCTCGACCAGGCCACCCAGCACCACGCCCTGGTTGTAGCTCCACACGGTCTGACCGTTGTTCTTGCAGGAAGAAGTATCCAGGCCGTCGTTGATCAGATTTTGACCGTTGATCATGCCCGACTGCCGGAACCAGTTCCACTCCTGGTTTGCCCAGGAAAGATACCCGGCCCGGTCACTTGCGGCAGCCCGGTTTGCCAGGTGCGCGGCAACGGAAAGAAACAGTTCGTTCGCAATGGCGTTCTTGTAGGTTCTGTCTTTGCTCCACCAGATCCCGCCGCCGCAGGTCGCGTCCCAGGCGCCCGTCATATCGTTGAAGATCGAGCCGGCGGTCGTGAGATATTGCTGGTTTTTGGTCAGATCGTAAGCCGCGATCCAGGCCAGCGCCCACCAGCCCTCATCGTCATAAAAATTGTCCAGGAAACCGGCGTACTGGTTCGGGGCCTTCTGGAGAGTGTTGGCGAAGATGCCGTTGTAGCTCGTCGAATGCGTCAACAGCGAGTAGTCGGCAAGCGCGGTAAGCCCGTTCGCTGCGGTCCACCAATCCGTTACCTGGTAGAGGCCGGTGGAGGGCGTGTAAAAGCTTTGTAGCTTGTCGATGCCGGCCTGTGTCTGCTGTGCGAGTGTCGGGGGCGGCAGAGCCTGCGCGGCGGCGCGTGGAGAGAGCGGGCTAGTTATCAGGGCCGCGGCGGCGAGAACAGATACAGATACAAGACGAAGCATGGTGGCCCCCTGTGGAGATATGCGGCAGGTTGGTAACTATGAGCAAATCCACACGACCGGAAAGCTAGCCTTTCTCCACTTAGCTTGTCAACTCCACCCTGTGCATATGCCTGGCAATCAAGCGTATGCTTGCCCAAATCTCCAATAGAAATCATGCGAAGTTATCGGGTACAGGAGTTCATAGAAAGCTCCCTGAAATGCTACGCAATTGCGGATTCATGGAAACGATTCCAAAAATGCTCATCCACAGGCATAAACTTCACGATTTCGAATCATTTCCTTTGCAATTCCGGTGAAGATGGCCTTAGTATTCACCCTCATAGCCACATGCACGGCGACCCGTTCCATCCTGGGCGCTTCAGCAGCAAGGTTACGTTGAAAGGACGCCCATGTTTTTCACCTCACTGAGACCTCTACCTTCCCGTAAGCTGCTTCTGCTATCGCTGCTCAGCGCCCCGGCACTTCTGGCCCAGACACAAACCGGCATCAACGGCACGGTCACTGACGCTTCCGGAGCCGTCATCAGCAACTGCCAGGTGGAGGTACGCGACGTTGCGACCGGGGTTGTGACAACCGCGCAGACTTCATCGGCCGGAACGTATACCTTTCCGAACCTGCTGCCCGGGACATACACCGTCACCTTCACCGAGACCGGCTTCACGACATCCGCGCACAGCGGCGTCACGGTCGAAACAGGCCGCTCCTCCAACGTGAACGGCACGCTCACGACCGGCGAAGTCTCGCAGACCGTCGATGTCAAGAGCTCGGCGATCTCGCTGCAGACCAGCACCCCGCAGGTCGGCGTCACCATCGAGAATAAGGTCGTGGAAGAGCTGCCCGACGAGTTGAGCGGACAAGCACGCCAGGTCGATAATTTCATCTTTCTCGCGCCCGGGGTTACGGGCAGTTCGTTCAGTCATCGCATCTCCGGCGGCGAGGACTTTCAAAACGAAGTCCTGTTTCAGGGCATCCCGGCCGTGCAGTCCGAGACGGAAGGCTTCCAGACCTATATCAATCCCCCGTTCGAAATGGTCAATGAGTTCCATGTGTCGAGCTCGGTCTTCTCGACCCAGTACGGCCTCGGCCAGGGTGCCGTGAATTACGGTTTTGTCTCCGGCACTAACAGGCTGCACGGCGACGCCTTCTATATCAACCGGAATAACTACTTCGACGCCCGAGGCCTGGTCGAAATCAATCCGCACGTCCCCGTCAACAAGGAGAATAACTACGGCTTCTCCGTGGGTGGTCCCGTGTATATTCCCCACTTGTATAACGGGCGCAACCGGACCTTCTGGCATGCCACGGACGAATATTTCAAGTACAACCAGCAGCCCGCTACGACCATGACGGTGCCGACGGCACTGGCCAAGCAGGGCAACTTCTCCGGCTACCCGCAGCTGTATGCGCCGCAGGGCGTCAACTGCCCTGGCCTTACCCCCGGTCAGCCGATCCCGAATAATGTCATCCCGCAGAGCTGCTTCAGCAGGTTATCGACAAGCCTGCTTAGCGCGATCCCGGACCCGAATCTGCCTGGCGTGGTCAACAATATCAACTCGCAGCTTGGGGTCGTCACGACCAACCAGACATCCTGGGGCTACACGCTCGACCACAATATCAACGATCGGCATTCCCTGCACTTCAGCCAATGGCACGATGCTCAAAACTCGCCGGCCATCGATAACAACGCCTACTTCGCCAATGAACTTTCAGGCCTCAAGACGGAGCCTCGCCTCGGTTCGGGTTTCTTCCTGAGTTACACGGGCTCGGTCTCCCCAAACCTCGTCATCACCGCCGGTCTCGGGTGGCTCGGCGAACTCAACAATGAGGAGAACGCCCACCAGAACGTGAACTTTCCCGGTATCGCGAATGGCACCGTGCTGCCGACGATCACCTTCGGCGGCCTCGCCCCGGATGCGCTCACGACCTGGGGCGCCGGCGGACACGGCGAAATCAGCAGCATCAATCGCAAGCTGGGTATCGCCTTCCAAAACAATTACCTCTATACGCATGGCCGCAATACCTATAACTTCGGCTTTGAAACACGCCGCGCTTACCAGGATGACCACGAGCAAAACTCGGCGGACGGCAGCTTCGCTTTCTCCAGCCTGACGACCAGCAACGGCGTTACAGACCAGACCGCGACTGCGAACGAGAACACAACCGGCAACGCGTTCGCCAGCTTCCTGCTCGGGCAGGTCGACAACACCTACCGCCAGCAGGCGTTTGAAACCAGGCTGCGCAACTACTCGATCTCGCCCTACATCATGGACGACATCAAGGCCACCCCGAATCTCACCATCAACGCCGGCATTCGCTGGGACATTCTCGTGCCCTTTACGGCGGATCAGCCGGGCAACATCGTCTTTCTCGATGTCACCAAGCCAAACCCCGGCGCCATCGGCCCGAACGGACCGCTGCTTGGCGCCGCGACTTCGCTCGGTCACGGCACGGATGCCGCTGGTTTCACCCGCGACAATATCCCATGGAAGAACGTCGGACCTCGCCTCGGCTTTGCTTATGCTCTCAATCCGAAGACGGTCCTCTCCGGCGGCTACGCCGTTACCTTCCTGGACGGCGGCGCGTATGAGTTCGGGACAAATAAAACCGCCAACAACTATGGAAACGTTCTGGCCGGTATAAATCAGACCAACTCCAGCGGAACCACGGTCGCGAACTACGGAAGCTGGGATGCTCGTACTCTGCCCAGTCCCCCGAATACGCCCCTGACCGCCGCCCTTGGCAATGGTTCCGGAGTCCTCCACCCTTTTCAGAAGAGCGGCATTAGCCAGCCATACTCCCAGATGTTCGATCTCGGCATTCAGCGCGAACTGCCCTGGAATCTCTTCACGGCGATTACTTATGTAGGCAACCACGGCGTCCACCTGCCTTCAACGCTGAACAACACGAACCAGCTCGATTCGCGTTTCCTGTCGCTGGGCCCATCGCTGCTTGAGACCTGGAGCTCGCCCGCAGGTCAGGCGGCGCTCAAAGGCGCGGGCGTCCCTAACATCGGCGGCCTCTACCAGCCTTACGCCAACTTCGGGAATGATTTCCCCGGTCAACTCGTGCAGCAGGCGCTGCTTGAGTTTCCGCAGTTCCTGGGTACCGAGAACGGCAACACACTCAACAACTTCGAAACCAGTGGTGTCTCCATCTACAGTGCCCTGCAGGCCCAACTGCAAAAGCGGTTCACCGATGGCCTGAGCTTCCTGCTCTCGTACACCTTCTCGCGCACCATGTCGAACTCCGATCACGGCTTCAGCACCGGCTCACCGGATGCGTTGAATAAGTTCAACCAGCGTGCGGAGTGGGCAGTGTCCACCGGCGATCAGCCGCATGTGCTCGTTCTCAGCGGCGTCTACGAGCTGCCCTTCGGCGCGGGCAAGCCGTTCCTCTCCGGAGGCAATAGTTTTATCAGCAGGGAGGTCATTGGCGGCTGGCAGGTGAGCGGTATCTTCGAGTACCAAAGCGGCCAGCCATTTGGCATCACTGCTTCCGGTACGCCGCTGGCCACCGGCGGCAACCGCGCCAACGTGGTGCCGGGCGCGCCTATCCACCTCAACTTCAAAAATTATTACAACGGCACGCCCGTGCTGAACACGGCCGCCTATACCGACCCTGGACGCACGGCGGTCGGCGATGCCGCACGGAACCAGAGCAATCTGCGCAATCCATTTCAGTCCACCGAGAACGTCAGTCTGGCCAAGAAGTTCAGCTTCAGCGAAGGCGTGCAGGCCGAGCTGCGGATGGAGTACTTCAATATCCTGAACCGGATGCAGGTGTGCGGACCGACGAACAATGGTGGCAATGTTGATATGAATATCAGCAATCTCCGCACCGCCTCCAACCCCAACGCCAACTTCGGCTACGTGGTTGGCCCCTGCCAGGCCAACACGCCGCGACAGGGCCAGGCTTATTTCCGGGTCAGCTTTTAGCGGATTGGCAACCGGAGCCCAGCCCCGAAGCGGGATCGCGACAATGCGGTCCCGCATGCTTCGCGAATAAACTTTCCCTGGTCCAGGCCCGGCGAACTGGGTCTACGGAATGAACGCGCAGCTCGCACAACCGCTTTAAAACGAGCCTCGGCGGCTACAGGGTCACGGAAAAGCCGTGACCCTCGGCGTGACGCGCGGATGCATGGATGTCGAGCCGCCCTTATTATCGATCACGTTGAGAATCGCGCCGTTCTTTCCTAACGCGACCGTGGTCATGTCATGGAAGCGCACACCGGGTTTCTTCGGAGCTTCGATGGCTCGCGTCAACACGATGTCCGGATGCGTGAAGACGCTGTAGATGCCAAGCCCCCAGGCTTCATGGCTGGTCACTCTATCGGCGACCTTGTACGAGGCCCAGCCGTCGATGCCGGGCGCGCTCGCGTAGCCGGCCTGGCTCGGCGGGTCGTAGGGGATCTCCGATTGGTAGAAGTACGTCCGGCCGCCGTTTCCGTTCCACAGCACCTGGAACTGCTGCTGGTGCTCGACAAACAGGCCGTAGGCGGTGACGTCGTTCCCGTTCACAACCAGACCGTTCGCACTCGGGTTCAAATCCCAGCCAACGCCGGAGCCATGGTCCGCGCGCCAGATCCAGGTGTGGTCGATCAGCGTATCGTTGCTGTTGACCTCGAGATTGCCTCGCGCGCGTGCCGCACCGGCGCCGCCCACCCGGAAGAACACATCATGCAGGGAAATGGGGTCTTTCGCGTGGGTTTTGCGGCTGCCTTTCGGCCCCACTTGGAGCAGCACCGGGGATTCGGTCGTGCCGGCGTCAAACAGCAGTCCGGCGACGATGATCCCGTCGGCGTCCGCGGTGGTCATGGCCGCGGTGCCGCGAACCGGCTTGAGCGTCGCGAAGCCGAGCCCCAGCGCCACCGTGTCCGGGCGCGTCACGTGGATCGGCTCCGTCAATTCGTACATGCCGGGCGTGAACAGCAGGTCCTTGCCCGTCGCGATTTGGGTATTGATCGCCGCCGCCGTGTCGCCGGGGTGTGCGATGTAGAAACGGCTCAACGGGATCGACCGCCCCGCTGCCGCACCGGAGCGCCAGGTAATGCCCGAGCTGTCGCGCGCAAGTGCGGGCACCCGGACACTGTACCGGCCCGCTGCATCCACCTCTAGAAAAGGTTTTTCGCGGACGACTGGAGTCTTTGCAACGACGGTGTCGGGCGGCTCGGGCCAGGTTTCGGCCGGCGCGTGCGTGTCGCCGACAAAAACCATGTTCCAGTTCGCCCCGGTCCATCGGCCCCACTCGGTGTTGCGCGAAATCCACTGCTGCTGGGTTCCGGAATCCACGGTGCCATCGATGAGGTCGTCCGACATCCAGCCGCCGCTTGCCCATCCGTGTTCCTGGTTGAGGACCATATTCCCGCGCACATGCATGCGGCGAAACGGCACGGCCTGCGACACGGCCCATTGCATCGTGCCGCCGGCAGGCGTGACGGCGAAGTTTTCAGCCGCCCTCCAGAATGTCGTCGTAGCGTTGTTGTTGGGTAAGCTCGCGTCGGCATGCACATTGCCGGCGATGCCGACCGCATCGGGCGAAGCGCCGAGGCCGAGCACCTGCGTATAAAAGCCGATCGGGACATCCACCTTGTACGCACCGGGCAGGAACAGCAGCGCGTAGCGCTCCGGGCCGAACTCATTGCGACGCTCGGTGGCGTAAACCGCGTCGATCTTCGCCTGGATAGCGGCCGCCGGCATCGATGGGCTGAAGATCAGCGTGTTCGGTCCAAAGTCCGGCGGCGCTTGCGCCGCGGCAAAATGCGGGGAGCACGCCGCCAGTAGCGAGAGTCCAAGCGTCGTTCTCCCAGCCCCAATCCCAACCGCAACCGCAACCGCATGGCCTGTACTTCGCTTCTTCCTGTACGTCCGTTTACTCACCACCAGCACTCCTTGCAGATAGGGGCCGTTCCCCTGCTACCACACGTACGTTGCCACCGCGCCGGCCGGCAGCGATGTCTCAACTTGTTCGCCGTGAAAGACGATCGCAAACCGCTGCTCGGCTGCCGATGCATTCGAAACGATCAAAGCATACCCGCCGTCGGCTGTGCGGAAGGCCACGTCGGCCAGTCCGTCCTGGGCGCCCGGGTTCGTACTCGGGGACATACTCGGGTCAGACGCGATACGCACCGAGCCGGGCGGCACGAACTTCGCGGCATGGGCAATGGTATAGAACGCGAGGTTACGTTGCACTGCGTTTCCATCGATGGTGATGGCGCCCTGGCAAACCGGGCACCCGCCATCGCCGGTATGCGGGCCCAGCGCCGGGTCCGCCGCCAGATTCCACAGCAGCACATTCCGGCTCCAGTTGCGCATGGCCCCGATCACCACCCGCTGCACCGGTCCGGCGATCGCGAGCTCCGTCGCGCCGGGTTTATCGACAATCATCTGCTCGGTAAAGTACAGGCTCTTGTTCGGGAACGCGTCGTGCACCGCTGACAAAGCGCCGATCGTGCCTTCGTACAGGTGAAAGCCCGAGCCAGCCGCATACTGTGCCGCCGCGGGATCGGCAAGAATCGAAATCGGGTAATCCGGGTGGTTGCAGTTGTGGTCGAACAAAATGACCTGTGTGCTTAGCCCGGATTTGCGCAGCAGCGGCCCGAAGTCGTTCTTTAGAAACCGATCCTGCTCGTCGGACTGCATCACCATGCTGGGCGTGTTCTTAGGATTGAGCGGCTCGTTTTGCATCGTGATGGCCGCGATCGGGATGCCGTACGCTTGCATCGCCTTCAGGTACCGGACCAGGTACTGCGCGTAAATCGCGTAGTCCTCCGGCTTGAGCGTGCCGCCTTTCGGCGCATCGTTTGTCTTCATCCACGAGGGCGCCGACCATGGGGACGCCAGGATTTTCAGACCGGGATGGACGGCCAAAATCTCGCGCAGGACCGGAATCACCGTCGTCTCGTCCCCCTGCAGGCTGAAGCGGCTTAGCTGCGGGTCCGCCCCGCCCGCCGGCATGTCGTCGTAGGTGTAGACCGACTGGTTCATATCCGAGGAGCCAATACTGACACGGATGTAGGAGATGCCGATGGCATCGGAGCCATTGCCAAACAGTTCGGCGATGGACGCCCGGCGATGCCCGGCGTCCATGGCCATCATCAACTGCGCGCTGCCGCCGGTCAGCGCCATGCCGAAGCCGTCCACGGTCTGGAAGCGTTGCGCATCGTCGACCGCGATCAGCGATGCCTGGCTCTGGCCCGTCGCGGAGTGGAAGGCGAGCGTCCCCGGCTGCCGGGCAAGCAGGGCAGTGCGGTCCGGGGTCGTCAGCCACTCCGTCACGGAGGTGTGGGCTTGCGCACGCGCCGCCGGTGCGGCAAGGCAGAGCGTCAGTACGGCGAGAAAGAAACGATGCACAGTGACTCCTTCGTTTTCCTAAATCTGTACACCACCTTTCGTAATGTTGACAATCGTTTGCCTTAAATGGTTCTATGCGTATCGACCAGGCAAGGCAGTTCTTATGCCTGAACAACCGCTTGTCTCGAGATGTAGAAATGCCGGAAGCCATACAAATGGCAAGGCGCCGAACCATGCAGCAACTTTGAAGGGGGCAGTTCCAGTGATGTTGAAGAAGGCTTTAGGTTTAGTGTGCGCCGCGTTCCTGTCGGGCAGTTTTGCCTTGGGACAGAATACGAACTCGGGCGATGTTCAGGGTACGGTGACCGATACCTCGGGCGCCGTCATCCCGGGTGCGACCATTACGGTGCTTGACGTAGACAAGGGTGAAACCCGCACCCTTACCTCCAACGGCGCCGGCGTGTACGACACCGGCTCCATCGTTCCCGACCGTTACACGCTGACATTCACCAAGCCTGGCTTCAACACCCTGGTTCGTGGTCCGATCACGGTTGCGACCGGCATTTCGAATGTCGATGCGAACCTTGCTATCGGCTCCGAAAATCAGAAGGTGACAGTTACCAGCGATATTCCGCTGCTCAGCACGGAGAGCGGCGCGGTGGAAGCGACACTGAGCGCGAAAACGATGGTGCAGCTGCCGCAGCAAGGCGCGGACTGGCAAAACTTCATCATTCTGCTACCCGGCGCTTCCGGAGCCCCGGAAGGTCAGAACAGTGCGACAAATCCCCAACAGTCCGCCTCGATCAATGGCAACCTGCCATATGACAGCGTGCTGCAGGACGGCGCGACCACCACGCTGCCCATGAGCCAGAACTCCGACGTGACCATCTTCGAGACCACGTCTGAAGTCAAGGTCAGCTCTTCGTCGTTCTCGGCCCAGTACGGGGTCGGCGACATCATCTACAACCAGATCACCAAGGGCGGCTCCAGCTCCTTCCACGGGGTAGGATACGAGTACTTCCAGAACGATGCCCTGAATGCGTCGCCGTATGCGTTCGGCGCCAAGACCAAGGTGCCGAATCTCCGCTACAACAACTTCGGTTTCTCGGTCAGCGGCCCTATTATTCCCCGCAAGCTGTTCTTCTACTTCGACTTTGACAAACTCCTGAGCCACGGCACCAACCCGGCCAGCTTTACAACAGTGCCCACGGCCGCTCTGATGGCCGGTGACTTTACGGCGCCAGGTTTGCCGACGCTGTACGACCCGACCACTCAAACCATTCAACAAACCGGCATGCACACCTACGTTTCGGATGCGGGTCAAGCTTTCACGCAGACCTGCCCCTGTGCTATTCGGCAGACGTTTGCCGCGGAATATGGTAACGGCAACCGTTTGCCGGCGAACATGTTGAATCCGGTAGCGCAGAAGATCCAGGGATTCTTCCCGACCGCGAACATCGGGGGCCAGTTAAGCTCCGGTATCAATCAGAACAACTATGTGTACCAGTCTTCCAGCAACAGTCCGTATACGAGATATTTTGGCCGCATCGACTGGGATGTAGCCCAGAACAATCGCATCACGATCTCCCAAACGGAAAGCGATAACCCGCAATTCGGTTTCAGCCCTGTGTGCCCGATCAACTGCGGCAGCGAGGATGTAAGCCGTCAGAATGCCCAGATCTCCGATGTCTGGACGATCAGCCCGAGCTTTACCAACGAGGCACGGTTCGGTTATACGAATCAGCTAAACTTTTTTGTTCCGTCGACCCTAAACGGGGGCTTTCCCGCACAGCTCGGGCTTGCTTTCTCAAAAGCGGATAACTTCCCGAATCTCGGGGCTGGGGGAAATGGTGCGATCAACGGGTTTTACGGCCTTGGCGCTGCTACCAACGCCGTGTACAAGATGCACGTATTCGATCCCTCGGACGTCGTGACGTTGGTACGCGGCAAGCACGTGCTCCACTTCGGCGGCGAGTTCCTGATCAACCAGGCGAACTCGACAGCCTGGGGCAACATCAACGCGGCCAGCGTTACCTATAACGGCCGATACACTTCCATCAACGGCCTGACCTCAAACAAGCTGAGCCCTACGGCAAATTATGCTTCGGGCGGCTCCTATGCCGACTTCCTGCTGGGGCAGACCCAGAGCTGGAGCGCGCAGGTAACGCCGGAGTACGGCGGCCGCATCAAGCTGCCGCAGGTCTTCATCCAGGACGACATCAAGCTCAAGCCGAACCTAACGGTGAACCTGGGGCTGCGCTACCAGATCACGACCGGCTGGTCGGATAACCATGGCAACGAAACAGCCTTCGATCCTGAGGTCATCAACCCGGCAAACGGTCAACCCGGCGGGATGTGGTACGCGTCCAGCCATGCCCACGGCCGTACGACGCTGCAGGCGCCGAACTACAACACCTGGCTCCCGCGCGTCGGCTTCAGCTACCAGCCGGACAGCACAACCGTAATCCGCGGCGGCTTCGGTATCTACGCTTCCACCTGGAGCGAGGATACCTACGGCGGCGGTCTCGGGGGCGCCTTCGGTCAATCGGGAGGTCTGTCCGATACGACCAACGGCATCTGCCCGGTGGTCCAGTTGAACTCGGACGGCAGCGCGCCTGACACGGCCGCCGGGGGCTGCGGAGTTGGCGCGTATAACTTCGGCAGCATCAACTCCAAGTACCTGAATGCTCCAACGACCGCCGACGCACGCAATGGCCAGACCGTAACCTACAACCAGTACCACACACCGGTCCCAACCAACTACCAGTACACGATCGACCTGCAGCATACGTTGAGCCAGAACTTCGTTGCGGACCTAGCGTATGTCGGCAACCACGGCAAAAACCTGAACTTCCCGGTGGACATCAACCAGGTACCCCAGAACAGGCTCGGTCCGAACGATCAGCAGTTCGAGCCGTATCCTCTCTTCAATCAAATTAACGGCAGCCCCAACAACGCGATCTCGAACTACAACTCTCTCCAGGCGCAGATCACCAAGCGCATGGCGAACGGGCTGGAGTTCAACGTGAACTACACCTGGTCGCACTTCCTTGACGATCTGGATTCGTCGGGCTGGGGTAACCGTGAAGGCTACCAGGATTATCAGAACGCCTTCGACACCAACGCGAACTACAGCAACTCAAACTTCGACATCCGGAACATGATCAAAGGCCAGGCCATCTATCAGCTTCCCTTCGGTCGCGGCCGTATGTTCCTGAATCACAATCTCCTGCTCGATGAGGCCATCGGCGGCTGGCAGACGTCGGCAACCGTGGTGGTGCAGGGCGGAAACCCGATCGGCATCACGACCGGCAATAACAACTCGTCGAATAGCCAGGGTGGTGCCCAGTTCGCCAACCTGGTCGGCAATATCAACGATGTCCCGAGCGGAAGGCTAAACCGCTTGCACGAGTGGTACAACCTGAGCGCCCTGGCGGTCCCGGCGCAGTACACCTACGGCGACTTCCGTCGCAACACCGTCTACGGCCCTGGCCTGTCTCTGTTCAACTTCTCCCTGGGCAAGACGTTCGACGTCTTTCCGGAGCGCAATGTGCAGGCGCAGATACGCGCGGACGCAACCAACATCCTCAACCACGCGAGCTTCGGGCAGCCCGGCAACAATGCCATCGGCCCGAACCAGTCGGCCCAGATCACCACAACAACCGTCGGCGGAAGAACGATGCAGCTTTATGGCCGCATCTCCTTCTAGCCCATGCAACGATGTACAACCCGAAGGACGGCGACCACCGCCGTCCTTCTCTCTTGTAGCAACGTATTTCGAAGCGCAGGTAGGATGGGAACGTGATGAGCGGTGTTTCTACCATCGTGCGCGGTTTGGCGCTGGTGATTCTTTTACCGGCGTTGACTTTGGCGCAGGCGCCGGCGACCCCGCAGGCACAGCAGCTTGCCAGCCACAAGCGTCTTGCGCAGAGGTACCTGGCGGAGAAGAAACCGGAGCTTGCAATTCCCGAGCTGCAGGCTGTCGTGCAACTCGACCCCGCGGACATAGATTCCCGCGCCAATCTCGGTGTCCTGCTCTTCTTCGGCGGTAAGTATGCGGAGGCTGTGCCGGAACTACGGGCCGCCGTTGCGGCGCGACCCGGGCTCGCGAAGATCCAAGCGCTGCTCGGCATCAGCGAGAAGCGCAGCGGCGATCTCCAGGCTGCCGAGCGCGATCTCGCCACGGCCTTTCCCTCTCTCGAAGACAGCAAAATTCACCTGCAGGCCGGTCTGGAGCTGGTCGAGGCCGACCAGGCGCTCGGCATGCTGGACAAGGCCGCGGCGGTAATCAGCACCCTGCGCACAACCGATCCCACAGACCCGCAGGTGCTCTCGGCCGCCTACCAGATTTATGCCCAGGCGATGAACGAGTCGCTGCTCAGCCTTGCCGTTGCCGCCCCGGACTCGGCGCAGCTCCCCTTCATCATGGGGCAGCAGCTCGTGCAGGGGGGCGACAGCGTTACGGCGATCGTGCAGTTCCGCAAGGCGCTTGCCATCGATCCCAACCTTCCCGGGCTGCATTTCGTGCTGGCACAGGCGCTCTACAGCTCGTCTGACCCCGCCCTGCACGCGCAGGCCGAGGCGGAGTACCACGCCGCCCTCAAGCTCAACCCGTTCGATGAAAAGGCATGGCTGGGCCTGGCGGGGATCGAGTCTGACAAAGGCGCTCTCGAGCAGGCGTCGGCGGACTACAACAAAGCGCTGGCGCTCGAGCCCAACGATGCCGAGGCGGACACCGGTCTCGCCAAGGTGCTGCTCGCGCAAAATGCGAATGCAAAGGCAGCGGCGCTGCTCGAGCAAGCGGTCAAGCTCGACCCGACCAACATCACAGCCCACTACCGGCTCAGCATGCTGTATCGGCAGGAAGGTCGGCCCGAAGACGCAAAGCAGCAACTGGCCTTGTATGAGCACTACAAATCGCTACAGTCCGAGCTGCAAGCGGCGTTCCAGAAAATGCGCACGACCCCGGATACGGGCGCTGATGCGAGCGCATCGGCACACCCGTGAGGTGCGAACGATGAACCCTCAAGTGAAGCTGCCGCATTTGCAAACATGGCTACTCGTCCTCTTTCTGCTGTGCACCTTATCGGGTCACGCGACAGCACAGTCGGGGAACGCCGGCCATCCGGACACGGCCGCCAGCGTGCGCATGGTCGATATAACAGCCTCGACCGGTATTCACTTCGATCACCTGTCCGCACCGCAAAAGAAGTACATCGTTGAGTCAATGAGCGGCGGCGTGGCATTGATCGACTACGACCGGGATGGCTGGCCGGACATCTACCTGACCAACGCTCCCGACGTCGACATGCAACTTGCCGGCAAAAAAGCTCGGGGCGCGCTCTACCATAACAACCGCGACGGCACCTTTACCGACGTGACGGAGAAGGCCGGCGTCGGTTTTCCCTGCTGGGCGATGGGCGCGACGGTAGGGGACTACAACAACGACGGCTGGCCGGACCTGCTCGTGACCTGCTTCGGCGGCGTGGTGCTCTACCGCAACAACGGCGACGGCACATTTGCCGACGTGACGAAAACCTCCGGTCTCGCGAGCGATGCGGGATGGGCAACGGGCGCGGCATTCGGCGACTATGATGGCGACGGCAACTCGGACCTGTTCGTCGCACACTATGTCGACCTGGACCTCAAAGATCTGCCGACTTTCGGCTCGAAGCAGACCTGTACCTACCACACCATCCCGGTACAGTGCGGCCCGCGCGGACTACGCGGGAGCGGCGACGCGCTTTATCGCAATAACGGCGATGGCACGTTCACCGATGTCGCGCAAAAAGCCGGAGTGAGCGATGGGCAGAAATTCTTCGGGCTCACCGCGGTATGGTCAGACCTGAACGACGATGGCCGGCTTGACCTTCTCGTCGCGAACGATGGCGAGCAAAACTATCTCTACCGCAACAACGGCAACGGCACATTCACCGATGTCGCCTACCCGTCCGGCCTGGCGGTCAACCAGGATGGCAGCGAGCAGGCGAACATGGGTCTCGCGCTCGGCGATACCCTGCACACCGGTCGCTTCGCCATTGCCATTACGCACTTCAGCGACGAGTACACCGAGCTCTACCGCAATGACGGCGGCCTGAACTTCACCGACGTCGCCTACCTTTCCGGCATTGCGCGCAGTACGCAGCCTTTCGTGGGCTGGGGCGATGCGTTTGTGGATGTCGATAACGATGGCTGGCCGGATTTCCTGATGGTGAACGGCCATGTGTACCCCCAGGTGGACTCGGCTGACGTCGGCACACGCTTCCGGGAGCCGAAGCTGCTGTTCCTGAACCAGCGCAACGGCACCTTTCGCGACGTAAGTAAACTCGCCGGCCCCGCGCTCCAGGTGCCGCAGGTAAGCCGTGGCATGGCAGTGGGCGATCTGTTCAACGATGGCCGTGTGGAGGCGGTCGTCGAAAATCTCGAGGGCGGTCCGATGATTTTGCGACCCGAGGGCGCCGCGCACGCGCACTGGATAGGCTTCGAGCTTGCCGGCGCCGGGACGAACCGGCTCGCACTGAATGCCAGGGTAAAAGTAACCGCGGGCGATCTCGTGCAGGTGGATGAGGTGCGCAGCGGCGGCAGCTATCTCTCGCAGAGCGATTTGCGCCTGCACTTCGGCCTCGGCGAGCACGCCGCGGCCGACAAGGTGGAGATCCTGTGGCTGGGTGGCAAGACAGAGACGCTCACACACCTCGCCGCTGACCGCATCTACTCCGTGCTGCAAAATCACGGTGTTGTGCCGCATGAGCAGATACGGCCTTCCGCAACCGCGAAGGAATCTTCGCATGCACCTCCCGAGTTACAAAAGCCATAAGGAGCCGACCTATGCAATGGCATCAGAAGAAAACGGTTTTGCTCGGGTATCTCCTGTCATCGCTGGCCGTGCCTGCCCTTGGGCAATCGTTCTATCCCTCGCGTCTCGACGACCCGCAAGCGATCTATCTCACTCCGGACAAATTCCCCGTCCACGCCGATGGACAGGGCGACGACACCGCGGCCCTGCAGGCGGCCATCGATAAGGTTCGCTCGGACCACGGGGAAGGTGTGCTGTTCATCCCGCAGGGTCGCTACCGGATTTCGCGGACCATTTACGTGTGGCCCGGTGTGCGCCTGATCGGCTTTGGACCGAATCGGCCGGTGTTTGCGCTGGGCGACAATACGCCGGGCTATCAGGGAGGCCTGGGCTACATGGTCGTATTCGCGGGCGGCTCGCCGCATACGCCGCGCAAGGACGCACTCGAGGGCACCGTCCCCCCGAACAACACGATCCCGGACGCCAATCCCGGCACCTTCTACTCAGCGATGAGCAATATCGACTTCGAGTTGGGCCGCGGCAACCCCGGGGCAGTCGCGATCCGGTTTCACATCGCGCAGCACTGTTTCCTCACCCACATGGACTTCCACATCGACTCGGGGCTGGCCGCGCTCAAGGACGTGGGCAACGAGGCGGAGGACCTGCACTTCTTCGGCGGCAAGTACGGCATCGTCACGGAAAAGCCTTCGCCCGGCTGGCAGTTCACCCTGCTCGACTCGAGCTTTGAAGGCCAGAGCGTCGCCGCCATCGCCGAGCATGAAGCAGGCCTCACGCTCGTGCATGACAGTTTCCGTTCCGTGCCCCAGGCTGTTTCCATCGACCCCGGCTATCCGGACGAGTTATGGGTGCGCGACAGCACCTTCGACAACATCAGCGGCCCGCTTGTAACAATCAGCAACGAGCGCAGCCCGCGCACCGAGATCAACATGCGGAATCTGCTCTGCCGACAGGTGCCCACCTTCGCGAAGTTTCGCGAGAGCGGCAAGCAGGTGTCCGGGCGCACCGACAACTATCGTGTGCGCAGCTTCTCGCACGGGCTCGCGCTGCCCGAGCCAGGTCACGAGGGGGCGATTCGCACAGACTTCGATTTCAATGCGGAGCCACTTACCGCCCTGCCAAACCCGGCCGTGAAAGCGATTCCGGCGCTGCCGCCCGAGAATACCTGGGTCAATCTCAAGACCCTGGGCGTAAAGGGCGACGGCGTCACCGACGATACCGCGGCCATTCGAAAAGCGATCGCCGAACACAGCGCGATCTACGTGCCGAGCGGACGCTACATCGTCACCGTCACCATTACGCTGAAGCCCGAGACCGCTCTCATCGGGCTCGATCCGAGCACCACCCGATTCGACCTGCCGGACGGCACGCCTGATTTTCAAGGCCCCGGCGCACCGCAGCCGCTGGTGGAGTCCTCCCGCGGAGGTTCGGCCATGGTCAGCGGCATCGGCCTCTATACCAACGGCATCAACAGCCGTGCCGTGGGTCTGCTATGGCGCGCCGGTCCCGGGTCGCTCGTTGACGATGTGCGCTTCCTCGGCGGCCATGGCACCAATGGCCCGGACGGCGGGCGCGTCAACCCCTACAACAACACCCACACTGCCGACCCCGACCTCCATCGCCGCTGGGATGCGCAGTACCCAAGCCTGTGGGTGACCGATGGCGGTGGCGGCACGTTCGCGGATATCTGGACACCCGACACCTACGCGCAGGCCGGGCTCTACATCTCGAACACCACCACCCCCGGCTACGTCTACGAGCTTTCAAGCGAGCATCACGTTCGCAACGAGGTGAAAATCGTCAACGCATCGCACTGGGAGCTTGACGCGGTGCAGACCGAGGAAGAGCGCGGCGAGAGCGCATTCGCCCTGCCTCTTTCGATCGACCGCTCCAGCGACATCACAGTGGCCAACCTGCATAGCTACCGGGTCGTCAGCAGCTACCAGCCTTACCCCACGGCCATCGCCGTGCACGACTCCGAAGATATCCGCTTCCGCAACGTGCATGTCGACAGCGACAGCAAAGCGGCTTTCGATAACACACTCGTCGATGAACCCTCTGGTGCCGAGGTGCGCGAGCACGAGTTCGCATCCTTGACCGTAAAAGGCAGCAAGCCTGAAGCAGCGCTACCGGATTTACCGCACACTGTCGCCCCCGGCGCCGCGCTCGAGAAGCTTGCCTCAGGCTTTTTCAACGCGTCTGGGGCGGCCGCCGATGCCACCGGCAATCTCTACTTCGTCGATGCACGCCGTCAGCAGATTTTACGGTGGAACGCCGCAACGCGCGACCTGGCCGTGGTACGCGACAGCCCGCTCGACCCGGTCAATCTCGCAATCGACAAAGCCGGAGACGTGCTGGTGACCTCCTACAGCGGCAACGGCACAGTCTATGCATTCCGCCCCGACGCGCCGCTCGACGAAGTGACTTTGCTGAAGCCCGAGCCGGCACGGCCGCGCCCTGGTGCTACGCCGTGGCTCCCCGCGGACTACTGGGTCAACGGCGCGTTCGACCTCGGAACGGTTCCACGGAACCAGTGGCAGTTTCTGTCGCCGGACGGTTCCATGTTCATCGCGGCCGATCAGGATTTCGTGGACGGCGCCCTGTACTACGGGACCAAAATGGCGCCGGTACTGCGCGCCTTCAGCCTGACACCCGCGCAGCCCGGCCGGCCGTTTTATCTGACGGACGAATCGCAGGAGCGCACCTACCGAACGGCCGTGGACGCATCCGGGGCGCTCGGCAAGCTGGAGCTTTTCGCCGAACGCGGCGGAGAAAGCGTCGTGCAGGATGGTGATGGAACCGTCTATCTGGCGGCGGGCCAGGTCTATGCCTACAGCCCGAGCGGGGCTTTGCTGGGCACGATCGCAGTGCCGGAGCGGCCCATCGATCTCCTGTTCGGTGGCCCGGATGGCCGCACGCTTTTTGTTTTCACGCATACGGCGCTGTACGCGATCCGCATGTCCACCAGGAATTAAACGTTCCGCACAGACGACAGGGAAGTGAACCAATGAAGCACGATAGGGAGCGGAGGGCGTCCGAGAGCGAAGCGGCTTCGGTGACGAGGCGATCCTTCGTTCGGACGGGAGTCGCGGCGTTCGGCGGGCTAGCCATCGCATCGGCAGGGAACGGTGAGCAGACCGGTCCGGGCGCAGCGGCGACCGGGCAAACCGGCAGCCGCTCATCTAAGGCATCGTCGTTCCTCGACCTGCTGCGCGTGCCGGACGAAATCACGGCGTACACGGGCTTTGAAAAGACGCTGCCCACAGGGATGCTTCTGCTACAACGCAACGGGGAACAGTGGTCCGGCAAACAGATCAGGGTCGAAAGCAGGCTCGAGCGGGATGCACTTGTCCTGACCCTCGCCGCGCTTTCAACCCCGATGGCCGTTGTGCATGTGCGATGGCGGGCCGACGTGGATCCGGGTCTGCGGGCACTCGGCGACGCCTGGGAGCGAAGCTATGGCGACCTGGGCTGGCGCAACCTGATCCCGGAGCGCGTCATGCCCTGGTACTTCGCGACCTATGACGGCCTGGCATGCCATGGCTACGGCGTAAAAACCGATGCGTGTGCTCTGTGCTTCTGGCAGCTCGATCCAGGGGGCGTGTCGCTCTGGCTCAATGTAACCAACGGCGGCAGCGGAGTGGAACTCGGCGAAAGAAAGCTGAACATGGCAACGGTTGTCACCCGGCGCGGAGCCGATGGCGAAGACGCAATGGAGGCCATCGCCGGGCTGTGCCGGGCAATGTGCGCACGCACAACCCGGCCTATAACCCCGATCTATGGCGCAAACGACTGGTGCTACAGCTATGGGCAAAGCACTGCCGAAACGATCCTGCGAGACACCGAGTACACCGTCAGCCTCTCGCCGAGCGGGCGCGTCCGGCCGTTTTCAGTTATCGACGGCGGCTGGAACGATGGAACCGCAGCCTGGCCGGACATGGGGAAACTTGCCGCGGCGATAAAACAACGCACCGCGCGGCCCGGCCTCTGGATTCGACCGCTCGAGGCGCCGCACAGTGCCCCGCGTGAGCTCCTGCTGCCCGGTCTGCGCTTCGGCGAAAAGAGCGAGCGCGCCCGTGAGTTCGCCTACGACCCCACAATCCCGGAGGCTCAGGAAAAAATTCGGGCCAAGCTGCGCGAGGCGACCGGGTGGGGATACCAAATGGTGAAGCACGACTTCAGCACCTACGACCTGCTTGGGCAATGGGGATTTGAAATGGGCCCGCAACCGACACTGCCCGGATGGTCGCTCCACGATCGGACCCGAACCAACGCCGAAGTGATCGCGGACCTGTACGCCCTGATCCGCAAAACCGTTGGCGAACAGGTGTTGCTCGACGGATGCAACACGGTCGGCCATCTGGGCCAGGGCATATTCGACCTGCAGCGCACCGGTGACGACACCAGCGGCCGCCAGTGGGAGCGCACACGGCGCATGGGTGTAAACACGGCCGCATTCCGGCTGCCGCAGCACGGAACTTTCTTCACCCTGGACGCGGATCTGGTAGGCATCACGGAGGCCGTGCCGTGGGCGTTCAACCGGCAGTGGCTTGACCTGCTGGCACGTAGCGGCGTCGCTACCATGGTTTCTCCAGGTCCGCCCGCGCACGGGCCGGAGCAGCAGGCAGCGCTCCGTGAGGCGTTCGCGATCGCCGCTGCCGGCGGTCTCGCCGCCAGGCCGCTCGATTGGATGGAGACCAGTGCGCCGGAGCGATGGATCGCGGGCACAGCTGCCCCTGGCGACGTTGGCGCCGGTGCGGAACGGCGCTACCGCTGGAGTGGCCAGGACGGTGCCTCGCCGTTTCTGGGTCCGTAGCACCTGCCCTGCCACCTGTTGCAGCAATGCTCTCTGCCAAGCATGGAGATCGTCTCCCCACAAGAGCACAGGGCGCCTGCCGCCTCGCGGTGACCAAGGCCGCTCTACTCTCACTTGAGCCTGAAGCACGCTCTGCACTGTTTGAATGCATCGAGCGATCGCGTTGGAGTGGGGATCATACGAAATGACCTTCCCTGAACAGCAGGCCATGTTTACGTCTCACGCAATATGCATGCTGGTGCCCGGAGGGGGACTTGAACCCCCACACCCTTGCGGGCTACGGATTTTAAGTCCGTTTCCCACGGTCTTGCACTCGGTCGCAAGTGCTGGCAGATGGCTGCATAACTCGTTTATCGGCAAGGACATGGAAGCATTTCAGGTCTCGCACGGAAACGCATAGAGTCGCACCAAATCTCGGTACAAACCGGCACCAAAACAGGCACCAGAGATTGGAACCACCTATTGTAAGTCAGGACGCAACCGGTTGCGGATGGTCGGCGCGGGCATACCGTTCGAGTTCCGTGACCGCGATCAATACACGGCTTCCGATTCGCCTGGCGTGGAGCTGTTGGTTCGCCAAAAGGTAATCGAGCGATCTTTCGCTGATTGAGAGCATCCTGGCAGCGTCCCGGCGCCCTACTAGAAGGCGATCCTCAGAGCCGGCCGAAGCGCGCATGGGCGGCTTCTTACTCAAGGTTAAAGCGTCTGGCATAAAGGCACCTCGATCCTAGGATTGCGCGAGCCACGAATCATGTCCAATGCCGGATTGTCCCAACGCTATTCCTGGCCGGAATAAAGGCACAGAGCGGATACGTTCCACCTCGGCTGTCGCGGCACACGGCTGTCGCAGCGAATTGACAAGCAGTCAATCAGAGGAGGAGAGTTTTCCACAAGGAGACGCGACTCTGAACGTCTCCCTGGGCTGTCATTGGAGATGGGCCATGGTCGAAATCGATATCAAGCTGATGCGCGCGGCTATAGCTGTACTGGAAGCAGGAACATTCTCGAAAGCGGCAATGGTCCTGCGGATGGGACAATCCGGCCTCACAAAGCAAATAGCAGCTTTGGAAACCGCTCTTGGATTCCTGGTTTTCTCGCGCGAGGGTAGACGGAACATTCCCACGCTAGCCGGCGAGATCTTCCTTGCAGAAGCGAGGCTCTCTCTTGAACATCAGGAGCGCGCAATTCGCTTGTCTCGCGCCACTAAACAACAAGCAGAAGTCGTCCTGCATGTGGGCAAGTCGCCGTACACCGATCCTTTCCTGCTGACCAATCTGCTGTCGCTTCGCTTGCCGCTCACGCCAACGCTGAAGGTCCAGCTTTCGAGCCGATTGGCTGTAGAACTCATGCAGGATCTTCTGAATGGAACACTCGACTTAGCCTTCGTGACTGGGCTACCAGATACCGCGCGACTCACGTCGGTGTTGGTGTCGGACCAGACATTCTTCGTAGTCATGCTGAATGACGATCGACTCGCCGCCCAGAGCGAGATCGGCACCAGGGATCTTGAAGATACGTCTTGCGTCCTCTTCGAGCGGCATGTCCATCCCTTTTTGTACGACGAAGTCGTGCGAGTCATGAGGCCGGCATCGAAGTCTGGGTTCTCACTGCACCACGTCATGAACGCAGAGGACGCGGCTCAATTCGTTCGTCGCGGTTATGGGGTCGCCATGCTGACGCAAGCGGGCGCATGGCGCATTGCGCGAGCAGGCCTAACGATGAGGCCACTAAACGTGGACGGACTGCGAGTGCAAACGAGGCTCACCTGTAGATCGGATGACCAGAACCGGACCGTTCGGGACTTCGTCCGCACCTTCATGAGTTTGATAGAACAGAAAAGGCCTGCAAAGCAGATGGGTTTACGACTGGCATCTTGAACGATCGCGATCAATCAAGCAGCGATGACGACGACATTGAGTTGACCGGAACGACCACATTTGAGACATTCCAACACACCGGTAATCATCGCGTCTTCTGTGGTGTCGTCCCGTTCTATAACAGCTCCGCAATGCACGCACCTGTGGACGGACTTGAGTTGTGGAGTGCTCATGGATGGCTGCTTCAGCTCGCTATGGTCGTCTCTTTCCATCGGTCCCACATTGCTTGTCGACGGTGAATGTTGACTCTGGTTCTGCGACGTGACTTGCCAGGGAGGACAATTCCTGAGTAGGCGACCCTTCCAGATCAAGCAAAGCGTACTTGAGTTCTAGCCCTCCCCATAGCCGGTCAAGGAACCGTCTGCCTCCACAATTAGCGACCTCGGCCAGTCTTTCTCTTCTAAGAAGGTCATACAACTCGCACAGATCTCCCCTTGGGGTGCCCACCATGCCGCTAAGTGTTGAGCAAATCAGCAACAAAGATGTCCTCAATCTTGTAGAGACGGTCGGTAATGCCCTGCTCATGGTGGTAGCGGAGGATCAGTTCGACAGCCCTACGATTTGCTTCCATTCCATAAGGCCACAAGTCATTACCAAGAGCCTCGATATCGTGGTCGATCAGATTGCTAAACCACGGGAACAACACGCCCATGTTGTTGAAGATCTTGTTGTGCATGTACTCCTTCACAGCAGAACCCTTCGCATCGCAGAAAGCCTGATACACGTTCCGTGCCAGCTCTGGGTGCTTCGCCAGCAGATCCTTGCGAATGACAACGGTATGCATGATGGGAAATATGCCTGTGCGCTTGAAGTACTCGCGCTCTACAGCCTCATAGTTCTGAAACAGCCGCGTCACCTTGGGGGAGTGATCCATGATGCACTTCGGGTTATCGGCTGAGATTAGGGCGTCTATCTCGCCGTCCTCTAGCATCGCTCCGAGTTCTTTGCCTTTGGCAATGTCGCTGACCTTCACGTTTGCGGGACGAACATCCGGGACAAAATCAATTGGCTTCATCGGCCAGTCCAAACCACCGATGATCCATTCACAGGTCTCTGGCTTGAATCCAAACTCGTCCATCAGGATGCCTTTTGGAATGATGCCGGCATCGTGGCTGTAGAGGGCGAGTTCGCCGATTCTCTTGCCGTTGAGATCCTCAGGCTTCGTTATCCCGCTCGCCTTATTGATGTAAATCGCGGAATGGCGGAAGGCGCGATTCGGAAAAACTGGGATCGCAATGAATGGCGATTCTCCGTTCTTGAATGTTCTTATGAAATAGGTCATCCCAAGTTCAGAGACATTGAACTTGCCGTTCACTACGCCTTCAAAGATCTGCGTGACGATGGGCGCGGTGTGGAAGGTGGGGTTCGCGTCTGCGATCTTTACGGTTCCGTTTGCGAGGGCGCGCGTACGGTCGTAGTCCCAGAAGGCAACATCGAGCTTCGGATTGAACATAGACATTCCTCTTTTACGGAGAAGACTCTTATCGTCGTGGATCGTGCAGAAGATTAGCCCAGCAAGATGCTTACGCTACGCACACCTCTGGAATCGCCAGCTTCTGGAAGATGTGCGGTGATTCGACAGTGTCTGGGGGGTACATCTCAAGCGCTTTCCGAAACTCCGGTTGTGCAAGGGCTCTGGTATGGTGTTCTGTAGACTCCCAGATTGCATAATTCAGGAAGACGTTGCTGCCTGCAATACCCCGGTGGAACTGAGCTGAAATGAAGCCAGGCTGTTTCCTCTCGGACATCGTAGCGGCCTTCCACACTTCAAGGAAATCGTCTACGTGCTCAGGCTTCACATTGAACTTGTTGACGAAGACAATCGGACCTACGTCCGCCTTCCTGGAGTGCCCGGCTTGAAATGTGCCAGTGGAGAAGAGAGACACTGGACAAGGAGAGCATATGGGACGAGGCAAGAAGTACCAACCTGAGCAGGTGGTAAATCTGTTGCGGCAGATCGAGGTAGC
>JAABUX010001066.1_pt1 | contig 42989 bp, 37 predicted proteins | sample 5561851 | NCBI WGS metagenome assembly JAABUX01 (sample SAMN10711883, study PRJNA513361) | rock metagenome | isolation source: Antarctica rocks | place: Antarctica: Victoria Land, Richard Nunatak red sandstone | collected 2016-01-03 | reverse complement strand
ATCTACAGGCGGAGATGATTTTGCTGGAGAGCTTAATGGAGGCTTTTCCGTGCGGGAAGTAGTGTCAAACGATCAGATTACGGTCGACTTGCAGTTCGTGAAACAGGTTGAGATGCAACAATCGTCGCCATTCACCCCATGCTGCCTGCGATGAATGGCGCGCCAGCCGGTCGCGTCGGCTTGGAGTTCGTCAGTGCCCAGCCGTTTTGCCCTGCAATACCGCGTTCGTGAACGCGTTGCCCATCGGCTTCGGGTGCCGCGGTTTGCGCTCTGACCCATGGGCTGAGCTATGGGCTATAAAACTAGCCTCCGAGATATTAAACAATTACAATGAGATAGTAGTGATCTTGGCGGAGCGTCACACCGCCGAACTGGGTGCCGGTGGCGGGGTCCTTGGCGCCGGCGTAGGAAAGCAGGCTATCGGTCACCGCCCGGCGCTCGACAACCGCGTGCAGCCGCAGGTTTTGCGACAGCGACGGCGCGTATTCGACGCCACCGATTACGCTTTGCTGCAGGAAGCCGAGCGGGGTGGCGCCGATATCGGCCGTCACCGATCCCGACGCGTAGGATAGGTCAAGGGCCGACCCAGCCACGTGCTGGTTTTTTGAACGCGCGCCGACCGCGGCGAGCGCATTCGTGCCGAGATGCCACTGGTCAAACCCTCCCGCCGCGACCTGGTTGGCCCAGAGAGCCACCGGAGTGACCGAAACCTTCAGCTTGCCGTATCCGTTGGGCGAGTAAGTCGCCTCCATCGGCGCTTCAAAGTCGGTCAACCGCGAGGCGCCGTCGCTGCCGGACCGCTCGCGAACGATGGTTGCGCCATAAACTTGCGGCGCCATCGCTTTGGAAAGCTGGGCGATGCCGTGGTCGATGTCCTGCATCGTTCGGTCGGCCATGCGGGGCGGCGCGTCCAGCAAATCCGGCGTCACGGTTTGCGGCTCGGCCGAGGGCGCGCCTCGGAACGGGTTGACGCTGGAGAGCGGAGGCAACGGTTCGTCGGTAAAGACCGGGTTGCCGACCAGTTTGGAAGGCAGGGGAAGGTCAAGAATTGCCGGCATCATGAGCGGCCTGGCGTGGACCGGTGTGGGATCGATGGCCCGCGGCATCGGCTGCGTGCCGCCCGCGCACACGAACGGCTGGAACGCGGGCGGCACTTCTGGCGGCGCATCGGTCGTGGTGTCGGCGGGCACATACTGGGCATAGCGCTGGGGTCGGTGGCGGGGTGGCACGGCGACCGGCGCCGGCTGCTGTGCGGGCGCCGCTGGCAGCGGAACTTCTCCCGAGTGCATGCGCGCAATCAGAATCTTGCCTGAATTCACCGCCGGGCCGGAAACCGCATCGACCGGCTCAGCCGGTTGCGCCGGCCGGTCTCGTTGTCCTGGCCGGACCAGGCCACGCGCAGCGCCCGGCGCTTCAGGCAGCCAGAGCAGGGCCTGGCGATACGCAGCCTTCGCTTCGGCGGCGATGCCGGGCTTCTGCATCAGTCGCTCGAACCGGGCGATCCCGTCCAGCCGCGTGGCCTCTCGCAAGGTCAGGACCTGCGCGTAGGCGAACTGCCCGCGCAAATCCTCCGGGTTGGACCCGGCTTGCTGCGCCAACCGGTCACGCGCCAGCTGCCATCCCGCGTCCGTCGCTGCGAGCGCCTGGTCGTATTCGGTCGCCAAGCTGGCCGGTGGCGTGTCGCCCGTGAACGAACGGCGGTAGCTGGCCACGGCTTCCGTTGCACGCCCGCTCCGTAACAGGCCGTGCGTCTCCGCCACTGCCTGTGGATCGGCTGGCCCAGCCCTGGCCAGCGCGCCGAGCGCTTCCGCACGCCGATCATCCGGCGCTGCGGCCGCCGGCTGCGCCAAGCTGGTCCGGGCCGCTTCGAGGTTCCCGCCGCCATCCGCCTGCAACTGGACGAGTGCGGCGAGCGCGGCGGCGTTGCGCGGTTCGACCGTCAGCGCTCGGCGGAGCACGTGCTCGGATTGGGCCGCATTGCCCTGGCCGCGCCAGAATGCAGCCTGCTGCAGCAAGGCATCCATCACGCCCCTCGGTGCGATGGCCGGGTCGGACCTGCCGGGTGCGGCTTGGGCGCCGCACGATGCCAGCGTGGCCGAGGCAAGCAGGGCAACCCAAACTGCGTTCTGGCGCAACACGCTCCGCATCGCCTCACCAGAGCCCGGGACCGACTGGACGGACCACGATCCGGGCGGCGCGGCGGCGGAGCATCCAGACGTAGAATACCGCCAGCAGCGCACAGCCTCCCACTATCGTGGCAACGACGGCCAGCGGCGAGTCCTCGAACAACCACAGCGGGTAAAGCCAGAACGGCAAGCGTCCGAGCGTGAAAACATCGCCGACACGGTAGGATGTCACCACCCCCGCCGCGACCAGCGACAGATCGCCTTGAATCAGCGACGCTTGTTCGGGATTGCGCAAGGTTGCCAGCAGGTCGGCGATCGCGGCCGGGGAGCCTCCCAGCATGGCCACCACCGTTCGGCCGCCCTGCAATGGGTTTTGCGCGCTGACCAGTGCGCTCATCCCCTTGCCGATGCTGGCGGCGAGCGTGGCGGTCGCCCGCTTCCGGTCAAGCCCGGCCGGATCGCCGAACAGGCGGCGCACGCTGTCCAACGGGCTGCCAATCTCGACCTGCAGGCGGTTGCCGTCGCTGCGGTAGGGCGAACCCTCCAGCAGCGACAGCGCACTGCCCAGCCGGGAAATGGTGCCCAGCAGCAGGACGTCGCGGTCGCCGATCTCCTGCACGCCGCCCGGCCGCATGACGCTGAGCTTCGTGGCCGGCGTCTCGGTGATGGCGCCGAACCGCCCCATGAGATCGAGAAACGCCTGCAGCTCGATCGGCGTCACCCCATCGGGCAGGACGATCACGGTCTCCGACAGGTCGGCCATCCGGGTGAACGGAAATCCGGCGTTCGCGAACAAGGCGAGGTTCGGCATGGGGGCGAGGTGATACGAGCGGCTAAGGTCCAGAGTGCTGTCCGGATCGACTGACATCCGCAGATCCTGCGGGATCGCCATGCAGTCGCCCCGGTGCAGCGGGCGGGTGTCGAAGAAGAACTGCAGCTCGTTCTGAGCGGATATGTCGTAGGCTGGAACGTCAATCCGGAAATCCGGCTGCGAGACCCCGAAATCGGCAATGCGCGAAAGCCAGGCGGCACTCCGCGACGGCGCGTCCGCTAGGGGAATGCTGGCGAGATAAAGTTTGTTGATGCCGACATCGAGGCGCGAAACTGCCAAGTCGACGATCGGGCCGGAAGGCGCGCGAAACCGGATATCCATCGGGAAGGCCCGGTTGCGCCAAGTATAAAGGTCCGGCGCGGCACGAAACGGCACCCGCATCGTGCCGGGCACGAAACCGGTTCCCTGCAGGTCCGGCGCTCCCACCAACTCACCGAATTTCACCGGGCGGTCCGTCGCGATCCAGGCTGGAGCGTCGTAGGGCTTGCGGAGCGGCATCTCCGGCGCTGTCACGCGTGCCATCTCGCTGCCGAGCGTGGGGCGACCGAGCGTCAACGCCTGGGCTGCCGTCGCGACCTCGCGGGCATCGCGCCCGGCGATCACCAGCAAGGAGCCGCCGGGGTCGGTCGGGTTCGGCAGCACGGCCAGGGTCGGCCCGGTGATCGGCGGCAGGTTGACGTTGCCCGGGCGGTCCTGCGCACTGACGAACACCACCGAGTTGCCCTTGCCGGGCGCGTCGGCCGAAACGGGAAAGCTTGCGCCCCGGGCGCCGGCTTGCTGGCCGAACCACGATGCCACGAGCCCGGCTGCCTGCAACGTCTCGTTCGCGGCGCCGGGCAGCATGACGAACGGCAAGACCAGCGACTGCGTCTCGTGCGCGTCGAAGAACGGCAGCGGCAGCCGGCTCAGGTCCCGTTGCGCCGGCAACTGCTCGAGCGTCAGCGTCAGCGTCGAGGTGTCGGAGATCGTGGACCACAGCAGGGAGCTGAGCGGGTCGTTGCACTCGGTCGCGTACCGCCCGCTGAAGCCGAAGTTCAGGCGGTTGGTGTCCTGGAAGAACACTGGGCTGACCGGCATCTGCAAACCCTCGAACCGGGGCCGTTCGCGGTTCGACGGGACCGTGCCGACATACTGCTCGTTCAGCGTCACGGTCACGTTGCTGAACTCGTCGATCAGCGCCGGCGAGGTCGCGCCGGACAGGGTGAGCACGGCCTCCATCACCACTTCGTCCGTGCGGATGCCGAACGGCACGCCCTGCAACTCGCTCGTGCCGCGCAACGTGAGCGGCCCCGGTGCGCCGAGCTGGCGCAAGGTCAGCACGACGCGCCGGGTTTGTCCCGTTCGGGTCGCTTCGGGCGGCATGGGAACGAAGGCCGGCGAGGATTGCGACGCCGGCAATGCGATCGCGGGCAGGTGCAACAGCCCAAGCCCGGCTTCCGCCCCCTGCAACGGCGGCACAGGCGGGGGGCTAGGGCGAACGACGAACCCGCCCGCCGGTAATGTCTGGGCCTGCACGACCGTTGCCACCAGCACGAACGCCAAGACTATCGCGGCGGCTTTGACCAATCGCAGTCCGGGCCGGGGTGGCGGCGCGACGAGCGGGTCGGGCACGTTGCGCGGAACCGGCTGACGCTGGGCCGCGGTGTCGCCCAGGTCGGACGACAGCGGCGTCCGGTCGCGTGGCCGGAATAGCCCACGGATGCTGCTGAGCGCGCGATAAAGGCTGGCGACCGGGCGGTCCACCGGATAGGCCGCCCAGCCCACCCAGGCATCGGCGCGACCGAACACGGCCTGCACGACAGCCGACTCCTCCGCGACGGTCTGCGGCTGGAAGCGGACCTCCAAAACGCGTGCATCCCACCGGGTCGTCTGCGACCGGACCAGCACCGGCTGGCCGCCGGCTGTGAATTCGAGCTGGCACAACACGCCAGCCGACACGCCATCTGGCCGTTTGGCGACGATGCAGGCGCCATCCTGCGACAGCTCGCCCGTCGTGCCCGGCACAATCCGTCCGTCCGGCAGGTGGATGGCCACGGGCGCCGCGGTCCGCAGCACCGGCCGCGAGCGGGCCTGCCGGGTCTCGCGGCAGGTGGCGAGCGCGGCCATGACCGTCAGCAGGCTGGCAGTGGTCCAGACCGTCGCCAACAGGCGTGCCTGGGATGCCGACTGCTCGGCCGGCACGAAGGCCATGCCGACCAGGCCGCTAACGACGCCGGCAAGCAGGAGAAACGACAAAGTCAGGTTTGGGTAGGCCGCGGCGAGGTCGAACAATCCGTTCCCCGCTCCCCTGCCTGCAGTGGCCATTTCGGGTTTGCGACGGTGCGGGAAAAGCAGGGAGACGATCGTCGCCCGCACCAGCAACAGCGCCAGGGCCGTTTCCTGGATCGCGCTCCAGAACGAGTGCCGGTGGTTTCGGCCAAGGCGCGATCTGGTGGCGACCGCGTGGATGACGTGTGGCAACGCGTATGACGCGATGGCCATCGGCGATGCGGCGATCGGGGTCAGCCCCAGCATCAGATACGCAAGCGGCGCGGTGAGGAATACCACCCTCGGGATGGCAAACAGGGCGTGCGCCGTCGCCTGCAGGTAGCACATCCGCTGGCCCAGGGTCAGGCCGGACTCAAGAAGCGGGTTGTCAATGCCCCATATCTGGATCATGCCGCACGTTCGGCGAACGCGTCGGCCGATGTGTGACCTCAACCGTTCGGTGCCGAGCCCGGCGGCCAATGGAAACCTGAGGTAAGCGCTTCGCCAACCCCGCCGGTGCAATTTCAACGTGGTGTGCAGGTTCTCGGCCGTCGTTTCGACCGCGAAGCCGCCGATTTCATGCAGCGCCGCCCGGCGCAGCACCGCACAGGAGCCACAGAAAAGGCTTGCGTCCCAAAAATCGTTGCCATCCTGGAGTAGGCCGTAGAACGTGTGGCGCTCGGTCGGCACGCGCGTGCCAGGCGCCAGGTTCTGCTGAAACGGATCGGGCGAGCAGGAATGCAGCGGCGTCTGCATCACCGCATTGCGCGGTTCCTGCACCATCCAGCCCATCGTCATCTGCAGGAAAGCTCGGGTCGGAACGTAGCCGGGGTCGAACACGGCGATGAACTCGCCGCCGGTCTGCTGCATGGCGTGGTTCAGGTTGCCCGCCGTAGCGTGCAGGTTATCGGGCCGGATGAGATAGCCGGCGCCGCATGCTTCGGCAAAAGCGCGGATGTCCGGCCGTCGTCCGTCGTCGAGGAGATGGACGCGCATCTTTCCCGGAGGCCAGTCGAGTGCCATTGCGCCCAGCACGGTCGCGCGCACCACCTCCATGGGCTCGTGACAGGTCGGGATGAACACGTCGACCGTCGGCCAACTGCGCCAGTCGTCCGGCAAGGGGACTGGCTTGCGTCCCAGCGGCCAAAGCGTTTGGACGTAGCCCAGAATGAGCATGAGAATTGCGTATAGTTCCGCGAAGACGAACCCAAAGCCGAGGATCGCTTCTGGAACATCAGCGAATTGGAGCGTTTCGGTTGCGCGCCAGACGATGTACCGCGTCGACACAGCCAGGGACAGCAGCACGAGAAAAACGGAAGCGGTTTTGCCTTTCGACCGGTTGACGAGGACGTAAACCGTAAGCGTCGTGACAGAAAGCATCGCTTGATGCCGCCAGTCGAGGTCGACCAGGGCTGCTGTAATGATCAGGATACTGCCGACGAGAACACATGCAACATCGAGTAGCTTGTTCACCAAGCTGCCACATAGCTTCAGTCTTGGGAAAAACAGATTATCCGAAAAAGATTGGTCATCGATCATAGTCTCTTGTGACTCTTGCCGTTTGTCTCCTGTATCGCGCGGGACAACTTCGGAACTCGATCAAACCGAGCTGTCGAAACCAGGGTCAGCTTAACAAGCTTCCGTTATCACCAACCAATACGTTACGCGAGAACAATGTTTTGAGTCGCGGCAGATGCATGCGCCTTTAACACCGGTGGGCTGCGAGACGCCCGACCCTCAGCTCCGGCGAAAAAGCTCCGAACGAGATCGGGCCGGCAATGGAATTCCTGCAGGACGCTCGGCAAGCAAGTGAAACACCTCGGCTAGCGAACGGAAGGCCGGCGACGCCGGAACGGCCACGCGCGTGCCTGTCTCGGGCCGGGCGGAAGGGGCCGCTGCGCAGGCTGGTGCGATCCGTTGCGGCATGGCCGTCGCGGGGGGCGCTGGTCCGGGTCCGGGCACGAGTTCCGCCGGATGACTTGCCATGACAACTGGCAGGGCGATGATCGCCGGTGCAGAAGGCGCAGCACCCGCCGCCACATGGTCGACCGGCTTGGCGATCGGTTGCGCCCCGTTGCTTCCGGAGGGCGATGGCCATGTTCGCATGGCGGCCGGCGGCATGTGCCTGAGTGGGATTGAGGTTTGGACGGCCTCTGACGGGCTAACCAGGGGCTGAATTTTGGGATCGGGGGCGGGCAAGGCTGCCGGAACCGCGACATCGGACGTTGTCGTCACGACAACGGCCGGCTTGCCAAAACTTTGATAGCAAATCGCCGGACCTCCCAACGCGGCTAAAGCTTTCGTGACGTCGTTTGCCTCGTCGCCAGTCATGGGTTGTCTTCTCGTAGGTCGCCGTCAGGTCAGTCTAGGGGTTTCAACGGCCGTCAACTGCAAATGAATAGTCAATTTGATATGATAATAATATGACGGGTTCGCAATACAAGATACCCTCTCATCGTTCGCGAAAGCTAAAGGCTGACAAGCCTCATGCATCCCTCATCTTGGTTGGGAAGGAATTTTCGGGCGCGAGCCGACTTTCCATTGAGGATCGAATAGTCGTTCTTGAGGTTCCGCTGCGCCAAGCACGCGATCAAGCAGGTCGACCGTCAGCTGTCCCATCGTGGCTTCGGTATGGACTGGTTCCGACGCCGACGGGCAAATTTGCTGGCCGGGACGCAGCCGATCGGCCAAACCTCGCCAACACAGCCCGCCGCGCGTAGGAATACCTTTCGGGAGAACACCATGGCACAACACGCCGACACGGTCATCGAGGCGGCGCGCGCCTTCCTCGGCGACCGCATCACCACCAATGCCGCCTTGCGCGAACAGCACAGCCATGGCGAGGACGCCCAGCCCGCCGTGCTGCCGGACGCCGTCGCCTTCGTGCATACCACTGCCGAGGCCGCGCGCGTCCTGGCCCTGTGCCACCAAAGCGGCGTCCCCGTCGTGCCGTTCGGCGCTGGCACCTCGCTCGAAGGCCACGTGACGCCGGTCCGCGGCGGCATCAGCCTCGACCTGTCGCGCATGACCCGCGTGCTGGAGGTCAACGCCCCCGACATGGACTGCCGGATCGAGGCCGGTGTCACTCGGCAGCAGCTGAACGAGCATTTGCGCGACCAGGGCCTGTTCTTCCCCGTCGACCCCGGCAGCGAGTGCACCATCGGCGGCATGTGCGCGACCCGCGCCAGCGGCACCAACGCGGTCCGCTACGGCACCATCCGCGACAACGTGCTGGGGCTGACGGTCGCCCTGCCCGACGGGCGCGTGATTCAAACCGGCGGCCGCGTCCGCAAGTCGGCCACCGGCTACGACCTGACCCGGCTGATGATCGGCAGCGAGGGCACGCTCGGCGTCATCACCGAAATCCAGCTGCGCCTGCACGGCATCCCCGAAGCCCAATCCGCCGCGATCTGCCAATTCGAGACGCTATCCGGCGCGGTCGAAACCGTCATCGCGGTGCTAGCCGCCGGCGTCCCGGTCGCGCGGATGGAGCTGCTGGACGACGTGCAGATGGGCGCATCCATCGCCTACTCGAAACTGGACGGCCTGGATGCCACCCCCACCCTGTTCTTCGAGTTCCACGGCACCCCGGCGGGCGTGGCCGAGCAGGCGGGGCTGGTGGAGGAGATCGCCGCCGAGTTCGACGGGCGCGGCTTCCGCTGGGCGACCGACAGCACCGACCGCCACCGGCTGTGGAAGGCACGCCATGACGCCTACTGGGCATGCCGGGCATTGCAGCCCGGCGCCAAGGGCATCGTCACGGATGCGATCGTGCCGGTGTCGCGGCTAGCGGAGGCGATCCTGGGCGCCAAGCAGGACATCGAGGCGTCGGGGCTGTGGGCGCCCATCGTCGGCCATGTCGGCGACGGCAACTTCCACACCGTGATCCTGGTGCCTCCCGGCGAAGGCGGGCTGGAGCGGGCCTGGGCGCTCGACCGGCAGATCGTCGCCCGCGCGCTGGCTCTTGGCGGCAGCTGCAGCGGCGAGCACGGCGTCGGCATCGGCAAACGCGAGTTCCTGGAGCAGGAGGTCGGCACGGAAGCGCTGGCGGTGATGCGGGCGGTCAAGACGGCGATCGACCCGCGCGGCATCATGAATCCGGGCAAGATGTTTCTCAACTGAGGGCAAGCGTGACGTAGGCGATCGTCCCGCAAAACCGTCCAGCATGCGGCAGGCTACCCGAGCGTCGCGTTGAAGGCGCCGCCATCCAGCAGCAGGTTTTGTCCGACGATGAAGCCGGAACTGGCCGCGCATAGAAACACGCAGGCGTCGCCGAACTCTGCCGGGTCGCCAACCCGGCCGGCAGGAGATTGAGCGGCACGCGCGGCGATTTCGTCCTCCACGCTGCGGCCAGCCTTTGCCGCAGCCGCCGCACTGTTGGCCCGGAGCCGGTCGGTCAGGAACGGGCCGGGCAGCAGGTTGTTGATGGCGACGTTGTGCTTCGCGACTTGGCGGGCGAGCCCGGCGACGAAACCGGTGAGGCCGGCGCGCGCGCCGTTGCTCATGCCCAAGGTCGGGATCGGCGATTTCACCGATGCCGACGTGATGTTGACGATGCGGCCGAACCGGCGCTCGCTCATGCCGTCCACCACGGCGCGGATCAGCGCGATCGGGGTCAGCATGTTGGCGTCGAGCGCGCGCATCCAGTCCTCGCGGGTCCAGTCGCGAAAATCTCCCGGTGGTGGCCCGCCCGCGTTGTTGACCAGGATGTCCGGCGCCGGACAGGCCGCCAATGCCGCGTGCCGTCCGGCCTCGGTCGTGATGTCGCCGGCCACCGTCTGCACGTTCGCCCCGGTCACGGAGCGAATTTCGGCCGCGGTTTGCTGCAAGACCTCCGCCCCGCGCGCGGTGATGGTGACCGCCACGCCTTCCCGCGCGAGTGCGAAGGCGCATGCGCGACCGAGTCCCTTGCTCGCGGCACATACCAGGGCGGTCTTGCCGGACAGGCCTACATCCATCTTCGATCTCCTTATGAGCCGTCGCTTTGGTTGTTGCAGCCACGATGCTTAACGCGTTCGTGCATGGCGCGATCATGGACAGGCATTTGGCCGCAGACTAGATGCGCCGGATGACGTTCTCCGGTGCCGTTCTCGCTTTCGCGTGCATGATGTCGGCCAACGTTGCCCAAGCCCACGCGATCCTTGAGGACAGCCAGCCAGCTTCCCATGCCACGGTTCCGGCCGGACCTGCGGCGATCGAACTGCAGTTCAACTCCCGCATCGACCGTGCACGTTCGGTTCTCGCCCTTTTGAAGCCCGACGCGTCGCTGGAGCGCCTGACGATCGGTGGAAACGCGCCGCCGGGCGTCATGAGGACGCAGGCACGCCTGGCGCCCGGCGCCTATGTGCTGCATTGGCAGGTGCTCGCGGTCGACGGCCATATCACTCGTGGAGACCTGCCCTTCACGGCTGTCGCGCCCTGAATGACGCTGCTCGTCGATCTATTCGGCTACTTGAGCATCGTCATCCATGGCCTGACGAACGTGGCGCAGTCGGTGGCGCTCGGCGGCGTGCTGTTCCTGGTGCTGCTGGCGCGGCCTCTGGCCAACGACGTTGCCAATGGATCGGCAATGTCCCGCATGACGGCTCGCATCGCAGGCTGGAGCGCCGTGGCCCTGCTCGCGTGCGAAACGGCGACGGTGGCTCTGCAAGGATCCATCCTGGTGGACACCGTGGACCTGCCCTGGTCGAACGTGCTGGCGGCCAACTTCGCCGTAGCAGGAGCTGTCAAGTGCATGGCCGCTGCAGCATTGGCGATTTTCCTGCTGTTTCGTGTCCCCGCGCCTGCGCCGATCCTGCTCACGCTTGGTGGCATCGAACTGGCTGCCGCCACCCTCACGACCCACGCCGCCGCGCGCATCGGCGACAGCGGCCTCCTGCTCGCGGCCGAGGCCCTGCACCAACTCGGAGCGGCCCTTTGGATCGGTGGCATCCCATCCTTCCTGATTGTGTTGGCCCGCGTGCAGGAGCCTCACGCGTGGCGGCGGGTGGCGGCGCGGTTCTCTCGCATGTCGATGGCAGGAGTGGCCTGCATCCTGGCGTCCGGCTCGGTGATGAGCCTGTTCTATATCGGTTCGTGGAGCGCGTTGTACGGAACGGCCTATGGTGTGATGGTCGTCGCCAAAATCGCCCTGTTCGGCGCGTTGCTGATGCTCGGCTTCGGCAACTTCCTCGTCACCGAGCGGCTACGGCGCGACCCGGCGGCTCCGGTGCTTCGGATGAAGCGTTTCGCCGAGGTCGAAATCGGCGTCGGCGTGTCGATCTTTTTTGCCGCCGCCTCGCTGACATCGGTTCCACCCGGTGTCGATCTCAAACAGGACCGGGTAACCTGGGCGGAGGTGCTGGAGCGCAACACGCTGGCCTGGCCGCGGATGACGTCTCCTGCCTACGCCTCGCTGGCGCTGCCTGAACTGCAAGCCAAGCTGAATGCGGAAACCGCCGCGCAGGCGCGGAGCACAGCGCCGACCGCGTCGATCCCCGGCTCGGGCGAACTGCCGCCTCGCAACGCCGACGATATCGCCTGGTCGGAGTACAACCATCACTGGGCCGGCCTGTTCGTGCTTCTGGTGGGCGGCCTGGCGTTGCTCAACCAGGCGGGCGCGCAATGGGCCAGGCACTGGCCGCTGCTGCTGTTGGGTTTGGCCGCCTTTCTGCTGGTCCGCTCCGACCCGGAAGTGTGGCCGATGGGCTACGTGCCGTTCTTCGCCGCATTCCGTGATGTCGAGGTCCTCCAACACCGGATGTTCGTGTTGCTGATCGTGGTGTTTGCCGTGTTCGAGTGGGGCGTGCGGGTCGGACGCATCCGCTCGCGCCGGGCTGCCTTGGTGTTTCCGTTGCTGACCGCCGCGGGTGGAGCGTTGCTGCTGACCCACAGCCACGCCATTGCCAACGTCAAAGATCAATTACTGATCGAGATGACCCACACGCCGCTGGCCCTGGGCGGAATAACCGGCGGGTGGGCCCGATGGCTGGAATTGCGGTTGGACGGCCAGGCGGCGCGGGTGGCAGGCTGGGTATGGCCGATCTGCTTCCTGATCTGCGGGGCCATGCTGATGATGTATCGGGAAGCGTAGGGTGGGCGGGAGGCGTAGGGCGGGAGCCGATCGCGCCAAATCGAACCAGGCTTCGGCGATCCCGCCTTAATGCCGTTTTTTCCCCAAACGACATAGGCCCAGAACAGCACGCAAAGCGGCACGGTGATTGCGATGACCACCGTGGCGTTCGCGCGCAAAAAGGCGACCAGCTTCATCAGCTACGCCAGCTTCTTGGCGGCGGACGCTCCGCCCGCGAGGATGCTGATCGCGTCCGAGATTCCTGCCACCATGGGGCTGTTCGCAACCGACTGCAATTTACCGATAAATCCGGTAAACGCGCCCTGCTCGGGGGCGGGATTGGCGACTGCGGCCTTGGCCTCGGTGATCAGCGTATCGAGACCATTGTTCTCGGCCATCTGGCGCGTGAGCAGGACGGTAAGCTTCTTTTCCGCCAGATTCGTCATGTTGAACTCCTTCGAGGCTGCCGGGAAGCCGGACTTGCCAAGCTTCAGCACGTCGCCCGACATCCCGTCGGTCTGTTGCGCCAGTTTTTCGACGTCCGTCTTGAGGTCGGCATCGACGTCAAAGGAATACTTCACCGTCGCACTCGGCGCCGACACGATGCTCGCATCCGGAGATTTTGCGGTGAACTCGATCGTGAAGGCCATCGAACACCCCTAAGCAGGATATCGTTGCACTTTGATGACAATGCCGAGGCTCGGGAGGAAGCGCAGGTCGTTTCGGGACTAAAACGGGCGACGAGATTGCCGCGTCAGCGTCCAAAACAGCGATGGCCGCCCAGCCCGCTCCGCCTTCATTTCGTATCGCGTCGGCGGCCAGCCATCCGGGCGAATGTTTGCCGGCGGCGGCACGTCGAACACCGATTGCGCGGCGAGCACCTCCGCCGTCCAGGCCTGGTAGGTCGGGTCGTCCGAGGCGATGCGCCACGTGCCGCCGGATCGCAGGGCGCGCGCGACCAGCCCGATGTTCTCCGGATGGACGAAGCGGCGCTTGGCGTGGCGCGCCTTCGGCCACGGGTCGGGGAACAGCAGGAACAACCGGTCGAGGCAGCCCTCCGGCAGCGCGCGCAGCAGGATGCGGGCGTCGTCGTCCCACAGCTTCAGGTTGCCCGGCAGCGGCGCGGTCGCCTCGCCGCCCTCCGGCACGATCCGGGACAGCAGCGAGCACAGGCCGTTCTCGAACACCTCGCAGGCGATCAGCCCGGCGTTGGGGTGTGCCGCCGCCTGCGCCAGGGCGTGCTCGCCGCCGCCGAAGCCGACCTCCAGCCACAACTCGGCCGGAGCACGCGGGAACGCCAGGCGAGGGTCCGCCGCCTGCGCCGGGTCGAAGCGCAGGCGGGGAAGGGTCGCGTCGAGCAGCAGGCGCTGCCGGGGCCGGAGCTGGTTGCTGCGGGCCCGGCCGTATAGCCGGTCGGCCGGCGGCTTAACGATTGAACGCGGACTGCAGCGCCGGCACCAAGTCCGGCTTCTCCCACGTGAACGTGCCCAAATTGTCGTCCGGCTTGCGGCCGAAATGGCCGTAGGCCGAGGTCACGGCGTAGATCGGGCGGTTCAGGTGCAGGTGCTCGCGGATGCCGCGCGGCGTCAGGTTCACCACCTCGCGCAAGACGCGCTCCAGCTTCACCTCGTCGACGTCGCGCCCGGTGCCGTCCAAATCCACATACACCGACAGCGGGTGCGACACCCCGATGGCGTAGCTGATCTGCAGGGTGCAACGTTCCGCCAGGCCGGCCGCGACCACGTTCTTGGCGAGGTACCGGCACACATATGCAGCCGACCGGTCGACCTTGGTCGGGTCCTTGCCGCTGAACGCGCCGCCGCCGTGCGGAGCCGCGCCGCCGTAGGTGTCGACGATGATCTTGCGTCCCGTCAGCCCGCAATCGCCGTCGGGACCGCCGATGATGAACGTCCCCGTCGGGTTGACGTAGAACTCGTGCTCCGGCGGCATCCAGCCGGGGGGCAGGCTGGTTTCGACCAGTGGCCACAGCATCTGCTTGATCGCCGCCTGGTTCAACCCGGCGTCGTGCTGGGTCGACACCACGACGCTGGTGGCGCCGACCGGCTTGCCGTCGACATAGCGCAACGTCACCTGGCTTTTCGCGTCCGGCTGCAACCCGGCGACCGCCACGTCCCTGTTGCGGCGCAGCTCGGCGATGCGGCGCAGGATCAGGTGCGCGTAGAAGATCGGCGCCGGCATCAGCGCCTCGGTCTCGGTGCAGGCGAACCCGAACATGATGCCCTGGTCGCCGGCGCCCTCGTCCTTGTTGCCCTGGCTGTCCACGCCGACCGCGATGTCGCTGCTTTGCGCGTGCAGGTGGCACTCGACCTTGGCGTGCTTCCACGAAAAGCCGTCCTGGTCGTAGCCGATGTCATGCACGGCCAGGCGCGCCAGATGCGCGAGATACTCCGGCGTCACCGTTTCCGGCCCGCGGACCTCGCCGGCCAGCACGATGCGGTTGGTGGTGACCATCGTCTCGCAAGCCACCCGGGCGTAGGGGTCGGCCGTCAGGAAAGCATCCAGCACCGTGTCGCTGATGCGGTCGGCCACCTTATCGGGGTGACCCTCGGAGACAGACTCCGACGTGAACAGATATTCGCCCTTGTCGCGCATGGAATTGTTTTCCCCTTGTCGCGATTCCACACAGACGGCTGGCCGCCGCTCCGGCCGGACGCCGAGGCCCGGGGGGTGTGGCGGAAACCACGCAGGGGGTCAAGGCGAAGCGTCAGGGGCTACTTCTCGACGAAAGCTTTTTCGATGACGAAATGACCTGGCTCGGAGTGGTTGCCTTCCTCGAACCCTTCCTCCTTCAGGAAGGCGCTCATTTCGGCCAGCATCGCCGGGCTGCCGCACAGCATCAATCGGTCATGCTCGCGGCTGAGCGCCGGGAAACCCAAATCGGCCGGCAGCTTGCCCGACCGCAGCAACCCGGTGATCCGCCCGGTGTTGCGGAACGGCTCCCGCGTGACGGTCGGGTAGTAGAACAACTGCTCCTTCACTAACTCGCCCAGGTACTCGTCGCGGGGCAGTTCCTCGGTGATGAAGTCGCTGTAGGCCAGCTCCGCCTTCCACCGCGTGCCATGGACCAGCACGACCCGCTCGAAGCGGTCGTAGGTGTCGGGGTCCTTGATGATGCTCATGAACGGCGCCATGCCGGTACCGGTGCCGAGCAGCCACAGCGTCTGGCCGGGATGCAGGTTGTCCTGAATCAGCGTGCCCGTCGGCTTGCGGCCGACCAGGACGCTGTCGCCCTCCTGCAGATGCTGCAGGCGCGACGTCAGCGGACCGTTCGGGACCTTGATGCTGAAGAACTCCAGCTCCGCCTCGTAGCTGGAACTGGCCATGCTGTAGGCGCGCAGCAGCGGCCGGCCGTTCACCTCCAGGCCGATCATGGTAAACTGGCCGTTGATGAAGCGGAAGCTCGGGTCGCGGGTGGCGCGGAAGCTGAACAGCGTGTCCGTCCAGTGCTTCACGTGGGTTACGGTTTCGGTATTGAGGTTGCTCACGCCGATGGATCCCTGTTCAGACCGTACTTGATGGTGGCGGCGTCGTCCGCCGTCAACCGTCCGGGGTTGTTCCGAACGTTAAACCGAACCAAAGCGTGGCTGTCCTGTTGGGAACGCAACACCCCATTCCAGGAGCTGCCGATGTCGCAGGACCCGCGCACCGCCTACGCCCAGCCGCCGTTCGACAAGCAGGAGCAGGGCTCGCCCGGCAGTTCCGCCCGGATGAACCCGGTGCCGGATCATGGCGAGAAGACCTATCGCGGCTCCGGCCGGCTGGAAGGGTTGGCCGCGCTGGTGACGGGCGCCGACAGCGGCATCGGCCGCGCAGTCGCGATCGCGTTCGCGCGCGAGGGAGCCGACGTCGTGGTCGCCTACCTGGACGAACACGAGGACGCGAAGGAGACCGAGCGCTGGGTGCGCGAGGCTGGCCGACGCTGCGTGCTGGCCCCCGGCGACCTGTCGAAGCCGGAGGCGGCACGGGCGCTGGTACGGCAAGCGGTCGAGGCGTTCGGCCGCATCGACGTGCTGGTGAACAACGCGGCGTTCCAGACCGCCCGGCCGTCGATCGAAGACATTCCGGACGAGGAATGGGACTACACGTTCCGCGCCAACGTCCACTCGCTGTTTTATGTGACCAAGGCGGCCCTGCCCCACATGGCGCCGGGCAGCGCCATCGTGAACACGTCGTCGGTGAACACCAAGAACCCGGTGCCGAGTTTGCTGCCTTACTCCGCCACCAAGGCGGCGATCGCCAACATCACCGTCAGCTTGGCGCAGTCGCTGGCGGAGAAGGGCATCCGGGTGAACGCGGTGCTGCCAGGGCCGATCTGGACGCCGTTCATCCCGACCGGGATGAACCCGGAGGAGATCACCAGCTTTGGCGGCAAAACCCCAATGAAGCGTCCGGGACAGCCCGCCGAGCTGGCGCCGGCTTACGTCATGCTGGCGTCGCCGGAGTCGAGCTACACCTCCGGCGCGCTGGTGACGGTGAACGGGGGCATGCCGATTTTCTGAGAGTAGTACCAGCCGCCTTTGTGATGACCGCCCGAGGCAGAATAGCAGGCCATGGCTCTGCCCTGGACCCGCTGGGGCCTGAGGCCCCAGACCCGCATTCATTTGGGTTTCCAAAGGCATCATGCCTTTGGCGGTCGCACCGAAGGGCCGCTGGTATAAAGCTCTTTCGCCGATGAGAGAGGAAGCACGTTGCTAGATGGCGGGGTAGCGCGTGGGATCGGCTTGAAGTTCGGCGATGCTGCCTTGCCACGCGGCCTGGCCTTGCTTGATGACGACCGCGTGGTCGGCCACTGCCGCGACGAAGCGAAGGTTCTGGCCGGTAAGCACGATTGCGACACCTTCGGCCTTCATGGCCTGGATCGCGGCCATGACCTGATCGATGATCAGCGGGGCCAATCCCTCGTTCGGTTCGTCGAGCAGGATCAGGCGCGGGTTGCCCATCAGCGAGCGCGCCATCGTGAGCATCTGCTGCTCACCCCCGCTGATGCGGGCGCTGGGCCGGTCGGCGAGCGGGCCGAGGTTGGGGAACAAACCGAACACCCGCTCCGGTGTCCACGGGCGCAAGCCGGCACGGGAGGGCTGACGGCCAACCTCCAGGTTCTCGCGAACGGTCATTTCGCCGAAAATGCGGCGCTCCTCCGGCACGTAGGCCAAGCCGAGGCGGGCGACGCGATACACCTCGAGCCGCACGATACCGACACCGCCGAATTCGATGCGGCCCGACGCCGGGCGAACCAGGCCGACGATGGACTTCATCGTGGTGCTTTTGCCGGCGCCATTGCGCCCGATCAGGGCCAGGACTTGTCCGGCCGCCACCTTGAACGAAAGGTCCCGGATGATGTGGGCGCGGCCGTAGAAGCTGTTCAGCCGTTCGACGATCAGCATGCGCCGAGGTACGCCTCACGCACCCGCGGGTCGGCGCGAACCGCCGGGCCGTCCCCTTCCGCGATGACGCGGCCGTGGTCGAGCACCAGGATGCGGTCGGCGACGGAGAACACCACGTCCATGTCGTGTTCGGTGAACAGCACGGCGATGTTGCCCATGGTGGCGAGCCGCCGGGTCAGCTGCATCAGGGCGGTCCGCTCGCTCGGCCCCATGCCGGCGGTCGGCTCGTCCATCAACAACAAACGCGGCGTGTTGGACAGCGCCATCGCGAGGTCCAACCGCTTCAGGTCACCATAGGCCAGCGTGGACGCGGCCCGGCCGGCCTGCTTCGTCAATTCAACCTGGCCCAGCAGCGCGTCCGCCTCCGCCGCGTGCCGCCGGCGCATCGGCCGCCAGCCCCGCCAAACCCCGCCAGCGTGGGAGGTCAACGCCATCTGGAGGTTCTCCCGCAGGGTCATGGAGCCAAAGGCGGCAGTGATTTGGAAGGTGCGCCCGACACCGCGCCGCCACGCCGCCCGTGGCGAGGCGCGCAGCTCCCTGCCATCGAGGCGGATGCCGCCGGAGTCGGGCCGCAACTGTCCGCCCACCATGTTGAAGCACGTGGTCTTGCCGGCGCCGTTGGGGCCGATCAGCGCCACCATCTCGCCCGGCGCCACGCTGAACGACACCTCCGACACGACACGCTGGCCGGCGAAGCTGCGCGAGATGCGGTCAACCGCGAGCATGGCGCTGCACCGCCCCGGCGATGCCCTCTGGAAAGGCCAGCACCAGCCCGACGATCGCCGCGCCGAGCACGAAGCGCCACAGCTCCGTTACCCGCAGCAATGCATCGGACAACCCGGTGTAGGCCAGCGCCCCCACGATCGGGCCGGATACGGTGTCGATTCCGCCCAGCAGCACCATGAGCAGCGCGTCGACCGAACGCGGGATGCTGGCGTAGGTCGGGAAAACGCTGCCATGGCCATAACTGAACAGCGCGCCGGCCAACCCGGCGGCAGCACCCGACACCGCGAATGCCGCGAGCCGCAGCGCCGCCGGGTTCAGCCCGATCGTTTCAGCCCGGGCGGACGAGTCGCGTGACGCCCGGATCGCCATGCCGACCGGGGCGAACAGCAGACGGCGCAGCAGCAACGTGCCGCTCACGCACAGCGCCAACGCCAACAGGTAGAACCGAGCCGGGCCGGCGGCCCAGTCCGGTGGCCACACGCCGAGGATGCCGTTGTCGCCGCCCGTCCACTCGACCGACTGGAACGCGGCGGCCCAGACGATCTGCGCGAAGGCCAAAGTCAGCATCGCGAGATAGATGCCGGATAGCCGCACCACGAGCAGCCCAAACACGAATGCCACCGCCCCGGCGAGAATGGGCGCGGCCACCAACGCCAGCGGCATCGGCGCCCCGAACAGCTGCACTGCCAGACCGGCAGCATATGCGCCGATCCCGAACCAGGCAGCGTGTCCGAAGCTGGGCATGCCGCCCGGTCCCATCATGAAATGCAGGCTGGCGGCGAATAGCACGGCGATCGCGGCCTCGGTCAGGATCGTCAGCACGTAAGGCGGCGCCAGGAAGCCTGCCGCGACGGCAAGGCCCAAGGCAACTGCGCCGAACAGCTTCAGCCCGGCCGATGCCGGGCGCACCAGGGTGGCGACGCCGAGCGGCGGAGAGGACGGGATCGCCCGCCCGAGCAGGCCGTTGGGACGCACGACCAGCACGGCGGCCATGACCACGAACACCAGCACCAGCGTGGCCTTTGGAATGAGCAGGATGCCGAATGTTTGCAAGACTGAGATCATCACGCTCGCCAGGAACGCGCCGGTGATGCTGCCCATCCCGCCGACCACCACGACGACGAACGCTTCCGTCACCACCGCCACATCCATGCCGAGGTTGGCCGAGCCGTCCGGCAGCGCGAGCGCGCCCGCCAAACCGGCGAGACCGCTGCCCAGCGCGAAGACGGTGGTGAACAGCATGCGCTGGTTGACGCCGAGGGCGGCCGCCATCTCGCGGTCCTGGGTGGCGGCGCGCACGAGCAAGCCCCAGCGAGTGCGCTGGAGCAGCAGCACCAGGGCCCCGAGCACCGCCGGGCCAACGGCGATTAGCACCAGGTCGTAGGTGGGAAAGCGTTCGCCGGACACGACCACGAAGCCGCGCAGCCAGGGCGGACGCGGCAGGGACAGGTCGCGCGGCCCCCACAAATGGAGGGCGACGTCCTGCACCATCAGCACGACGCCGAACGTGGCAAGCAACTGGAACAGCTCCGGCGCTCGATAGATGCGGCGGAGCAGCGTGATCTCCAGCATCACGCCAATGAGCGCGAGGGCCGCTGCGGTCGCGACCACCCCGGCGGCAAACGACGCAGGATCGCGAGGCAACACAGCCAGCACCGACCAGGCGATGTAGGCGCCCAGCATATATAAGCTGCCATGAGCGAAGTTGACGACGCGGGTGACGCCGAAGATGACCGTCAGCCCGACCGATACCAGGAACAACGAGGAAGCGCCGGACAGCGCCGTCAGGAATTGGACGACAAGGAAGCTCATAAGACCGGAGCCGCCGGCCCCAGACCCCTTTACCTTAAATATGGGTCGAGGGGCGACTGCCCCTCGCCTTAGTTCTTCGCCTTGTCCACCAAGGCATTCTGCTTGATCCAAGGCATCATCGCCCGCAGCTTCTCGCCGATCTGCTCGATCGGATGCTCGCTCATGCGCCGCCGGGTCGCCTTGAAGCTCGACTGGTTGACCCGGTTCTCCAGCATCCAGTCGCGGGCGAAGCGGCCGGACTGGATGTCGGTCAGCACGCGCTTCATCTCGGCCTTGGTCTCGGCGGTGATGATCCGTGGCCCGGTCACGTATTCGCCATACTCAGCGGTGTTGCTGATGGAATAGTTCATGTTCGCGATGCCGCCCTCGTAGATCAGGTCGACGATCAGCTTCACCTCGTGCAGGCACTCGAAATACGCCATCTCCGGCGCGTAACCCGCCTCCGTCAGCGTCTCGAACCCGGCCTTGATCAGTTCCACCAGGCCGCCGCACAACACGGCCTGCTCGCCGAACAGGTCGGTTTCGCACTCCTCCTTGAACGTCGTCTCGATGATGCCGGCGCGCCCGCCACCGATGGCGCTGGCGTAACTGAGCGCCACTTCCAGCGCGTTGCCGGACGGGTCCTGCGCCACCGCGACGAGGCAGGGCACGCCGCCGCCGCGCTGGTACTCGCTGCGCACGGTGTGGCCCGGCCCCTTCGGCGCGATCATGAACACGTCGATGTCCGGGCGGGGGTCGAGCAGGTTGAAGTGCACGTTCAAGCCGTGGGCGAACGCCAAAGCGGCGCCCGGCTTCATGTTCGGGCCGAGATTCTCGCGATACAGGTCGCCCTGCCCCTCGTCGGGGGTGAGCACCATCACGATGTCGGCGGCCTTGGCCGCCTCACTCGGGTCCATGACGACCAGGCCGGACGCTTCGGCTTTGGCGACGCCGGCCGAACCCGGGCGAAGGCCGACGACCAGGCCCCTGACGCCACTGTCGTGCAGGTTGAGGGCGTGGGCATGGCCCTGGCTGCCGAAGCCGATGACCGCGACGCGCTTGCCCTTGATCAGGTTCACGTCGGCATCGCGGTCGTAGTAAACGCGCATGGAAGATGGCTCCTAGAGAAAGGCGAAGGGATTAGATCGTCTTGGGCCCGCGCGCTATGGCCGCGACCCCGCTGCGCGAAACCTCGGCCAACCCCAGCGGCCGCATCAGCTCCAGGAACGCGTCGATTTTCTCGGTGCCCCCGGTCAGCTCGAACACGAAGCTGCCGACCGTTGCGTCGATCACGCGGGCGCGGAAAGCGTCGGCGATGCGCAACGCTTCGCTGCGGCTGGTGCCCTCGGACACCACCTTGATCAGCGCCAATTCACGCGCAATGTGCGGCCCCTCGCGCGTGAGGTCGGCGACCCGGTGCACCGGCACGAGGCGGTCGAGCTGGGAGCGGATCTGCTCGATCACCATCTCGGTGCCGGAGGTCACGACGTTGATCCGGCTGATGCCGCGCTCGTCGTCGACCGGCGCCACCGTCAAGCTGTCGATGTTGTAGCCGCGGCCGGAAAATAGGCCGATGACGCGCGCGAGCACGCCGGCCTCATTCTCCACCAGCACCGACATGGTGGCCGACCGGCGATTGGAACTGTCCATCACACGAGCATCAGCCCCTCGTCGGTGATGCTGGCGGTGCGGGCCTCCTGGTTGGGACCCAGGATCATTTCGTTGTGCGCGGCGCCGGACGGGATCATCGGGAAGCAGTTTTCCTTCTGGTCCACGCAAATGTCGGCGATCACCGGGCCATCGATCTCAAGCATGCGGGTTATGACGTCGTCCAGTTGATCGATGCTGGTTGCGCGCAAACCGGTCGCGTGAAAGCTTTCGGCAAGTTTCACGAAGTCCGGCAAGGCGGCGCTGTAGCTTTCGGAGTAGCGGCCGCCGTGCAGCAACTCCTGCCACTGGCGCACCATGCCCATGTACTGATTGTTCAGGATGAACACCTTCACCGGCAAGCGGTACTGCGCGAGCGTGCCCATTTCCTGGATGTTCATGAGGATGCTCGCCTCGCCGGCGATGTCGATGCACAGCGCGTCGGGATAGGCGACCTGCACGCCCATCGCGGCGGGCAGGCCGTAGCCCATCGTGCCCAGGCCGCCGCTGGTCATCCAGCGGTTCGGGCGCTCGAACGCGAAATACTGGGCGGCCCACATCTGGTGCTGGCCGACCTCGGTGCTGACGAAGGTGTCGCGCCCGGTCGCGAGAGTCAGCTCGTTCAAGCGGCGAATGGCGTGTTGCGGCTTGATGACGGCGCCGAGGCGCATGTCCTGCGCGTAGCCCAGGCACTTCACCTCGCGCCAAGCGTCGATCTGCCGCCACCAGCGGGCGACGGCCTGGGTGTCCTGCTCCGACGCGTCGTGCCAGGCGGCGATCATCGCTTCCAGCACCAGCTTGGCGTCGCCTACAACCGGGATGTCCACGACGACGTTCTTGTTGATGCTGCTCGGGTCGATGTCGGCGTGGATCTTGGTCGCATTCGGCGCAAAAGCGTTCAAGCGGCCAGTCACCCGGTCATCGAAGCGCGCGCCGATGTTGAACATGACGTCGCAGCCGTGCATCGCGAGGTTGGCTTCGTAGGTCCCGTGCATCCCCAGCATGCCCAGGGATTGCGGATCGCTTGCCGGGAAGGCGCCCAGGCCCATCAACGTGCTGGTGCACGGCGCGCCGGTCAGCCGCACGAACTCCGTGAGGGCGTCGCTGGCGTTGGCGTTGATGACCCCGCCGCCGGAGTAGACGATGGGACGACGCGCGCCCTTCAGGGCTGCGACGGCCCGGTGGATCGCGGCTGGGTCGGGGCGGGTCGTCGGGCGGTAGCTGCGATGCGGTCCGACCGCGGGGGGCGCATACGGCGCCGGGGCGATCAGGATGTCCTTCGGCAAGTCGATCACCACCGGGCCGGGCCGGCCGGAGCGCGCGATGTAGAACGCTTCATGCACCACGCGGGCGAGGTCCTCGCTGCGCTTGACGAGATAGTTGTGTTTGGTCGCGGGGCGGGTGATGCCAGTCGTGTCCGCTTCCTGGAAGGCGTCGTTGCCGATCAGGTGAGTCGGAACCTGCCCAGTCAGGCAGATGATCGGGATGCTGTCCATCAGCGCGTCGACCAGGCCGGTGACGGCGTTGGTCGCCCCAGGGCCGCTGGTGACGAGCACCACGCCGACCCGGCCGGTGCTCCGCGCATAACCCTCGGCCGCGTGAACGGCCGCCTGCTCATGCCGCACCAGGATATGACGGATCGCGTTCTGCTTGAACAACGCGTCGTAGATCGGAAGAACGGCGCCGCCCGGGTAGCCGAAGACGACTTCGACCCCCTGGTGCCTAAGCGCCTGGAGAAGCGCCTCCGACCCGCTCAGGGTACGGTCGGGCGACTGGGCATCGATGAGAGCTGCGCTACTGTCCATGACCGCTCACTTACCCGCGAGATGCGCCATCGTCAACTCGGCTCTTCAAGAAAGTTAGCAAATCTGCCTCCAGAGTTTCTGAAAATTGCGTTTCATCGTCGTACCGCGCATGTATTATATGCGTTTGGCTCGGGTCAGCCATGTGGTGATGGCGGAACCAGGTCGCCTGCCGCTTCGTGTATTGGCCGGTGGCCAAGGTGGCGTGGCGAACCGCCTCGCGGAGGGCCAGCTCGCCGCGCAGACAGGCCATGAGCTGCGGCACGCCATGGGCGCGCATCGCGGGCAGCGCCGGGTCGAGGCGCAACTCGGCCAAGGCGCGGGCTTCCTCGATGGCGCCGTGGTCCAGCATGGTTTCGAAACGGGTGGCGATCGCGGCTCGCAGGACCGGGCGCGGAGGGTCCAGCAGGATCGCGAAAAACGTCCAGCCGATCGCGCCGGACGCGGTTGCCTGCCATCGCGCCAGCCCTCGCCCGGTCCCGCGCCAAACCTCCCACGCGCGGGCGATCCGCTGGCCGTCGGTCGGGCGCAGCCGTGCCGCCGTGTCCGGGTCGGCGGCAGCCAGGCGGGCATGCAGCCCGGCCGGGCCGAGTTCGGCGAGCAACGCGCGCGCCTCCGCCCGGGCCGGCTCACCGGGTTCGGGGACCTCGGCGAGGCCCGTCGTCAGTGCCTGAAAATACATGCCGGTGCCGCCGCACAGGATCGGAACGGCGCAGGCGGCCATGGTGTCCAGCGCTGCCCCACGCCACCACGCGGCGCTTCCCGGCAGTGCCGCCGGGCGGATGCCATACAGCGCGTGCGGCGCCATCGCTTCCTCCGCCGGCGTGGGGCGCGCGGTCAGCACCCGCAACTCGCGATACACCTGCATGGAGTCGGCGTTGATCACCGTCCCGCCCAGGCGTCGCGCCAAATCCAGCGCCAGGGCGGACTTGCCGCTGCAGGTCGGCCCGGCGACGATGATCGCGCGGCGTGGTTCGGCTGCTTGTTCCATCGCGCCGATCCTGCCATTGCCCGGCCATGCCGCACATCCTCACCCTCGTTGCCGCCCGCGATGCCACCACCCTTTCTCCGGGCACAGTCGCCCTGATCCGGGACGTCATCTCCGGCCAGGCGCCGGTCGTGCTTTCCCCCGGCGAGGCCGTGGACATCAGGTGTGCCGATCCGCCGGACATGATCGCCGTGCGCGCCGTGCTGGGCGGCGCGCCGGTCGACGCGCTGGCCAACCGGTCGCGGGGACGGCGCAAGGGGCTGCTGGTGGCCGACATGGACAGCACGATCGTCACGTCCGAGACGTTGGACGAGCTCGCCGCCTACGCCGGGCTGAAGGACCACATCGCCGCCATCACGCGCGCGAGCATGAACGGCGAGATCGACTTCCGCGAGGCGCTGCGGGCGCGGGTGGCGATGCTGAAGGGACTCGACCTGTCGGCGCTGGAGGCGACCTGGAACGCGACCGCGGTGACCCCGGGCGCGCGGGAACTGGTGGCGACGATGCGGGCCCACAACGCCCTGACGGCGCTCGTGTCGGGCGGGTTCACCTACTTCACCAGCCGGGTCGCCGAGCTATGCGGCTTCGACGTGCACCGCGCCAACACGCTGATCGACGACGGCGCCGCGCTGACCGGCGAGGTCGGCGAGCCGATCCTGGATCGCGACGCCAAGCTCGCCGCCTTGCAGGAATTTGCCGCCGCCCGCGGCGTGAAGCTCGCAGCCACCCTGGCGGTCGGCGACGGCGCGAACGACCTGGCGATGATCGCCGTCGCCGGAATGGGGGTCGCGTTCCACGCCAAGCCGATCGTCGCGGCCGAGGCCCGGTTCCGCGTCGACCACTGCGACCTGCGCGCCCTGCTGTTCGCGCAAGGCTACCCGGCCGCAGCGTTCGTCAGCGAATAGTCTCTCCCTGCCCAAGCGGGAAAGGGTTTCAGCCACCCTTCTTGTCGGTCGCGAGCGGCAGCGGGACCCACCGAAGGCCATCGCTGCTTTGGATCAGCATCAACACCGTCTTGCGGTCCTGCTTGCGATAGCGGTCGACCCGGCTCTGCACGTCGGCCGGGGTCGTCACCGCTTCCTGCTGCACTTCGACGATGACGTCGCCCGGCTTCAGGCCGCGATCGGAGGCCGGGCTGCCCATGACGTCGGTGATGACCACGCCCTTCTGGTCGGCCCCGATCGAGTACTTGCCGCGAAGGTCGTCGGTGATCGGTGACACCTTCATGCCCAACCCGTCAAGCTCCGAGGTCACGCTCGGCGGCGAAACCTTCTTGTCGGGCGTGGCGGACGCCTGCTGCTGGTCGTCCGGCAGCTCGGCGATGGACGCTTGCACGATCATCGACTTGCCGTCCCGCCACAGCACCACCGGAACCTGCTTGCCGATCTCGGTCTCGGCGACGATCCGCGGCAACGTGCGCATTTCCTTCACGTCCTGGCCGTTGAACTTAAGGATGATATCGCCGCCGTGGATTTTGGCCGCTGCCGCCGGGCCATTGTCGGACACGCCGGCCACCATCGCGCCGGTCGCCGGATGCAGGCCGAGGCTTTCGGCGATGTCGGGCGTCACCTGTTGGATTTGCACGCCCAACCAGCCGCGGCGGGCATGGCCGAAGTCGCGCAACTGCGACACGACGTTGCGCGCCATGGAGGACGGAATCGAGAACCCGATGCCGATCGAGCCGCCGGACGGCGAGTAGATCGCCGTGTTGATGCCGATCACCTGGCCGTCCATGTTGAACAGCGGCCCGCCGGAGTTGCCGCGGTTGATGGCGGCGTCGGTCTGGATGAAGTCGTCGTACGGCCCTTGCCGGATGTCGCGCCCGCGGGCGCTGACGATGCCGGCGGTCACGGTGCCGCCCAGGCCGAACGGGTTGCCGATCGCCAGCACCCAGTCGCCCACGCGCGACCCGTCGCTGTCGCCGAAGTCGACGGAGGCCAACGGCTTGTCGGGCGTGACCTTGAGGACTGCCAGGTCCACCCGTTCGTCGCGGCCGACCAGCGTCGCTTTCAGCGACGTGTTGTCCTGCAAGGTGACGGTGATCTCGTCGGCGCCGTCGATCACGTGGTTGTTGGTCACGATGTAGCCGGCCGGGTCGATGATGAACCCGGAGCCGAGGCTTTGGGTGTGGCGCGGCGGCCCGTCCGGCTGCGCCTGCTGCTGGTTTGGACCACCGCCACCGCCGCGCCGGTTGCGGTCCATGAAATCCTTGAAGAACTGCTCGAACGGCGAACCCGGCGGGAACACCGGCACCTCCGGCCCACCGGGGCGGTCCGGGCGCTCGGCATGGGCCGCGATGGTCGTGGTGGAGGAGATGTTGACCACCGCCGGCAGCAGCTTGGCCGCCAGATCGGCAAAGCTGTCGGGCGCCGTGCGGGCATAGGCCGGAGCGGGAGCCACGATCGGCGCCGCCGCGGGCAGGGCGAACACCGTGGCCAGAGCGATGGCGCGCAAGGATTTCAGACGCATAGTGATAGTTTCCCTCAGATGGGGCCCTCAGTTGAGGTGATGATGCTCACGCGCCTGCCCCGGCGGCAATCCGTCACATGGGGTGGCCGACGCCGATGAGAACGCATTTTAGTGACAGACACGATAAGGCGGCGGCATACGGCGCGGCAGGTCGCTGTAGGCGACTCCCACGCCGACGTCGTTGGCGCAATGCTCCAGCAGCTCCCGGCACAACGAGGACGACTGGCCGCCGAGCGGGGCGACGAAGACGACATGGCCCACCCTGCCGGTGCACCGCGCGTAGATGTCGTGATGCTGCTCGCTGCGCTCCACCAGGGCGTGCGCGGCCATGGGAATGAGCAAAGCGGCCAGGATCAGGGCCGGCTTCATTGCGCGGTCGGGGCTTCGTGCAGCATCTTGAAGAAATCGTCGCTCGGCGACACCACCAGCCGGGACTGGCCGTTGGCGAACGCGTCGCGATAGGCCTGCAGCGTGCGCCAAGTGCTAAAGAATGCGGGATCGCGCTGGAACGCGTCGGCGTAGGTCTTGATGGCGGCATTCTCGCCCTCGCCGCGCAAGCGGTCGGCGGTGGCGCGGGCGTCGGCGAGCAGCACGGTGCGGTCGCGCTCGGCGTCGGCGCGGATGCGGGCGGACGCCTCGGCGCCCTCGGCCCGAGCCTGGCTGGCGACGCGCTGCCGCTCGGACTTCATCCGGTTCAGCACGGCCTGCGTATTTTCCTCCGGCAGGTCGGCCCGGCGGATGCGCACGTCCTCGATGGCGACGCCAAAATTCTTCATCTCGTCCTCAACCTGGGCGCGGATCAGTCCCATGATCCGGCCGCGGTCGGAGGACAGCACGGCCAGCAGCGTTTCGTTGCCCAGCACCCGGCGCAGCGACGATGTCATCACCGAGTTCAACCGGGCGCGGATGCCGTCCTCGGTCGGCCCGACCGCCTGGAAATACTGCAGCGGATTGGTGATGTGGAACCGGGCGAAGCTGTCGATGATCAGCCGGCGCTGGTCGGACAGGATCACCTCCTCGCCGGGGGTCTCGTAGTCGAGCAGGCGGCGGTCGAAGCTGATGACGGTTTGCACGAACGGCACCTTCAGGTGCAGGCCGGGCACGCTGATGACGCCCCTGGGCTGGCCGAACTCGGTGATCAACACCTGCTCGGTCTGGCCTACCGTATACAGGGACGCGGAGGCCAGGATGACGACGACGAATGCCGTGACGATGGCGGCGAGGGCGGCGCGGCTCATTTCGCGGCTCCCGGAGCGCCAGGGCTCGCAGCGACGGGGCTGGCGGCGCCGGTGCCGAACTGCAGCAGCGGCAGGATGCCTTTCACGCTGTCGTCGACCACCACGGTCGGGGTGTGGGTCAAAATCTCCTGCATCGTTTCGATGTACAGCCGGCGCAGGGTCACGTCCTTGGCGGCCGAGTAGGCGGCGTACACGCTGAGGAAACGCTGCGCCTGGCCCTTTGCCTCGACGATGCTCGCCTGGCGGGAACCGTCGGCCTCGGCCGTCAGGCGCGCTGCGTCGCCGCGCGCGCGGGGCACGATGTCGTTGCGGTAACTCTCGGCCTCGTTGCGCACCCGTTCGGCGTCGGTGTTGGCGCGCTGCACGTCGCGAAAGCTCTCGATCACCTCGGACGGCGGGTCGACGCGCTGCAACTGGACCTGGGTGATCTCGACGCCGGCGTGGTACTGGTCGAGGATCGCCTGGGTGCCGGTCCGCACGCCCTGCTCGATGCGGGCGCGCGCCTCGGTCAGCGCGGGCTGGATCGGCGTGCTGCCGATCACCTCCCGCATCACGCTCTCGGACGCGGACTTCACCGTGTAGCCGGGGTTGCGGGTGTCGAACAGGAACTCGCCGACGTCGCGGATGCGCCAGAACACGGCGAAGTCGATGTCGATGATGTTCTCGTCGCCGGTCAGCATCAGGCTTTCCTCCGGCACCGGGCGCGCCGGCAAGTCGCGGCCGGGCACGTCGCGCGTGAGGTCCCGGTTGGCTTGGATGCGCACGCTCTGCGTCTGCGACTCCGGGGCGGCGCGGAAGCCGACCTCAATGCGGTTGATGCGGGTGACGGCCGGAGTCAGCACCGTCTCGACCGGCCAGGGAATATGGTAGTTCAACCCAGGCAGGGCGGTGCGGTCGAACGCGCCGAAGCGCATCACGACGCCCTGCTCGTCCGGCTCCACCCGGTAGAACCCGGTGGCGAGCCAGACCGCGATCGCCACCGCAGCCAGCAGCGCGATGCTCCGACCCCCGGCCATTCGCGGCAGGCGGCCGGACGGAATGCGGCGCGGACCCTGCGGCCCATTCGACAGCAGGGTCCGCAGCCACGCCTGGGCGCGCGCGATCAGCTGGTCGAGGTCGGGCGGGCCGCCCGACCCGCCTCCCCCGCCGCCATTCCCCCAAGGCCCCCGGTTCGGGACGCGGTCGTTCGGTGGGCGCTGTGGGGTCTGGCCCTTGCCGGGCGAACCCCACGGCCCAGGGGTCGGGTCGTTGCCGCCAGTGTTCCAAGGCATAGGTAAGGGAGGCTCCTGTCGGCGTTGGCAGGCGTGCGTCCCTAGGGCATACCCTCGGGCGAGCAGCGCCGGCGTCGCGGCTACACGCAATAATGATAACATACGAGAGGTTTGCAAGCCAATGAGCGGGCCAACGAACGAGAACGATGCGAACCGGCTACGGGACGCCCTGCGGGCCGTCATGGACCCGGGGACCCGGCAGGACATCGTCAGCGCCGGCCTGATCGACAGCCTGACCGCGCGCGACGGCCTGGTGCACCTGGCGCTGCGGGCCGACCGCGCCCATGCACCGGCCATGGAAGCCGTGCGCCGCGACGCCGCTGCCGTGCTGGCGGCACAGCCCGGCGTGCTGAACGTCAGCGCCGTGCTGACCGCCCATCGCACGACGCCGGTGCTCGCGACGCCCAAGCCGACCGATGCCCTGCTGCCGGACGTGCGCTTCGTCCTGGCGGTCGCCAGCGGCAAGGGCGGCGTCGGCAAGTCGACCACCGCCGTCAACCTCGCCGTCAGCTTCGCGCGCATGGGCATCCGCACCGGGCTGCTGGACGCCGACATCTACGGCCCGAGCCTGCCGCGCATGCTCGGCGTCGAGCGCAAGCCGGAGCTGCGCGGCGACCGGATGGTGCCGTTGGACGCCTGGGGACTGAAAGCGATGTCGATCGGCTTCCTGGTCGACCAGGAAACGGCGATGGTCTGGCGCGGCCCCATGGTGATGGGCGCGCTGCAGCAGATGCTGGGCCAGGTGGAATGGGGGGCGCTGGACGTGCTGGTGGTCGACATGCCGCCCGGCACCGGCGACGCGCAGCTGACGATGGCGCAGCGCGTTTCGTTAGCGGGAGCGCTGATCGTCAGCACGCCGCAGGACGTGGCGCTGGCCGACGCGCGGCGCGGGGTGCGGATGTTCGAGAAGACCCAGGTGCCCGTGCTCGGCCTGGTCGAGAACATGAGCTATTTCTGCTGCCCCAACTGCAACCACCGCGCCGAAATCTTCGGCCATGGCGGCGCGCGCCTGGAGGCGGAGCGGCTCGGCGTCGAGTTCCTCGGCGAGGTGCCGCTGCTGCTGGACATCCGCACCACCTCGGATGCCGGCACGCCGATCGTCTCCGCCGCCCCCGACAGCCCGGCGGCGCAGGCCTACGCCGCCATCGCCCGCCGCGTCTGGGCCAAGCTGCAGGCGCCCGCCATGGCCGCCCCGCGGATCGTCATCGAGTGATCGTCGCGCGGGATGTCGCGTCGCTGCGGGCGGCGCTGGGCGGCGAGCGGTGGGCGCTGGCGCCGACCATGGGGGCGCTGCACGCCGGGCACTTGGCGCTGGTGGCGGAGGGGCTGCGTCATGCGCCCCGGGTCGCGGCGTCCATCTTCGTCAACCCGACCCAATTCGCCGCCGGCGAGGACCTGGCCCGCTACCCCCGCGACGAGGCGGGCGACCTCGCCCTGCTGGAGGCAGCCGGTTGCGACCTAGCGTGGCTGCCGACGGTCGAGGCGATGTATCCGCCCGGCGACGCGACGGTGGTGACGGTCGGCGGCCCGTCCGAGGGGTTCGAAGGCGCGATCCGTCCTGGCCACTTCCGCGGCATGGCGACGGTGGTGGCCAAGCTGCTGCACCAGGTCAGCCCGGCGGCGGTGATGTTCGGCGAGAAGGACTGGCAGCAGCTGCAGGTAGTGCGGCGCATGGTGGCCGACCTGCACTGGCCGATCGAGGTGGTGGCGGTGCCGACCGTACGCGAGGCGGACGGACTGGCGATGTCGTCGCGCAACCGGTTCCTAGCGCCCGAGCACCGGGTCGTGGCGGCGCGGTTGTTTGCGGTGCTGCAAACGACGGCGGCGCGGGCCGGCGAGCCGCACGCGCTTGCCGACGCCGAGGCGGCGCTGCGCGAGGCGGGGCTGGACGTGAATTACCTGGCGCTGGTCGAGGCGGCGTCGCTGCAGCCGGCGACCATCCTCCTTGGGGCGCGCCTGATCGCGGCCGCCAAGCTGGGACCGGTGCGGCTGCTGGACAACGTGCCGGTGGCGTAGAAAGTAGCGTGGACATCGGCCGGGCTTGATCCGGCGCCTCCTCATGTGGCTACTCCCGCCATGCCCATCCTTTCTGCCCGTGCACGGCTGGCCGGCGTCATCGGCTGGCCGGTGTCCCACTCCCGCTCGCCACTGCTGCACAACCGATGGTTGGAGCGCTACGGCATCGATGGCGCCTACGTGCCGCTTCCAGTCCGGCCGGGGATGCTTGCGGCAGCGGTGCAGGGCCTACGCGCCGCCGGGTTCGCGGGCGTCAATGTGACGTTGCCCCACAAGCCCGAAGCAGCCACGCTGTGCGACGAACTGACGCCATCGGCCCGGTTGACGGGGGCGGTCAACACCCTGGTGTTCGGCGAGACGATCGTGGGCCACAACACCGACGGCGCCGGGTTCGTCGCCCATCTTCGGGCGAGCGGCGTCGACCCGGCTGCTGGCCCGGCGCTGCTGCTCGGCGCAGGCGGGGCGGCGCGGGCCATCGCGGCGGCGCTGCTGGCGGAGGGCGTCCCCGTCACCGTCAGCAATCGCAACCCGGAGCGCGCCGCTGCCCTCGCGGCTGCCCTGCCCGGACTGCGCACGCTGCCGTGGGAGCAGCGGGGGGCGATGCCAGGCTCGGCGCTGCCAGACTCGGCGCTGCGAGACTCGGCGCTGCTGGTGAATACGACATCGCTCGGCATGGCAGGCCAGCCGCCGCTGCCGATGCGCCTCGACCGTGCACGTCCAGGACTGGTGGTGGCCGACATCGTGTACGTGCCGTTGGAAACGCCGCTGCTGGCCACTGCACGCGCCCGCGGCCTGCGAACGGTCGACGGCCTGGGCATGCTGCTGCACCAGGCGGGCGCGGGGTTCGCCGCATGGTTCGGCCAGGCTCCGGAGGTGGATGCGGACGTGCGGGACTTGCTGGTTGCCAGTCTTGCCTGAGTAGTTAAAATCGAACAACAATAGGTTCAATAAGAACATCTTTCAAAATTCAGTTTGCATGTTTTGATTTAGCGTTTTTATATCATATATATCCTGCCAGCATCGCAGTAACGCTTTCCGATATCATGATTGCCACGCGATGCTGGACTGTGATGGCTATTCAACAGAACAGGATATCTTAAATGGCAGACGATCCAAATTATTCCTACGACTTCAGCACCTTCCAGCAAGGCGCTGCTAACGGTGCAGGCCAAGGCGGCGGCATGTCGTTCATAGGCGGCGCTCCGGCTGGAGCCGCCGGGGGTGGCGCTCCGGCCGGTGCCGCAGGTGGTGGTGGCGCTCCAGCCGGCGCTCCCGGGGGCGGCGGCGCTTCCGGCGGCCAGGGCAGCAGCCTGAGCTCCCTGCTTGGACAGAGTCCATTCGGGCCCTTGCTCAACCTTCCCGGGGTCACTGCCGAGAACCTGTTCAGCAACGTCAATCCCGCCGACTACGGTGGTGGCAGCCCGTTCGCGGGCATCGGCGCAGCCGGCGGCTCGTCGGGCGCCTACGGCGGCAACCCGTTCGCCGGCCTTGGCCAGTCGACCAGCGCCATGTTCACCAACTACCCCGGCGCCGGCAGCAGCACGTCCGGCTCCGGCGCAGGCAGCATGTTCGGCAGCTTCGGCGCTTAAATCCTGACGCCGGCCGGCAGCGTGCGCGAGCACGTCGCCGGCCGGCGCTTCCCGCTAGGCCGCCGCATCTTCACTCAGCAGCTTCCAGGACAATCGGCCAGCCTCGATGCTGCCGGCCACGTTTGGCCGTGTCGCAAGCACCTCCCTCGCGCCGGGATGCGGGCTGGACGCGAGCGCCAGTCCGGCCGCTGCCTGGGTTCCAGCGTCGCCACTCTCGAACGCGTGCCGCAGTTCCTGCAAGGCGCGGTCATCGGCGGCAAAGGGTCCCACTGGACGCCACAAATCGGCAGCCACGTCGCGTTTCGCCGCCCGGCGCTCACGGGCATAGTCCACCAGCATGCGTGCGAGCGCCGGGTTGGCGCGCCGATCAAGGCCATCGATGCCATGCAGCGTGCAGCCGACGAACACCGCCTTCATCACCATCTGGTTCCAGGCGCCCTCTTCCAGCCACACGGTCGGGTAAGGATTGCCGACCGCGACCGCACGGAATACCGGCAGCATGTTGCTGCGCACCCCTTCGGCGGCACGGGCCGCGTGCCGTTCGGGGAACGGCAGCAGCGGCAGCGCCTGATACAGGGTCACCAGTTCGGCCAAATCGGCGGCGCCGAACAGGCGATCGAGCGTTTGCAGGAACCGCGGCTCATCCAGGCGGCGGGACAGGAGCAGCAGCACGCGGGCGGCCTGGTCCCGTGTCCATCCCGCCAAGATGTGCCCTTCGATCGGGAGAACCGGAAGCTCATCACGGCCGACATGGCGGGGGGCTGCCGCGAACGCCGCGTAGAACAGGCCGTCCGCCCGATCGGCCGTCGCGCCGTCGAGCCAAACGAGACCGGTCTCTGCCTGGTCCGCGAGCCAGGCTCGCAACAGCGCCGAAATATCAGAAGATTGGTCCACAAGCCCCTCGTGCGACGTCCCTTCCGGAACGCCCCCACGCCCCCACGGTTGTCGCCTGGAGAATGCCGACATGAAAATAGCCGCTCGACGCCTGGACTCGGCTCACGCCAGCCGCTTTTGGGCGTATCTGACCTTGCTGCGCCCCGCCAACGTCGTGACCGCACTGGCCGACGTGCTCGCCGGCGCCGCCGCAGCCGGACAGGCAACCGGCTTGCCCGGGTTGCTGTTGTCCACCGCCGCCCTTTACGCCGGTGGCGTGGTGCTGAACGACGTGTTCGACGCCGCCCTGGACACCGTCGAGCGGCCGGAGCGGCCGATCCCATCCGGTCGAGCAAGCAAGGTGGGCGCGGCTTGGCTCGGCGCCGGGCTGCTGGCGTTTGGCGTGGCATGCGCGGGCCTGGTCTCGGCCGCGAGCCTAGCCTTGGCGGCAGCAGTCGCGACGGCGGTGCTGATATACGATGCATGGGCCAAGCACCGCGCCCTGGCCGGCCCATTCGTGATGGGAACTTGCCGTGGATTGAACCTGCTGCTCGGCGCGAGCGTCACGCCCGTCCTGCTCGGCGTCCTGTGGCCGCTTGCGCTCATGCCGGTCGCCTACATCGCCGCGATTACCGCGATCAGCCGGGGCGAGGTGCATGGCGGCCGGGCGCGGACTGGCTGGCTTGCGGTGGGGCTGGTCGGCGCGGTGCTGACGGTGCTGATCGCGCTCGGACTAACACTCCGACGGCCCGATTTGGCCGTGCTGCCGTTCGCGGCGCTGCTAGCATGGCGCGTGCTGCCGCCATTCATCGCGGCTGCGCGGGAGCCCCGGCCGTCATTGATCGGCCGTGCCGTGCGGGCCGGCGTCCTGTCGCTCATCGTGCTGGATGCGGCGTTGGCAGCCTGCTTTGCCGGCTCGCTCCATGGCCTCGCCGTGCTGGCGCTATGGCCATTGTCGCTGGGGTTGGCGCGATTGTTTGCGGTGACCTGACGTTCGCATGTCGGGCGGTAGCCAGGATAACCGTTCCACGACAAAGTATGAAAACGAACTGAACACAATATAAAAACAACATACCGCGAGATACTGTGAACAACTTCCGCTGCAAAAAAGTTTAGGCAGTCAGTTATTCGCTGGCAGCGGGTGTAAACATGCCTTATCCAGCGAATTATCACCATCGCGGCGTTTACAAACTGTTAAGCCGTCACCAAAATACGTCCAGCTCTGATGCGCTCACAGTTGTTGTGCCAGAGTTCAGGCCGACGTTGCCTTAAGACGATTACACGGGTTCCGGAAAGCAGAAATATGTTAAGCAATAACATCGACGTTTTAAAACAACTGCCCATCGACATAACAGTGTCCTGCCAATCGAGAGCGAATCTGACCGTGACGGCTTCAGGGAGAGCGGCATGACAAGCGCATCCGATCTCGCCGACGCCGACAGCAGGCTGCTTACGCGGGAGTCCCCTTCCCTACGTGCCCCGGCAGCGCCGGCTCCAGTGCCCGCCACCGTCGCGGAAGGCCTCGCGCAAGCGTTCCGCTCGCTGGGCGTGGTGCACGCCTACGGAGTCTGCGGCGGCGCCCAGGCGCTACTATGGGCGGCCTTCTCCAAGCACCTCGAACTGCTGCATTTCCGGCATGAGTGCGGCGCCGCGTTCGCCGCGGCGGAGGTCCACTTCGCCAGCGGGCGTCCGGTGGTCGTGTTCACCACCACCGGTCCCGGCATCACCAACGCGCTGACCGGCCTGCTCGCGGCACGGAGCGAAGGTGCCAAGGTCATCCTGGTATCCGCCTATGCGTCCGCCCCGCGGCGCGGCCGAGGCGGCATCCAGGAGACGAGCGGCTACACGATGCCCACGAGCGCCTTGTTCGAAGCCGGCCATTGGTTCGATGACGCGGTGGTGCTGGAAACGCCGGACCAGTTGCCGCAGGTGTTGCGTCGGCTGGAAAGCGGGTTGCGCCGGCCCGGCGGCTATGTCGCGCATCTCAGCGTCCCGAACGCCGTGCAGGGCGCGTCGTTGTCGCAGCCATTGCCGCAGCTGACCGACGCCGGCGCTCACCTCGCCGACAGCGGCGAAACCCGGCCGACGGTCAACCGTGCCGCCATCGCCCATGTCGTAGACCTGCTGTCCGAGGGGTCATTCGCGATCTGGGCAGGCTTCGGCGCGCGTGACGCGGCGCCTGAATTGCTGGAATTGGCGGAGCGTGCCGGGGCGCCGGTGATGTGCTCGCCGCGAGCGAAGGGCGTGTTCCCAGAGGAGCACAAATTGTTCGTCGGCGTGACCGGCATGGGCGGACATGGCGCGTTTGCCGCCGCCTATATGCGCGAGCATGCGCCATACCGGGTCCTCGTCCTCGGCACCCGGCTCGGCGAGCCCACCTCGTTCTGGAATCCGGCGTTGGTCCCCGAGGGCGGGTTCGTGCATGTCGATATCGATCCCATGGTCCCCGGGGTCGCCTATCCGCAGGCCGAGACCTACGCCGTGCAAGCCGAGGTCAAGGATTTCCTGGAGGCCCTGCTCGCGTTCTGGCCGGCCGGCGCCACCGCGGCGGCGCCGCCCCTGCCGAAGCCGCATCCGGACTTCCCGGTCGACTCGTCGGCAGGCCTCGTGCGTCCGGACGCGTTGATGGGCGCCGTTCAGCGCGCCGTGGTGGACGGGAGCGACGCCATCGTCCTGGCCGAGTCCGGCAACGCGTTCACCTGGGCGACGCACTACCTTCGTTTCGCCCAGCCGGGCCGGTATCGCGTCAGCACCAACTTGGGCTCGATGGGCCATGCCGCGACTGGCGTGCTCGGCGCGGCGCAAGGGCGCGGCCGGGCGGTGGCCATCGTCGGCGACGGCGCGATGCTGATGAACTGCAGCGAGGTCAACACCGCCGTGAAGCGTGGCTTGGCGGCGACCTGGATCGTGCTCAACGACGGCCGCTACAACATGTGCCACCAGGGCATGGCCGCGCTCGACATGGGTGGCTTGGCCGACGCCTGCTTCCCGCAGGTCGACTTCGCGCTGCTGGCACGCTCGATGGGCGCGCAGGGCGTGCGGGTCGAGCATGAGGGCGACCTGGACGCGGCGTTGGCGCAGGCGCTTGCCGCGTCCGGACCCGTCGTGATTGACGTCCTGATCGACGCCGACCAGTTGGCGCCGACCCAGGGCCGCAACGAGGGCCTACGTCCGGTTCAGGTCGTCAAGCGCGAAGAGGGGCTGAGCTTCCCCGTCGTGTCCGCCAACTAGCAACGAGAAGCACCATGGAAAGCAATACCTTCGCGACGTCGACCTATATCGCGACGCCGCCTCCGGCAGCCTTCGACTACCTGCGCGAGCTGCGCAACCTCGACGAGTGGACGCTGTACAGCCGCATGATCGAGCAGATGGACGAGAACACTTGGCGCGGCACGGCGTCCGGCTATCAGCATGATCTGTACTACCATGTGCGCCCGATCGAGACCCCGAATTTCCGCGGTGTCGAGTGGCATTGCGGCTACGAATACGGCAAGTACTTCCAGTGCTACCCGACCTTGCTGTTCCCGACCGACTATCTCGGTTCGGACGAGTCCGGGGTATATTTCCACTGGCTCAGCTTTGTCGGCCCCGAGCGCCGCACGCCCATGATCATGCAGGGCATCCACCTGGTGCACACAGCGGAAATCCGGTCGCTGAAAGGTGCGCTGGAGCGGAAGGCCGGTTTGACCAGGGCCGCCCAGGGCCGCTTCGAGATCAAGACCAGTTCGATCTTTGTCGATGCCCCCTACGACCTCGCGACGGGGTATCTCGGCGACCTTCGCAACCTCGGCGAATGGGGCTTCTCCATCCGCCCGAACGGCGCGGTCGACGCCGGCGAGGGGCGCTTCACCGACGAGTATGGCCAGAACGTCGAGGTCCAACTCCGTAAGCACGACCTCGGAAACTATACGATATTGGAGTTCGAGCACCGCTACCGCAGTTCGGACTGGGTGCAGCGGAACTGCCTGGTCCTCGTCCCCTGCTCCTACGCGTTCGGCAACCCGGACGCCCGCGGCTGCATCCAGCACCGGGTCGCGTTTTTCGAGAAGGGCGTCCTGCCCCGGCATGGCAAGCTGCAAATCGAGGATTACGGCGCGGAAAGCATGAGCTTGAAGCGCGTCCTGGAGAACAAGGCCGGCAACCTTTCCTCGTTCGCGCGCGGCATGAGCTATATCTCGGAGCAGGCGGCATGACTGCTACCGGCGCACATGGTGCCGGCCTTGGCAGTCCGCGTGCCCCGATGGCCGAGTGGCTCGACCGGACCGCACGGCGCAAGCCTGCGGAAGGGGCTGCGGGCACGCTCGTGCTGATCGACAACTACGACAGCTTCACCTTCAACCTGTATCACCGGCTCGGCGAGTTGGGCGCGCGGGTGGATGTGCTGCGCAATGACGCAGCGACGCCGGACGAGGTGCTCGCGAGGGGCGCCGACGCCGTAGTGATCTCGCCGGGTCCCTGCGATCCCGACCGCGCCGGCATCTCGCTCGCGCTGATCGAGCGTGCGGCGTCGGTTTGCCCGGTGCTGGGCGTATGCCTCGGCCATCAGGCAATCGGCCAGGTGTTCGGCGGCAAGGTCGTGCGGGCGCCCGTGCCGATGCACGGCAAGATCAGCCTGATCCACCACGATGGCACGGGGCTGTTCGAGGGCCTGCCCAACCCGTTCCCCGCCACGCGCTACCACAGCCTGATCGTCGACCGGAACAGCCTGCCGTCCGAACTGCGGGTGAATGCCTGGACCGAGGATGGCCTGATCATGGGCTTGCGGCACGAGCGCCTGCCCGTGCACGGCGTCCAGTTCCACCCCGAGAGCATCGAGACCGATGCGGGCCACGCGCTACTGCGCAACTTCCTCGCCTTTCTGCCGGCGCAGGCCTCCGCTTGAGCGACGCTTTCAAGCCGATCCTCAGGTTCCTGGCCAGCGGCGCGCCCTTGAGCGCGGCGCAGACCGAGACGGCATTCGACCTCATGATGCAGGGCGTTGCCACGCCCACCCAGGTCGGCGGCTTGCTGATGGCGATGCGTGTCCGCGGCGAAACGGTGGAGGAGATCACCGGCGCGGTCCGGGCCATGCGCGCGCACATGGTCGCGGTGCAGGCGCCGTCAGACGTGATCGACACCTGCGGCACCGGCGGCGATGCGGCCGGCACGGTGAACATCTCGACCGCGGTGGCGTTCGTCGTCGCCGGCTGCGGCGTCCGGGTCGCCAAGCATGGCAACCGGGCGGTGTCGTCGAAGTCGGGCGCGGCCGACGTGCTGGAGGCGTTGGGCGTCAACATCGACGTCCCGGCCGACACTCTGTCGCGCACCATCGGCGAGGCGGATCTCGGCTTCCTGTTCGCGCCCCGGCACCACGCGGCGATGCGGCATGTCGGCCTCAGCCGCACCGAACTCGGCACGCGCACGATCTTCAACCTGTTGGGCCCCCTGTCGAACCCGGCGGGCGCGCGGCGGCAGTTGCTGGGCGTGTTCGGACCGCAATGGCTGGCGCCGGTGGCCGAAGTGTTGCGCGCGCTGGGCTCCACGCGCGCCTGGGTCGTGCACGGCGGCGACGGGTTGGACGAATTGACCACGACGACGCACTCGTTCGTGGCCGAGCTGCATGACGGCGAGATCACCCAGTTCGAGGTCGTGCCGGAGCAGGCCGGGGTCGCACGCGCCACGAGCGATGACCTGAAGGGCGGCAACGCGCAGGAGAATGCCGCGGAACTCCGGGCTGTGCTGCGCGGACGCGCCTGTCCGTACCGGGATATCGTGGTGCTGAACGCGGCGGCGGCGCTGATCGTCGCGGGCAAGGCCCAGGGGCTGGAGCACGGCGCCAAGCTCGCGCGCCTGTCGATCGATTCGGGGGCGGCGGCGTCACGGCTGGAAGCGTTGGTGCGCGCGACCAACACGGTGCTCGCATGAGCGACAAGCTGTTGGAAATCTGCGCGGTCAAGCGCGAGCATGTGGCGGATTGCCGTCTCCGGCGACCTTTGCGGGACCTCGAAGCAGCGCTTCCGGCCGAGTCGCCACGTGGTTTCATCGCCGCCCTGCGAGCCCAGGTGCGGGCGGGACGGCCCGGCCTGATTGCCGAGATCAAGCGCGCCAGCCCAAGCAAGGGCTTGATCCGTGCCGATTTCGATCCACCGACGTTGGCGCAGGCCTACGCGGCGGGCGGAGCGGCCTGCTTGTCGGTGCTGACGGACGGCCCCTACTTCCAAGGTGCCGACGAGCACCTCGCCGCCGCCCGGAAGGCGGTCGCCTTGCCGGTGCTCCGCAAGGATTTCACGCTCGACCCGTACCAGGTGATCGAGGCGCGTGCGGCCGGCGCCGATGCGGTGCTGCTGATCGTGGCGGCGCTCGGCGACGGCCAGATGGCCGAGTTGGAGACGACCGCGCACGAGCTTGGCCTGGATGTGCTGATCGAGGTGCACAACGAGGCGGAACTCGACCGCGCGCTCCGGCTGCGGTCGCCCTTGGTCGGGGTCAACAACCGCGACCTCAAGACCCTGGAAGTCGATCTTGGCACCACCGAACGCCTGGCTCGCCTGTTGCCGGCGGACCGCCTGATGGTGTGCGAGAGCGGCATCGGATCGCACGCGGACCTGGTTCGCATGCAGGCGGCCGGCGCCTCCTGCTTCCTGGTTGGCGAGAGCCTGATGCGCCAACATGACGTCGCCGCGGCGACGGCGGCGTTGTTCGGCCGGCCCGATCCGGCCCACGCGACGCCCGCCGCACGCCGCCAATCGCAAGCGCCGGACCCGCGCCGGCATGGTGAGGAACCATGATGCACGTCTCGCCCCAACGCCCCGTCTTTGCCGACGCCTACGAGAACGGCTGTCCGCAAGTTGTCAGGACCACGCTCGTCGCCGACCTCGAAACACCGGTGGCGGCGATGATGAAGCTCGCCGAGGGCCAGCGCTACGGCTTTTTGCTGGAATCGATCGAGGGCGGCGCGGTCCGGGGCCGCTACTCCTATATCGGACTCAAGCCCGACCTGATCTGGCGTTGCCATGGCGAGCGCGCCGAAATCAACCGCAGCGTACGGCTGGGCGAGGAGCGCTACGAGCGTGAGCCCCTGCCGTCGCTCGCCAGCCTGCGTGCGCTGATCGACGAGTGCCGCATCGACCTGCCGACGGGCCTGCCCCCCGGCAGCGCCAGCCTGATCGGTTTCTTCGCCTATGATTTCGTCCGCCTGATCGAGCGCCTGCCCTCCGCCAATCCGGACGAGCTGGGCCTGCCCGACGCCGTGCTCATCCGCCCGACCGTGGTGGTCGTGTTCGACAACGTGCTCGATCGCATGACCGTGGTCACCCCGGCCTACCCGGCGCCGGGCGTCACCGCTGCCGCCGCTTATGAGCGCGCCCGCGAGCGTCTGGCCGACGTGGTTGCCGACCTGCGGCGCGGCTTGCCGTTCCATATGCCGCCCAGCGAGCAGCGTGGTTCGCCGGCGCCACGGTCGAACCGCACCCGCGCGCAGTACCATGCGATGGTGGAGCGGGCGCAGGAGTACATCCAGGCCGGCGACGCGTTCCAGGTGGTGCCGTCGCAGCGCTTCTCGCTGCCGTTCAACCTGCCGCCCTTGGCGCTATACCGTTCCCTGCGGCGGCTCAATCCGTCGCCGTTCTCGTTCTACCTGAACCTCGGCGATTTCGCCCTGGTCGGGTCGTCGCCGGAAATCCTGGTCCGGTTGCGGGACGGCACCGTCACCGTGCGCCCGATCGCGGGGACCCGTCCGCGCGGCGACACCCGCATCGAGGACATCGCCTTCGAGCAGGACCTGCTCGCCGACCCGAAGGAGCTGGCCGAGCATCTCATGTTGCTGGACCTCGGCCGCAACGACGTGGGCCGGGTGGCCAAGGTCGGCACGGTGCGAGTCACCGAAAAGATGATCGTCGAGCGCTACTCCCACGTCATGCACATCGTCTCCAACGTCGAGGGCGACCTCGACCCGGCGCGTGCCGACCTGCTTGACGTGTTGTGCGCCGGGTTCCCGGCCGGCACGGTGTCGGGCGCGCCGAAAATCCGCGCGATGGAGATCATCGACGAGCTGGAGCCGACCCGGCGCGGCTTTTACGCCGGCGGCATCGGCTACATCGGCGCCGACGGCAATCTCGACACATGCATCGGCCTGCGCACCGGCCTGGTGAAGAATGGCATGCTGTATGTCCAGGCCGGCGGTGGCGTGGTCGCTGATTCCGACCCCGAGGCCGAGTACCAGGAATCGTGCAACAAGGCGAAGGCGCTCTTGCACGCAGCCGAGGACGCGCTGCGCTTCGCCGAGATCGGGGCGGTTTCCCACGTCGAATACGGGATGGCGAGCTGATGCCGTTCGCCACGCACCCTCATGCTCCAGGGAGCAACTATTGCCATGGCTGATTTCATGCATCGCGAGCTGGATTTCGCGTCCGCCCTGACCACCGAGGGCTATCCCTACGCCTGGTCGCCGTCGTCGTGGCGCGCGCACCCGATCAGTCAGATGCCGGCCTACGACGACGACGCCCAGCTTGCCGCGGTCGAGGGCCGGTTGCGCGCCTTCCCGCCGCTGGTGTTTGCCGGCGAGGCGCGCGAGTTGCGCCGGCAGCTCGGCGAAGTCGCGGCCGGGCGCGGCTTCCTCCTGCAAGGCGGCGACTGCGCCGAAAGCTTCACCGAATTCCAGGCCGACTACATCCGCGACACGCTTCGCGTGCTGTTGCAGATGTCGGCCGTGCTCGCGTTCGGCGCCGGCACGCCGGTGGTGAAGGTCGGCCGCCTGGCCGGGCAGTTCGCCAAGCCGCGCTCCTCGAACACCGAGCGCCAGGGCGACGCCGAATTGCCGATCTACCGCGGCGACATCATCAACGCGCTCGAGTTCACGCCGGAGGCGCGCCGAGCCGACCCGGAGCGGCAAATCCAGGCCTACTCGCAATCGGCGGCGACGCTGAACCTGCTGCGCGCGC